>Ga0075433_10001901_pt1 | contig 15708 bp, 8 predicted proteins | sample RhiMethybrSRZTD2_FD_75299 | JGI IMG/M metagenome (GOLD analysis project Ga0075433, IMG submission 75299) | Populus rhizosphere microbial communities from Tennessee, USA - Rhizosphere MetaG P. TD hybrid SRZTD2 | ecosystem: Host-associated > Plants > Roots > Rhizosphere > Soil | place: USA... | reverse complement strand
ATGCTCGTCCTCATCCGTTTGAGCCAGAATACCTGGGGAGTCAGCGCATTGCAGGCGATAAGGGCCCAATAGAAGGGAGCGTAGGGGCCTTTCATGCGATTGAGAATCATGTAGCCTTCATAGGGATTGGCGCTGTACCAGGCCGTGAAAGCTTCCATCATGTAACCGTAAGCCACGATCAATCCCGTCACCAGGATGATCTTCGCCATATTCTCGAGGTGGCGCATGGTGATGAAATCTTCGAGTCCGTAAATCCTGCGAATCGGGATAGCCAGGATTAATACCATGGCAAAACCAGCGAAAATAGCGCCCGCAACAAAGTAAGGTGGGAAAATCGTTGCATGCCAGCCTGGGATAATCGAGACGGCAAAGTCAAAGCTTACAATGGTGTGTACTGAGAGCACCAAAGGTGTCGAGAGCCCGGCCAGTAACAGGTAGGCCGTCTCATATCGATGCCAATGTCGGGCCGATCCTCTCCAGCCCATCGCCAGCATTCCGTAAACAACACGCGGAAGACGTTTCTGCGCTCGATCACGCAGAGTCGCCAGATCCGGAATCAATCCGACAAACCAGAACAGCAGCGAGACCGTTGCATAGGTCGAAACGGCAAACACGTCCCAGATAAGAGGACTCCGAAATTGAGGCCAGGTCCCCATTGTGTTGGGGTAAGGGAAGAGCCAATAGGCCAGCCAAGGCCGGCCTACATGAAACGCGGGATAGATGGCCGCACAAGCCACAGCGAACAGAGTCATGGCCTCGGCGAAACGGTTTATGGAAGTTCGCCACTCCTGTCTTAAGAGGAGCAGGATCGCCGAAATGAGTGTGCCGGCGTGCCCAATGCCAATCCACCAGACGAATCCGACAATTTCAAACGCCCAGCCGACGGGGATATTGTTTCCCCAGATGCCAATACCCGTAAATACCAGCACGGTCAAGGCAAAGAGGAGCAGGATCAACAGGAGAAACGCGAGTCCGAAGCCCAGGAACCAACCTCGCGAAGTTCTCTGAATCAGGACCACGGAACTGATCTTGTCAGTTACCGAGGAGAAGGTGTGCCCCGGTTCGATGATGGGCGGTTGGCTGGCTTCTGTTAGACTCGACTGCCCTGCTGATTCTTGAACCATTTCGTTATCCCTGTAGGAGCAGAGGATCGAGGGGTCGAAGATCGAGGATGGCTAGCTTGGAACCTGGCGGTCGCGCAGCAGCGCACTCCTACCCACTTGTGCCCTTTTCGATCCTCCATCCTCTTTCGATCCTCCATCCTCGATCTTCTATCCTCTGTTCTTCGGATCCCTCGTTATCTCTGGGTTGGGATTACGCAGCGTGGCCAGATAGGTTGTCCGAGGCCGCGTATTCAGATCTGCCAGAAGGCCATAATTGAGTTTGTCGGCTTTCAGCTTGGAGACCCGGCTGTTCGGATCATTAACGTTCCCGAAAACAATTGCCTGAGCCGGACAGACCGCTTCGCAGGCCGTCACAATCTCGCCGTCCTTAACAGGGCGGTCTGCCTTTTCCGCTTCGATCTTGGCCGCGTTGATTCGCTGCACGCAGTAGGTACACTTTTCCATCACTCCACGGCTGCGAACCGTGACATCCGGGTTGCGCAACATCTTGAGGCTGGGTGTTGCAAAGTCGGAGTAGAGAAGAAAATTGTAGCGCCTCACTTTGTAAGGACAGTTGTTCGAGCAGTAACGAGTGCCGACGCAACGGTTGTAGACCATGTCGTTCAGCCCCTCTGTGCTGTGCGAGGTAGCCCCAACCGGACACACCACTTCGCAAGGCGCATTTTCGCACTGCATGCAGGGAACGGGTTGGTGGTACGTCTCGGGATTGTCCAGAGCCGCCTCTCCTTCCCCTCCGTAGTAGCGGTCAACGCGAATCCAGTGCATTTCACGCCCGACCGCCACTTGTTCTTTGCCCACCACGGCGATGTTGTTTTCTGCTTGGCAGGCGATGGTGCATGCATTGCAGCCGGTGCAGGCATTCAAGTCGATCACCATACCCCAGGCGTATCCCTCATATTTGCGCTCGGGATAGAGTGTTAAGCTTTGCGGCGGATTTTCTCCCATTTCCTGGACAAAATCTGGATGCTCTCGATACTCTTCAAGATGCCCGACACGCACAGGGTTTCGGCCTTCCATGCTGTGGTGATGCTGGGTGCAGGCGAGTGGATAACGTTGGCTCGTTTTTTGGATCTCGAGGCTGGTTTCAAACCATGGAGCCTTCGAAGTACGAAGCGCATAGGCACTAAATCCCATTCCATTGCCTACGTGGCCCGCCCGGGTTCGACCATATCCCAGATGCACGGTGACGGTGTCATTCGGTTGGCCCGGTAAGATCCAAATGGGAGCCTCAACCTTCCGGCTCTCACACTTCAGTTGGACAAGCTGCTCATTGGTCACGCCAAGACGCTCGGCGGTACTTGGGCTAAGAAAAGCCGCGTTGTCCCAGGTGAGCTTTGTCAGCGGCTTAGGCAGTTCCTGCAACCATCCGTTGTTGGCAAAACGGCCATCGAAAATATGCGGGTCGGTACGGAAGATGATCTCCAAAGATTCATGTCGATTGTCCGCTGCCAGCTGTCCGCCCCCGAAAGCTGACTGCTGACCGCTAACTGCTGACATTTTGAATGACAACTGCTTTTGAGGAAACGTTGTGTCCGCAACAAACCCATCATGCAATGACCGTCTCCAAAATCGTTCAAAACCCTCGTCTGGTTTCTGGCTCTTCCAATAGTCCCGAACGATGTCGTAACTAGACCGATCCGGCTGGCCAGTAAGCGCGGCCAACAGCTCGTGAGCCGATTTGCCCTCGTAGAGTGGAGCAATCAGCGGCTGGACAATGCTGACCGTTCCGTCATAGGCTCGGAGATCGCTCCAGGACTCGAGGAAGTGGGCCTCGGGAATATGCCAGTGACACTGCGCGGAGGTTTCATCTTCGAACAGGCTGAGATGGATGCGAAGCTTCACCTGTCCAAGATGTTCGCTAAACCCGAGATCTATCGGCGCATCGTAGACTGGGTTCCCTCCTAACATCACCAGCAAGTCCACTTTCCCTGTCGCCATGTCACGAACCAAGTCGCGCAAAGACTCTATCTGCAGGATTGGATTGGGTTCAACAGGGTCGGTGTAGATGACTGTCTCTCCAATGTTGCCGAGAGCTTGATTCATAGAGTGTGCCAGAACATGAACTTCCGCTGGTTGCTCGTCTCCGGCAATCACCAGGCTTCTTCCTCTGTGATTCCTGAGATCCTTCACGACGGCCGCCAAGGAGACTGAATCCAGAGGCAGGCCGGAGACTTCATTGATCTTCGCAGCCTCTCCGGCCCCCACTGCCGCAGCGGCTGCCCGAGCGACACGCACAATCTCACTGGCACGCGAGGACCAACGATGATCTGCCTTTGCTCCGGTGATCGAAGGCGTGCTCTCCACAACGTAGAGACGGTTCATCTCGCTTTGCCCGTCCCGTATCCGTCTTCTGGCTGAGAATTCGCGGGCGTAGCGCACGTTGCCCGGCATCGAAGCCAGGAAATTTGCGTCCAACGAGAGAATTACATCGGCTTTGTCAAAGCGATAGCGAGTTTCGACAATTTGGCCAAAAGCCAGATGCGCTCCCTGCTTCACATTGTCACGGCAAGCAGGATCGTACTGATGCCACCTTGCCTCGGGAAACTCCCTGAGCAATTGACCCAATTGATGGGCCAGGGTAGGCGAGGTGATTGTCTCGCTAAGAATGCGAACTCCCGCTCCTTTGACGGGGTGCTGGGCAGCCAACCTCTCGCGAATCTCCCCCATGAGTGCGCTCCATGAACTGATCTCGCCCAGATGCGTGATGGTTTGCGAGCGATCCGGGTCATAGAGAGTCAAAACAGAGGCCTGAGCAAAGTGGTCAGTAGCTCCCAGACTCGCAGGGTGTTCAGGATTTCCTTCGACTTTGGTAGGCCGTCCCATGTGGCTCTCGACCAGGATCCCCTGAGCCATTCCCCGGACAGGCATGGCAGTGGCAAAGAAAAGTGGCTTGCCGGGCACAATCTCTTCGGGAGCTCGCACATAGGGCATGATGGTTTCTTTGGGCTGACGCGTACACGCCGTCACCCCAGCGAGTGCCAAGGAAGCGCCCATGAGTTTCAGGAATCTTCGACGACCTGACGGATCATCCCACTGCTCGGCTCCTTGCGGGAATTCGAATTGAAGGAACTCTCGAAAATCCTCGGTGTCGGCGACTTCCTCGAGACTTTTCCAATAGCGTGGGCCACGATTCGAATTCAAGCGCGCTCGGAGCGCAGAGAGATCCAACGATTTGTCTGGCATCTTCATCGGTGGCACGTGGAACAACTAGTCAAACTCTGGATTTGATACTCTTCGACGAGGCGCGTTCCGAGAGCGATCTGGTCAGCAGGGGGCTGGTATTCCATGTTGAAAACTTCTTCACGTGGCCGGACATAACGCTCGGGATGGCGGTGGCAATCCAGACACCACTCCATCAGTAGCGATTTTTCCTGCCAAACCAGTGGCATTCGGTCGACCCGACCGTGGCAGGTGGAACAGCCCACTCCCTTGTTCACATGGATACTGTGGTTGAAATAAGCGAAATCGGGCAGGTCATGAACTCGGGTCCATCGGATGGATTGGTCTGAACGGAAACTCTCTCGAACCGGCTCGAGAGTCGGACTGCCGGCCCAAATTTGAGAGTGGCAGTTCATGCAGGTTTTGGTCGGTGGAATGTTCGCGAAGGCTGCGTTTTCAACCGAAGTGTGACAATAGCGGCAGTCAATGCCTATGCCGCTGACATGATGTTGATGGCTGAAAGGAACGGGCTGTTCACGCGATACGCCAGCCTGAGTTACATAGCTGGAACGATTTATTGCGGTCACAATAGCCGCAAGCGCAGCGAGGATGAAAACGGCGCCAAAAATACTCAACTTTGAAAAGGTGTTCGTGCTGCGATGAAAGATTTGAGGCATGGTTCATCTAGCTAGGACTAGGCACAGCTGGTGCTGATTTCTCTTGGCGTCCTCGCGCCCACAGCGGTCAAAACGAGTTCAGACAAAGCCCGTATGAACTTGGGGGAATCATTCAGCCCTGGCATCATTTCAAAGCGCTCGATACCCAAGTCCAGGGCTTCTTTCCGAGCCTCCAAATCAATCTCGTTCAAGGTTTCCACATGATCTGACACAAAGGCGATCGGGATAACCAGCAGGTTCCTGATTCCATTCGTTGCCAGTTGGTGGAGGGTTTCGTGGAGGGAGGGTTGCAGCCATTTGCTGGCCCCGACTTTGCTCTGGTAACACACAGAATGAGGGTGGGACCAGGCGCCACGCCGCATCACGAGCTCGACAGTGGTTTCGATTTGTTCCTGATAGGGATCGCCGGTTTCAATAACACTGATGGGCACGCTGTGGGCGCTAAAGAGAAGGTGCAGCTTTTCTCCAGAGTTGAATTTCGACAGGCTGATCTGCATCTTCTCGATCACGGCATCCAGATACGCAGGATGAGTATGGAACTCCTTGATGATCTTGGCTGGGACATTTCTTAGAGGGGAGTCTACAACCTGGCGATTCCATTCGTTCAGACTGCTTCCCGTGGTTGTTCTCGAATACTGCGGATAAAGAGGAAGCAAGACCAATTCGTCCACCGATGCCACTTCTGCAGCGCGCAAAGCCGCCTCGGTTAGTGGGTGCCAGTAGCGCATCGCAACGAAAACCTTCGACGGGAGAATCTTGCTGAGTTCGTTCTCCAACGCTCGTGCTTGCTGGGTGGTGTATTCGAGGATCGGAGACTTGCCCCCGATCTCTGCGTAGTGACTCTGGACCTTTCGAGCGCGATTCGAGGAAATCAATCTAGCCAGAGGCTTCCGTGCAAGCCTGGCAAAAGGAAAATCGATGATGTCAGGGTCGCAAAACAAGTTGTATAAAAACGGTTCGATGGCATCCAGAGAGTCAGGCCCTCCGAGCTGAAACAGTACGACACCGACAACTTTATCTTCTCTCATTCCCTGTCTCAGCCCACCTGCCAATCATCTTTTGACGCAACTGGTTTAAAGAAATGTAGGTCAATACAAGCATTCAGATCCGGCATTCACTTGGTTGGTGGGAGTCAGCTTAGAAAAAATGAATTCAGGCAGTATTCAGTGGCAGAAGTTCGCGCTGTATCTCGCCTCGTGGGGCCCCCGCGGCCGGCATCGCTGGCTGCAACACCTAGTAAAATTGATGGGCCCAACTACTCGCTCAACGGCGCTTGTTTGTAACACAAAAGAGTCTGACATTTCAACCCCTTCAGACAACACTGGGAGCGCGTTGATCATCTGTACGTTTCATCGGGAGCTGGTGCCGGTTAGGTTTGAGCAAGCGCACCACTTTGTCAAGGAGAAACCCAATGAAAGCAGTTATCTCAGGGAAAGTATGGCCGCTGATTGTCGTGGCTTGCGCGGCCTTCACACTGGTTGCTTGCGAACGAAGGAGCATCAATCAAATCTTGGCAGACCCTCACCGCTATGCCAACAGGGAAGTCGGCGTGATTGGCACGGTCGTTCAGAGCTATTCCGTACTGGGACACGGAGCCTACCAAATTGAAGACGGCACCGGAAAGTTGTGGGTCGTCTCCTACAACGGCAAAGGAGTGCCGCGTAAAGGTGCTAGGGTGGGTGTGAAAGGCAAGATCCAGGACGGCTTTGATCTTGGAACTCTGGTGAAGCTCCCGGATGTGGTGAGTTCCGGCCTGGTGATGATTGAGTCAACTCACAAGGCCAGTATCTGAAGATTGCCGCGAGCCACTCAGGGAGTCTGAATCGCTGCTGAATTGATTCCACTCAGTGCCCCTTGCGCCGAGAAGGGAGGACAGCAAGACTCTCGCTTAACCAACTGCGTGGGAATGATGCTGTGCTGTGGTGGCAGGTCAGGGTGGTTCAGTCGCTCCAGGAGCATTTGTGCCAGACGTTTGCCCACCTGCTCAGGAAAGGCCTGAACAGTCGTAAGCGGGGGATGCAGTAGGGCAGCTTCGATGTCATCGAAGCCCGCTACGCTCATATCCTGAGGGACCTTGAGGCCACAGTCTCGGAGAGCCTTATAAACTCCCTGGGCCGTGGGATCGCCACCCGCCAGAATGGCGCTCACTGTTTCATTTCGATTCAAAATGGATTTGGTCCCAAGGTAACCCACTTCAAAGTCCTTCTCTGAGTCCACCTCAGTCAGGCGCGGGGAAAGTCCCGCCTCAGCCATCGCTCTGCAAAAGCCCTCATAACGTCGTGAGAACCAGGGCAGTTGGCAGTTTCCAACAAACCAAATATGACGGTGACCCAGCCCCAGCAGATGACGCGTTAGTTCATAGGCTCCCAGCCGATCATCAAACCAGACCACATCGTATTTTTCGTGCTGCCATTCTCCAACCACATTGTTTCCAAGAATCGTGAAATGAATTCCCTCTTTTGCTAACCAGTCCAACAGGTTCTCTGAATTGGCCCCAGCGACGATAAATCCTGCAACAAGATCCCGGCGCTTCAGGATGGTTGGAACATGAAGTTCTTTCCACGGGACTTTCGCCCCGTAGCGAAAGCAGTGGAACAGAAGGTTGTAGTCGTGAGTGGCGCAGTAAGCCTCGGCCCCGCTGAGGAGCCTCGAGTGAAACGGGTGAAGCATCTCACGATTGCTGAGCAAAAACCCCATCACCTTGGTCCGATCGCGACGCCGCAAGTCCCTGCCAAGCTTCCGCCCGGCAATCTTCACCCGTTCGGCGATTTCGGGATTGACACGCGCTCCTCCCGTCACAACCCGTGAGACTGTTGCCACGCTGACGTGGGCTGCACGGGCCACGTCCTGCAAAGTGACTCTCTTTTTCACCGGAAGGTTATCCTTCTGGCTCTGCCATATCGTCCCGCTGCTGCTTCAACAGCTTGGGCTCAATGAGTTTTTCTGCAAGGGCGACGTTGAACAAGAAGCAGTATGACGCATCAGAATTGATAACATCAAGAAAATTTTCAAGGCAATTTCCGTTAGTCCTTTTGGGCAGGCAACACCTGAATTCATAAGGCGGAATCTGCTTAATCCCAGATCCCACATCCGCTCCTGAACTGCCAGATACGTGGTTTGGTTGATTTTTCAGCGACGCGCCTACCGTGCAGGGGTTCTCCACCTTGGCGAGAGCCTGCCCCTACCACAGAAAGGAGTCTCATGAAAATTTTTCACAAGCACCTGAAAAACATCTTGACACACCGTGACACTGGTGTTACAAAACCCCCATCAATTCCGGGTAAACACCGACCTCGGACGTCTGGTGATCACTAATTATTAACGGCTGTCAGTGTATCGTGTCGCGGCGATGCCGGATGCGACTATCTCAGAGGAGGCCTCAAACCATGAAGCAATACTCGCCTTTAGGAATCATCTGCTGCCTACTAGTCATATTTCTCCTGATTCCGGTCGCCGGATGGGCTCAGAGCTTTAATGCGACGATTTCGGGCAACGTGACGGACCCTTCAGGAGCCTTGGTGCCTGATGTCGAACTGACTCTGACTCTGGTGGGAACGGGAGCGGCAGCTAAGACCAAGACCGGCCCTGATGGCCTGTTCAGCTTCCCCAACCTTCAGTCAGGCGAATATGAGCTGAAGGCCTCTGCCAAGGGGTTCAGGGACTTTGTGCAAAAAGGCATTACCGTACTCTCGAATCAGGTGTCCCGAATTCCGATCACCCTCGAACTAGGTGCTGAAACCCAAACCGTGGAAGTCACCGCAGACGTATCCGCGCTCAACTTTGAGAATGCTGAAGTGAAAGGTGCCATCTCACCTCAGACGATCCAGGAACTTCCTCTGCTGGTTTCGGGAATCACTCGTTCCGCCGTGGCCTTTGTCAAACTGATGCCCGGTGTCGTGGAAGCTGGAGGCCCAGAGGGGAACCAGTTCAACGTCCATATTAATGGAGGATTGACGGAAGGAGATGAGGCTGTGCTGGACGGGGTTTCCGCTTCCGATGGCGCTCTGGGACAGCAAGGCATCCTCCTCCAAATCACCGGACACCCGTGGTCGCCTGAGGCTGTGAGCGAAATTAGCATACTCACTTCCAACTACGAATCCCAGTATGGAGCCACCACCTCTTCGGTCACCACCGCGGTGACGAAGTCAGGAACCAACACATTTCACGGGTCGTTGTACGAGTATCACCGCAACACGGTGTTGAACGCAAGGCAGTTCGGGATTGCGGAGAGACCCAAAGATATAGAGAACGACTACGGTGGCACGATCGGCGGCCCGGTCAAGATCCCCTGGCTGGCGTGGACCAACAGGAGAAAGACCTACGCCTTCTTCAACTATGAGGGATACACCAAGCGCGGTGCAGTGTCGGCGCCAACTTACAGTATTCCTTCGCTCAAGGAGAGGGCGGGAGATTTTACTGACTGGCGCGACGCGCAGGGGAATCTTATTCCCATCTATGACCCCGACACGACGAAGAAAGACCCCGTGACGGGGCAGTTCACTCGCCAGCAGTTCATGGGCTGCGATGGCCACACGCCTAACGTGATTTGTCCTTCGGATCCACGGTTGCAAGCCTCTCCAGCACAGGGATGGTTTAAATACTTGCCTCAACCGTTCAATGACAGGGCCAACAACAATTACAGGCCACCGGTGCCTCTTACCAGCACGGTCATTGGAGACTCTAAAGTGTTGGACCTGCGGGTGGACCATCTGGTTGGAGACAAGGATCGATTCTTCTTCACCTGGCACTATTTCCCCAGCAAATCCAACCCCAATGAGACCGTATTACCCAAGGAAATCTCGAGCGGCGGCTACCGTGATCCGAACACAAACACCTTGGCCCGTGGCAGTTGGGACCACACCTTTAATCCGAACCTGATCAACAATCTGAACCTGGGTTACAATAATATTACTTCCAACACGGTTTGTGTTGATAAGGATTTCGCCGGGGCCACTCCTGCAATCGCGGGTGTGCCCAACAACAAAGACTACCCGGCGGTAATCGGGTTGCAGGACTTTGAAGGAATGGGTTGCAACGGCGGATTTAATCAGGATCGTCCTTCTTTCATCGGCAACGATTTGCTCTCCTGGGTCAAGGGTAAGCATACCTTGAAGTTCGGTGCAGAGTACCGGAACCAGCAGGTCAACAACGAAGACTTTGGCAATGAATCAGGGACCTTCTCCTTTAGTCGCCTCAGCACAGGTTTGCCCGGAATTATTAGTGGTAACTCCGTAGCCAGTTTTCTCCTGGGCACAGTCAGCAGCGCCAACGTCACCCTCCGGACCGCTGGGGCGCAATATGCTCGTCAGCCTTACTTAGCGCTCTACGCGGGTGATACCTGGAAAGTCACTCCCAAGCTGAGCATCAATTACGGCGTTCGCTGGGACTTTGCCTACCCGGTCAGAGAGAAACATGATGTCCTCTCATTCTTTGATCCCAAAGGCGCCAATCCCGCAGCCGATGGCCGCCCCGGGCGCCTGACTTTCGCTGGCGACCGCTGGGGACCTGCGAGCTACGGTAAACGATTTCCAGAGTCGATGTATTACAAAGCTATTGCTCCTCGTTTCGGCTTCGCCTATTCAGTTGACAACAAAACGGTAGTACGGGCTGGATATGGGGTGTTTTTTAACCAGTTGTATTACACCAACTGGAGTGCCGGTATCGGCGGGGGGCTTGACGGATTCAATTCGAGCCCTTCGTTTTCCAGCACCGATGGCGGCATCACTCCGGCGTTCTTGCTGCAAAAAGGGCTTCCCACGATCCCGGCGAGCCAGATCCCGCCGTTCATTGCTTCCACTTTCCGGACCGGACAAAGTATCGGGCTTTATCGTGGGCTTGAGGGTGGCCGGCCCCCGTATGCCCAGCAGTGGAACCTGACAATCGAGCGCCAGCTCACAAAAACATCGTACTTTACAGTCGCTTATGTGGCCAACAAGGGCACCCGTTTGATTTCCGATGTGGCGCGGGTGAATGCCATAAACCCCAGTTTTCTCTCCATGGGGAACCAACTTTACGACACTTTCGCACCTGGCCAAGCTGTCTTGGATGGAGTTCCCGCCCCTTATCCGGGATGGGCTGAGCAAATGACGGGGTGTGCTCCTTCAGTCGCACAAGCACTCCTGCCTTATCCTCAGTATTGTAATAGCTTCTCCTCCATCAACGAAAATGCCGGCAGCTCCACTTTTCATTCTTTTCAGGCTAAGTTCGAAAAGCGCTTCAGCGAGGGTTTCTGGCTCTTGGGCTCCTATACCCTCAGCAAGTTCCTCAACAACACCGATGATGTGCAGCGCATCGATGCCGGTGCAGCTGCCAGCTTTAGCCCCTTCGAGAGGCAGCGTTACAAGTCGTTATCGACAGGCGATACCCCCAATGCCTTGACTGTTTCCTTACAGTACGAGTTGCCCTTCGGAAGAGGGAAACGCTTCCTTGGGAGCAGCTCAGGGGTGGCTAATGCGATAATCGGAGGCTGGCAGGTAACCTCAATTTTCACGGGTTCGTCGGGGATTCCTTACATCATCCGCTCCAGTCAGTGCAATGTTCCTAGTCAGTTCCAGGCGGGCTGCGTTCCTACTGTCCTTTCGGGGGCCAACCCGTTTGCCCAGGAACAAGGTGGGAGCTTTGACCCCAACAAACCGTTGCTCAATGCCAGTGCTTTCGAATCCCCCAATAGCTTCAACTTCTATACCGGTCAGGGGTCTCGGACCAGTAATGTCAGGGGCTTCCCCTATTACGGTCACGATCTCGCGTTCATCAAGAACACGAGGATTTCGGAGCGAATCACCTTTCAGTTCCGGGGTGAATTTTTCAATACCTGGAACTGGCACCGCTTCGTCTACGGAGGTACCTGGGGTACCGGAAGAGCTTTTGTGGAAGACGTCGCCAGCCCCAACTTCGGCTTGTGGACCGGAAACGTCAGCAAGCCCAGAAACATTCAGTTGGGCGCCAAGATCATCTTCTGACGACCTGGCAGGATAGTTGAAACCCACGACGAACTTTTTGGTCCGTCGTGGGTTTCCTTGTTTCTGGAAACAAGATCCCCTGACAGGAACCTCTCTCCTAGGTGGCTACTCAAAGCAACTTCGGCGATCTCTCCCGACAGCCGCGGATTTCAACACTTCTCTTACTAATCCTACACCCATGAGAATTCGAATCTTTGCTCTCGTGTTCGTCTGCCTTGCTCCCGGTTTTGCGCGTGCGCAGAGCGAACCTGCACAACTCGCGCCGATTCTGAAAGAAGAAATCCTGGCTCCAGATGTTTCGCTTTTTCAACTCAAAGAGTACGTCCTGAGCCGAGTCGCCAAGCCTCCTGCGCCGGCTTCTCTTCAAAGCTGGGAAGTCGAGTCCGCAAAACTGCGAGAACACCTGTTGCGGGACGTGGTATTTCACGGTTGGCCCAGCGAGTGGGTTGGTTCACCTCCACGGTTCGAGGATCTTGGTGTCATAGAAACCGGCAAGGGCTATCGCATGCGAAAGCTTCGCTACGAGATTGTTCCCGGCTTTCAGTCGACTGCCATTCTTTACGAGCCCGAAAAGCTGCAGGGGAAAATGCCGGCAATACTCAATGTGAATGGTCATGTGGGTCCCATCGGAAAGGCGGTCGAATACAAGCAGAAGCGCTGTGTCAATTTCGCCAAGCACGGCATCCTGGCCTTAAGCCTGGAGTGGCTGGCCTTCGGCGAGTTGACCAATTCTGAAAACCTGCATCTCTTCGGGGCTCACCTGGATCTCGTAGGAACCAATGAGCTGGGCCTGTTTGTCCTAGCGATGCGCAGGGGAGTCGACTACCTCTATGATCATCCCAACACCGACCGCGACCGGCTTGGGATGACAGGATTGTCAGGCGGAGCCTGGCAGACGATTGTTTTAAGCTCCCTGGATCAGCGAGTCCGGGTGGCCGTTCCAATCGCCGGGTTTACTTCACTGCAAACTCGAGTGGAAGTCCGAGACTATGGGGATCTGGGAGACATCGAGCAATCCGGCACCGACCTGCTGGATGGCCAGGACTACAGCCATCTGGCAGCTCTGCTGGCTCCGCGACCCAGTCTGTTTGGTTTCAACGCCGAAGATAACTGCTGCTTCCGGGCGCCGCTGGTAAAACCACTTATCTATGACTCGGTCAGGCCAATTTACAAATTGTACGGCAAAGAAAACAATTTCGAATGGCACGAGAACCGCGACCCAGGAACTCACAATTACCAGCTCGACCACAGGCTGCAGGCCTATCGTTTTTTTAGCCAGCATTTTGACCTGCCGCCGATCGAGGCCGAGATTCCTTCGGACAGCGAGATCAAGAGCTACGACGAACTGATAGTTGGTCTACCCAAAGACAATTTGACGATTTTGGGGCTGGCGCGCAAGCTGGCGAGCCAGACCAGCCGTCAGCCTATCCCTCAGGACGGCCCAGGTCGTCAGCCCTGGGCCGCTTCTGAGCGAACCAAGCTCAAGACTCTGGTTCGCTACAAACCGGTGCGAATCGAGCGCGCCTGGACAGTCGCCAATACCAAGAACAAAGGTGTCGAGACACTGTCCTACTTATTTGGCATGAGCAACAATCTGAGCGCGGAAGCGGTATGGTTGAAGTCAATTCAAGCTTCAGAGAAGGCTCCGGCAACGATTGTGCTTAACGACAAGGGCAAGCAAGAGTCGGCTACGGACGTCTCTGATCGACTGAATCGAGGGGAACAGGTTTTGGCTCTTGATCCAGTTTTTACGGGGTCCGCCTGGCGGATCAAGACCCCCGCAACACCCGAGCGCGAGACAGGTCCGTGGGCTTACATCCAGTTTCTTCACGCCACCGGAGACCGGGCCATCGGACTTGCAGCGGCCCAATTGGTTGAGATTGCAAAATGGCTTAAGAGCCGTGGACCAGTAACCAAAGTCCGCCTCGAAAGCCGCGGCATGCGCAACCAGGTCGCTGCTCTCATGGCATCGGCTCTAGAGCCAGAGCTCTTTTCCGAGGTTGTGATTCGGGAAGGCATTCCAAGCCTGAATTATCTGCTGGAAAAACCTGTTGAGTATCAGCAGGCGGCGGAGCTGTTCTGTCTGGATTTCTATAAAGAGTTTGATCTGGACCGGCTCGCAGCGATGGCTGGCTCGACTCGGATTGCCGGTCAATGAAAGGCTTGGTTGCAAAGACGGAATCGCTCAAGCGCCAAGAGCGTAAATGGTCGCCAAGGCCGGGGCTTGGTGAAAGATCATAGCCCTTGGCTGCTTGGCGGTTGCAGGCATGTTGTCTCGTATGGTTTCAGATCACCCGGCTAGCAGTACATTCAGTAACAACTGCGGCACCCTCCCCTGTTGCCGTTCTTGGCGGTCTTGGTGTTTCTGCCTTTAGTCGGGCATGATCACCAGGCCTGAAGCGGAGCGTTTGAAAACTATTCTTGAAGGAGGTTCAATGCTGCCGAGTACCCTAAGTTGTAGAAGACTGGTTTTCGTCATACTCCTAGCAGTTGCTATGCCTCTCGCAGCCCGTCAAGCCTTGGCTCAGAGCGAGGCTGAACAGGTGGGGCCTGTCCTGGGTGAAGAGATCATTTCTCCCAGCGTTTCACTTTATCAACTTAAGCAATATCTATTGAAACACATTGCCAAGCCGCCTTCTCCCGCTTCCGCTTCCCAGTGGACCAAGGACGCAAAGCAACTTCGGGAGCGCCTGCTCGCGGTGGTTTTCCATGGATGGCCAAAAGAGTGGGTGACAGCCCCGCCCAAGTTTGAAGACCTTGGCCTAGTCGAATCTGGAAAGGGTTATCGCACGCGCAAGCTTCGCTACGAAATCGTTCCCGGCTTCCAGTCCGCAGCCATCCTTTACGAGCCTGAGAATCTGACAAATAAAGTTCCCGCCATTCTCAATGTGAACGGGCATGTGGGCGCTCCCGGGAAGTCCGTGGAGTACAAGCAAAAGCGCTGCATCAATTTTGCCAAGAGGGGCATCATGGCCTTGAATCTCGAATGGCTCTCCTTTGGCGAGTTGAGCGGCAAGGAGAACGAGCATTGGTTCGGAGCCCATCTCGATCTCGTCGGCACACATGAACAGGGCTTATTCGTACTGGCCATGCGAAAGGGCTTGGACTACCTCTATGAACACCCGAAGGTGGACCGCAGCCGATTAGGGGTCACGGGTCTGTCAGGCGGTGGGTGGCAGACGATTACCTTGACTTCTCTCGACGAACGGGTCACGACGGCGGTGCCAGTGGCCGGATTTTCTTCACTGGTCCAGCGCATCGAGGCGCGCTGGTTTGGTGACCTCGGGGATGTGGAGCAAGCGGGCACGGATCTCTTTGACGGTGCAGATTACACCCACCTGGAAGCGCTTGTCGCGCCGCGACCCATGCTTTTGACCTACAACGCCGAGGATGACTGTTGCTTTAGGGCTCCTATGGTGAAGCCCTTAACGTTGGACGCCTTAAAGCCTCTCTACAGACTGTATGGAAAAGAAGAGGCACTCGAATGGCATGAGAATCGAGATCCTGGGACTCACAACTATCAGCTAGATAACCGGCTCCAGGCATACAGGTTCTTCAGCAAGCAATTCACCTTGCCGCTCATCGAAAACGAGATTCCTTCGGATGCCGAAGTCAAGAGTTACGAAGAGCTGGTGGTCGGGCTGCCGTCCGACAACTTGACTATTCTCGGACTTGCCAGAAAATTGGGCGCCTCCATCTCAAGGCCGCCAGTTCCAGAGGAATCGAGTGCCCGAAAGAACTGGGCGGATGAAAGAAGGAGTAACCTCAAAAACCTGGTTCGCTATAAGC
>Ga0075433_10001899_pt1 | contig 15716 bp, 15 predicted proteins | sample RhiMethybrSRZTD2_FD_75299 | JGI IMG/M metagenome (GOLD analysis project Ga0075433, IMG submission 75299) | Populus rhizosphere microbial communities from Tennessee, USA - Rhizosphere MetaG P. TD hybrid SRZTD2 | ecosystem: Host-associated > Plants > Roots > Rhizosphere > Soil | place: USA... | reverse complement strand
GCGGTGAAGAGAGTGCGGGGGCGAGCTTCCTGCGCCGCGACGGCACCGTATGGGCGACCGACAAGGACGGCCCGATCATGGCGCTGCTCGCCGCGGAGATCACCGCGCGCAGCGGGAAGGACCCGGGCGAGCACTATCGCTCGCTGACCACGGCGCTCGGCGCGCCCTCGTACACGCGCATCGATGCCGCGGCCACGTCCGAAGAAAAGGCGCGCCTCGCGCGGCTCTCGCCCGAGTCCATCACGGAAAAAGAGCTCGCCGGCGAAGCGATCACGGAGAAGCTCAGCCGCGCGCCCGGCAACGGACAGCCGATCGGCGGGGTGAAGGTCATGGCGCGCAGCGGCTGGTTTGCCGCTCGACCATCCGGCACCGAAAACATCTACAAGATCTACGCGGAGAGCTTCAAGGGCGAGGCGCACCTCGACGCCATCGTGCGTGAAGCGCAGGCGATGGTGAGCCGATCCCTCGGGAGGTGAAGGGCGATGCAGCTGGGAATGATCGGCCTCGGCAGAATGGGCGGGAACATGACACGGCGACTGATGCGCGCCGGGCACGAGGTCGTCGTGTATGCGGCCAGCGCGAAGTCACGCGAGACGTTCTCGAAGGAGACCGGTGCGGTGGCTGCCTCCTCGCTCGACGATCTCGTGGCCCGGCTCAAGGCGCCACGCGCCATCTGGCTGATGGTGCCCGCCGCCGCGGTCGACCCGACGCTCGAGAGCCTCGCGCCCGCGGTCGCCAAAGGCGACATCCTCATCGACGGCGGCAATTCGTACTACATCGACGACATCCGGCGAGCGAAAGCGCTCACGGCGCGCGGGATCCACTACGTGGATTGCGGCACGAGCGGCGGTGTGTGGGGCCTCGATCGCGGGTACTGCCTGATGATCGGCGGCGACAAGAAGGTGGTCGAGCATCTCGATCCGATCTTCGCCGCGCTCGCTCCGGGTCGTGACGCCGCGCCGCGACTGCCGGGACGCGAGAAAATCGGCGGCACGGCGGAGCAGGGGTATCTGCACTGCGGGCCTCATGGCGGCGGCCATTTCGTGAAGATGGTCCACAACGGCATCGAGTACGGCGTCATGGCGGCCTACGCCGAGGGCCTGAACATCCTGCATCACGCCGACGTCGGTCGCTCCGCGCACGCGGTGAACGCCGAGACGACGCCGCTGCGCGATCCCGAGGAATATCAGTACGACTTCGATTTGCGCGACGTCACCGAGCTGTGGCGTCGCGGCAGCGTGATCGCCTCGTGGCTACTCGATCTGACCGCGGGCGCATTGCTCACGGACCCCGACCTCTCCGGGTTCGCCGGACGCGTTTCGGACTCGGGCGAGGGGCGGTGGACGATCAAGGCGGCGATCGATGAGGCGGTGCCGGCGCCAGTGTTGACGACGGCACTCTACGAGCGATTCAGCTCACGCGGCGAGGCGGAGTTTGCCGACAAGGTCCTCTCCGCTATGCGGTTCGGCTTTGGCGGCCACAAGGAGCAGACTCGGTGATGCGGAACATCACGCTGGTGTTCATCGTCGTCGTCGCGGGAATCCTGGCGGCGGGCGTCGCGAAAGCGCAGACCGCGGCGACCACCGCTCCGGGCCAGTTTCGGTTCGACCTGGAAGAGTCCGATACGCCTCGAGGCAAGGCCGTCGAGGGCTACATCTACAACAGCTCGCCCTGGAGAATCACCAACGTCCGCCTGCGCGTCGAGAGCGTCGACGGCGACGGGAAAGTCACGAACGAATCGTCCGGGTGGGTCGTGGGTGACGTGAGAGCCGGCGGCCGCAGCTATTTCTACGTTCCCGTCCCGGCGCACGCCGCCAGTTATCGCGCGACCGTTCAATCCTTCGACAAGGTCGGATTCGAGGGCGCCCGGCCCGAGGCGCCCTGAGCGGCCACACTGCGCTCTTCGAGCGTGGCGCCGGCGACGTAGAGGATGGTTTCGATCAGCGGGATGACACACCAGTCGGCGTGTGGCCAACGCATGACCGCGAAGAACGCCCAGATGCTGAGGACGGCGCCGAAATATTGTGGATGCGGCAGCACCGAGAATGGAAACGCCGAGCACCACGGCGCGTCGTAACCCAGGCGGTCACCGAAGAACACGGCCACGCGGCCCAGCCGATAGAAGCCGGTCACGACGAGCGACTGTCCTGCAAGAAACAGGACGACGGCGATCGCGATGACGGTGGGCGGCGCGCTCGGCGTCAGCGACGGATCGTGGAGATAACACCACCCGATGAAGACGACGAGCTGTAGGGCTTTGAACGCGTAGAAGAGCTTCTGCACCACGGCCACGGGCTCGCCGAGCCACGCGACACTCGGCCGCGCGGCCCACGCCCGGAACGAGCGCGGCCGCCGAGCGATCCAGACATAACAGGCGCGCTCCACGCCGAGGAGCGCGCCTGCTGTCAGGGTCGTGAAGATCAAGCCGGGCGGAAATAGCGCGGCGAGTATGCGATGAGGTCGGTGATCGGATCGGTCACGAGCTTGACGAACCAGACCATCGCGAGGCGCGGTCCGTGCTTGACCACGAGATACGCCACCCGACCGCCGACCACCGCCGCCATCAGCCCGAACCACTGGTAGCCGACCAGCGGCGCCACCGCTCGCAGACCGTCGACACTCCACGAGCCCGTGATGGCGATGGTGGCGAAGGGCAGGAGGAAGAAGCTGCCGAGGATCATCGTCTTGTTGCGCGTGTTGTACCCGAGCAGCGTGGTTTCTTTGTCGTGGCAGGGCGGCTCCAGGATGGCGTGACCGAACTGGCGGACGAAGAGCGCGGCCATCCCCGCCCACATCGCGGTCGGCAGGTCCCACAACGCGTACGCGTAGCAGACCAGGAACACGCTCGAGCTCACGATGTGCAGAAACTGGTTGGTCAGGTTGCTATGCGACGCATGATGATCGTCCTGCTTGCGCCGCATCACCTCGCGGTAGAAGCTTTGCATCGGCCGGGGTATCTGGACGAGACTGCCGATCATTTCCTTGATGAGCTGCGCTCGCATGGTTTTCTCCCTTTCCGGATAGTCGTGGCGGCTCAGCCACCAGCCGTCCGCGCGCATCGCGCGCGCGGCGGCGACGAGCTTGTCGCCAAGCGCGTCGTAGTCCTTGTCCGTCATCGCCATATTCGACAGACACCGCCCGGTGCCGACCCAGCTGAGCGTGACGCCCTCCGCGCGCAGGTAATACTGCAGGAGCCAGTTGTAGCGGCCGGGCTCCGTGAACACGACGGTCCACACCGTGGTCAGGTGCTCCACTCGCAGCGGCAGCGATTCGGTCGTAAGCGCCTCGTTGGTGGCGCGCACCCAGCGTGCGCAGCGATCGTTGAGCTCTCCGTAGAGCGACGCGGTGCCGGCCGCAGTGAGCCAGCGCAGGAACTCGTTCATGCTCCCCATCACGACAGGATGGGCGGAGAAGGTGCCGACGACGTACGACATCCGCATCGGACGGTCCGGATCGAAGCGGCGCATGAGTGAGCGCGCACCGCACACGACGCCGATCGGCAGACCGCCCGCCACCGTCTTGCCGTACACCACCATGTCGGCGCGCACCCCGAAGAACTCTTGCGCGCCGCCCGGCGCCAGGCGGAAGCCGCTGTACACCTCGTCGAAGATCAGCGGCACGCCGGCCTCGCCGCAGACCTCGCGCAGTCGCCGGAGCCACGCGGCATAGCGCGCCGTCGCGTCTTCGGTCTTTCGCACGTTGCTCGTCAAGAGGATGGCGTCGTTGGGCGGCGGTGCGTTCGGATGAAAACCCTGGACGGGATTCACCAGCACGCCGGCGATCTCGCCCGCGCGCCGGCGGATGACGCGGAGCGACGCGGGATCGAGGTCTTTCAGGGTCAGGCAATCGTCGATGGTGCGCTCGCTGCCAAGGCCCGGCTGCACACCGTCCCACCAGCCGTGATAGGCCCCGGAGAAGCAGACGATCAGCTTGCGCCGCGTGTTGAAGCGCGCGAGCCGTACCGCGGCCATCACCGCTTCCGTGCCGCTCATGTGGAACGACACCTCGTCGAGGCCGGAGATCGATTTCAGGATGGCGATGTTCTCGGCGACGACGGGATGAAGCGGCCCGAGCGCGGGGCCGAGATCGTTCACCCGCTCCAAACCGTCGCGCATCCAGGTCTTGTAGCGGTCGTAGCCGGCGACATTGACGCCGTAGGAGCCGCTGACGTCGAGCGTCCAGTTGCCGTCGAGATCGCGCACGCGCGGACCATCGGAGGCGTCGACCACGCTGGCGAGATTGAAGTGCTCGCGCATGAAGCGCGCGAACGGGAACGGCACCCGATTGGCGTCGGTGAAGCGCAGATCCGAGAAGCTGTCGCGGATTGATTCCGCCCATGTCAGCGACCGGCGATACCGCTCGCGGAACAGCCGCGACAGGCGCTCGATGCCCGCGCGGCGGCGCTCGACCTCTCGCGGCCCAGCGCCGTCGGCGCGATAGCACTCCTCATCGGACAGATCACGCCGCTTTACCCAGCGCGCGAGGTATCGAAGGCCGAGCGGAGTGAGCGCTTGCGCCCTCAGGGTCACCACGCGCCGGGCCAGCCATCGCGCGGCAAGGCTCGCCACGATGCCGCAGCTCACGACGATGGCGATCCACGTCAACGCCGTCCATGGGTCCGTCATTGCAGCCTCCCTGTGACCGTGTCGGCCTCCATATCGCGCAACCACGCGCGGTCCGCCGGTCGCGCCTCGGCAGCGGCCCGCATCAGAACGCTCTCGAAGCGCTCCACCACGCGACCCCAATCGAGTGGCAGCACCGTGTTGCGCGCGGTCCGGCGGATCCGGGCCAGCAGCCCCGGCGCGCTGACGATGCGCACGGCGTTGGCGATGAACGCGCGCCGGTCTCGGTACGGCACGAGCAGCCCGTCCTCGCCGTGCGTCAGGTGCTCGCGCGCGGCCGCGTAGTCGTACGCGATCACCCCCAGGCCGCTCGCCATCGCTTCGAGCGTGACCGCGCCGAACGTTTCCGTGTCGCTCGGGAACAGGAAGACATCGGCCGACGCGTAGTGCGCGGCCAGCTCTTCGCCGGTGCGGAAGCCACAGAAGATCGCGTCGGGGTGGGCGCGTCGCAGTCGCTCGCAGGCGGGGCCGTCGCCGATGACGACGAAACGGATCCGCGGGTGAACCGCTTGCATGGAGCGGTAGGCGTCGACGGCGAGGTCGATGTTCTTCTCCGCCGCCACGCGGCCCACATACGCGACGACCACGTCTTCGTCGCTGACGCCCCAGGCGGCGCGCAGCGCCGGCGAGCGGCGCGCGGGGGTGAAGAGCGCGCAGTCCACGCCGCGGCCGAGCACCTCCACATTGCGAAACCGCATCGCGCGAAGGCTCGCGCGGAGATCGTCCGTGGCGACGAGCGTCGTGGTCGTCTGGTTGTGAAACCGCCGCAGGTATGCCGTCACGAGGCCCCGCAGCCAGCGGGCGCCGTAGTGCTCGACGTAACGATCGAAGTTCGTGTGAAAGCCGCTGACGACCGGCAGCGCGAGCGCGTTCGCGGCGCGCACGGCCGAGAGCCCGAGCGGCCCCTCCGTCGCCACGTAGATGACGTCCGGGCGCCGAGTTCCCCAGGTGGCGCACAGTGCGCCGCCGGCGGGCAGCCCGAAGCGAACGGATCGATATCCGGGCAGCGGCAGTCCAGCGGTCAGCATGGTCCGAGCGTCGGCGGTGTCGCCGCGGCGGCGCGGCCGCACCATCGACACCACGTGTCCGCGCGCGCGCAATCCATTGGCGAGCCGCGCGAGCGTCAGCGCCACGCCGTTGATCTCCGGGGGATACGTCTCGGTCACGAGCGCGATGTGCCCCGTCATCATTCGGCTCCTTGGACCATGGTCGTCTCGGCACGCGCCGGTGTCTGGGGGAACACGAGCTCCAGCTCGCCATCGACGTGCTCGACGACCGCGGTGTTGTTCTCCACCCAGTCTCCGCAGTTGGCGTAGACCGTTCCTTCGATCCGGCGCAGCGCCGGACAGTGAATGTGTCCGCAGACCACACCGGCGAGAGCGCGGCGCGCGGCCTCGTGGGCGAGCGCGGTCTCGAACGCCGTCACGAAATCGACGACAGGCTTCAGGCAGTCCTTGAGGTAGCCGGACAGGCTCCAGTATCCGAAGCCGAGAGGTCGGCGGACGCCATTGAACCAGCGATTGAGCGCCACCAGCGCTTCGCAGCCGACACCGCCGAGCCTCACGGTCCAGCGATGGCAGCGTGTGACGCCGTCGAAGTCGTCGCCGTGAAGGATGAGCAGCAGACGGCCGTCGGCCGTCCGATGGACCGCTGACGATCGTCCCCGCCCTCGCCTTCGACAAGACCTTCCGGATGACGTCGCTGTGCGACTGCGGCCAGTAGGGCTGGCGCCGCAGGCTCCAGAAATCGATGATGTCGCCGACCAGGTAGAGATAGTCGCTGTCGTGGCTTTCGAGAAACGCCTGGAGGGCCCCGGCGTCGCACTGCCGAGTACCGAGGTGAACGTCGCTGATCCAGATGGTGCGATAGCGCACGTCACCACTATTGTGGTGACACACGCGCCCGGATCGCGCGTGAAGAGTCGGCTACCGATATGTGTCGTCAGTGCTACGGGAGGCCCGCGCGCGGCGCTCGGTGTATCAGGCTCCAGCTTCGATACCCTCGGCGAAGTCCCGCAGCGCTTGCCTGTGTGTGCGGTGCGCGATCTCATGGCCCATCATCATCACGATCGCCAGCCGCCATTCGATGATCTCGATGATCGCCATCACGGCGAGGCCGGCATACCAGCCAATGCGAGGATGCACACTGCGCACAGAAGTGCGACGCTGTGGCGCGTCCTTCAGGCGTCCGTTTCGACGGCTCGTCGGTTCGGGCGGGATCGCTGCATTGATTTTGCGCTTCCGTCGGCCACGCCGCGGCGTCCCCGCTGTCGAACTCATCTCCCCCTCACTTCCGGGGGCGGCGCGTCGACGCGCACCGGTTCGACGTCGAATCCCGCTTCACGCCAGCCCTCGAATCCGCCGCTGAGAGGATGGACGTTCTTATACCCGTGGCGCGCCAGGAGGAGCGCCCTGCGGGCGCTCGTCGCCTCTTTGGGCTCGGCGCAATAGAAGACGACCTCGCTGTTCTTGTTGATCAGCTGGTGCGGATCGTCCAGCATTTCGGGACAAATCCAGCGCGCGCCCGGGATCGCGTACGGAGTCGCCTCGAGGTCCAGCGTCGTTCTCAAATCGAAGATCAGCGGACGGTCGCCGGCGTCGAGCCGTCGCTTGAGCTCGGTCGAGGTGATCCGAGCTTTGCGGAGATGACGCAGGAAGCGTTGCCGTCTCGCAAACTTATAGGCGAGATAGAGGACCAATGCCGCGACGATGAGGATGACGAGCGGCGTCCCGAGGCGGCCGGCCCCGGTGGCGATACGCGCGATGACGTCGGCGCCGAAATAACCAAGCGCCATCCAGGCGCCCGCCCAGAGCAGGGCGCCGGCCGCGGCATAGAGCACGAAGCGCGCGAGGCGAATCGGAACCGAGCCCGCGAGGCCAGCGGCGAGTGGATTCACGCCCGGCAGGAACTTCGCCAGGACGAGATACCGCAGCCGATGTGCGACGAATCGCTCCTTGGCGTGCCGGATGAGCGAGTCGGGGTCGAGCGAAAAGCGGCACAGCAGCTCGAGCACCCGTGTGCCGTGGGATCGTCCCAGCGAGTACCAGACCACGTCCGCGACGACCGTGGCCGCCATGGCAGCTGCAATCGCCGACGCCAGATTCATGCGCCCAGCGCCGGACAGCGCGCCGGCGCCGAGCAGCATCGGAACGGCCGGCGCCGGCGCTCCCGCCTGCACCGCAAACGCCCAGACGAAGATCACGGCGAGACCGTACTGCGTCAAGAGGTCAGGCGCCGAGGCCATCACCGGGGCCCGGGAGTCGCCGCCAACGTGGACTGGATCAACCGAGCCCGCTCCACGTCCACGTTCGTCTTCAACACCGTCCCACCGAGGCCGCGAATGCCCTGCAGGATCACGTCCATGTCGCCCTCGGAGTCCAGGACGAAGATGGCCGACGTTCCGGGTTTCATCAGTCGCTGCACGTCCTTGATGAAATCGTCGGCGATACCGGCCGACATCGCGTGCATCGCCGTGCCCGCGCCTCCGACCATCGCCCCGATCGCCGCACCGACGATTGGCACGCCGACCACCAGGCCGGCGAGGAAACCGACCGCGGAGGCGCCCATGATGTTCGCGCCGGTCGGAAAGCGTTCTCGATCGAAGGTGAACGACCCGTCGAGGTGTCGCACGACGACCGCCAGATCCGCGAGGAGCAGACGGTTCTCGACCCACCCCAGCTTGGCGATTTCGTCACGAACCTGACCGGCGCGGTCCATGTCGTCGTAGCCGACGGCCCACAAATGCTTCGTGCTTCTCATTGTCGAATCCTCGAGTTCTCGGTTCGGAGTTCGGCGGTCAACCGGCCACCTCCGAAAGCTCGATGGTCGCGATTGACCGTGTGGTGTCCGACACGATCCGATTCACGGCGCCGGCGAGCTCGCGGTACAGCGCAATCGCTCCCGCGTATTTCGGGTCTTCTCGCGTGGCGGCGACCTGCACGGCGATCGAGCGTTGGAGCGCCGCCAGCGAGCCGTCGACATCGATCGCGCGCGCGACGCCGGCATCTCGGACACCATCCGCGAGTCCATCCAGGATCGTCGCGACCTCGTCGTCGATGCGTGTCGTCGCCGCCTGCACGGCGTCCGCCGGCCTGGCCGCCGACGCCGCGTCGCGAGCGATGGCCAGCAGGACGACGAAAACTGTCTGGGTGTCGGCGGTCAGCCGCTCGACGGCCTGCGCATCCGCGCCGTCGGCACCTGCCTCGAACTTCGACGACTCGATGAAACCCTGCACGTCCGCCACTTGCTGCGCGATCAGCTGGCGGCGCGCATCCACGTCAGCCGGCGGTTGTGACGCGACGCGCGCGAACGCGGCAAGCGAGCGGAGGGCGTCCGCCAGTCGCGCGTGCATTCGATCCGCCGCCCGCACCGGCCACAAGAAGTGCTCCACGATGCCGAAGACGATGAGCCCGAAGGCCACGCCGATGAGCCGATCACGGACGACGGTGGCACTCATCGCGGGCCCGAGCTTCTGCAGCGTCGCCTTGTAGAACGCGAGCCCCGTCTGATATCCGCCGTAGGAGATCCGCGGCGAGCCGAAGTTGATCCACGCGGCGACCGCGGTGCCGGCCGCAAAGACGAGCCAGAATCCGCCGACACCGTCGATGTTCGGAAACGCATACACGAGAGCCAGCAGCCCCATCACGCCGCCAACTGCTGCGCCTCCGAACCGCAAGAGCCCCTTCTGGTTGCTCGACCCGATGGTCGACAGCGACACGACGAAGCAGGTAATGACTGATGTGTAGATGCCGGGATAGTCGAAGCCGATGAACAGCACGTAGCAGATCAGCGAGGCCAGCGCTCCTTTGACCGCGAATTGCACGTACTCGCGATTCGTAGTCGCGTCGGGCAACAGCAGACGGGGCCCGCCCTCTTTCGCTGCCGGCGGCTCCGGCGCCTCGATGCGGTGGATCATCGCGAGCTGCTCCAGTGTGCGCTCTAGATCCGCCAGCGGCGGCGGAACGGACGCACTCGGAGTGAACGGCTTCGCCGGCTCGGGCCATCGGCGCTCGGCGAGCGCCTGACGAGCGCGGTCGCATCCGTCCGCGACATGCATGAGTGACTCACGCATCGTCGCGCCCGAAGTCGACGACACCAGCAGTCGCAGGGCGCTCGCATCGGTCACCAGTCGGTCGACGAGCGTGATGATCGTCGCGAGCATCTCATGTCGTTGTCGCGCCCGGGGATTCGTGAGCGAGGCGCTTTTGAGCAGCGCGAGCGGGCGAGACATGCCGGCGGTGGCGAGCGCGTCGAGGGATACCGAAGGGGCCGGCGTGAGGTCGTCCGCGCCCGCGAGCTCGCGGACCGTATGCTCGACGACGCGGAGCCTCGCATCGAGCTCACGCCGCAGCAGCGTGAGCGGATCGCCGGGCGCCAGGAGAAGCAGCACCCCGAGGTTGACGGTGAGCCCGAGCGTCACGCACAGCCAGATCCACAGCACGAACTCGATAAGGCTCTCCACTGGCAGGGGGCCCACGTCGGGAAGGATCATCACGAGCGCCGCCGGCAAGCCCAACGCGGACCCGAGCGCGCCGATGACCAGCACGCGCTTGAGCCACAGTCCCAGAACGACGAAACCGACGAAGCACGCGATACGCAGCCACGCGATATCCAGAACGACCATCCAGACCAGCAAGGCGGCGCCCAGGCCGACCGTCACGCCGGCCACGCCGAGGATCGAGCCGAGCAGCGTCGCCGCCGTGTCCTCCTGCGTGATGAGGTACATCATGATCATCACGATGAGCGCGTGCGGGATGTGATGCGTCAGGACCGGGATGGTGGCGATCAGGCACGCCAGCGTCAGCCGGAAGGTCGCGCTGCCACGCCCGGGTGTCGGCGCGAGCTCTCGTCGAAGGAAATCGACGAGGGCGGACGCCGTCATCGGCTCACGCTTCTGAGCGAGCCATGCACCGTCGCCACCGCCGAAGCCCCGATGCGGAAGGATTCGTCCGGATCCTCGACCTTGATGCGTACTGGAAAGCGCGCCGCCAGCCGGATCCAGTCGAGCGAGCGCTCGACGCGCGGCAATCCGTTCACGCTGGTTCCGTTCTCGGGCAGGACGGCCCATCCCAGGCCGACGACCGTGCCTTTGAAGCGCCGTCCGGGCTGCGACTGCAGATAGAGCTCCACAGGCGCCCCCGCGGGAATGTGACGCAGCTGGGTTTCACGAAAGTTCGCCATCACGTACCAGGTGCCGCTGTCGACGAGCGTGAAGACTTCCACTCCGCTCCGCGCGAAGGCGCCGGTCGAGATGTTGAGATTGACGACCCGCCCGGTGAACGGTGCGCGCACGCGCGTGTACTCGAGATCGAGCTCGGCCGAGTGCACCGCGGCCTCCGCCGCCGCGATGCGGGCGTTCGTGTTCGCCAGCTGGCCGATCGACTCCTCCGCCTTGGCGCGGTCGCTCTTGGACTGACGGAGCGCGGCTTCGGTGGCGACGTGCTGAGCGCGGGTCGCCGTCAGGGTGGCCACGGCCGCCCGCTTTTTGGCGCGCGCTTCATCGAGCGCGGCGTCGATGGCCAACACGGAGGTCCGCGCCTGCTCGGCCGCCATGGCCGCCGAGACTCGCTTCGTGCGCGCGTCCTCGACCTTGTCCTCGGTAATGAACTTCTCAGGCAGCAGCTGCTCGACACGCGCGAGGTAGTCCTCGGCGTACTTGAGATCAGACTTTGCACGATGCAGCGCCGCCTCCGATGCCGTGCGCTGCGCCTGCAGGCGCGCGATCTCGGCATCGGCGGCGACGGGATCGGTTTCGCGGCGCACGATGTCGGCCGCCGAGGCATCCAGCTGCGCGCTCGCCTTCGCGATCCCGGCGTCGGCGGTCACCACGCCGCTGCGCAGGGCCTCGACCTCCTTGCGCGTCAGCGCAAGGTTCGCGCGGGCGCGAGCGACGGCGATCTCGTAAGGCCGCGGATCGACGACGAACAGCAGCTCGCCTTCGTGGACCAGCTGATTGTCCCGGACGCGGAGCTCGACGATGTGACCGTTGACCTGCGGCGCGACGCCCACGAAGTTGGCCCGCACCGTTGCGTCGTCCGTCTGCGGTCGCGTCTCCCACTGCAGCAGTGTGACGATCACGGCGATGGCGGCGCCGGTGACGATCACTCCGCCGAGCAACCGTCCGACGATACGCCGCGCCCCGGGATCTTCGAGCCCGTCTCGCGGTGGCACGGCTACACCCTGAACAGCGTCACCCAGAGCACCAGGGTGACGAGAATTGCGAGGCTCGGGTAGACGAGCGCTCGCGGGCCGAGGTAAGGGTCCACGCCGATCCGGAGAAAGAGCCATCGCGCGACGACGGCAACGGCGATGCCGATCGCGGCGCAGAGCATCCAGGACGGAAAGAACGAGCCGACGACGTTGATCTGAGGTCCCAAGGTTGTCTCCTACCGATCCGGCGCGGTGCGCGCATCCGAGATCTCGCCGGTCGTAAACGCCAGAGCTGCCGACGACTCCAGAAGCTGCACTTTCGTGTCGAGCTCGACGAATCGTGCTCGACTCAGCTCCCGCCGAGCGGCGAGCAGGTCGGTCAGCGTGCCCAGCCCGACACGATAGGATTTCAGCGAATCCTCGTACGATTGTTGTGATGCTTCGAGGAGGGCCGCGGCAACATCGAGGCGCCGGAATGCCAGCTTGACGTCGGTGTACGCCTTCCAGACGTCGCTGACGGCGCGATCGCGGGTGGCCGTGATCTCGTCCTGGGCGGACCGACGCGCCGATTCGGCAATCTCTACCTTGCGACGGCGCGCTCCGCCGTCGAAGACCTCCCATTCGAGAAACAGTCCGATTCCGTAGCTGGGTTGGGTCGCCCCGAACCACCCGGAGGACTTTCCGTCGGTGATGAATCGCGCGCTGCCGAGGATCGAGCCGACATCCCCGACCAGCGACAGCGTCGGCCAGTAAGCGGCGCGCGCCCGGCCCACTTCGGCCTCGGACGCGCGAAGCGCGGCGACCTTGGCGATGAGGTCCGGCCGCTTCTCGAGCGCGCGATCGATGGCCTTCTCGACGGTATCTTGAAGCTCGGCGGGTGGCGGCAGCGCGGCAAAATCCGTCAGCTGGATCGGCGTCGTGGGAGTGACGCCGAGACTCTCGGCGAGTGTCACCTGGGCGTCTCGCTCTTTGTCGACGACCTCTTCCAGCTCGAAAAAGGCCTGGGCGGACTGTTGTCGGGCCTGGGCGAGCTCTGGACGGGTGGCGAGGCCCGCCTGCAGACGCCGCTCCGTCGCCTCCTGCACCGTCCGGGCGGCATCGAGTGAGCTCTGGGCGACGGCGATCCGCGCCCGAAGGCTGGTGAGGCCATAGAAGGCCCGCTGCACGGCGAAAGCGATCTGCTGATGCTTGCGATTGAATCCGAGGTTCGCGGCCATCAGCCGCTCTTTGGCGGCGTCTCGATCATGGCCGCGACGGCCGAAGTCGATGAGCAACCAGCGCAGATTCAAGGTAGGAACGACCTGCGCCAGGTCGAAGCGGAAAAAGCCGTCGGAGACGAGGTTCCGAGGAATGGGAACGCCCACACTCTTGTAGCCCCCCAGAGCGGTGATCGCGAGCAGGGGAAAGTACTCGCTCTCCACGAGCCCGACCGCCAGCGCGGCTCGGCGGGCCGCCTCCCACGCCACGCGAGTCTCGGGATTGGTGCGCTGCGCCAGATCGATCAGCTCGGGCAGGTCGTACCGCTTGTTCGGATCGATGAGCGGAGCCTCGGTTTGTTTAAGCACGCGCGTGTAGTCGCGGAGATCGGGAGCGCGCCAGTATGTGCTCGGCGTCGGCGCCACCTGACGGCTGTACCGCTCGGGGATGTCGCGCGAGTCTTGGGCGCAGACCGACTGAACGCTGCAGACGAAGAGGACGCCGCCCACCATTGCTGCTGCGCTGCGAATCACCATGGCCGTTTCCCTCGCTGGTCACACGGTTCCACCGGAGGCCCCCGGGACCGTCCCGGCGGCAAGCTACGCCGAACACCTCGGCCGATTTGGACGCACGACCAATCCTGGACGTCGCGCATGATAAGCCCGGGAGCGACTGCTCGAATCAGCGGTTTTCGTTCTCCGCCCTGATCCAGCGGCGCACGTACTCGGGGCAGTTGACGATCTCGGTTCCGGTCAGTTCGACACCCGCAAGGAACATCCTAAGGGCTTGGTGCTATTGACGGGTGGGCTTGGGTTCGCGACTTTCCTCCCGGTCCAACGCCGGATGCCGGTAACGGAACAGCCGGATCACGATGGTCACGAGCGCGGCGGTCGACCAACCGAACGCGAGAGTGCCGCTCACCGCTTCCTGCGGCCCGAGGAGGCGCCACTTCTCCGACATGACGATGTCGCCGTAACCGAGGGTCGTGTAGTTCACCGCCGAGTGGTAGAAGGCGGTGGCGAACGTCTCGAACTCCCCGGCCGCCATGAAGGCCATCGCCCACACGGCCATCTGCGCCAAGTGTCCAATCAACAGCGTCATGATCAGGAAGAGTGTTGCCGCGCCGTTGCGCCAGAGCTGGATACCGACCACCCGCTTGGCGATCAGTACGCTGATCGCCTCGACGCCCACCATGACGGCCAAACCCTCCACGACCAGCGCGCCCAGGGTCACCGCGAAGCCGATAATCATCGCGGTCATAGGGGCAACGAGGCGAGCGCCCGCCTGTCCATGCGAACCGGATAGTAGAGCAACCCGCCGGCCAACCGTGAACGTCGACTTTTAAAGGCCGCCGCCGAGCGCGGATCTCGACGTCACGAATTTCCTACGAACGGTCGCGAAAAGCGATGACCGACGCCACGGCCGAGGCGAGGGTCGCGCGGCGCTCTCCGGCCGGTCCGGGGGCGCCGGCTGCCCAATCCTCCGGCAGATGCGAGCCGGCCAGCGCGCGAGCGTTGGCGGCCTCTTGCGCCGTGTCACCACGACGGCTGTCGTGCCCTCTTACTAGGCGAGTTTCTCCGGGCCAGCGGGTTGTCGTGACACTCAACCGGCCCTCGAGGACAGCGTTCTGACGATGAAGACGACGACATCAATACTCGATGCGCCCGATGGGGTCGCGCTCTTCGTGTATCGCTGGCAGCCGGAGACACCGGTGAAGGCGGTGGCCTCCGCGCGATGACGCCCGTGCAGACGCCCAGCATCTTCGCGCCGGTCTCGACGCCCGCCTTCGCGATCCGCGAATTGTCATTCTTTGTTCTCGGCATCACGGGGGTGATCTTCGTCATCGTCGCCGGCTTCGCGATCTACACGCTCATCCGGTTCGGCAGGCGCCCGGCGAACCCCGACCTGGAGCCGGCGCAGGTGTACGGCAGCAAGCAGATCGAGCTGGCGTGGACGGTGGTGCCGTTCCTGATCGTCGTGGTCCTGTTCCTGGTCACCGCCAGGTACGTCTGGGGGATCGAGCGCCGCGCGCAGCCGCCCGACGCGCTCGAGATCACCGTCGTCGGCAACCAGTGGTGGTGGGAGATCCGCTATCCGAAGCTCGGCATCGTCACCGCCAACGAGATCCATGTTCCCGTCAGCGATACCGCCAGGCCGATACCGACATTCCTCACGATTCAATCGGTCGACGTGGCGCACAGCTTCTGGATTCCGCAGCTGGCGGGAAAGATGGATGCGATTCCGAACAAGACGAATCGCGTCTGGATCGAGCCGCGGCAGGTCGGGACGTATGTCGGACAGTGTGCGGAGTATTGCGGCCTCCAGCACGCGTTGATGCTCCTGGTCATCGTCGTGCACCCGAAGGACGAGTTCCAGGCCTGGGTCGCCGCGCAACAGACCCCGTCGGTGGATCAGGCGGCGGTAACCGCCGGGCGTCAGCTGTTCTCTTCATTAGCGTGCATCAACTGCCACACCGTCCGCGGAACGCGGGGCAACGGCGTCTTCGGCCCGGACCTGACGCACTTGATGAGCCGCTCGACGCTCGGTGCCGGCGCCACGCGGAATACGCCCGAGAATCTTCGCGCGTGGGTCAAGGACCCCGGCGCGTTCAAGACCGGAGCCCTCATGCCGGCGATGAAGCTCGACGACACCCAACTGGATCAGCTCGTCGCGTACCTCGTGACGTTGCGGTGAAGCCATGAGCAGCGTGCCGACCGCCGTACCCGCCCCTCACGACCTCGCGCCGGC
>Ga0075433_10001898_pt1 | contig 15723 bp, 16 predicted proteins | sample RhiMethybrSRZTD2_FD_75299 | JGI IMG/M metagenome (GOLD analysis project Ga0075433, IMG submission 75299) | Populus rhizosphere microbial communities from Tennessee, USA - Rhizosphere MetaG P. TD hybrid SRZTD2 | ecosystem: Host-associated > Plants > Roots > Rhizosphere > Soil | place: USA... | reverse complement strand
GTGACGCTGGGAGGCCGCCTCGGCCTCGCGCCGGCGTCGGCGTTGCACGACCAGCGCGGCGATGAGCGTCGCCTGCACCACGATGACTCCGACGGCGCTCATGACATGCCAGCGGTAGTCCTGCCACAGCGTGGGCTCGTGAAAGAGGACCTGGCTGTCCTCCGGCAGTCGCCGCTCGTCGAGGTGCCAGCGCGCTAGCTGACGGGCGTCGAACCTGGGTAGGGCGGTCGCGAAACTTGGGACCGGCGTGCTTGGCGGCTGCTGGCCCTGCAGCAGCCGTGTCGCCATCCTTGCGGCATCACGGCCGACCTCCTCGAAGTCGAGGATCGACCCGCCCACGACACCCCGACCGAGCGCGAGACTAACGGGGGTGAACAGGGGAGCGTTCGCCAGCTTCGAGATATGCGGGACGAGGTCGATACCGTGGAACCGCCTCCCCGCGGCATCGACCTGATAGATGGACTGCATGATGACGGTGTGCGCCGGCAGACTCGACACTCGAGCCAGCGCGTCCCCGATTTGCAGCTTCGTGAGGTCGATAATGTCGAGCCCGCCCACCTTCGACACCGCTTGTCGGATGAGATCGTGGTAGATCTGTTCCGGCGAGCTGGCGCCCCCGACTAGCGCGACGTGCCGCGTACCAGGCAGGAGGGTCACTGCCGCTCGCAGCGTGCCTTCGATATCGAAGCGGATGGTGACAACCGCAAAGCCAGGAGGTGGCTTCAGGTCGCGCACGCTGCGCTCGTCGATTCCGCAGACGACGACTTGCGTCCCCGGCCACAGCTCGTCGCGCGCGCGAAGGACGAATTGAAAGGGCTCGGGCAGCGCCGCCACGATCACATCGAAGCGCTGATTGCCGTACTTCGAGGCGTAGACGGCCCGGAGTCGGCGCTCTTCTATTTCCGGCGACGCGAACCGAGCGACGTCGACGTGTTCCGTTTCGATACTGACCCGGAACGACCACTGGCTGAGCAACGCGTCGCGGATGCCGGAGGCGATGGCCGTCGCGGACGGCATGCCCGGCTGGCCGGCGAGGAGGATCAGAACTGACGGCTGTTCAGGTGCGGCCTCCGTGGCCACTGCGGAGCCAAGCCAGGCGCCGACAATCAGGATCGTCAGCGACCACGCGCGCAGACGGCGCCCGGACCGCATAGCGGGGCACAATAGCACAGCCACTTGGCGCCTTGCGCTGCGACGAAGGTCCAGTGCGCGCGCTTGTCGGGGTCGGGGTCCTGCGGCCGACTGCTCGGAGATCGCGACACCCGTCGCGCCGAACGAGACCGGTCGTCGGACGCGCCGAACTAGAACCGATCGTCGGACGCGTGACGGCCGAGCTCGATCTCGATCGCCTGAGTTTTCACGAGGACGCGGCGGTCCCCGACGATCCTGAGACACATGACGAGGCCAAGGCTCTCCAGAGCGGGAACGATCTCGGCCTCGGCGTGATCGTCGAAGAACGCCCGGGAGACGAATACACGATGCGCGATCTTCTCTGTGGTGTCGTTGACGATTCGGTAGAAGTGGGCGACACGGTCCCCAGCAGCTCCTTCCTGACAGTCGACGGAGCAGCCCACGAACGAATCCTCGAGGAATTCGGTAATGGCCGCGGCTTTGCGCTCGTCCACGTCCTCAATTTGACGCTACAGACGACCAGACACGCAATTTTTGGATGATCGCCGAAGAAGCCCCCTAACCGGGCCGGTGCGCCTCTAAGCGGGCGGCGACGCCACTACCGCCGCTTCGGCAACGGCGGCGCGTAGCCGCCGAGCTTCGACGTGCGCATACCGAGGCGGACGAGCGTTTCGGCGAGGGCAACGGCTGCGGCCACGCCGTCGATAACGGGCATATCGTGACGAGCCGTGAGCTCGGCGGCGAGATCGGCCATGCCGGAACAGCCGAGGACGATCGCTTCGGCGCCGTCATTGGACTTCGCGGCGGCAATCTGCGCATCAATCCGTTCGACGGCGTCGCTCTGGCGTTTCTCCAGATCCAGGACGGGGACGTTCGACGCGCGCACCCGGGCACATCGGGCCGCGAGTCCGTAGCGGATGAGATTGAATTCGATCGTAGGAACGGACCGCGGGAGCGTGGTGACCACGGCGAAGCGGCCCGCGATGAGGCTCGCGACGTGAAACGCGGCTTCGCCGATGCCCACGACCGGTGCGCAGGCCAAGGCCCGGGCGGCGTCGAGCCCCGTGTCGTCGAAACACGCGATGACGTGTGCGGCCACGCCGAGAGCTTCGCCCTTGGCGATCTCCCCGAGGAGCCCCGGAACGGCGAGCGCGTCGTCGTAGAAGCCCTCGATGCTTTCGGGACCGGTCGGAGGATTCACAGCGACGATGCGCGTGCCTGGCGCCGCCGCGCGCTGGGCGGCGCGGCGAATCGTGTCCGTCATCGATGCCGTCGTATTCGGGTTCACGACGAGAATGTCCACGTGTCAGCTCGGCCGGCGCCGCAGCCCGCGGATCAGGAGCAGGGAGACCAGGATGACCGCGAACGACACGCCGGTGGTCACCGTGCCGAGCGCGTAGATTTCGGGGTTCGTGACCGTCGTCGTGAGCCCCGTGAGCTCCAAGGGCAGCGTGTTCTGGTCGGCGCCCAGCGCCTGGCTCGAGCGCGAAGCCTCGTCCCACGACAGCGTGAAGCCGAAGAGCGCGATGCCAACGAGTGAGGGCGCGATGAGGGGCAGCACGACGTGCCGGAAGGTCTGGCGCGGCGTGGCGCCGAGGTCACGCGCCGCCTCCTCGTACCGGCGATCGAACCGATTGAAGACGGCGAACATGATGAGCAGCCCAAACGGCAGCGTCCATGTCAGATGCGCGCCCAGCCCGGACGTAAATGTCCCGGCGCTGGTGGTGAACCCATCGACGAGGGCGGTGAGGCCGACGGCGCCGGCGGCCCACTTGATGCATGCGTCGAGCAGCCTGAACTCGACGGCGATACCGAGCGAAACGATGATCGAGGGCACGATGAGGCTCGCCACCGCCGTGTAGAAGACGAACGCCGAGCCGCGAAAGCGGCGCCGGAAGGCATAGCCAGCGAGCAGGGACATCACGACGGTGAGCAGCATGACGACCGCGCCGAGTTTCAGCGAGCGGCCAAAGGCCGCCCATATGTCGACGACACCGAGGCCACCCCACAGCCGACTGAACCAATGCGTGGAAACGCCGTGCATGGGAAACGTCAGGCCACCGGTCGGCCCTTGGAATGACAGAACGATGATCGTCAGCATCGGGCCGTAGAGAAAGAGCACGAACAGGGTGAAGACCATCGCAAGCAAGTAAAAGGACGCCGGGCGCCGCTGAGCCATGGCGCTCACAGCTCCCGCCGCAGGTCGACCAGCCGCGTCATCGTCCAGATGATGGCGAGCACCGCGCCGAGCAGGATGACCGCGTTGGCGGCCGCGAGTGGGAACTGCAGGTAGCTCAGCTCGACCTGGATGACTTTGCCGACCGACGCGATCTGCTGCCCGCCCATGACGCCGATGGTGACGTAGTCGCCCATGACCAGCGTGACGACGAAGATCGACCCGATGACGAGCCCCGGCTTGGAGAGCGGCACGACGACGTTCCAGACCGCCTGCCACGCCGAGGCGCCTGCGTCGCGCGCGGCCTCGAGCAGCGAGCGATCGATGCGCGTCATCGAATTGAAGATCGGAACGATCATGAACATCGTGTAGAGGTGCACGAACGCCAGCACGACGGCGAAGTCCGAGAATAGCAGCCACTCGAGAGGCCGGGGCGCCACCCCCGACCCGACGACGATCGCGTTGACGAGCCCGTTGCGACCGAGCAACGGCACCCACGAGATCATCCGGATCACGTTCGACGTCCAGAACGGGATCGTACAGAGCAGGAACAGCACGATCTGCCAGGTGAGCGAGCGGACGTGAAACGCGAGGAAATACGCCACCGTGAAGCCCAGCACGAGTGTGACGAGCCACACGAGGACGCAGAACTTTAGCGTCGAGAGATACGTCTTAAAGGTGACGCAGAGGCCTGGCAGCTCCGCCAGACACCCGGCGAAGATCGACACATAGTTGTCGCCGACCATCGCCGGGATCATCGAGTATTCGGTGTACCGCCAGAAGCTGACGATAACCGTGATGGCCAGCGGCAACAGGAAGAACACCGCGAACACGCCCGCCAGCGGCGCGATCTGCCAGTACGGCGCCGCGGCGGGCGTGACGAGGCGGCTCAGGCGGCGATGAACTCGTTCCACTTGCGGACCATATAGTCGTTTTCGTCCATGACGGCGTTCCAGCACGCCACGCCACCCATGCGTGCCTCATACGAGCCGCCGTCGCGGACGGTGCCGGCTTTCTCCAGCAGCGTGCCGTCCGGCGCCTTGATGTCTTTTTCCGCCGGCTTGCCTTCCATCCAGTACGCCCACTCGTAGGGCTCCATGTTCGCCTTCGCCGTCTCGAGCACCGCCGAGTAGTAGCCCTGGCGGTTCAAGAAAGCGCCGGCCCACCCCGACAGGAACCAGTTGATGAACTCGTAGCTGGCATCGAGCTTCTTGCCGGTGAGCGTCTTGGGCAGGCCGAATCCCGCAGCCCACGCGCGATAGCCTTCCTTCAGCGGCTGGTAAATGCAGGGGACGCCCATCGAGCGCACCTTGGTCACGGCGGGCGACCACATCGACTGGATCACGACCTCGCCCGAGGCCATGAGGTTGACGCTCTCGTTGAAGTCCTTCCAGAACGCGCGGAACTGTCCGGCCTTCTTCGCCTCGATGAGCTTCTTGATCGTGAGATCGATCTCGTCCTTCGTCATGTTGCCCTTGTCGCGGTATTTGTGGACGCCGAGCGACTCCACGACCATCGCGGCGTCCATGATGCCGATCGAGGGGATGTTGAGGATGGACGACTTGCCCTTGAACTCGGGGTTGAGCAGCTCGGCCCAGGAGTTGATCGGCCGCTTGATGAGGTCCGGCCGAATGCCCAGCGTGTCGGCGTTGTACACCGTCGGAATGAGCGTGATCCACGGCGTCGGGGAGCTGGCGAACTTCGTCGACGTCGGCCCTTCCAGGTAGAAGACCTTCTTCGGCGCGGTGCCCTGATCGCCGATCGTCTTGCCGCCGACCTGGCCTTTCGTGAACACCGGCGTGATCTTGTCCGCGGACTTGATGCGCTTGGCGTCCATGCCGAGCAGGTTGCCGGAGGGGATGAGCTTGCGGAGCTGGAAGTACTCGGCGTCCACGACGTCGAAGGAGTTCGGCTGCGTGATGATCCGCTTGGCAACTTCGTCGGTGGTCACCGGGATGTACTCGATCACGATGCCGAGGTCGGCCTTCACCTTCTGCGCGATCTCTTTGGACTGGTTGACGGCCGTGCCGAGGTAGCGCAGCGTGACGGGTTGTGCCGACACGATCGCGGGAAAGCCGGCGATCGCACCGGCGGCGGCCGCGCCTTTGAGGACCGTTCGCCTGCTGATGGTTGGATTCATAGATTCTCCTTTCGGTCTCGTGTCGTGGTTACGCGAGTCGGTGCGCAGCCGTGTCGTCCCAGCTGACGCTCACGCGGGCGCCGGGCTCGAGCGGCTCGCGGTCGAAGAGATGATCGGCGGCGATGGCGACCAGCTCGGTGCCGTCGTCGGCACGCAGATCCGTCTGCACGACGTTGCCCTGGTATTCCACGGCGATCACGACCGCGTTGAGGGGGCCACGCGCCTCACCGTCGGTCTTGAGCCGGCGGAGTCGTAATCGATCCGCGCGGACTGCCACGCGAATGCCGTCGATGCTGACGACGTTGTGGCCGCCGATGAATCGGGCGACGAACTCGGTGCGTGGGCGGTTGAAGACCTCGCGCGGAGTACCATACTGCTCGATCCGGCCTTCGTTCATGACCACGATCACGTCGGCCAGTGCCATCGCCTCGTCTTGCGCGTGCGTCACGTGAATGAACGCGATGCCGAGCTCGCGCTGCAGGCGCTTGAGCTCCACACGCATGTGAATTCGGAGGAAGGGGTCGAGCGCGGACAGCGGCTCGTCGAGCAGCAGGATCCGGGGCTCGGTGATGAGCGCCCGGGCCAGCGCCACGCGCTGTTGTTGCCCGCCCGACAGCTGCGCGGGAAACCGCTCGGCATAACCCCCCATCGCCATCAGCTCGAGCAACGCCGCCGCCCGCGAGCGCCGGCGCTCGCGCGGCACGCCGCGCATCTTCAACGCGAAGGCGACGTTGTCCAGCACGCTCAGGTGGGGGAAGAGCGCGTAGCTCTGGAACATCATGGCGGTGCCGCGCCGACCGGGCGGCAGGGAGGTGATCGGCTCACCGTCGAACACGATCTCGCCGCTCGTGACCGTGTCGTGACCCGCGATCATCCTCAGGGTCGACGTCTTCCCGCAGCCTGAAGGGCCGAGCAGGCAGCAATAGGTGTCCGCGGCCACGGTCAGATCGATACGGTCGACGGCGACGACGGGGCCATAGTGCTTGCTGACGTGGCGCAGCTCGAGGAGCGCGGCCACGCCGCTACCGGCCACGCAGGCGGCAATCGAGAATCCGGTCGCGAGGATCGGTCATGCGCGAGGGATTCACCGGGTGCATCGGAAATGCCAGCCCCACGGCTCGAATCGACGCGATCTTGCGCCGGTCCATAGCTGGCGGACAGCCTAAGGGCTAGGCATCCGCGAACGCAAATGCCGTCAAATTGGGCGACAATGGGCGCCATGAAGCTGATGGTGATCAACCCGAACAGCTCGGAAACCGTGACGAGCTCCATCATGGACTCCGCCAGGCGCGCAGCGTCGCCCGGCACCGAGCTCGTGGCCGTCACCACCAAGGGCGGCACGCGCAACGTCGACTCGGCGTTCGCCGATTATCTGTCCGGCGCCTACATGATCCGCACGTGCCTGGACGCCGCCGCGCTCCACCGACCGGACGCGGTCGTGCTCGCCGGCTTTGGGCGCGTGGGCATCGACGCGCTGAAGGAAGCGCTGACGATTCCGGTCGTGTCGATTGCCGAGGCGTCGATGGCTATGGCGTGCCTGCTCGGCCATCGCTTCACGACGTTGACGATGCTGCAGCAGTTCATTCCGTATCAACAAGATCTCGTGAGGTACTACGGCTTCGAAGCGAAGTGCGCGTCGGTGTGCGCGATCAACATCAACGTCGAAGAGTGCGTCACGGATCGTGATCGCACGCTCCGCGAGCTCACGGCGCAGATCGAGCGCATCGTAGCCGACGATCGCGCGGAGGTAGTAATCCTCGCGTGCGCCGGCCTGTGCGGCTACGACGCCGAGCTCTCACGCCGAGCGGGCGTTCCGGTGCTCGATCCGGTGTCTGTCGGTGTGAAGGTCGCCGAGGGTCTCGTCGGCCTCGGCCTGTCTCATTCCAAGGTCCGAAAGTTCGCGCATCCCCCGCAGTCGCTCGACTCCTACCTGTGAGCCTTACGGCATGATCTCTCCACCGTTGGGGTGGAGCGTCTGCCCGCAAAAGTAGCGCGAGTCATCCGACGCCAGGAAGACGAATGCGCCGACGAGATCTTCTGGCATCCCCAGACGCTTCAGCGGCAGCGACGCAGCGTGAGCCCGTTTCGTCGCCTCGGGCAGGGGGTCGAAGCCGGTATCGATCAGCCCCGGCGCGATGCCGTTCACGAGGATCCCATGCGGCGCGAGCTCCTGAGCGAGCGCGCGCGTAAACGTCAGCAGCCCGCCTTTGGCGGCCGAGTAGGCGGTGTAGTTCGGGCGCCCGATGTATGCGAGCTGCGAGCTGAGGATGATGATGCGACCGCTGCGCCGCGGGATCATCACCCGCGCGGCCTCGCGTGAGCACAAGAACGCGCCGCGCAGGTGCACGGCCATCATGCGCTCCCAGTCGTCCAGCGTCGTATCGGTGATCGGCTGCGCCTTCTGAATGCCGGCGTTGTTGACGAGCACATCGAGACGCCCGAACCGCGACACGACGCCATCGATCAGCGCGCGCACGTCGGCCTCGCGGGTGACGTCGCATCGCACGGCCAGCGCTCTGCGCCCGCGCCGCTCCATTTCGGCGACGAGCGAGCGCGTGTCGGGCTCGCGCGCGATCCAGGCGATGGCGACGTCGGCGCCTTCGTCCGCGTAGGCAATAGCGACCGCGCGGCCGATCCCGGTGTTGCCGCCGGTGACGAGTGCGACCTTGCCGGCCAGCCGGCCGGCGCCGCCGACATCATCGAGCTCGCTCTGCGTTCGGTCGATCGCCGTTTCGAGCGCTTTCACGTCGGTGTCTGTCCACGCCCGCGGGCCCTTTTCAGAGTGGACGGAGATCCAGCCCGCGAGCATGCCGCCGCGCACGACGGGACCGAGCATTTGCGCCGTAACCCCGAACATCGACATGAGCTCCGGCGGCGGCGCGGGCTCGACGGCGCCACGGAGATCGGGCTGGACCAGTGGACGGTGGTGCTCCGCCAGCCAGCGGATGCTGTCGGCGGCACGCTGATCGATGGCTGTCTGCCCGCGCAGGGACTTCACGCCCGCCGCGGTGGCCTCGGCGGCGACGTCGTCGCAGTAAATGCCACGTTCGGGCAGGTCGATACGGAGCGTGCAGCGCGCGACGTCCGTCGCCGCACGCAGCGCGGCGAGGATTGCGTCGAGGCGGGCGGTCAGCTCGGCGGTCGGCTTCATGACGCGGCACTCTAGCATGCATGCAATCGCGCCCATGCACACACCGGCGACCGGCCCGCCTCAGCGAATCAGGTCGGTTACATGCAGACGCCCGCGGTACCGTTCCAGGTGCGGCCCGCCTTCTCGCACTCCTTCTGCGAGGTGTACAAATGCGGGTTCTCGGGCGAGGCGCTCGGCGCTGGAGACTGGGTCTGCGAACAACCGGCGATGAGCCCGAAAACGACCAAGGCAACGGCGACGGTTTTCATTGGCTGTTCCTCCACCCAACCGCCGCGAGCAACTTCCGCGCCCTCGAAACCTGTGATCTCAGCGGTCGCAATCGTGCGGTGCGGCCCGGTGCCGCAGTCGCAAACGTGCGAGGCGCGCCTCGGTCACGCGCTCGCGCCGATGCGCACGAGCGATTCGGCGAGCGTGACCGCGCAGGCCACGGGCTCGACCACGGTCAGCGCGATGCTCGCGCGCAGCGCGGCCGCATACAGCGAAAGGCGGGAACCTCCCAGAATGACGACATCAGCACCCGCCGACATCGCGGCATCCGCGAGCTTCGGCACGAGCTCGTCTGCCGGCGGCTCGCCGGCCGCGATCCCAGGTAGCTCGATCGCACACACGCCGCGGCAGCGCGCCGCGAATCCCAGCTTCTGCACGAGATCCTGCGTGTAGCCGATCATCCGCGACGATGTGGTGACGATGGCAAAGTCGTCGCGCAGCGCGACCGCATACGCGAAGGCTGCTTCCGGCAGCCCGACAACCGGCACGTCGAGCGCTTCCTTCACCCCGCGCGTGCCGTAGTCGCCGAAGCCGGCGAGCACGACGGCGTCCGGCGCGGGCCTCAGTGTCGCCAGCCCGGGGACGAGCGAGCGCGCGGCGGCCGCGTCCGTCTGATAGCTGTCGATCACGGCGGGGCCACCGCGATTGGTCCACTCGGCGACGTCGGTGTCGGGCAACGCCACGGCGCGGGCGAGCTGCGCGCAGGCGCGCGTCACGCGTTCGGTCGCGTTGGGATTGGCGAGCAGCAGCTTCATCGGCGCGCGCCGAAGCGTGCGATCCAGTGACGCGCGATCGCATCCCGCCTCGCGAACCAGACCGCACCTCGGTCGCGCATGTGCTCGAGCACGCGCTCGAGCCCGGCGATGCGGCCCGGGCGGCCGATCATCCGTAGATGCAGGCCGACCGACAGCATCTTCGGGGACGAGGCGCCCTCGCGCCACAGCGCATCGAACGCGTCGTTCACGTATTCCGTGAAGTCGCGCGCCGTGACGAAGCGCTGGCGGCCCTGGTGAAAGTGCATGTCGTTGGTGTCGAAGCTGTACGGGACCACGACGTGGCGGCGGCCGTCGACATCCACGAAGAACGGCAGATCGTCGTTGTAGGCGTCCGAGTCGTAGAGGAAGCCGTCCTCGACGAGCAGCGCGCGTGTGCGCGACGACGGCGCCGAACGCGTGTGCCAGCCGAGCGGTCGCGTCCCCGCGGCGGCGGTGATGGCCCTGACGGTACGCGCGATCACCGCGCGCTCTTCGCCCTCGGTCATGTTCGCGTGGCGCTCCCAGCGATAGCCGTGCGCGGCGATCTCATGCCCGCGCCGCGCAGCGTCCACCGCCAACCACGGCGAGACCTCCAGCGCGCGGCCACAGGCGCTCAACGTCGCACTGACACCGAAGCGCTGGAGTACATCCATGATTCGCCAGTAGCCGGCGCGTGTGCCGTATTCGAAATGCGTCTCCATGCAGGCGTCCGGCACCCCGACGACTTCGTCGGCGACTTCGTAGACGCTTTCGTTGCGGTCGTCGCCCGCGCTGATCGACAGCTCGGCACCTTCCTCCACATTGACGACGAACGAGACCGCGACGCGTGCCGAGCCCGGCCACTGCGGATCGGGGAACTGACCGCCGTAGCCGCGGAAATCGCGCGCGCTCAGGCGCCGCTCCGCGCGAGGAGCGGCGACCAGCCGCTGTCGGCCCAGAGGCGCGTGGCGACGGCCTGGGCGGCGGCGACGACCTCGTCCGGGTCGAAGCGCGTGGGGCGCCCATCACGCATCAACACGCTCCCGTCGACGATGACGTCGCGCACGTTCGCTCCGACGCCCGCGTGGACCAGCAGACTGACGCCGTCCACGATCGGGCGGAGATTTGGCGCATCCGCATCGAGCAGGATCACGTCGGCCTTCATGCCGACCGCGAGGGCGCCGACCTCATCTCCGAGCCCGAGCGCTGCGGCGCCGTTGGCGGTGGCCCAGCGCAGCGCGGCGCGCGCGCCGAGGCTGCGCCCGCCGCCCTGCACGCGGTTGATCGCCAGCGCCGCGCGCATCGCCTCGAACAGGTCGTGAGACTTCGTGTCGGTGGCCAGCGTGATCAGCGCCCCCGCCTCGTGCAGTCTCTTGATCGGCGCCATCATGCCCGACGACGCGTTTCCGATCGGCACGTGCGCCACGCTCAGCCGCGCCGCGCCGACGCGGGCGATCTCGTCGGCCTCGAGGTAGATGCAGTGTCCCGCGACCACATGCGGGCCGAGCAGCCCGACCTCGTCCAGCACCTCGCTCGGCCGCCGCCCGTCCCGGCGCAGGACCTGCGCGACCTCGTCGGTGCTCTGCGCGAGGTGCGTGTGGACCGGCGGACCCGAGGGATCCGCGGCGTCGGCCACCTCACGCAGGAGATCGCGCGAGCACGTATCCGGCGCGTGCGGCGCCAGGAAGGCGCGCAGGCGGCCACCGTCGTGGCCATGCCAACGCGCGACGATATCCAGGTTCTCACGCAGCGTCGCGTCGGCGATCTTGGGGTCGTATCGATACTCGCCTTTGATGAGGGCGGCGAGGTCGACGTCGTGGATGCGCCCCCCGACGAAGGCGCGCAGACCGCTCTCGGCCATCGCGCGCGCGCAGCTGTCACCGTGTCGGTAGTAATCCACAACGGTCGTCGATCCGGTGCGAAGCAAATCCCACGCGCCGAGCCGAGCGAGCAGGTACGCCTCTTCGGCGCCGATGCGATGCCCCTGCGGCACGCCGGGCGTATACATCGGCGCGAAGTTCATGTCTTCGACCATGCCCCGCGTGATGACGAGCGGCGTGTGGTTGTGCGTGTTCACCAGCCCCGGCATGACGATGCGCCGGCGTGCGTCGACGCGCTCACGCGGCGAAAACCGGGCTCGGGCCATCGCGCCGGGTTCGACGGCGATGATCCGATCGCCCGTGATCGCCACGGCGCCGTCGACGAGGATGCGATCCTCGGCGTCGAGCGTGAGGACGAGGCCGCCGTCGACGAGGAGGTCGCATGGCTGCGGCTGGGCGGGCATCTAGAACTCGGCCAGCCGTCGGAGTCCGACCAGCCGGTCGGCGACGAGCAGCACGACGATCGTGAGAACGATCAGGCCGGACGAGATGGCCGCAATCGTCGGATCCGGATTCTCTTCGAGGTACTGAAGCATCAGGGTAGGCAGCGTTTTGTTCCGCGCGTCTACGAGAAAGATCGAGATCGGATAGTTGTCCAGCGAGGCCAGGAACGCGAAGAGACCGGACGTCAGGAACGCGGGCGCCAGCACGGGGACCATCACCTCGACCAGCGCGCGCGGCGGCGAGTGGCCGAGCGTGCGCGCCGCCTCGATCAGCGTGAAGTCGAACAGCGTGAGGCTGGCCAGCACCGTACGTGTCACGTACGGCAGCGTGATGACGACGTGGCCGATGAGCAGGCTGGTCCACGCATCGCGTAGACCGAGCTCGCGCAGCATCGAGAGTAGCGCCACACCGACGACCAGCCCCGGCATCATGAGCGGCGACACCATGAACGTCGTCAGCGTCGTCTTGCCGGGGAACGAGGCGCGCGTCAGGGCGATGGCGCACAGCGTACCGAGCACGAGCGAGATGGCGGTGGACAGCAGGGCGAGCGCGACCGACAGGCGCACCGCCGGCCAGAGATCCCGCAGCCGCAGCGTCCGCTCGTACCAGCGGACGGACAGGGCAGGCGGCGGCAGGTTGAAGACGGACGATGCGCTGACGGAGACGATCAGCGTCACGACGAGCGGCGTCAACAATGTCAGCACGACGAGCGCCGTGATCGTCCACATGGCGACGAGCGCGGCGCGCTCCAGCGGCATCATCGTTCGGGCTGCCAGCGGCGCGCGAGCAGCGCGCTCAAGACCACGACGCCCACGGCGATGGTGAGCAGCACGACGGACACCGTGGAGCCCAACGACCGGTCGCGCATGAACAGGAACGAGCGCGCGACGAGGATCGACAGCGTCTTGAAGCGGTCACCCATGAGCAGCGTCGGGATGACGTACATGGAGATCGACATGGAGAACACGAAGGCGACGCCAGCGATCACCCCCGGCATCGTCAACGGCAGCGTCACACGCACGAAGCGCCGCAGCGGACCCGCGCCCAGCGTGGCCGCCGCCTCCGTCAGGCGAGGATCGATCAGCTTCACGACGGCGAAGATCGGCAGCACCATGAACGGCAGGAAGATATTGGCGGCGCCGAACACGAGGCCGCTTTCGGTGAACAGCAGACGCAGCGGCGTATCGACGACGCCGGTCCCGACGAGCATGCGGTTCACGAGGCCGTCGGTGCGCAGCAGGATCGTCCACGCGAATGCTTTGACGACGACCCCGACTGAGAGCGGCAGAATCAGCGCGGCGAGCAGCATGCCTTGCAGCGCTCCTCCCGCACGCGCGAGAGCGAACGCCGCCGGATAGCCGGCCAGCAGACACACGACGGTGGTCAGGGCGGCAACCCGGATAGTGTTCTGGATGACCATCCAGCTGAACGGGTCGGCGAGAAACTGCGCATAGCCCGCGAGGCTCAAACGGCCGTCGCGCGTGACGCTGGTGAGGAGAAGCAGGACAAGCGGCACCGCGAACGCGACGACGAGGTACGCGGCGCCGGGCAGCGCGAGCCACGCGATGCGCTCGACGCGGGGCTGTCGCGGGGAGACCGCCGTGACGGCGACGGGCGCGACGCTCACGGCGCGGAGTACACGAGCGTCGCGTCGACCGACCAGCGCACGGTGACGAGATCACCCGGGGCCGTGTGTTCGGCGCCGTCGGGCGGCACCTCAGCGACGATCTGGTCGGCGCCCGGGGCGTCGAAGTGCACGAGCAGCTTGGAGCCGAGGAACACGCGGTCGCGCACTTTCAACGACACGGCATTTTCGCCGCCGGCGCCGATGCGCATGTTTTCCGGGCGCACGGCGACGAGCACGGCGGCGCCGGTGCCCGCTCGCCCCCGCGCCCGCACGCGGCCGGCGGCGGTATCGACGACCAGTACGTCGCCGTCGGCGGCGACCACGGTGCCGGAGAGCCGTGTCGACATGCCGACGAAGTCGAGGACGAACGGCGTGGCCGGGTGCGCGTAGATGGCCGCGGGCGTGTCGAACTGCTCGATCCGCCCATGATTCATCACCGCGATGCGATCGGACATGACGAGCGCTTCGTCCTGATCGTGCGTCACGAAGATTGCCGTGATGCCGAGGTCGCGCAGCAGGTGCCCGAGCTCCATGCGCATCGTCTCCCGCAGCTTACGGTCCAGGGCGGACAGCGGCTCGTCCAGCAGGAGCAGCTTCGGCTTCACCGCCAGCGCGCGCGCGACGGCGATGCGTTGCTGCTGGCCGCCGGACAGCGCGAAGATCGAGCGCGGCCCGTAGTCCGCCAGCCGCACGAGCGCCAGCACACGCGCGACCGTGCCCGCGATCTCGCTCGCGCGCGTCCCGTGCGCCTGCAGCCCGAAGGCGACGTTCTCCGCGACGGTGAGGTGAGGGAACAGCGCGTAGCTCTGGAAGACGACGCCGACGTTGCGCTTGTGGGCCGGCACACGGGTGATATCGGCGCCGTCGAGCGTGACGCGCCCGTGATCGGCCGTGAGCAGCCCGGCCACGATCCGCAGCAGCGTCGTCTTGCCACAGCCCGACGGGCCGAGGAGCGAGACGAACTCCCCGGCCCGTACTTCGAGATCCAGATCCCGGATGACGGGCGTGTCGCGAAAGCTCTTCGCGACGCCGCGGACATCGAGATAACTCAGACGCCCATCTCCTTGTCCCAGCGCTCCACCCAGCCCTTGCGCTCCTTCGCGACGTGTGCCCAGTCCGGTACGAAGACGTCCTTCGGCATGCCGGCCGGTACGGGCACCGCGGTGTTCGTCGGCAGGGCGGCCGCGACTTCTGTGAGGATCTTCTGGTACTCCACGCCGAGCATCTCGTTGATGAACGCCAGCGCCAGCTCGGGCTGCGGTCCGTTCTTGACCTTCGCGATGCCGGACGGCATGGCCATGACGCCTTCCTTCGGTGAGACCATCTCGACGGCCGCGCCCTGCCGCTTCCGCTCGGAGGCATACGACGACAGCGCGCCCGCGATCATCGACGCCTCTCCCTGCTCGAGCAGGTTGAACGCCTGCGGCATCTGCGTGTAGACGGTCAGGAGGCTCGGCTTGAGCGCGCGGAGCTTTCGAAACGCCGCGTCCGTGTCGTACTGCGCGTCCTTCAGCGGCTTGCCGGTCTCGAGATGCGCCGCGAGATAGAACACTGACAGCCCCTCGGTGTTTTGCAGCGACGGCACGATGATCTTGCTCTTGTACTTCGCGTCCCACACCTCGGCCCACGACGCGGGCGCGGGCTTCACCTTCGCGGGCGCGATGGCGATGCCGGCGTAGGGCTGCTGATAGTTCGTCCACATGCCGTCCATATGGATCGCCGCCGGCTTGATCTTTGCCATGTTCGGCACCTTCGCCGGCGTGATCTTCTCGATCACGTCTTCCTTGACGGCGAGCAAAAGCACCGGGTCGTCCATCATCACCACGGACAGGTACGGCTTGGCCTTGTTCGAAACCATCTTCTCGAGGTTCACGAGCGACTTCGTGCCCTCGAACACGATTGTGCAGCCGTACTTTTTTTCGAACATGGGAATGACGGTGGGGTCCATGAACGCCTTGTGGCTCGCCGCGCCGCCGATGACGATGTCCTTCGTCTGGCTCCGCACGACCGCTGGAAAGCCGAGCGTGGACGCGGCGACGGTGCCGGCGCTCGCTGCAAGAAAGTGTCGTCGCGTCAGCCTCAGATCGCTCATCTCATCCTCCGTGTGAACGCTGTATCGTATACGACCGATGACCTACCCGCGTGATCTCGTCGGCTACGGCGCCACGCCGCC
>Ga0075433_10001897_pt1 | contig 15724 bp, 16 predicted proteins | sample RhiMethybrSRZTD2_FD_75299 | JGI IMG/M metagenome (GOLD analysis project Ga0075433, IMG submission 75299) | Populus rhizosphere microbial communities from Tennessee, USA - Rhizosphere MetaG P. TD hybrid SRZTD2 | ecosystem: Host-associated > Plants > Roots > Rhizosphere > Soil | place: USA... | reverse complement strand
CCCGCGATCGCCACGGTGACGGCGCTGGCCGGGCCGGGGAACTCGCCCGAGTTCCTCCAGCTCGCGATGCCGGCCGACCGCCGCGACCCCGGCGCGGCGGTGGTGTCGGCACGGGGCGACGTCGTCGGCATTCTCACCACCGCGGCGGCCATCAAGGAGCACGTGGACCCCAGCGCCCCGCCGTCCCCGAACGTGACGTGGGCGGTCAAGGGACAGGTGGTGCTGCGGCTCTTCGTCCCCCCGCCGCCCATCGACCCGACGCGCTCCCTGGAGGACGCGACCGAGCGCACGCGCCGGGCGACCTGCCTCATCGAGGTGACGCGCTAAGGGCGCATGTCTCCCGGGAGAGTCACTCCCCCTGTCTCTGATTCTGGTCATTCCCAGTCGCCCGCGCCGCGTGCATGCTCGCGCCATGAACGGCCGGGTGAAGTTCTACGACGAGCCGACGGGCTGGGGGCTGATCGTGGGGGACGACGGCGCGCTCTACATGCTGCGCGGCGGCCAGCTCGCGGACACGGCGCCGCGCGAGGGCGAGCGCGTGGCATTCGAGCCGCAGAAGGGCGGGGGCGGCCTGCGGGCAGCCGCGGTGCGGCGGATCGCGGACGGCTAGGGCCGTCCGTACTCCACGACCATCGCGCGATAGCCCGACGCGGTAAGCCGCTTCGCCGCCTCGTCGGCGTCGCGCCGGCTCGCGAAGTTGCCCACGCGCACCCGCCAGAGGGTGCGCCCGCTCACATCGGCGCGCTGGATGCGCACATCGGGCCAGCTCCGGGCCAGCGAGTCACGCAGCGAGATGGCCGAGCCCTCGGACGCGTAGGCGCCGAGCTGCACGCTCCACCCCTCGGCCAGGGCGCCGGGCGCGGGTGGAGTCGGCGTCGCCGTCACGGACGGGGCTGGTGGCGACGGCGCCGGGGCCGGCGCGCGCACCACCGTCTCGACCCGCGGCGCAGGCTCGAGCCGAGGCACGGTCTCAGGCCGTGGGAGGGCCTCGGCCCGTGAGGTCGTCGTCTCGGCGCCGATCGGCGGAGCGGCTTGGGCCGGCGACGAGATCGGCGTCTGGCCCGGGACCGACGCCGCCGGGGCCGCGGTCGATGCGGCGGGCACCGTGGCGACGGGGTTCACCGTTGACGCGGCGGGCAAGGGGGCGACTGGGGCTGACGCAACCAAGGCCGGTGGGGAGGGGGCCGTGGGCGCCGCGACGGGTGCCGAAGCTGACGGCGGACTCGACTGGGCCTGTGGCATCGGCGTCGCGGGCGACGGCGTCGGCGTGGCCGCTGCGGGTGACACTCTCGCGGCCGCGTTCGTGTATCCCGGTACGGACACCACGCGAAGCCTCACCGGAATCACGCCGGGCCCGACGGCACCCAGCAGCTTCCCGGCGGCGTAGGAGAGATCGACGATGCGCTTGTCCTCGTCCTTGAACGGCCCCCTATCGTTGATCCGTACCTCGACCGAGCTGCCATCCACCAGGCTCTCCACGCGCACCCTCGTCCCGAAGGGCAGCGTGCGATGCGCGGCGGTCATCTGGTTCATGTCGTAGACCTCGCCACTCGCCGCCCTACGCCCGTGATAAGGGTGGCCGTACCACGAGGCGTCGCCGGTCTGCTCATAGCCTGGAGTAATGGGTGTGGCCGATGTTGAGGGCGGCGGCGTGGGCGCGGGCCGCGCCGGCGCGGTGGCGACGCGGGACGTCGCACACGCGGAGAGGAAGAAGAGCGCCCCCACGATCAGGCCGAGCCGGACGCTCTGCCTCAGCGGCATGGCTCAGCATATCCCGAAGTCCCCGCCGGCAATGCATTCGAGGAAGGGTAGTATGTGGCCGGCGCCGCCCTCATGCCCACCGCCCAGGTCGACACGCGCAGCGTGCATCGCCCCGTACGCGAGCTCTCCCTGCTCGCCCTCTCCCAGGTCATGGCGATGACGCTCTGGTTCTCCGCCACCGCCGTGCTGCCGGCGCTGATCGCCGCCTGGTCGCTGTCGGCGACCGGCGCCGCCTGGCTCACCGCCGCGGTGCAGCTGGGCTTTGTGGTCGGGGCGTTGGGCTCGGCCGTCTTCAATCTCCCCGACGTGCTCCCGCCGCGCCGGATGCTGGCGCTCTCCGCGGTGGCCGGCGCGCTCGTCAATCTGGCCCTGGCCTGGCTCGCCGACGGCATCGGGGCCGCGCTCGTGCTCCGCTTCCTCACGGGGGTGTGCCTGGCGGGGGTGTATCCGCCGGGCATGAAGATCGCGGCGGGCCATTCGAGCGGCCGCGGGCGCGGCCTCGCCATCGGCGTGCTCGTGGGCGCCCTCACCCTCGGCAGCGCCGCGCCGCACCTGGTCGCGGGCCTGCTCGACGCGCGCGGGCTCTCGTACCCGCTCGTGCTCACCGTCTCGAGCGCGCTCGCCCTCATGGGCGCGGGCATCGTGGCGGGGCTGGTGCATGACGGTCCCCATGCGCCGCCGCCCGCGCCGTTCGACCCGCGCCAGCTCGGCCGCGTGCTGCGGAACCGCGGGGTGCTCCTCGCCAACCTCGGCTACTTCGGCCACATGTGGGAGCTCTACGCGGTCTGGGCCTGGCTGGCGGTGTTCCTCGCCTCCGCGGTAGGACCGGGGCATCCCCGCACGCCCCGGCTGGCCGCCTTCGTCATCATCGGTGTGGCCGGTGCTGCCGGCGCGGTCCTCGGCGGCTGGCTCGCGGATCGCATCGGCCGCACCACCGTGACGATCGGGGCGATGGCGATCTCGGGCGCCTGCTGCGTGCTCAGCGTGTGGGCCTACGCCGCGCCGCTCGGACTCCTGCTCGCCTTCGGCGTGGTCTGGGGCGCCAGCGTGATCGCGGACTCGGCCCAGTTCTCGGCGTCGGTCACCGAGCTCTCCCAGCCCGCCTACATGGGCACCGCGATCACGCTCCAGACCAGTCTCGGGTTCGCGCTCACCCTGGTGACGATCTGGGGCCTGCCGCTCCTCGCGCAGCTCGTTGGCTGGCGCTATGTCTTCCTCGCGCTCGCCCCGGGCCCCTTCTTCGGCTGTTGGGCCATGGCCGCACTGCGTCGCCGGCCCGAGGCCACCCGCCTGGCCGGCGGGCGCCGCTAAGTCTCGGTCCCGCCACCCCTTCCTGGACCGCCGCCCCGCCTGACCGCTCCCCGACATCCGGCGATCCCCGTCCGCCCGTAGCAACGGGTGGAAAGGAGGAAGGGCCATGACGGGCTGGAAGACCTGGACAGTCGCGACGCTGGCGGCGTGGGGGCTCGGTGTGCTCGACGCGCCGCTTCTGCCGGGCACCCCGAGCGCCGAGGGCGCCGACGGCGCGGTCGAGATCCGCATCTTCTCCTTCAAGCCGTCGCCGCTCAGCGTGTCGAAGGGAGCCACGGTGACGTGGACGAACGGCGACGACATCACGCACACCGTCACGTCGGGCGCCCCGGGGAAGAAGGACGCGCGCTTCGAGGGACGCCTGGCCGGCAAGGGCACGACGTTCGCCCACACGTTCAGCGAGCCGGGCACCTATCAGTACCACTGCGAGCGGCATCAGGCCATGACGGGCGAGATCGTCGTCAAGTAACGCACGCAAGCGACCACGCACCACGCACAGGAGGACACATCATGAATCGCAGAACCTGGATTCGCGCCACCGGAGCGGCCCTGCTGGCCGCCGTCGTCGGGGCCACGACACCCGCGCTGGCGGCGCACGGCAGCGCGAGCGCCTCGGATCTCCGCATGGGCTACAATGCCCTCCTCGCCGAGCACGTCTTCCTCGCCGCCGCCGCGACCAATGCGGCGCTCGGCGGACGGCAGGCGGAGTTCGAGGCGGCCGCCGCCGCGCTGGACGGCAACTCGCAGGACATCGCTACCTCGATCGGGTCCGTGTACGGCCCCGACGCCGAGAAGGCGTTCCTCCCGCTGTGGCGGACCCACATCGGGATGGCGGTCGACTACACGGTGGGCCTCGCCACCAAGGACAAGGCCCGGCAGGACAAGGCGGTGGCCGACCTCATCGGCTACACGCAGGACTTCGGCGCCTTCCTCGCGGCGGCCAACCCGAACCTGCCCAAGGACGTGGTGGCCGAGCTCGTGAAGCATCACGTGGTCACGCTCAAGGGCGTGATCGATCCTCAGGCGGCGGGCGATCAGGCGGCCGCCTTTGCGGCGCTACGGGTGGCCGCGGGCCACATGTCGATGATCGGCGATCCCCTCGCCGGCGCCATCGCCAAGCAATTCCCCGCGAAGTATCCGGGCGACGCGGCGGCGCCGGCCGCGGGGCTGCGCACGACCCTGAATCTCGCTCTGCGGGAGCACGTCTACCTCGCCGCCGCCGCCACCAACGCCGCGCTGGGCGGGCGCAAGGCCGAGTTCGAGGCGGCCGCCGCCGCGCTGGACGGCAACTCCGTGGACGTGGCCCGCGCCATCGGCTCGGTCTACGGCCCCGACGCGGAGAAGGCATTCCTGCCGCTGTGGCGGAAGCACATCGGCATGGTCGTCGACTACACGGTGGGTGTCGCCACCAAGGACAAGGCCAAGCAGGACAAGGCGGTGGCCGATCTCGTGGCCTACACGGACGACTTCGGCGCCTTCCTCGCCGCGGCGAACCCGAACCTGCCCAAGGCCGCGGTGGCCAATCTCGTGAAGCACCACGTGGTGACGCTCAAGGAGGTCATCGACGTGCAGGCCACCGGCGATCAGACCAAGGCCTGGAAGAGCGTTCGTACCGCCGCCGGCCACATGGGCAAGATCGCCGACCCCCTCGCCGCAGCAATCACGAAGCAGTTCCCGCAAAGGTTCGCCGCCAACTAGCCGAGCCCCGAGAAGGGTCCAGCTGCGAGGCGGCGGCCGATAGCCGCCCCCGAGGCGTACCCCTGGTACGTTGAGGGGGCGGCCGAGAGGCGCCAACGAAGCAGATGGCCCCTTATCGGCCGCCTTATGCCGTTTGCGTGCGCGAGCGGCGTACTTCGGCCTGCACGTTCTTGACGATGTCGCCGTCGAAGTCGATCGTAACCGTCTGCTCCTCGACGTTGAAGTGCCGCACCGTCGAGAACCAGCCCACGATGCGGCTCGTCTGCGGCCGGACGCGGCGGCCGCGATAGACGAGCGTGCTGCCGCGCTGGGGCGCGAGCCGCTCGTTGCGCTCGGCGTCGGGCCCCGCGAGGGCGAGCACCTCGTCCAGCGTGGTGCGGCCGGGCACGATCCGCGCGATCACGTCGTCGCCGAGCAGAGTCCCGCTCACCCGGTCGCGGGGGGCGCGGTTCCAGCCGCCCAGGTACACATGCGTGATGAGGCTCGAGGCAATGTGCGCCCCCACGCGGCCGAGCGCCGGACCCACCGCATAGCCCAGGGCCAGGAAGAGCATGGGCACGATCACCAGTAGAGCGCCCTGCAGCTTCGAGAAATAGCCGTACTGGATCGAGAGGTGCTGGGGCGAGATGCCCTCGGAGGTGTCGAGGAACAGGGAGACGACCTCCGTGCTCTCGAGCGTCTCGGAGAGGCGCCGGATCGTGGTCCGTGGGTAGACGTCGTCGATCTTCAGCTGATCGGACTGCGGGAAGTGGATGACCAGCTCGGCGGGGGCGTCGGCGAGGCGCAGGGCGCGGTCCCGGTGCGCGAAGTACATGGGGAAGAGCGGCCGGTCCCGTACCTCGTTGAAGCTGATCGTCAGCATGTAACGCTGGCCCTGGATCACGCGCTCGAGCCAGCTCGCCTGGCGCGGCTTCACGAGGGCGTGGCTCTGCATCCGGAGCTCGATGAGCCATTTCGGATCGGCCAGCCGGGGCGTCGCCGGGATCTGGATCCACGTCGCGGGCGGCGAGAGCCCGAGCGCGCCGCCGTATTGCACGAACGTCACGTAGGGCGCGCCGCCCTCCACCGGCTGCGCCTTCGCTGCGGCATCCGGATCGGACAGGTTCTGGGTGTAGAGCGGCAGCCGCCCCTCGCCCACCACGTCGAAGCCCAGATCGGTCACCGCTTTGGCCAGCGCGGGATCGGGCTTGCCCCCCGGCACCGGGGCCGAGACCTCGCCGGGCCAGAGGAGATAGAGCGGCTGGGGCGGAAGGCTCGCCCGTGGCGGCAGGGCCACGCTCCAGAGGATGTCGATGTCGGTGGTGTCGCGGCCGGGGGCCACGCTGGCCCGCACGATGAGCGGGCCGATGCGGGCGGGCGAGTTCGGCTCGCTCGAGAAGAAGAGCTGCGCGGCGACGGGGCGCGCGCCGGCCAGGGCGAGGACCGACGCGGCGGCGAGGAGGACGGCGCGTAGCAAGACAGGCGGGCGGCGCATCGCCCGATCATACCCCGGGGCTTCGCGGGCTCCGGTTCGCGGCCTGTTAGGCGGCCCTAAGAAATCTTCGTGGGGCGGAATCCCGGGCCTTGCCGCCCGGATCGGAAGGAGTGGCTGGTGCCCCACCGGGGCCGGCCGCTCGACCACACAATCCCGTACCCAAAGGAGCCATAGATGCTGACCGTTGGAGATCGCCTCCCCGACTTCGCCCTTCAGGCCGTCGTGAGCCTCGACAAGGGGCAAGAGTTCGCGCCCATCACCCACCGGAGCTATCCGGGCAAGTGGCTGGTGCTGTTCGCGTGGCCCATGGACTTCACCTTCGTCTGTCCCACCGAGATCGCGGAGTTCGGCAAGAAGAGCGCCGATTTCGCCGATCGCGACGCGCAGGTACTCGGCATGAGCACCGACACGCACTTCGTCCACCTGGCGTGGCGCCGCGACCATCCGGATCTCAAGTCCCTGCCCTTTCCCATGCTCGCCGACACCCGGCGCGAGCTCTCGTCCGCGCTCGGCATTCTCCACAAGACGGAGGGCGTGCCGCTCCGCGTGACCTACATCGTCGATCCCGACGGCGTGATCCGCTTCGCCAGCGCCAACGACCTCTCGGTCGGCCGCAACGTCGACGAGGTGCTGCGCGTGCTCGACGCGCTCCAGACCGATGAGCTCTGCCCCTGCAACTGGCAGAAGGGCGAGCCCACGCTTCAGGCCGCCTGATCATGGAGGCGCTGGAGACGCTCCGCACCGCGCTGCCGGACGCGGCCAGGGACATCCGGCTCAACATCCAGTCCGTGCTCAAGGACGGCGCGCTCTCCGAGCCTCAGCGGTGGGGGGTGGCGGTGGCCTCGGCCATCGCCGCCCGTAACCCGCGGCTGCGCCAAGCCGTGCTCGCCGCGGCGGCGAGCGCGGTGGACGCCGCCGTGGTGGAGGACGCCCGCGCCGCCGCAGCGCTGATGGCGATGAACAATGTCTACTACCGCTTCCGCCACATGGTGGGTAAGCCCGGCTACGCCGAGATGCGCGCCGGGCTCCGCATGAACCGCCTCGCCCAGCCCGCCACCAACCGCGCCGATCTTGAACTGTTTTCTCTGGTCGTCAGCGTGATCAACGGCTGCGAGATGTGCGTGCGCGCGCACGAGAAGGCCGTCACCGACACCGGCCTCACTGCCGAGCACGTCAATGACGCCGTCCGTATCGCCGCCACCCTCTACGCGGCTGCCGTCTCTCTCGAGATGGATTGACCTCGGCCGGGGGCCGGGCTACGCTCGGCGCACGCCATCCGAGGAGGAGCCCCGCCATGCCCGACGTCCGCGCCACCGCCGCCATCGCCGAGTTCGTGGTGAAGAGCCGCTTCGAGGAATGCCCGGCGGAGGCAGTGGACGCCGCGCGCCGGGCCATCCTGGACACTCTCGGCGTGATGCTCGCCGGCGCAGTCGAGGAGCCCGCGCGGCTCGTGCGGCGGGTGGCCGAAGCCGAGGGCGGCGCGCCGCTCGCCACCGTCGTCGGCGCGGGCGGCCTCCGCACGGGGGCGACGTGGGCGGCGCTCGCCAACGGCACCGCCGCGCACGCCCTCGACTTCGACGACACCAACTTCGGCATGATGGGGCACCCCTCCGCCCCCGTGCTCGCCGCCGGCCTCGCTGCGGGCGAGCTGGCCCTCGCCGACGGCCGCGCCCTGCTCCACGCGTTCCTGCTGGGCTTCGAGGTGGAGACCACGCTCGCGGAGGTGCTGAACCCCGCGCACTACCATCACGGCTGGCACGCCACCTGTACGCTCGGTACGCTCGGCGCCGCGGCCGCGGCGGCCCGGCTCCTGGGCCTCGATGCGGCGCAGACGCGTATGGCCCTCGCGGTGGCGGCGTCGCAGTCCTCCGGCCTCAAGGAGAACTTCGGCACCATGACCAAGCCGTTCCACGCGGGGCACGCTGCGCGCAGCGGCGTCCTCGCCGCGCTGCTCGCGCGCGAGGGCTGGACGGCGTCCGAGCAGGCGCTGGAAGGGCCGCAGGGCTTCCTGAACGTGCTGGGGGCGGGCAGCCTCAAGCCGGAGCGTCTCGCCACCCTCGGCGGCCCGTGGAAGATCCTCACCACCGGCGTGGCGGTGAAGCCGTATCCCTCGTGCGCGTGCACCCATTCCATCATCGACAGCGCGCGTGAGCTACGGCAGCGGCATGCCCTCCGGGCGGGCGACATCGCCGAGGTCTCGGTGGGCGTGAACGCCGCGGTGCCGAACATCCTCATCCACTCCAATCCGCGCACCGGGCTGGAGGCGAAGTTCTCGGGCGAGTTCGCCGCGGCCGCCGCCCTCGTGGAGGAGCGCCTCGGCATCCAGACCTTCAGCGACGAGAAGGTGCAGGATCCCGCGATCCGCGCGCTGCTGCCGCGGGTGCGCGTGACGGTGGACCCCGAGATCCCCGGTGACCTCGAGCGGCACATGTGGTCCCGCGTGCGCGTCCGGCTCACCGACGGGCGCACCCTCGAGATCGGCCCGCGCCAGGTGCCCGGCCATCCGGGCAACCCGCTGAGCGCCGATCAGCTCCGCGAGAAGTTCGAGAGCTGCGCTGCGGTGGTGCTGAGCCCCGAGCGCGTGCAGGCCGTCCGGGAGATGGTCGAGGGGCTGGAAGGCTGCCCCGACCTCCGGAGCTTCACGGCAATCCTGTAGCGACGGGGTCGCGCAGGGCGCCCGCCGCCGCCTCGAGGAAGCACGCGATGTCCCGCTCGTCGTGGGCGAGCGAGAGATAGAGTTTGGTGGACATCGGGTTGAGGAAGATGCCCCGCCGGAACAGCCCCAGCAGGAAGGCCCGCGCCCGCCGCCGGTCGGAGTCGAACGCGCTTCGGTAGTCGGTGACCTCGCGCGCGGTGAACACCACGGCGGCGAGCGGGCCGTCGCCTTGCACGTGCGCGGTGACCCCCGCCTCTGCGAGCACGCGGCGCAGCCCCGCGCGCAGCGCCTCGCCGATGGCGAAGAGGCGCTTGTACGTGTCGGGCCGGCGCAACTCGCCGAGCGCGGCGAGCCCCGCCGCGCAGGACACGGGATTGCCGCCGAGGCTCGACGCCCACCAGACATAGCGTCCGTCGGCGCCCAGGCGATCCTCGCGCACGAGATCCATCACGTCGGCGCGACCGGCCACCGCGCCGATCGGATAGCCACCGCCCAGTGCCTTCCCGAGCGTGGCCAGGTCGGGCTCGACACCGTAGTACTCCGCGGCGCCGCCGTAGGCGAGCCGGAACCCGGTGACGGTCTCGTCGAAGATGAGGAGCACGCCGCGCTCCGTGGCCAGCTCGCGCAGACCGGCCAGGAAGCCGGGGCGCGGGGACGTGCAGCGGTGCAGCGGCTCCACGATGATGGCGGCGAGGGCGTCACCCTGCGTCTCGACGATCGCGGTAGTGGCGGCGAGATCATTGTAGGGCGCCACGAGCACGTCGGCGACCGCGCCCGGCGGCACGCCGGCCGAGGTGGGCTCGCCGGCGGGAAACTCGAGTAGCCGCGTGGGGAAGAGGCTCACCGTGCCCACCTCGTTGGCGCCGTGGTACGCGCCCTCGAACTTGAGCACGCACGGGCGCCCCGTGAAGGCGCGGGCCAGCCGCACCGCGTGCGCGGTGGCCTCGGTGCCCGAGGCGCAGAAGCGCACGCGCTCGGCGCCGCGCCGCGCGCGCACGATCTCCTCGGCGAGGGCCAGCGCGGGCGCGCTCACGTAGGCGAAGTTGGAGCCGCCGGCGGCGGCGGCGCGCGCGGCCTCGAGGACGGCGGGATGGGCGTGGCCCAGCAGCACCGAGCCCCAGCCCATGGTGAAGTCGGTGAAGGCGCGTCCCTCGGTGTCCCACACCCTGGCGCCCTCACCGCGGGCCAGCACCACCGCCAGCTCGGGCGGCAGGTTGTACTCGCCGAGCGATCCCGCCGGAAACACCCGCTGGGCCCGCTCGGCCGGTGAAGCCACTACGTTATTTCAATGGTGGCAGGTGATGCATTCGAGCGGGGCGTTGAACTTGTCCTTGCTGAGCTTGGGCAGGGGCTTGGGGATCCACGTGAGGCTCGCGAGCTGCCCGCCGTTGGCGGCGCGATGGCACTCGACGCACCAGCCCATGGTGAGCTTGTTGGGCTCGTTCGGCACCAGGGCCAGGTTCTTCATGTCGTTCAGCAGGCTCTGCCCCGTCACGCCGCCCGTCACCTGCTCCATCGCCTCGATGCGGCCATGGCAGGTCTGGCACGGCAGCCCCGCCTGGATGTGGTTCTTGTGCACGAACTTGGCGTGCTCGGGCACCTTGAACACCCGCACCCACGGGATGGGCTCCTTGCGCTCCCAGAAGCCGTGGAGCTTCTGCACCTCGGGATTGCCCTGCGCGGCGACGATCTTGTGGCAGCCCATGCAGCGCTCGACCGAGGGCAGCCCGGCCGCCGCCGAGCGCCGGGCGCCGGTGTGGCAGTACTGGCAGTCGATCTTGAACGCGCCCGCGTGGATCACGTGGCTGAAGAAGATGGGCTGCACCGGCCCCTCGCGCTTCTCCGACACGGGGAGCGCCCCCTTGGGATCGAAGGGCGGATCGGCGAGGGTGCGGACGTACGCGACCACGTCGTGGATCTGCTTGTCGGAGAGCGTGGGCTTGAACGCCGGCATCAGGTTCGAGAGCCCGATGGACTGCGGGCCCTCGCCGATGGCGCGCACGAGCATGTGATCAGGCAGCGCGTTCATCACGCGGCCGTCGGCGAGGTTCTGCGGCCTGATGGGGAGATTGGCGCCGCCCGGTCCGTCGCCCTTGCCCGCCTCGCCGTGACAGGTCACGCAGTACTGGACGTACACCTGCTTGCCGCCGAGGACGTGCGGATCCGGACGCTCATGCGGCGCCTTCGCATCGACCTGCTCGGTCTTGGCGGTGGAATTCTGGGACCAACCGAGGAAGGCGATGAGGATTCCCGCGGCGAGAACGGCAATAGTGAGCATGAATCGGCCGACGCGCATGGCGCGGATTGTACTTTATTTCACCCGCCGAGGTAAAGCCGCTTGACCTCGGGGTCGGCCAGCAGCGTCTGCCCCGCGCCGTCGAACCGGTTGTGGCCGAGCTCCAGGACGTAGCCCCGGTCGGCCACCGAGAGGGCCTTGGCCGCGTTCTGCTCCACGACCATGAGTGTGTACCCGCTCTTCTTCATCTCCACGAGCTTCTCGAAGATGAGGGCGACGTACTTCGGGGAAAGCCCCAGCGAGGGCTCGTCCAGGAGCACCAGCTTGGGGTGGGTCATGAGGGCTCGGCCGATCGCCACCATCTGCTGCTCGCCGCCCGACATGGTGCCGGCTTTCTGCTGGCGCCGCTCGGCCAGCACAGGGAAGAGCGCGTAGACCCGCTCCAGGGAGTCGCGGATCTTCCCGGCGTCGCGCTCGATATAGGCCCCCATCTCGAGGTTCTCCAGCACCGTCATCTGGGGGAAGACGATTCGCCCCTGGGGCACGTACGCGAGCCCCCGGCGCAGCACCTGGTCCGGGCGGAGCCCGGTGATGTCGTCACCGTCGAACAGCACCCGGCCCTCGGTGGGCTTGAGGAAGCCGACGATCACCTTGAACGCGGTGGACTTGCCCGCCCCGTTGGGGCCGATCACCGCCACCAGCTCGCCCGGCGTCACGATGAACGTGACGTCGTGGAGAATCGCCATCTTGCCGTAGCCCGCGGTGAGGGCTTCCGCGCGCAGCAGGGTCGAGATCACGGCAGGCGCTCCCCCACATAGAGGACGTGGGGATACGGAAACAGATCCACCATGAGATGGCGGTAGACGCGGAAGCCGACCGACTCCAGCACCGCCTGCAGCGCCTCGGCCGGCCAGTAGTGCACGGGGGTGCGCGGGTCCATGGCGAGGTCCAGCGCATGGGTGAACCAGCGCTTGTAGGCGGGGCGGCTGTCCACGTCCTTCACGATGAGCCGCGCCCCCGCCGGGAGCGCCTTCGCGAGCTGCTCGAGCAAAGGACGCACCGCCTCCATCGGAATGTGATGCACGATGTCCAGCATGTAGGCGGCGTCGTAGAGCGCGCCGCCGCGAAAGCCCGTGGCATCCCCCACCTCGTAGCGCACGTTCGTGAGGCCCAGGCGCGCGGCGGCGGCCTGCGCCATCGCGATACGACGGGGATTCCGGTCGAGGCCCTCCAGGACGAGCCCGCGTCGCACGCTCGCATAGTAGAGCGAGAAGAGCCCGAAGCCGCAGCCCACGTCGAGCACGCGTCCACGCTCCGGCAAGTACTGGCCGATCTCGTCGAGAAAGCGCTGGCGCAGGATCCCGAACCGGCCCCAGCAGTAGGCGCGGACGACCCAGTCGTCGTAGGCGCGGATGACACTATGAACCGCTTCGCTTCGCATAGATCCGGTAGCCGTCGCCGTCCACGGCGAGGACATAGTCGCGCGCCAGCAGGTCCCGCAGGGCGGGAAACGCCTCGAGCCGCTCGTAGCCGGGCCGCGGCCAGGTCTCCCGCATGACGACCACCGCGGCCGGGCGCCCGCGCTCGAGACCCCTCAGGAATTCGGCGCGGAGGGCCTGGATGCGCGCGTCGGCGACGTGATGGAAGAAGTGGAAGTCGTAGATGAAGCGCGTGGGCTGGCGCACGCCCAGCCGCAGGAGGGCGTGCACGCCCCCCGCGGTGGTGTCCATGACCTGGACGGTGGCCCCGGGGGGCACGCGCGGGGCGAGGTCGCGCGCGAGCGCGGCGACGCGGTGCGCCTTGTCGTCGATCCACGGCGCGTCCATCGCCTGCACGCCCTTGACGCCCAGGACCAGGGCGGTGGCCGCGAAGAGGACGACGGCGGCCGCGCGCACGAGCCGCGCGCGCACGGCGAAGGCCGGCGCGACGAGCGCGCACAGGAAGAGGGCGAGCGGGGAGAGGTGATATTCCCAGCCCTTGCCCTGCATCACGAAGTGGAAGAGCCCGGCGGCGATCCCCAGCGCGGCCAGCGGCCGCCGGATGCCGAAGGCCGGGCGGGCGGGGACGAGCGATCCCCAGAGCACCAGCGCGCCCAGCAGCACGATCAGCGTCCGCGCGTAAGCGTGACCCTCCACCGCCTGCCAGAGGGGCTCGCGGCCGAGGAATCCGTAGAACGGCAGCACGTACTCCCTGTACTCGTCCACGAACGCGCCGAGACCGCCGCGCCACGCCAGCCACCCGAACACCAGCGCCAGCACCGCCAGTCCCCCGCCCGCCATGGCGCCGGCGCCGGCCAGCGCCGCCCGCCCGCCCCGCCGAGCCGCGAACGCCCCCGCCACGATGCCGCCCAGCCAGAGCAGCGCCGGGCCATAGGGCTTGAGCGTGAATGCCGTGGCGAAGGCGGCGCCGGCGAGCGCCAGGGGCCAGAGCGCGCCGGGTCGATCCCACGCGCGGGCGAGACCCGAGGCGCCCGCGGCGAGGAACACGCAGAGGAGGAAGTCGCGCTGCCCCGCACGCCAGGCGCCGCCGGCGAGGTGGTAGAGCGCGAACAGGATCGCGGAGGCCGCCGCGCCCTCGCGCCCACCGAGCGGCAGAGAGAAGGCGAACAGCGCCCCCGCCGTCGCGGCGAGCCAGCCCAGGTCGACCAGGCGCCAGGCGAGATCGCCGGCGCCCAGCACGGCGACGATCGCCCAGTGGACCAGGTAAATCCCCGGCAGGTTCATGTCGAAGATGTCGCGATACGGCACGAGCCCCTGCCCGACCAGCCAGCCGATGTAGTGGAACAGGGGCGCGTCGTGGATCAGCGGCCAGCCGAGCGAGCGCCAGCCGAGATACCCCGCGAGGAGGGCGCTAGCGGCCAAAGTAGGCTTCAATCACCCGCTCGTCGGACTGGATGACGCCTGGAGGACCTTCGGCCAGCTTCTCGCCGTGGTCGAGGACGAACACCGTCTCGCAGAGACCCATCACGACCTTCATGTCGTGCTCGACCAGGAACACCGTCTTGCCGCGGTCACGGAGCGCCCGCACCGCGTCGAGCAGCTCGTTGAGCAGGGTCCGGTTGACACCGGCCGCGGGCTCGTCGAGCAGGATCAGCTCCGGGTCGGTCATGAGCACGCGAATGAACTCCACGAGTTTCTGCTGGCCGTAGGAGAGATTGCCCGCGTACTCGTCGGCCAGCCCCTCGAGCTTGACGAAGCGCAAGAGCTCCTCCGCCCGCTCGCGCGAGCGCGCGTAGTCGCCGCCGGTGACCACCAGCAGGTTCTCCAGCGCGGTCAGCTCGGGGAACACGCGGATGACCTGGAAGGTCCGGCCGATCCCACGGTGGAACACCTGATGTGGCTTCAGCCCGTCGATGCGGCGGCCCTTGAAGCCGATGGCACCCTGGTCGCGGCGCTCGATGCCGGTGATGCAGTTGAACAGCGTGGTCTTGCCCGAGCCGTTGGGCCCGATGAGACCATAGATCTTCCCAGCCTCGAGCGACAGCGACACGCCGTTGACGGCGGTGACGCCCCCGAAGCTCTTCATCAGGTTGCGGACCTGGAGGATGGGGCCGGGCACGTCAGACCGTCCGGGGAAGGTTGTACTTCTGCTGGAGGACCCCGAGGATCCCGCGGGGCATCGCCAGGACCACCGTGATGATGATGGCGCCCAGCAGCACCTGGTGCGCGTGGGGGAAGTGCGCCCACACGAGCTCCTGGAACGTGAACAGGATCACCGCGCCGAGGACCGGCCCCCAGATCGTCCCCTTGCCGCCGAACAGCACCATCACGATCATCGTGATCGTGGTGATGAGGGGGAACACCGAGATGGGCTCGATGTAGCCCATGTCCCGCGCGGCGAGACCGCCCACGATGCCGGGCGCCGCCGCGGACAGGAGGAACGCGTAGACCTTGTAGCGGAACGTGTCGATGCCCATCGCCTCCGCCGCCACCTCGTCTTCCCGAATCGTCATGAGGCGCAGGCCGAAGCGCGAGGTCACGATGGCGTGGGTGAGTCCGGTGACGGCGATCGCGACCAGGCCCATCGCGTAGTAGATGCGCACGCTCGCGTCCAGCGTGGGGAGCGAGAGGCCCAGGCCGCCGCCGGTCAGGCCTTCGAAGTAGGACGCGGCGACCCGCAGCACCTCGTTCAGTCCCAGCATGGCGATGGCGAAATAGGGGCCCTTGAGGCGCAAACAGGGCCAGCCGATCACGAACGCCAGCACCACCGCCATCGCGCCGCCGGCGAGCGCGGCCAGCGGCCACGCCATGCCCTTGGTCACGAGGATGCCGGTGGTGTAGGCCCCCATGCCGAAGAAAGCGACGTGGCCGAACGACACGTAGCCGGTCAACCCCGAGATGAGGTTCCACGACTGGGCCAGGGCGATCCACATGAAGAGCTGGAGCATCACGCGGACCCCGTAGCCGGTGGCCCAGATCGGGAACACCGCGAGGATCACCAGGAGCACCGCGACGCCGGGGAGGAACCATCGGGCCCAGCGCCGGAGCTCGGCCGCGAGCGTCACGTGGAGCGGCCTCCCAGGAGGCCGGTGGGGCGCAGCAGGAGCACCAGCACGAGGAGGACGTAGGCCACCGCTTCGTTCACCTGG
>Ga0075433_10001895_pt1 | contig 15728 bp, 12 predicted proteins | sample RhiMethybrSRZTD2_FD_75299 | JGI IMG/M metagenome (GOLD analysis project Ga0075433, IMG submission 75299) | Populus rhizosphere microbial communities from Tennessee, USA - Rhizosphere MetaG P. TD hybrid SRZTD2 | ecosystem: Host-associated > Plants > Roots > Rhizosphere > Soil | place: USA... | reverse complement strand
TCGACGATGGCCACGACCGTCCCGGTGCCGTCGAACCCCTGGCTCCATGCTTGATCGGCGCCGATGAGGGGCACACTTTGCGGCAGGCTCGGCGCGTTGATCGTGTCGAGCACCACACGTTTCACCCACAGGGTTGAGGCTTCCAGTTCGGCCAGAGCATCAGGGCCGACGTCGAGCGCGAGCAGCGGCACGGTGCTGAACTGGTGGAACACGCGGTGGACGCGCCCGCCCAACCGCGCCAGCGCCTGGCGCTGCGCGGTTGCGATGTCCTGACGCTGGGCGCTTCGCGCGGCCGGCGTCAGCAACCCCTCGGGCACCTGCCCCCCAGAGGGCAGAGTCAGCTCGACGATGACGCGGGCCCGACCCTCTCGCAGAACGAGGTCCCGCACGTCCGGCGTGACGGCATTGGTCGCGGAATCGGCTGGGGGCAGGGTGGTCCAGAGTGCGATGCCGAGGAAAACGACAACGAGCGAGGCGAAGCCCAGCGCGCGCCTCTTCTGTGTGCCACGCACACGGAAGCTCGTCCGCTTCACGGTCCGGGAATCTTCTAATCGAGCCGGGCGGTCGAAGTCAACAAAGGAGAGCTAGGCGAGCAGACAAGCAGCCCAGTGGCCGGGCTTCACCTCACGCAGCTCCGGGACGACACTGCGGCAGCGATCCTCTGCGATCGGGCAACGCGGATGGAACACGCAGCCCGCCGGCGGGTTGAGCGGGCTCGGTACCTCGCCGCGCAGCACCAGATGCTCGCGACGCGCTTCGAGTTCGGGATCCGGGATCGGCACGGCCGACAACAATGCTCGCGTGTACGGATGCAGAGGATCGTCGTAGAGCGTTTTTCTGTCGGCGAGCTCGACGATCTTGCCGAGGTACATCACGGCGACACGATCGGAGATGTGGCGCACGACGGCGAGATCATGCGCGATGAACAGATATGTCAGGCCGAGGTCGGCCTGCAGATCCTCGAGCAGGTTGATGATCTGCGCCTGGATCGAGACGTCGAGCGCGGAGACGGGCTCGTCGCACACGATGAGCGCGGGCTCCATGGCGAGCGCGCGTGCGATCCCGACGCGCTGGCGCTGGCCGCCCGACATCTGATGCGGATAGCGCGCCGCGTGCTGCGGCAGCAATCCGACCTTTCGCAGCAGGTCGCGCACGCGATCGCGCCGCGCGCCGGCGCCCCGCACGATGCCGTGCACCCCGAGCGGCTCGGCGATGATGTCACCGACCGTCATGCGCGGATTGAGCGAGCTATATGGGTCCTGGAAGATCACCTGCAGCCGGCGACGTACCGCGCGCAGCCCATCGGGCCCCAGCTTCGTGAGGTCGCGGCCCTCGAAGAAGATCTCGCCCGAGGTCGGCGCCTCGAGCTGCAGGATGCAGCGTCCGGTCGTCGTCTTGCCGCAGCCAGACTCACCGACGAGGCCCAGCGTCTCGCCGCGGCCGATGCTGAACGACACGCCGTCCACCGCGCGCACGACGCCACGCCGGCCGCCGAAGAGTCCGCCGCCCACCTCGAAATGCTTGACGAGGTTGCGGACCTCGAGGAGGACTTCACTTGTGCCCCCCCTGGGGGTGCTCATCGGCGTCCTCCCGCAGCCGCGCGCGCGGCGTTCAAGTGCTCGGCTTCCCAGCACGCCGAGACATGCTTGTCCTCCCCCTGGGAGGGACCCGCGGCGCCGATCGGCCGCAGCGGTGGCGTCTCCACAGCGCAGCGCTCGATGCGGAACGCACAGCGCGGCGCAAACGAACAGCCACCGGGCAGCCGCGAGAGATCCGGCGGCTGGCCCTCGATCGGATCCAGACGCGCGCGCCGCGGCTCGTCCAGGCGCGGCACCGACCGCAGCAGTCCCAGCGTGTACGGGTGGCGCGGATTCGCGTAGATCTCGCGCGCCGTGCCGCGCTCGATGATCTTGCCCGCGTACATCACGTTGACGCGATCGGCGTAGCGCGCAACCACGCCGAGATTGTGCGTGATCATCAGCATGGCGACGCCGAGCCGGCGCGACAGGCTCTTCATCAGCTCGAGGATCTGCGCCTGGATCGTCACGTCGAGCGCGGTCGTCGGCTCGTCGGCGAGCACCAGCGACGGCTCACAGGCCAGCGCCATGGCGATCATCATGCGCTGGCGCATGCCGCCGCTGAACTGATGCGGGTACTGCACGAGCCGCCGCGCGGGATCGGGTATGCCGACCATCGACAGCAGCTCGGCCGCGCGCGTGCGGGCGGCCGTCGGCGTCATGCCAAGATGCGTCTCGAGACCTTCGGTCATCTGCCGGCCGATGGTCAACACCGGATTGAGCGACGTCATCGGCTCCTGGAAGATCATCGCGATCTCCCGGCCGCGCACGCGGCGCATCGCGTCCTCGTCCAGCGAGAGCAGGTCCCGGCCCTTGAAGACGACGCGGCCGCCAACGATGCGGCCGGCGGGCGCGGCGACCAGGCGCATGATCGACAGCGCGCTGACGGACTTGCCGCAGCCCGATTCGCCGACGAGGGCCACCGTCTCGCCCTCGGCAACATCCCACGACACGCCGTCCACGGCGCGGACGACACCGCCGCGCGTCACGAAGTGCGTCTGAAGATCGACGACATCGAGGAGGGCATCCACAGCGCGCGAGAGTGTAGCACGCGGCGGGTCGGCGAGAAGGCCGGGTCCTTGCTCGAGGAGTGTTGTGCGAGGCATACTGTGGCCCCCGTGGAGGCACGGCAAGAGACCGAGTGTTGCACGATCATCCTGACGCCGCGCGACCTCTTCTCCGCGACGGAGACGTGTCTGCAGCATCTCTTCGCCAACACTCCCGAGCCGTTCGAACTGATCGTGATCCTCGGCGGCGCTCCCCCCACGATCCAAAAGCGAGTCGAGGCCCTCTACGGCAACCGTGCGCGCCTGATCTTCATCTCAGGATTCCTCACGACGCCGGAGCTGCGAAGTATCGGGCTCCGTGAAGCCCGTACCCGGTTGGCCGTATGCCTGGACACCAACGTGTTCGTGCGCCCCGGCTGGCTGACGCCGCTGATCGAGTGCCAACGAGAGACCGGCGCCGCGATGGTGGTTCCGCTCGTGCTCGAGGAGGGCGATCGGATCCACACCGCCGGGAACGATCTCTTCGTCACCTCAGAAAACGGTCAAGCGTACGGCAGCATGGAGTTACGATTCCACGGCCACCAGATCTGCGAGACCAACAATCTGAAGCGGCGCGACGTCGACTTCGGCGAGGTCCACTGCCAGCTCTTTGTGGTGGAGACGGCGCTGCGTGTCGGTGTGTACAACGAGGTACTCCGGGAAGGAACCGATATCGACTCCGGGCTCACGCTAGCGCGCGCCGGATGCACGATGTTGGTTGAGCCTCGATCGGTCGTCTTTCTACACTACCCTGCGCAGATCACCGACGTCGTCGACGTGGCGCTGCACCGCTGGAAATGGGACATTCCCGCCGTCATGGGGAGCTATCAGCGCATCCGCGAGAAGTGGAATATCGACGTCGGCGGACCGCGCGGCGACTTCAAGCGCTATCTCGTGGGGATGAACTCGCGGCTGGGCCCGTTCACGCAGCTCCATCCGTCACCCGCGTCGGTTTTCGTCGATCGGTTGCTCCGCCGTTTCCGAGGTCTCCTCCGGCTCTCCGATCTTCGGTGGCGCTTCAGCGCCTGGCGGACGGGCTACTACGGAAAGAGATAACCACGGCTCAACAAGGCTTCAGCAGGCTCGTGCCGCTCATGCTTGGAATTGGTGGACAGCCTAAAAGCTCGACGATAGTCGGAGCGAGATCGAACGACGACCGTACTCCCAGATCGCCGACTCTGACCTCCGGCGCCGCGATGTAGGCCATACCGTACCGGCCGGTGTGACCGCCGGTCCTGCGTAGCGGCACCGGACCGATGAGACCGAGCCGCGGGTGCTCGAACGCCGTCACTACACCGCGCCAAACGACAGTCAGATCACCCTGCGAGCCTCCGATGCGCATCGGATCACCGGCACTCGGGCGCTCGATGAACGCAACGACCGGCTCGCCGGTACGCGGATTGCGGCATTCGTTGAGCAACGTGGCAATGTCCTCGGAGACCCGATCGTACTGCGAGGCCTCCACCATGCCGTCGCGTTCGCGTTCGCGCACGTTGATGCGAATCCTGCCGTCGTAGTAAGACGGCAGTGCGAAGGCGCGCATCCGCGGCCAGTACTCCTGGTAATGCTGCGCCGGCTGCCAATCGAGGGGCAGGGTGACCGGTGCGCTCGGGTCGCGAAACGAGCGCACCGCCGCGCGTATTCCCTTGATACCGGCGCGCAACGCGGGCCGGTCTTTCACCAGGGAGCGCGCCATCCGCTCGAGAGCGCTTTGCTTCGCACCGCGCTGCGGCACCCACGTTCGTCCACGGGCGACCCAGTCGTCGTCTTCGCCCAGGATCGGCACCTCGCCGGGGGACTCCGTCCACTGGGCCGGCACCGTCAGCAACGGTCGTCCGAATTCGTGGCGGTAGAGCAGTTCGGGCAGCAAGACCATCGAAGGAACGTCTGAGTGATTGGTCCCCATGCCACCCATAGTGAACGCGACGACCGCCGCATCACCAGCCGTTCGGACGAGGACTGCGATCATGCGATCGAGAGCACGGTGCACATCGAGGAGAGCGCGGCCCGCCGCCTGAGCGGAAGAATGCTTATGCAGGGGATGATCGGGGTCGACGCCGTGCCAGAGTCCCTCGACGCTGCCGTGGGCCTCGCCCGTGATTGCGATGAACGCATCCCACTCGGGAAGTCGCTCGCTCGCCAGCCATTGCGCCGCCCGCGTGCGTATATCGACAGCACCGCTGAGAACGTCTCCCATGGTGCGTGCGTGAGTCGCCGACGGCCATGGCGTCTTGTACGTCCATTCGGATGGATAGCGGCCGAATCGCCCTAAGAACTCTGCCAGAAGTCCACGTGGCCGCCCGGCGGTCGCCGTCCCGGGATCGTGCGCGCCCCATCCGATGATGCCGTTCGTGGTCCGAGCCGTTCGGAAATCGACGTATGGCGTATCGAACACGACGACGCGGCGGTCGAGCGCCGTCCACCAGGGGACGAAGCGCGCGCCTTCTTGCCATGTGCGATACGTCGCGGGATCGAACTCGATGGCGGCCCAGCGCTGCGCCGCCTCAGGCGCGAAGCCAGAGGCGAAATGCTCCCAGGCCAATCCGGTCCGCTGGGCCGAGCCGTGGTCGAGCCGAAAGCACGCGGAGCGCTTGCGAAGCTCGGCTAACGCGGGCATCTCGCCGGCTGCCATGAGTCGCTCGGCGAACGTCTCCTCCAAACCGTCGAGGCCGATTACCAAGATGCGCCGCCCTCGCATGCTCACCTCCGCGCGTTAAAGTCTACTCGCGCGCTGCCGGCTATGGCAGTCTCGAAGGCGACGGCTATGAGATCGAGCCCGGACCTCTCGATCGTCATCCCCACCTTCAACCGCGCTTCCTCACTGCGCCTCACACTGAACGCCCTGGACCGCCAGCTCGCTCCAGACAGCCTGACGTGGGAAGTGATCGTCGTCGACAACAACTCGCGCGACCGAACCAGATCGGAAGTCGAGGACTTCATCCGGACTGCTCGGATCCCAATTCGATATATCTTCGTTGCGCAGCAAGGCGTCAGCCACGCGCGAAATGCAGGCGTGGCGAGCACTGGAGCCGAGGTGGTCGGCTTTACTGACGACGATGCCGATCCGGCGCACGACTGGGTGGCCACGATTGCCACGGTCATGGCGGATACCAGCGCGGATATCGTCGGCGGGCAGATTCGGCCGGCCTGGCACCGGCCGCCCCCGGCCTGGCTCGAACACGGGACCTTCCTTCGCAGCGCGCTCGCCATCATGGACGACACGACACCCATGACCATCGTCGACTTCACCGGCTTGCCCATGATCTGGGGTGCGAACATGGCCATCCGACGGAAGGTCTTCGACCGGGTTGGCGGCTTCAGCGCGCAGCACGGAGCCGTCGGGTACAAGCTGTACCGCGGGGAAGAAACGGACCTCGTCCGCCGAGCGATCGAAGCGGGATTTCGGGCGGTCTATGATCCGCGACTATTCGTATCGCATCGCATCGGACCCGATCGGATGCGCGTTGCTTACTTCGCCCGGTTCGCGTTTGACCAATTGGAGGGAGAGGCGCTCGTAGAACGGGAGCGCGGAGAGCTGCCCGGGGTCGTTCGAATTCACGCGCGGGTGGGGCGCAGCGTCGCCCGGTGGATCGCGGCGGCCGTGCGGCGACGGCCCGAGACTCTCCAGCGCTGGCTGCAGTGCTGCGAGACCGTTGGATATGCGTGCGGGTTCTGGAAGGGGTATTTCCGGCGCCGACGCAGGACATAATCGGCTGCGTTACTTCCCGCGACGTAGCAGTCCGCTACGCCGGACGCCGAGGACGGCCAGCGCGGCCGGTGACTCTGCGAGCATCGATTGCAGATCGCGGCGGTCGTTTGCCGTCAAGCCGAGCCACCAGACCGACAGAAACCAGGCGCACGTCGTCATCGTAGCGCCGGCGACCAGGCCAGAGACCGATTCCGCAAAACCGAGCCGCAGCCACGAGACCGCCACGGCTCCAAGAATGACAAGGACCATGGCGGGGCGCGCATAGGCCTCGACCAGATAGGTTCGCGTGGCTAGCCCGCATGCGCGCGCGGCGTAGCTGACGAGCATCGGCCGACGAATCAGAGCGGCCACAATGGTGCCGATCACGACACCCAGCACGCCCACGGACGTCCATGCGACCAGAATGATCGACACGGCGAGGTTGAGAACCGCAAAGGGGATCTGGGACCATGCAAGGAACCGCAGCTTATTGACCGCCAAAAAGATCGGCCATTGAGCCCCGCCCGCCGCCGTCGTCAATAGCTCGACGATCACCCAGCCGACGAGAACATGCCCCGCCGTTCGGTAATCCGATCCCAGCGCACCCGAAAGCCAGAAGCGAGTGATGGGCTCGGAAAATACACCGAGGATCGCGCACGGAAGGATTCCCAGCAACGCCGTGTAGCGAGTGCCTCTGATCAAGACGTCCTGCAGCTTGGCCCTCTGATCGGTCACGTGATAGGCCACGGCAAAAGGCTGAAGTTGATCGGCGAGACTGAACAGCGGCTGGATGCGCATCGGCAGCGCGGTCCCGGCTCGATAGATGGCGACGGCGGATGGTCCCAGAATTGTCGTGAGCACCAGCGGGTCGGCGTAGATCGTCGCCGCGTACATCACCTGGAGCATGAACGGATGGACGCTCGACGAGAACAGGCTTCGAATCACGTCGCCACGCACGAGTCCTAGCCTCGTATTCCCGAACGGCGTGAGCCGGCGTCCGAGATATCGCAAGATCAGAAGATGCATGCTCAGCTCGCCGATCGAGACGAGAGCCCATGCGACCAACCCGCCGCGGAAAAGCCCGAGCATCGTGACGAGACCGACGGCTTGGACAGTGGCGGTTCCTGCGCCGACGCCATCCAGGATGTCGGAACGGCCGGACGCAAAGATCGCCGCGCCATATATCGTGAGCAGGAAGCTGAGAGGTATGGCGATCGCGCCGTACCATCGAATCACGGGTTGCGCTTCCGCTGCGAGCGACGCGGGGAGGTTGAAGAGTCCAATGAGAACGGGCGCCAGCAGCGCCCACATCAGCCCCGCAAACGAGCCGGCGATCAGAGCGACATAGACAGCGCTGCTGAAGAGCTCGTTGAAGCGCGCATGTTGGCCGCGCGCGAGCTCGTCCGCCAGGTGACGCCCCAAGGCGGTGCGCAGTCCGAAGTCCGCCATCGCGCAGATGGCCACGACTGCGATGAGCACAGAGACGACGCCGTAGCCATCCTTGCCCAAGAAGCGGATGAGCAACGGGACCATGGAGAGCGCGACGACGCCCCGAGCGAGCGTCGCTCCCCACCTGGTGATTTGATTGACCGCGATGCGGGTCGAGACGCGCACGATGAACTACGATACTAACTCCAGTGCGGGCTGGTTAGACGCAGCCGCCGACGGCCAGATCCGCGACGTCGACGGCCAAACCCGCGTACTCGCGACAGATGGCCTCGCCCACGCACGGCCAGCGATGCTGTGCGGCCCAGCGCTGGCCCTCGCGGCCCAGCCGCCAGCGCAGCACATCGTCACCGAGCACGCGCGTGATCGTCTCGGCCAGCGCGCAGGGATCGCCTTCGGGCACGAGCAGACCGGTCAGCCCATCGCGCACCGTCGTCTGCAGCCCACCGACCCGCGAGGCCACCACCGGACTGCCGCAGGCCATGGCCTCGAGCGCCACCATTCCGAACGACTCGTAGTACGACGGCAGCACCGTCACGTCAGCGGCCACGTACCAGTCGCGCAGGCGCTGCTGCGGCTGGGCGCCGATGAACGTCACAGCGTCACCGAGACCAAGGGCCGCGGCGCGGCGACGCACGTCGGCTTCGTGTCCATCGATCGGTTCGTCCGTCTCTCCGCCGACCACAGCCAGGCGCGCCAGCGTGCCGGCACCGCGCAGACAGCCAACGGCATCGAGCAGCGTTTCGAGTCCCTTGATCGGCGCGATGCGACCGACGTACAGCAGCAGCGGCCCCGGCGGCAGGTCCAGCCCCGCGCGGGCCGCCGTCGCATCGCCCGGCGTGAAGACGTCGGTGTCGACGCCGCACGGAATCACCGCCACGCGCGCGGGATCGGCGCCGTACGCGCTCGCGAGCTCGCTGCGCTCGATCGCGTTCGCGGCCACGAGACGGTCGGCGGCGGCGACGATCCGGCGCTCCTCGGCCAGACGCAGCGCCGGCTCGCGCTCGGCGGCGATGCCGGCGCCGTTTTTCAGCGCGGCCAGCGTGTGAAACATCTGCACGAGCGGCACGCCCCAGCGCGCCCGCAGCGCCAGGCCGACGACGCCCGACAGCCAGTAGTTGCCGTGCAGCAGGTCGTACTCGAGGCCGTTCGCGAGCCGCCACGCCTCGACGCCGTCCACGAACTCGTCGAGGTGCGCGTGCACCCGCTCGCGCGCCATCGGCGCCTGCGGCCCCGCGGGCAGATGGACGACGCGGGCGCGATCGGCTAGCCGCACGACCCGCGGGATGCCGGCATTCTGCGAGCGTGTGAACACGTCGACGGCCGCGCCGATGCGCGAGAGCTCTCGCGCCAGCTCGCGCACGTAGACGTTCATGCCGCCCGTCTCCTTGCCGCCGAGCGCGGCGAGCGGACAGGTGTGCACGCTCAACATCGCGACACGGAGCAGACTCACGCGGGAGGTCCGATGGTTACCCGGAAGACGTCTTCGAGTGTGGGCTCGAACTCGAGCTTGTAGCGCTCCTCGCCGCGCAGAAAGTCGAAGCGAGGCCGCCCGCGCGCGATCGCATCGCGGATCACGTGCGAGAGCAGGACGAGCCCCGGCGACAGCGCCGCGGCTTCTGGCGCGAAGCCAGAATTGTAGAGTCCGACGGTGTCGTCCCACTCGAGGCACACGAACGACGCGACCGGCCCGCCGGAGGTCTCGAGAAACCAGAGCACCACGCCGTCGTGCGCAGCGAGCGCCGGCAGCGCCGCGCGAAAGAAGCGCTCCATGCGCGCGTCCATGAACTTCGCCTTGCCGACGCGCGAGCGGCGGTGCAGCGCCAGGAAATCGTCGAGGCGCGCGCTGATGGCGTCCGGGCCGCGCACGACGACGGCACGGCCATCGGGGGCTTCACGTTCGAACCGTCGGATCTTGCGGGTCAGCTCGTGGCGATGTTTTCCGGAGAGCGAGGCGAGGTAGGTCTCCCATGACGACGGCAATGCCAGGACTGGACAGCGCTCCTCCAGGGTCGCATCCGCAGCGAGCCCGACTCCCGCGGCGAGCGTGGGCAATGTCCGCACCGTGGGCGACGCGGCGGGCACCGCGTGCAGCGTCCAGCGCGCGCGCTCCCCCGCGCGCGCGGCGAGCAGCGCCGCCCACGCATCCTCTTCGTGACCGGCGATGACAATCAGGTCCAGGTAATCGGAGACGTCGGCGCCGCCCAACAGCGCGAGCTCGCCAGGGCCCGTCTCGTGGAGCGGCAGGATGGCGACCAGACGACCGTCGGCGTCGCGCACATGGCGGACGTCCAGACGCCGGCCTTCGGCGAAGACCTCGGCCCAGTGATGCTGCCAGGCCCAGCTGAGAAACGGCGAACGGTGGGTGGCGGCGGCTGCCACGGCATCCCAGGCGGCGGCCTCCGAGGGGTCGAGCCGGTCGGCAGACTCCGCCTTGAAGGGGGTCACAGGTCCTCAGATGGGCTGGCGGCGTCCAGGGATTCGCCGGCGCCGGATTGGCCGGCCCCCTCCCCCTCCCCACTCTCGGCCTCGCTCATCGCCTCGTCGACGGCGGAATCAAAATCGTCGCCGAGCTCCTCGCCGAACTCCTTGCCCATCTTCTTCATAAAGCGCGCGACACTCGCCGGATCGTTCTCGTCAAGATCGCCGAGTCCCCCGCCCTCAGCCAGCGACTCCAGACGCGCATCCTCGGACTTCACGGTGGAGAATCGGGACATCAACCGTGTCAGAGTGGTGGATCCACATCGCGGGCACGCGGGCGGCTCGACCGCCGATATGCGTCGCAGCAGGCTCACACGGCGGCGGCACTCATGGCACTCGTACTCGTAGATCGGCATTCTTCAGAATTTTACCCCGACCGCGCGAACAGCGCCTCCAGCCGCGCGACCGCGCGATCCCAGTCGAACGCCGTCGTGACGAACGCCTGCCCCGCTTCCGCCAGTCGGGCGCGCAGCCGCTCGTCGGTGGCCATGCGCAACAGTCGCGCCGCGAGATCGTCGATGTCGCGCCGCCGCGCGACCAGCGCGGTCTCGCCGTCACGCGCGTAGTCGCGACTGCCGCCGTTGTCGTAGGTCACCAGCGCCGCGCCGCACGCCATCGCCTCCATGGGCGGCATGCCGAGGCCCTCGTCCCAGGAGGGGCACAGATAGATGTCGCAGCCGCTGTAGAGCGCGGCGAGCGCGTCTTGCGGCGGGTCCGCGTGGAACTCGTCGTAGGGCGTGTGCGCGCGCGGCGACTTCACGCCGAAGCCGACCAGCCGCAGGTCGGGGACCTGCGTACGTACGCGCCGCACGGCCTCGACGCCGTCGGCGACGCCCTTCCACGCGTAGTCGTGGTGCAGCATGAGCACACGCGGCCGCGGCGTCGCCGCCGTCGCTGGGACACGGTGAAACAACGCGCGATCGACCGGCGTGACCAGCAGCTCGCTCGGCGCGCCGAACTTGTCGCGCATGATGTCCGCCAGCCACGTCGAGATCACGATCTTGTGCAACGGCATCCGGTACGTCGCATCCACCACATCGGGCGCGCCGTGATAGAGGCTCTCGTAATGCTGAACGAGATAGAACTTCGCGCCACACCGCGGCGGCGCTGCGGCGACGACAGGCGCCGATTTCCACGCAGTGGCGAGCGTGACATCGGCGTCGGGCAGCGCGGCGGCGTCCCATTCGGCGACCCACCTGACGTCAGGACGAAAGCCGGGTACCCACGTAGGTCCGGCATGGCGCGCATTCCGCCACGCGGCGCGCAGGCGGCCGCGCGCAGGAACGACCACCGTTACGGCATGGCCGCGCGCGGCGAGACGATCCGCATACGTCAGAATCGCGCGCACGCCGCCGGCGATGCGCAGGTGCGGACACAGGACAGTGACCTTCAGATCAGATCGCCATCGACACCGTCCCCGTGTTCCGGTACCCGGCCGGATCGAGGACGACGTTGACACACCAGACCTCGCTGCTGCCCAGCGCCTTGTCCAGCGCCGGCGCGATGTCGCGCGGCTCGCGCACGAGCGCGCCGCGCGCGCCGAGCGACTCGGCGAACAGATCGAAGCGTGTGACGGGCAGCGACGTCGCCACCGCGCGCGCCTCGCCATAGAACGACAGCTGCGGGTTGCGGATCTGTCCCCAGCCGCCGTCGTTGCCGACGACGCACACGAACGGCAGTCCGAACCGCATGGCGGTCTCGAGCTCCATGACGTTGAGCCCGAGCGCGCCGTCGCCCGCGATGAGGACGACCGGCCGCTCGGGATGCAGCAGCTTGGCCGTCAGCGCGAACGAGGGGCCGACGCCGAGGCAGCCGAGCGGGCCAGGATCGAGCCACTGCCCCGGCCGATGCAGCGCCACGATCTTCGACGCGCATCCGACCACGTCGCCGCCGTCGCCGACGACAATCGTCTCTGGCCCGACGATGCGCGCGATCTCCGCGGCGAGTCGATAATGTGTGATCGGCACGTCGTCGGCTGCGCAGAACGCCGCGAGCTGGTCGCGCGTCTCCCGCTCCTTGGCGCGCACGGCGTCGAGCCAGGGCGCCACGCGCGCGGCCATCGAGGCCGGGACGACATCCACCGCCTGACGCAGCACCACGCCGAGATCACCGACGACGCCGAGCGCGAGGGGGCGATTGCGCCCCAATTCAACGGCATCGCCGTCGACCATGACGACGCGCGCATCTTCGGCGAACACCGGCGGCCGGCCATAGCCGAGGCGGAAGTCCAGCGGCGTGCCGAGCACCAGCACCAGGTCTGCGCGTCCGAGCGCCATCGACCGCGCCTGAGCGAACGCGTTCGGATGATTCGCGGGCAGCGCGCCGCGTCCCGCGCCATTCATGAACACTGGCACGCCCGCGCGCGTAGCGAACGCCTCGAGCGCTTGCGCGGCATCGTCCCACCAGACGCCGCCGCCCGCGATGACCACCGGTCGCTCGGCCACGACGAGCAGCTGCTCTAGGATCGCGAGCGTGCGGGCATCGGCGGCGCCGCGCGGGCAATGCACGTAGTCGGTGGGAATCGGCGCGAGGCGATCTTCGATCGTGCTCAGCAGCAGATCGACGGGAATCTCGACGAAGACCGGGCCGGGGCGGCCGCTGAGCGCGGTGCGAATGGCCGTCGTCAGCACCTCGGGAATCTGCCGCGTCTCCGGGACCGTGAACGAGCCCTTGGTGATCGGGCGCAGCAGCGCGACCTGCTCCATCTCCTGCAGCGCGCCGAGCCCGCGCAGGCCCAGCGGTGCGGCGCCGCCGATCAGCAGCATCGGGCTGCGTGCGGCATACGCATTCGCCACGCCGGTCACCGCATCCGTCACGCCGGGACCCGGCGCGACCATCGCCACGCCGATGTTGCGTGTCAGACGCGCGTACGCATCCGCCGCGTGCGCCGCCGCCTGCTCATGACGCGTGTCGATGACCGCGATGCCCTCGTCGAGACAGCCGTCGTAGATCGGCAGGATGTGGCCGCCGCACAGCGTGAAGACGTGGCCGACGCCGGCCTGCTTGAGGACGCGCGCGACGAGCTGACCTCCGGTGAGGTCAGCCACGGAGCATGGGGACAACCTCGGCGGCGAGGCGCTCGACTTGCTCGCGCTCGGCGGCAGCGGGGCCGATCGGATTCAGGATGACGTAGTTGCAGCCGGCGGCGCGGTAGCGCTCGAGCTGCTCAGCGCACTGCTGCGGCGTGCCGATGATGCCGTACTTGCGCGCCAGCGGCTCGAAGTCCTGTGCGTAACGCTTCGTGAGCGCCTCGGCCCAGACGGCTTTGGCGGATTCCCAGTCGCGGCCCACCGTGACGAACGCCAGGTGCGCGGCCGCGAAGCCTTCGAGCTTGCGACCCGCGGCGGAGGCCGCGGAGCGAATCTTCTCGAGGCTCTGCGCGTAACGCTCGGGCTGCACGACGTAGGACACCCACCCGTCGCCCTGGCGACCGGCCCGCACGAGGGCCGCATCCGAGCGGCCGCCGACCCAGATCGGCGGTCCCGGCTGCTGCACGGGCTTGGGATCGAGCGAGACGCCGGAGAACTGCGTGAACCGTCCCTTGAAGGTGGCCGGCGTGTCCCGCCACAGCGTGCGCACGACGTCGATCGCCTCGCTCACGCGCGCACCGCGCTCGCCATGAGGCACCCCCACGACGTCGAACTCCTTGGGGTTCTCACCGCCCACGCCGACGCCGAAGATGAAGCGCCCGCCCGAGAGCACGTCGAGCGTCGAGGTGATCTTGGCCGCAACGGCTGGCGCGCGGAGTGCGAGCAGGTACACCGCCGTGCCGATCCGCAGGCGACTGGTGATCGGTACGTACGTCGCGAGCAGCGTGAGCGAATCGTACAGCGGATTGTGAAAGGCCACGTGATCGCCCGTCCAGACGCTGTCGAAGCCGAGCGCCTCGATGCGGCGCACGAGATCGAATTGTCCCTGGGGCGGTTTGAACGAGAGCTGAACGCCGAACCGCAGCGCGGCAGCGCTCACCTCGGGAAAGCGTCCTTGACGCCCCCATCTACGGTCAGCGTGCAGCCCGTTGTCTTCGACGCGCGGTCGGAGGCGAGGAACAATACCGCCTCGGCGACGTCCTCGGGCAGGATGCGGGTGCCGAGCAGATTGCGCTTGCGGTAGAAGTCTTCGAGCTGGTCGACGGCGATGCCTTGCGCGGCAGCACGCTCGCGCCGCACGTCGTCGGACCAGAGCTTGCTGTCCTGGAACACGGCGTCGGGATTCACGATGTTCGAGCGGATCGCGTGCGGCGCGCCCTCGAGCGCGAGCACTTTCGCGAGCTGCGCCTCCGCGGCCTTCGCCGCCGAGTACGCGGCGAAATCTTTGCCCGGCGACATGACGTTCTTGGTGGCGACGAACACGAGCGCGCCGCCCAGGCCCTGCGCGATCAGAATCCGCATGGCCTCGCGCGCCACGAGGAAGTGGCCCGTAGCATTCACCGCAAACGAGCGCTCCCAGTCAACCAACGCCATTCGATCGACGGGCGCGGAATGCGCGGTGCCGGCGTTCGAGACGAGAATGTCCAGGCCGCCGTAGGCGAGCACGGTCGTCTCGAACGCGGCGCGCACGGACACCTCGCTCGTGACGTCCATGCGCAGCCCGATCGCACGGCCCGCGCCGACGGCTGCCGTCACCTCGTCCGCTGTCTTCTTGGCGCCCGCCTCGTCGAGATCACCGACGACGACGTGAGCGCCCTCGACGGCCAGCCGCTTGGCCACCGCGCGCCCGATGCCCGAGCCGCCGCCCGTCACCAGCACAATCCGGCGCGCGAGCTCCTTCTCCGGCGGGGCCAGCGTCAGCTTGTACAGCTCGAGCGGCCAGTACTCGACGTCGTACGCGTCCTTTGCGCTCAGCGACACGTAGCGGCCGAAGGCGGACGCGTTGCCGATGACGTCGATCGTGTGATGCATGATGTCGTTCACGATGCCGGCCGTGCGTCGGTCGCGCCCCGTCGTGAACATGCCGAGTCCAGGGATGAGCACGACGCGCGGCATCGGATCGGTCAGGTCCGCGCCGGGCTCACGGTGCGCCTCGAAGTACGCCGTGTAGTCGCGAACGAAGTCCGAGATCGCTGCATCGACCGCGGCCCACGACGCGTCGGCGCCCGAAGGCGCGCGATCGAGAGGCACGAAGCACGGCAAGCGCTTCGTGTAGATCGTGTGATCGGGGGTGGCGGGGCCGATCCGAGAGAGTGTCGGCGCCTCCACCGACGACGTGAAGGCGGTCACCGGCTCCGCGTCGTCGAACGTCACGATCACGCGCCGCGCGCGCCCGAGTCGTCCGCGCAGCTTCGGCGCGAGGGTCAGCGCCGCCGTGCGCCGCGCGGCGGGATCCAGCACCGGCACGCGCGGGCCACCGAAGAGCCGACGCCCGCGCTTGCGCTCCGCGATGGCGTCCTCGGCCGCGGTGATGAGCTCGATCGTCGCCTCGTACGCGTCGCGCACCCCCGCGCCCCACGTGATCGTGCCGTGGCGCTCGAGCACGAGCGCGCGCGCCTCC
>Ga0075433_10001894_pt1 | contig 15732 bp, 21 predicted proteins | sample RhiMethybrSRZTD2_FD_75299 | JGI IMG/M metagenome (GOLD analysis project Ga0075433, IMG submission 75299) | Populus rhizosphere microbial communities from Tennessee, USA - Rhizosphere MetaG P. TD hybrid SRZTD2 | ecosystem: Host-associated > Plants > Roots > Rhizosphere > Soil | place: USA... | reverse complement strand
CCAACGAGTTCGAAGCCACACCTGACGGGGAGGCCCTCACCCAAGCAGCCTGACCGAGCCACCAGCCCTGTCCGTCAAAGCGGGGCAACCCCAGCAACGACCCTCGGCAGCTGCAGTTCCCGTTCGCGCTGTGGACCCGTGACATGGTCCGCGAGCTGATCCGCCGCGAGTTCCGGGTGCAGCTGTCGGCGGTCAGCGTGGACCGGTTACTACGCTAGCTCGGCCTGTCGCCCCAGCGGCCGCTACATCGCGCCTACGAGCAGGATCCCGAGCGGGTGGCGCGCTGGAAGGCCGAGGAGTATCCCCAGATCCGCGCCCAGGCTACCAAGGTCAGGGCCACGATCTACTTCGCTGACGAGGCCGGCATCCGCTCTGACTACCACGCCGGCACGACCTGGGCGCCGGTCGGCCAGACCCCAGTGGTCGCAACCACCGGCGCACGGCACCAGGTCAACCTGATCTCGGCGGTCACCCCGGGCGGGGTGCTGCGGTTCGCCGCCATCCTGCTCGCCTCGGTCGCGCTCTCCAGCGTGCTGTTCCGCCGCCGCACCGTATAACCCCGCGGCTGCTGGCCTGCCGGATCCTGGAGCTGACCGGCGAGATCGACGACCTCAACCAGCAACTCGCCCGCGCCGTCAACCGGCACACCGCCAAGCTGCTCGCGCGGCCCGGGTGGGCCCGACTGCGCCGCAGCCGTGCTCATCACCGCCGGGGGCTCTGTTGCGTCTAGTCAGTACGCAGCATGCTGACGCCATGCCCCCAATCCAGGATCAGATCGCCAAGGCTAGCTCGTCGAATGCAACCGCCACCCGCTGGTTCACCGGCTCCTCGACCGCGAGTTCGAAGTGCCCACGTCGCAGGTTCTGTACGAAGTCATGCCCGGCGATCACAACCTTGGCGCTGTAGTCCTGCTTGAGCCCGCTCATTGGTCGGAGTCTCGACTTCAGACGGCTGTGGTCGGCCTCGATGTGGTTGTTGGCGTACTGGTCGGTGCGATGCCAGGCTGCCGGCAAAGCTCATCCAGCACACCCGGGTACATCGGCGCTCGGTCGGTGACAACCTCGACCGGTGGGCGCTTGGTCACGTCAATGGCCTGCTCGAAGAAGCGGCGAGCTGCTCGAAGGTCGCGCCGCGACGAGACGTACACATCGATGATCTGGCCGAACTGGTCGATCGCGCGGTAGGCGTAGCGCCACTGGCCGGCGACCTTAACGTACGTCTCATCCACCTGCCAGCGATCTCCGACCCGATGGCGGCAGGGCCGGGCGGCCTCAGCGAGCAGCGGCGTGAACCGCTGCACCCACCGGTAGACGGTGACGTGGTCGACCTCGACGCCGCGTTCGGCGAGCAGCTCCTCTTCGACGTCGCGGTATGAGAGGCCAAAGCGGAGGTACCAGCGGACCGCCAGCACGATCACATCAGGAGGGAAGCAGAAACCGGCGAAGGCAGACCGTGCAATGGGATCGGGGCGGACCCGGCGAGTTCTCATGACGCCAGTCTGGCTGCTCGGGCCTGCTCACAGCAGATGCAACAGCGCCCATACCCGCCCTTCTCGTAGTTTCCAATCAACGCCTCCACGAACTCCACCGGGTCCTCCCCGACGATCTCGCGGATCGGCGTTCCGTCCGCCGCCGCCCGTTCGAACAGATCGGCGACGTCCTCGAGCAGCGAAGCCGCGCTGTCGCCGTCCATCGGCCCGAAGTGCATCAGGTACCGCTCGATGGCTTCGACCGTCGTGCGGTAGTTCTCGGGAAGCTGTCGCACGCGTGCCTTGTACGCCCGCCACCGCCGCTTGGGGCCGATCACCTTTGAGATGAAGCCGCCCTCTTGTGTGTAGGACATGGTCATCTGCCTCCTTCATGGAGTTGTTCGAGCCGTTCTGTGAGGAAGCTCCAGGTCCTCCAGAACTCGTCGAGATGTGCCCGTCCCTGAGCGTTGAGCGAATACACCTTGCGCGGCGGCCCCTTCTGCGACGGGACCTTCTCCACGTCGACCAGGCCGCGCTGCTCGATCCTGATCAGCAGGGCGTACACGGTCCCTTCGGCGATGTCCGAGAAGCCCTGCTCGCGGAGCCATGCCGTGATCTCGTAGCCGTATGCGGGCCGCCCGGACAGGATCGCGAGGACGATGCCCTCCAGCGTTCCCTTGAGCATCTCCGTCGCCTGCTTGCCCACCGAACACCCCCTTCAGCTACTCAGCGTTATTGACTACCAGTACATAGTAGCACTGAATAGCGGTGGCGCAAGCTCCACCGATTGCGGCCAGCGTCGGCCCGGCGGTGCGGAAGGAGCAGAGGTGGCCACGCTCAAGGACATCGCCGCCGCCGCAGGTGTCTCCCGCACGACGGTGTCCAACGCCTACAACCGGCCCGGCAAGCTCTCGGCGGCCGTACGCGTACGCGTCCTGGCCGCCGCCCAGGAACTGGGCTACCCGGGTCCTGACCCGATCGCCCGCAGCCGACGTACCGGCCGTGTCGGCACGCTCGGAGTGCTGCTGGCCGAGGCGCTCACCTTCGCGTTCGACGACCCGGCAGCGGTCCTGCTGCTGCGCGGGGTCGCCGAGGTCGGCCAGGCGGCCGACGTGGGCCTCAGCCTGCCACCCGCGTATTCGCCTACGACCAGGCAGCGGGACGGTTGGGCCAGGCGCACCCATGACGGATCCATCGACAACCCGGACACGCTCCGCGACGACCAGCACGCCGTCGCGGCAAGGAGCTGACGACCGACATGGATGCAGCGACCACGCCTTACCTAACCGTCCGGGTCGTGCTGACCACGGCCGCCTACGACGCCGAGGTCGCGTTCTGGACCGGCCTGATGGGCGCACGGCGGATCGGAGGGTGGGACCGCGGCCCCTAGGATCGCGGCGTCCTGCTTGAGCTGCGTCCGGCCACCGTGGTCGAGGTCATCGACCAGTCGGCGCACCGCCCGGCCGCCACGGCACTGGGCACCGTGCTGGCGTGCCAGGTCGCCGGCCCCGACGTCGTCGACGCCCGCTACCGGCGCATGGCCAGGAGCCTGCAGGCCGGCGCCGTCCTCACTCCGCTCGGCGACCGCGCCTGGGGGCATCGGTCCTTCTCCGTCCGCTCGCCGGCCGGCGCGGAGGTCGTGATCTACGCCGAACGGTTCTTGGAGGCGGACGAATAGACCGATATGGGTCAGACCTTCAGAATCCGCGAAGACCAACTCCTCTGCCTCCGTCTTCCGCGAGCGCGTCACCAACCTTCTCCCCCGACAAGTGTGACTTCGGCATCCGCTACTGCCAGCGGGAGCGGGCCGGGTATGGCTTGACTCAGGAAGGTTGTGGGTATCTACCGGAGACCGCGCCGTCCAGCGCGCGCATCGGCCATGCGGAAGGAGTTCTGCGATGCTGCGATCTCGTGTCGCCCGAGTGCTCGCCCTGGCGGTGGCGGTCGCCTGCCTTGCCTTCCCGGTCCCAGCGGCGCATGCGGCGCCGGCCGGCGGGCCCGGCGCGGCCGGCGCCGGCGACCCCTACTTCCCGCTGGAGGGCAACGGCGGCTACGACGTCAGGCATTACGATCTGAGCTTCTCCTACGACCCGGCCACCGACCGGCTGGACGGCACCATGGTCATCCGGGCGCGCGCCACCCAGGACCTGTCGCGCTTGGACCTCGACCTCCAGCAGCTCGAGGTGGGCGCGGTGCGGGTCAACGACAACCCCGCCGGCTTCACCCGCGACGGCCAGGAGCTGCAGGTCACGCCGAACAACCGTCTGCGGAGGGGCTCGACCTTCAACGTGGCGGTCGACTACGGCGGGGTCCCCCAGACGATCGTCGGCTCGCCGATCGTGTTCGGCTCCCCGTACGGCTTCCTGCACACCGACGACGGCGCCTTCATGGGCGACGAGCCCAACGTGGCCTCGACCTGGATGCCGCTGTCGGACCACCCAAGCGACAAGGCGAGCTGGACGATCCGGGCCACGGTCCCGGCGGGCAAGGGCGTGGTCGCCAACGGCCGGCTGGTCTCCCAGGTCACCGCCAACGGCAAGAGCACGTTCGTCTGGGACGAGCCGGAGCAGATGGCCACCTACCTCGTCACGGCCTGCATCGGCAACTGGGTGATCAAGACCGGCAGGACGCCGGGCGGGGTCCCCGAGACGGTCGCGGTCGACCCGACGATCATCGCCAGCCGACCGGACGCGGTCGACTTCTTCTACGACACCACCGCCGAGGCCACCGACCTGTGGGTGAAGACGTTCGGCCCCTACCCGTTCGACTCCACCGGCGCGATCGCCGACAACGCCACCTTCAACGGCCAACCCCTCGGCTTCTCGCTGGAGACCCAGACCCGGCCGGTCTACTCGGCGGTGCGCTCCACCAGCACGATCGCGCACGAGCTGGCGCACATGTGGTTCGGCGACAGCGTCTCGGTCGCCGACTGGCGGCACATCTGGCTCAACGAGGGGTTCGCCTCCTACGCGCAGTACCTGTGGACCGAGCACCTGGGCGGCGCCTCGCCGCACGACCAGTTCGTGGCCGAGTTCAACAGCAGGCCGGCCAGCGACCCGTTCTGGAACAGCCAGATCGCCGACCCGCAGCGCGACACGATGTTCCAGCGGGCGGTCTACCGCCGCGGGGCGATGACGCTGCAGGCGCTGCGCGACAAGATCGGCGACGACGCCTTCTTCCGGGTGCTGAGGACCTGGACGGCCGAGCACTTCCAGGGCAACGCCACCACGGCCCAGTTCATCGCGCTCTCCGAGCGGATCTCGGGCCAGGAGCTCGGCAACTTCTTCCAGGTCTGGCTCTACACGCCGACCAAGCCGACCACCTGGTAGCTCCTGGCCGGGGCGCGCCATGCGGTTCCGGGCCGATCACCGAGCCACTCCCCGGCTTGGCCCGGCGTAGGTGACGGCGACGATGAGGCACGCGAGCGCCGCGACGCCCAAGCAGGCGCGGATGAGGTGGAATCGTCGCCAGCGTCGCCGGAGCCGCTCGGCCTGGGGTGGCACCACGCCCTCGGGGAGCCGACGGAACTGGCTGTTGATCGGCTCCGCGACGACGATCGAGGCGACCAGGATCACCGCCAGGAGCCCCGTGCCGGCCAGGGCGAGCGTCCGCGCCACGCCATCGGCGATCGAGGCGAACACGCCGGCCGCGGCGCCACAGATCATGAGCAGGATGGGCATGGCCGGGTCGGCCCTGCGGACCGAGCGGCGGAAGTCCAGGGCGAACTCACCAAGGTCGAGCCGGCGCCAGATCCAGACGCGCTCCCAGGCGTACCAGACGAGCCCGCCGGTGAAGAGACCACCCGCGCTCAGCATGATGATGGTCCATGGTCGAAAGGCGTCCGGCAACTCGGCTCCACTCCTCACACGATCGTGGCCACGACGGCCAGGGTGAACTGGGCCACCGCGGCGACCGTCCGGATGAGGTGACCGCGGCGCCACCGGGCTCGCAGCCCGTCCACGGCGGCGGCCGGTAGCTGGGTGCCGGACTTGAGGGTCCGCTGGATCGGGACCAGCCATGCCACCGAGCCGACGAGGAGCAGGAGCAGGGCGGCGGCGGCGAGCGCGGCAAGCGACCGCGCGGCACCCGCCGCGGTGACGGCGCAGCCGATGGTGGAGACAAGGCAGATCGAGAGCAACGCCGGCTGCAGGCGGTCCACTCGCCGGAGCGTGTGCGCGAACCCCATCCGGAAGTCCGAGATGGTCGTGGTCTGCCAGGCGGGGACGCGCTCCCAGGCGATCGAGACCACACCGCCGGCGAACAGTCCGCCGCTCAGCAGCATCGGGGTGGCCCACCACTGGCTCATTGGTCCTCTCCTTCGTCGCTGGTGCCCTCGGTGCCACCGGCCTCGAGCCTGCGGCAGAGCTCGTCGAGCACCCGTGCTGTCGTCTCGAGGTCGGCGTGGCCGATTCCGCGCGCGAGCCGGTTCACCCAGGCCACCTGTCGTTGGTCGATGCCCGAGTAGATGGCCCTTCCGGGTTCGGTGAGGCGAACCAGCGATGAGCGGCGGTGGTCGGCGTTCGGCGTCAACTCCAGGAGGCCGTCGCGGACGAGGCGGGTGACGGTGGCGTGGACGCTCTGACGGGTCAGGCCCATGCGCCGGGCGATCTGAGGGACGGTCAGCGGCTGCCCGGCGAGCGCGACCGCTCCCAGGACCTGCCAGCGCGCCGAGGTGAGGCCCTCGTGGGCGGCGAGCAGGTCTCCGGCGGCCAGGAGGAGGCCGTTTGCCCGGAAGTTGGCGAGGATGACCTGTGTCAGTGCCTCTCCGGTGTCTGATCGCCGACGACTCATGTCAGGATCCTGACATGTTGTCAGGTCACTGTCAATCTCGGTAGCCGCACGACGTTGTTCCGGCCAGGGATTGGTGGTCGTCGGCGCGCATGGGATTGCGAGATGCTGTGCGGATCGACGGTGCCAGCGCCAGGTGCAATCTGGCCGGCTGAGGGGAGCTGACGGCGATGTTCGGGACATCGTGGCGCGTGGGCCGGATCGCCGGCATCGAGGTTCGGATCGACAGCTCCTGGGCGGTGATCGCCCTGCTCATCTCCTACAGCATGTACCTGCGGGCCTCGACCCTGTACCCGGAGCTGTCGGCCGGTGGGGCGGTCGGGCTCGGCATCCTGTCGACGGTGCTGTTCTTCGGGTCGGTCCTCGTCCATGAGCTGGCCCATGCGGTGGTGTCCCAGGCCCGGGGGATCCGGGTCCAGGACATCACCCTGTTCCTGTTCGGCGGGGCCACCCGGGCCAGGGTGGAGTCCCACGGGCCGGGGGACGAGTTCCTGATCGCGCTGGTCGGGCCGCTCACCAGCGGCATCCTGGCCGGGCTGTTCGGGGCCATCGCCGGCCTGGGCGGCGAGGTTCTGTCCAGACCGCTGGCCGGGACGCTTGGCTATCTGGCCTGGACCAACCTCCTGCTGGCGGGGTTCAACCTGATCCCCGGGTTCCCGCTGGACGGTGGGCGGCTGCTGCGTTCGGCCATCTGGAAGGCCACCGGCAGCCTCGGCCGGGCCACCCGGATCGCCTCCCTGTCCGGCCAGGCCGTGGGCTGGCTGCTGGTGGCCGCCGGGGTGGCCTCCCTGCTGGCCGGGAGCCTGGCCGGGGGCATCTGGTTCGCGTTCATCGGCTGGTTCCTGGTCCAGGCCGCCCGGGCCTCCTACCAGGACCTCCAGCTGCGGGACCTGCTCCGCGGCGTGGAGGCCGAGGACGTGATGGCCCGCAACCTGCTGCGGATCCCACCGGGCCTGTCGCTGCAGGAGGCCGTGGACGACTACTTCATGCGCTATGACCACGGCGCGTTCCCGGTCGACGAGCAGGGGCGAACGGTCGGCCTGCTGACGCTGCGGGGAGTCCGGCGGGTGCCCCGGGAGCAGTGGCCCACCCGCCGGGTGCGGGAGCACCTGGTCCCCCTCGGCGACCAGGTGGTGGTGGCGCCCGATGCCCGGATGGACGACGTGCTCGGCAAGCTCCAGGACGGCGAGGCCGGGCGGGTCCTGGTGGTCCAGGACGGCGAGGTGGTCGGCATCATCACCCCGACGGATCTGACCCGGTGGCTGCGCCGCTGGCAAGCGCTCGGCACCAGGGCCCGCTGAACCGGCCGCGGTGCCCACCACCCCCGCGTTCACCAGGGCCTGGAGTGGGCCACTCGACGGACCCGTCAGGATCACCCGGAATCGATGAGGCCGACGCCGCCTCCGGGCTGTAAGGTCCGGGTCGCCGGTCACAGAACATGACGCCGAGGAGGAGGACGTGGTCGTCGCCGACGTCTCGTTCATCGACATCTTCTGGTCGATGCTGTGGTTCTTTTTCCTGTTCATCTGGATCGTGATCCTGTTCCACATCCTCACCGACCTGTTCCGCGACAACTCGCTGTCGGGCGGGGCGAAGACCCTGTGGGTCCTGTTCCTGGTGTTCCTGCCGTTCCTGGCCGTGTTCGTCTATGTCATCGCCCGGGGCAAGGGGATGGCCGAGCGGTCCGCGGCTCGTCAGCAGCAGGCCCAGGACGAGTTCGAAGGCTACGTCCGATCGGTCGCGACCACCGGTGACGGCGCCGCCACCCCGACCGACCAGATCGCCCAGGCGAAGCAGCTGCTGGACGCCGGCACGATCGACCAGGCCGAGTTCGACCGCCTGAAGGCCAAGGCTCTCGCCTGACCACCAGCTCCAGACCTGACGGGCACCGCGAAGGTACGGTGCGGTGATGCGGACCGGGCACCTGCGGGCATTGCTGGCGGCGATCTGGAGCGACCCCCGGGGTCGGCGTTGGCTCGGGCTGTCCCAGGTGGCGCTTGTCGGGATGGTGGTGTTCGATCTCCTGATCCCGCAGGCGATCCGCGGCATCGTCAACAACGGGATCCTCGGCGGCGACTTCGACTGGGTCATTCGCGGCTCGCTGTACATGGCGGTGTTCGCGATCGCCAGCATGCTGTTCGCCACCGCGAACTCGTGGTTCGCGGCGCGCGTCGGCGAGGAGGTGGGTCATCGCCTGCGGGTGACGCAGTACTCCAGGATCGCCGGGCTGTCCTGGGGCAATGTCGATCGGCTGGAGACGAGTGACCTGCTGGTCCGGCTCACCACCGATGTGAACCAGGTGCGGACGGTCACCACCAACAGCGTCACGACACTGCTGCGGGCACCGCTGATGATCATCGGTGCGTTCCTGACCCTGCTGGCCATCGACGTGCGGCTCGCGTTGGTGATGGCGTTGTTCCTGCCGATCGTGATCGGCGTCCTCGCCTTCTACCAGCGCCGCACCGGGGCGCCGCTGTACCGCGACGTGCTGGCCCGCTTCGACGGCCTGAACCAGGTGCTGCAGGAGAACATGGCCGGGGTGCGCGTGGTCAAGGCCTTCGTGCGCGGCGACTACGAGAACGCCCGCTTCGATGGCCACAACAGCGACCTGCGGGCGGCGGTTACCGCCGCGCAACGTTCGGCGGCGCTGCTGAACCCGGCCCTGTTGCTGGTCGTGAACCTGGGGCTGGCCGGCGCGCTGTGGGTGGGCGGCGGCCTGGTGATCGACCAGCAGATCGAGTTGGGGGCGGTGTTCGTGCTCCTCAACTACCTGGTGGCGGTGATGATTCCGCTGGTGCTGCTGTCGGTGTTGCTGCCCCAGATCGCGTCGGCCGACTCCTCGGTGGGGCGGATCCTCGCGGTGATGAACGAGGTCCCCGACGTGCGGGACCGCCCGGACGCCCCGGCCCTGCGGGACGCGGCCGGGGGCGCGGTGCGCGGGCGCGTGGTGTTCGAGAACGTCAGCTTCTCCTAATCTCGGCGCCGATGGCCGGCCCAACCCGAACCCGGTGCTGCGGGACATCGATCTCGTCGCCGAGCCGGGGCAGGTGGTGGCGATCCTGGGCGCGACCGGGTCGGGCAAGTCGACCCTTGTCAATCTCGTCCTGCGTTCGTACGACGTGACCGCCGGGCGGGTGACGATCGACGGCGTCGATGTCCGCGACGTCACGCGGGCGTCGCTGCTCGAGGTCGTCACGCCGGTCCTGCAGCGGCCGAGCCTGTTCAGCGGCACCCTGGAGACGAACATCGCGTTCGGGGCGTCCAGCGACGACGGTGCGATGGTCGACGTCGTCACCGCGGCGCGGGCCGCCGAAGCCGCAGGGTTCATCGAGGATCGCCCGGACGGGTACCGCGGTGAGGTGAAACGGCGCGGGGCCAACCTCTCGGGCGGCCAGCGCCAGCGCCTCTCGATCGCGCGGGCGCTGGTCCGGCGCCCGACGGTCCTCATCCTGGACGACACCACCAGCGCCCTCGACGTCGCCACCGAGGCGCGCGTCCAGGACGCGATCCGCGGGCTGATGGGGGACAGCACCGTGTTCCTGGTCGCCCAGCGGATCAGCGCGGTGCTCACCGCCGACGTGATCGTCGTGCTCGAGGAGGGCCGGATCGTCGCCAAGGGCGCGCACGCCGAACTGCTGCGCTCCAGCCCCGAGTACCGGTCCATCTACGAGTCGCAGCTCGGGGCGGTGCCCGAGCATGCCTGACGACGTGCTCGCGCCGACCCCCGAGGCGACCACGCCCAAGCCGCTGCGGCGGCTGCTCGCCTACGTCTGGCAACCGCCCCGGCGGATCGCCGCCGTGGTGGTCCTGAGCTTCGTCGGCACCTTCCTGGCCATCGTCCCTGCCGTGCTCGTGGGCAGCATCAGCAACGGCCCCATCGCCGACGGCGACACCTCGGCCCTGGCCAGCGCCCTGCTGGTGCTGCTGGTCATCGCGGTCGGCGGCTTCCTCGCCATGTGGTTCGGCGGCCGGCTGCTGGCGGTCGCGGCCCAGGACGCGATGTACCGGCTCCGCCGCCAGGTGTTCGAGCACACCCAGACGCTGTCGCTGCGGTTCTTCGACCGCCAGCCCATCGGCGACCTCATGAGCCGGATCACCAACGACCTGGACTCGGTCAGCCGGTTCTTCGACAAGGGGCTGTACCCGGCCATCAACGCGGTCTTCACGCTGGTCAGCACCACCGTGCTCATGTTCATCGTGAGCTGGCAGCTCTCCATCGCGGTGGTGCTGATCGCGCCCGTGATCCTGCTGATGATGAACCTGACCTCCCGCTACTCGGGGCCGGCGTTCGCGACCCTGCAGGAGCGCACCGGCGCCCTCAACGGCGCCGCCGAGGAGCTGATCACCGGCGACCGGACCGTCGAGGCGTACCGGGTCGAGGCCCTGGCCATCCGGAAGCTCGAGCAGCTGAGCGAGCAGGCACGGGAGGCGGGCACGCGGGCGAATTTCGTGGCCCTGACGGCGATGCCGCTCTCGGCGATGCTGTCGAACCTCGATATCACGCTGGTCGCCCTGGCCGGTGGCTGGCTCTCGTTGCGAGGGACCGTCGACGTCGGAACGGTGGCGTCCTTCTTCATCTTCGCCCGCACCTTCAGCCGTCCCCTGAACCAGTTCGCCCAGATCCTCAACATGGCGTTGCCGGCACGCGCGGGCGCGACCCGGGTCTTCGAGATCCTCGACGAGGTGCCCGAGATCGTGGACCGGCCCGCCGCCCACGACGTCACCGACATCCACGGTCGAGTCGACATGGAGCGTGTCGACTTCTCCTACGTCCCTGGCGTCCCGATCCTGCGTGACGTGCGCCTCGCCGCCCGGCCGGGCCAGAAGATCGGCCTCGTCGGCCCGACCGGCGCCGGCAAGAGCACCATCATCAACGTCATCACCCGCTACTACGACATCCAGGCGGGCGACGTCCGTCTCGACGACACCAGCATCTACGACGTGACGCAGGACACCTTGCGTGAACGCGTCGGCATGGTCCTGCAGGAGCCCTACCTGTTCAGCGACACCGTCATGGCGAACCTGCGCTATGCGCGCCTGGACGCCACCGACGAGGAGTGCATCGCCGCCGCCAAGGCCGCCAGCGCCGACGGCTTCATCACCATGCTTCCCCAGGGCTACGACACCGTGCTGGCCGGTGGGGGGTCGAACCTGAGCCAGGGCCAGCGTCAGCTCGTCACCATCGCGCGCATCATCCTCGCGAACCGCCCGGTGCTCATCCTGGACGAGGCCGCCTCCAGCGTCGACACCCGGACCGAGAAGAAGCTGCAGGAAGCGCTGACCGAGATGATGCGCGGGCGTACCAGCTCGTGATCGCCCACCGGCTCTCGACCGTCCGGGACGCCGACGTCATCGTGGCCATCGCCGAGGGTCGAGTGGTCGACGTGGGCAGCCACGACCAGCTCATGGCGGCCAAGGGCTTCTACCACGACCTCTACATGAGCCAGTTCCGGGGTGACGCGACACCTGCGGGCGTTGCCTGAGTGCCGTGGCCGCCCTCGCTGGTCTCAGCGCGTCGGCGTCGGGTCGAGGTGGAGTCGTCCCTGGGAGCGCCGGTCGAGCGCCTGCTGGAGGGCGGCGCGGCTGGTGAAGCCCAGCACCTGGGGGGCCTGGCCGGCGAACTCCCCGTTGGGGTCGGTGGTCAGGTGGAGCCGGCTGGTCACACAGCCCCCCGGGAACTGGTCGTACCAGGTGGCCATGAACTGGCCGGTGGGGGACTCGAGCCGTTGGGCGTGGCGCACGCCGGGGGTGGCCGAGGGTCCCTGGACGGCGCCGGTCGGCTGGCAGGTGGCGGTCAGCCGGACGACCAGGGCGGCGGCCCCGGCCCGGTCGTGGTCCAGGGTGATGACCGAGCGGCCGTCGTTGACGGCCACGTTGGCCAGGCTCCAGCCGACGGGGAGGTAGCGGACGCAGGGGATCTGTGACGCCGTGGGGACGGCCTGGGCCTGCAGCCACAGCGGCTCCAGGTCGGTGCAGTTCAGGCTGCTGATGTTCAGCGGCGTCTTGCCGGCCTCGTTGGTCGTGATGCTGTCGACGATGACTGATCCGAACACCGCCAGGAGGACCACCACCAGCGCCCACAGCCCGATGCGGCGGGGGGTCCAGCGTTGGATCCGGATCGGCTGCGGCGGGGTCGGCAGGAGCCGGAGGAACTCGGCGTGGAGGTCGCGGCCCTGGGTGCGGAGCATCCGGCGGAGCTGGGAGGGCAGGGCCAGGCCGCGGGCGGCGGCGAAGCCCTCGGTGATCTCCTCGACGGTGAAGTATCGCAGCGCCCGCTCATAGACCTGTTCGGGGCTGGACCGCAGGGCCAAACACAGCATCATGTTGGCCAGGTCCACGGCCTGGCGCCACGGCGACGGGCGGGCCTCCACGAAGGCCACGTCGATCAGCAGCAGCCGGCCGTCACCGACCAGCAGGTTGGCCGGTTTGATGTCGCGGTGGGCCAGCCCGGCGTCCCACAGCTTTCTGATGATGCCGAGGCCGTCGTCGATGACCTGGGTGTCGACGGTGGCCTCGCCCAGCTCGGTCGCCCCGGCGAAGAACTCGGTGACCAGCAGGTACTCCCGCTCCGGGGTGAGCTCGACAAAGCCGTAGGGGGTGGGCGAGGGCAGCCCGGCCCGTTGCATCAGCGACAGGGCGTAGTCCTCTTGTTGGACCAGCCGCCGCACGGTGTTGAACGGCTTCTCGTCCTCCAGCCGGCCATACAGCAGCTCCCGGCCCAGCTTGTACCACCGGTCCGAGCGCAGGTGAGTCTGGGCGTACAGCTTGCCGAACAGGATCGTCGGCGGGTCGCCCTCCACGGTGATCCGCAGGGGGGTCGAGCCGGCCGACCCCGACAACCCGAACGGGGTGATGTCGGTGACGACCAGGCCGAGCTGGTCGGCCAGGCCACGTCGGATGGCCTGGCCGCGGGCGCCGCCGACGTCCAGGTGGGCGCTGCGGCCCCGGTGGTAGGTGACCGGATAGACCTCGTTGGGGGTGAACCGGCGGAACAGCAGCAGCGGAATGGTGACCCCGATGCCCACCCCGACGACCACGTCGGTCGGGGCGTCCACCCCCAAGGCCATCCGGGCCACCGCGACCACCGTGATCAGCCCGGCCGCCAGCCACTTGCCGGTGTTGCGCCAGCGGCCTTCGGGCACCAGGGTGTACAGCACGCCCATGAGGATCGCGGTCAGGAAGGCGACCTGCGGCGACGGCAGCGCCCAGCCGCCCCAGCTGGACTGGATGTCGACCCCGAACGGGCGTGGCCGGCGAGTGATCATCGCCAGGACGTCGATCAGGTTGCCGCCGAGCAGCACGGCGACGAACCACACCAGCAGGTGCCGCCAGCGCCGCAGGACCAGCAGCACCAGCAGCAGCCCGTAGTAGCCCGCGTACAGCACCGGCCAGGAGCTGATGCGGGCCACGCCCCGCAGCGGCGCCACCAGCCCCGGTCCGACCCGGCCGGCCAGCCAGCCCACGACCGCGTCGTCGATCACCGTCGCGGTCACGGCCGGGCCGCGCAGGCCGCGGGCGAAGATCACCAGGGTCAGCCCGACCAGCACGAGCGCGGCCACCAGCCAGCCGACGCCGCTGGTCTGCAGCCGGTACGGCAGCGGCGGGGCCGCCCCGGTGGGCCGCCGCCGCCGCGGCGACCGGGCCGCCTCCCGGAGGCTGGGGTGCACGGGCAGGGCGCTGGTCGGCCTCGAGCGGTCTGCCGGCACGTCCATGGCCCCTCCCTACCGGGATACCCGCCTCCCGGCAGAACGACCATGTTTGGTCCGTTGTGGCTTGTCAAGCCTTGGAGCGCGCCAGATGGCTCAGGCGGCGGTCGGGGCGGCCCGGGCGGCCTCGCCAGGGCGTGCTCGAAGCGGTCGCGGGTCTCAGGGGGTGCCGCCCGGCCCCCGGTCACCGGTCGCCTTCCAGTCGCACCATGCGCGGATGGCGGCCTCCAGGTCGGCTCGGCCGGCCTCGAGCTGGTCCAGGTCGGCAAAGCGCATGGTGCGCACCAGCCTGCCGTCGCCCTCCAGGCGAGGATGGTCACCCGGGATCTCGGCCCCGCGGTGGAACATGATGCTGACGAGGTTCCTGGACGGGTTGAAGCTGGCGATGTTGCCCTTGTACGCGAACGTGGGCGTCTTCCACTTGATGGACTCGGTGACGCGACCGTCCGCCCCGAGGATGATCTCCCGGGCGCGCCGCATGGTCGCGTCGAGTGGGTGGTTGGTCTCGTCCAACCACCGGTCCACTTCCGGGTTGCGGTTCATGGGTCGCCGCGTGCTCACAGCTCGCCGCGTAGGCGGTTGGCGCGCTCGACGACCTGCTCCAGGACCCGGTGGGCGGTCTCCAGGTCGGCCGGGTCGAACTCGGCGTAGAGCCGGGTGGTGACCGCGGTGACGGCGTCGGCCAGCTCGGCGTACAGGGTGGCCCCCTGGGAGGTCAGCTGGGTGGGGCCGGGACCGTCTGGAGCGCTGCCGCTGACCAGCCCCTTGGTTTCGAGGCCGGCGAGCAGCTCGCCCGCTCCCGGCAGGTCGAGGCCGAGCTGTGGCTGCCCGGCGAGGAGGCCGTGCAGCGCGGCGGGTGACGAGGCGGGCCCGCGGACGGCCAGCACCCGCAGGGCGATGTACTCGGTGCTGGTGGTGCCGCTGTCGGCCAGGATCCGGTCGAGCAGGCCTCGGACGGCGCCTTGGGCCTCGCCGATGTCCTGTCCGGTCAGGGTCGGTGGTTGGGCCATGGGTTCCCTCCCGTTGTCGTCGGTGGTGCCGGTGGCCGGCGGGATGCCCAGCAGGGTCCGCAGGATGTGGTTGAGCTCGTGGTTCGGCCGGCTCTGGGTGCCGCCGATCGGGGCGGTGAGCTCCTCGTGGAGCGCGCGCACGACGCCGATGGCGCGGAGCGCGACGTCGGTGCCCTCGCCGGTGAGGCGCAGCTGGACCGCCCGGGGGTCGGCCGGGTGGTCGGTCCTGGTCAGCAGGCCCCGCTGCTCCAGCGCCCGGGCGAGCTTGGAGACGTAGACCGGCTCCAGCCCGGTGTAGTCGGCCAGCTCGCGCTGGCTGGGCCGGGCACCGGTGCGGGAGAGGCCGTAGAGGGAGGCGAGCAGCGAGTACTGGGCGTGGGTCAACCCGAGTGGGGCGACGGCCCGGTCGACTGCGGCGCGCCACCTGGTGGTGACCCGCCAGAGCAGGTAGCCGGTGGTGAGGTGGTCGGATGGACGAGACATGGCCCATATAGTACATGGAAACTATATCCATGGCAATTATCGCCATGGCAATCATCGCGCCTTCACCGGTTCGTCGCTCAGCTGCGATCGGCGGCGGACGCGGTCGCGCCGGCGATGGCGATGCCGAGGGGGGTGCGTTCGTAGATGACCTGGTGGCGGACGCGGTGGGAGGTGAGCAGGCCGGCGTCGCGGAGGGCGCAGAGGTGCTCGGAGACGCCGCTGGGGCTCTGGCCGAGGCGGCGGGCGAGGACGGCGGTCGAGGCCGGCTCGGCAAGGG
>Ga0075433_10001891_pt1 | contig 15748 bp, 11 predicted proteins | sample RhiMethybrSRZTD2_FD_75299 | JGI IMG/M metagenome (GOLD analysis project Ga0075433, IMG submission 75299) | Populus rhizosphere microbial communities from Tennessee, USA - Rhizosphere MetaG P. TD hybrid SRZTD2 | ecosystem: Host-associated > Plants > Roots > Rhizosphere > Soil | place: USA... | reverse complement strand
CCGCGACCGCTCGCTGAAGGACGCCCCCGCCGAGCGAAGCGCCGCAGCGAAGGCCCGCTCGTCCCCAATTCCCTTATCCGTAAAAAACACCCACAGCGCCACGCGCCCCCCCACCGCCAACCGCGCCGCCGCCGCCCCGCTAAGCACCGGCGACATCCGCGCCGCCGCCCCCGTGAAACCGGACGACCGCGCGATGCGCGAAGCGCGAGCCGCCGCGACCCGAGCCGCCGTGTTCGGGGCAGCGGCGGCCGGAGCGGCCGTGTTCGCGGCAGCGGGTGATAGATGAGTGGAGGTGACAGTGGATGGGGTTGCGGCAGTGTGGGGTTCCACTGCTGCAACCCCATCCACTGTCACCCCCAAAAAGCAGAGCGCCGCGCTGCCGAAGACCAAGGAAGTACGCACACGACGCCGTTCTAGCAATGTTGTACGCGTCGCGAACGACTAAGCGTGCGCGATCGCCTCCTTCTCGGCCTTCGCCTGCGCGACGACCTTCTCGGCGAGTTCGCGGGGGATCTCCTCGTAGTGGCTGAACTTGATGCGGAACGTGGCCCGCCCCTGCGTCAGGGAGCGCAGGTGGGTCGAATACTTGTAGAGCTCCGCCTGCGGCACGTGGGCGCGGATCACCTCGTAGCGCGTGTCGGCCCCCATGCCCAGGATCTTCCCCCGCTTGGAGGAGAGGTCCCCGGTCACCGAGCCGACGAAGTCCTTGGGCACCTTCACTTCGATCTCTACGATCGGTTCGAGGAGCACGGGACCGGCTTCCTTGGCCCCTTCCTTGAACGCCATCGAGCCGGCGATCTTGAAGGCCATTTCCGACGAGTCGACGGTGTGGTACGAGCCGTCGTAGAGAGCCGCCCGGACGTCCACGACCGGGTACCCGGCCAGCACCCCCTCGTGCATCGCCTCGATGATCCCCTTCTCCACCGCGGGGATGAAGTTTCGCGGCACGGCACCGCCCGTCACCTCGTCCACGAATTCGAAGCCCGCACCGTGCTTCATCGGCTCCAGGCGGACGTGCACGTCCCCGAACTGTCCGCGGCCGCCGGTCTGCTTCTTGTGCCGGCCCTGCTTCGATACGGACTTTCGAATCGTCTCCCGGTAGGGAATCCGCGGCTTCTGCTGCTCCATGTGGACGCCGAAGCGGCGCGCCATCTTCTCGATGACGACCTCCACGTGCAGGTCGCCGAGCGCCGAGAGCACGGTCTGGTGGAGCCCCGAATCCACGCGCACGTGAATGGTCGGGTCCTCCTCGCGGATCTTGTGGAGGCCGGACCCCATCTTCTCCTCTTCGCCCTTCGAGTGCGGGTGGATCGCCACCTCGTGATTCGCGTCCGGGAAGTGGATCGGCGAGAGCACGATCGAGTGGGCCTTGTCGCACAGGGTCTGGCCGGTGTGGCTCTCCCGCAGCTTCACCGCGGCGCCGATGTCGCCGGCGACGATGTGCGGCGCGTCCTTCCGGTCCTTCCCCACGATGGTGAAGACCTGCCCGATCTTCTCCGCGCGCTGCGCGCTGGAATTCCAGACTTCCTTGCCCGGCTGCAGCGTTCCGGAGAACACGCGGATCATCGAAAGATCGCCGGCGTGGCTCTCGCTCGACGTCTTGAAGACGATCGCCGCGAGCGAGCCGCCGGGCTCCGCTTTGAATTCGGCCTTGTCCTCGGTCCCGGGCTTCACCCCGACGGCCGCGCCGTTGTCGACCGGCGAGGGCATGAGGTCCACGATCGCGTCGAGCAGGAATTCGACCCCGAGCATCGGCACCGCCGCGACCGGAACCGCCGCCACGTACGAGCGGGCGATGACGCCTTCGCGAAGGCCGACGTGGATCTCTTCGACCGAGAGGTCGGCGCCGCCCAGGAACTTCTCGAGGAGCGTGTCGTCAGCCTCCGCGGCGGCGTCCACCAGGGCGCTCCGCGCCTGGCGCACCGTCGCCTCGAGCTCCGAGGGGATCGCGCCCTCCTTCGACGTGCCGTCCTTCTCGAAGAAGAAGGCCTTGTTCGACGCGAGGTCCACGACGCCCCGGAACTTGTCGCCCTGGCCGATCGGCCACGCGAGCGCGACGAAGCGCTTGCCGAGCCGCTGCGTGCCCGCGGCGAGAGCCGCTTCGAAATTGGCGTGTTCCTTTTCCATCTGCGTGATCGCCGCCATCACGGGACAGCCGCGATCCTCGATGCGTTCCCAGACCGCCTCGGTGCCCGCCTCGACGCCCGCGGCCGCCTTCAAGCAGAGCAAGGCGCCGTCGGCGGCGCGGAGTCCCGCCGCGAGATCGCCCATGAAGTCCGCGTAGCCGGGCGTGTCGATCAGGTTGAGCTTGTGGTTCTTCCATTCGAGCGGAGCAACGCTCAGGCTGATCGTGATCTTGCGGTGCGTTTCTTCGGGCGTGAAGTCGAGCGACGTGGTGCCGTCTTCGATCTTGCCGTGACGGGCGATGGTCTTGGTGCGGAAGAGGAGCGCCTCGGCGAGGGAGGTCTTGCCGGTGCCGTGTTGCGAAACAAGCGCGACGTTTCGGATCTGAGCCGTCTGGAAGTCTTTCAAGGGCGCCCCCAGTTCAGATTGTAACTATAAGCCTAACTTATATATAGCAGTACAGATGATGGTATCACAGCGGCCGCGGAAGCGTCAAGAAACGGGACACCGCGGAGGGAAAAGAAAAGGGCGGTGCCGAAGCACCGCCCTCTCTGGTTTCCGAATGAACCGAAGCTTACTTGCGGCGAAGCCGGCTGCCAACGAGGCCGACGAGGCCGGTTCCGAAGAGCGCCAGCATGCTGGGCTCGGGAACGCTGCCGCCGCCGCCACCGCTGCCGCCACCACCACCGCTACCGCCACCGCCACCGCTGCCACCGCCACCACCGCTACCACCGGTGCCGGTAAGCGCGTGCCACTCTTCGAAGCCGGCGTCAGCCATCACGTCTGCTTCGAGACCGGTCGTCGCGCCCATCACCGTGTAGAAGTAGAAGCTCGCGCCGGCGTGGCCGTCCAGGAACGACTGCGGGATCCTCACGTCGAGGTCCATCTTGCCGTTGCCCGGGTGAAGCTCGGAGTTGAGATACACGGTGCGATTCTCGCCCGTATCCATGTCGAACACCTTGGTGCCGGCAGACTGCAGATCGGCATAGGTGGCGATCAGCGGATTCGCGGGATCGACCGCGTAGATCTCGAGGTTGTCGAGCGACAGGTACTGCGAATTGTGCGTGTCGATCGGCTCCTGGAGGTCGAGCTGGAACACGTAGTAGCCGTCGATGACCGTGAGGTCGTCGAAGCTAAGCGCGTGGGTCCAGATGCCCGTCTTGTCGTCCAGCGGCGCCTTGTCGCTGCCGACCGGATCGTTCGGACCACCGAAGTCCGTGTTGAAGCCGCTCTCGGACCCGTTGTTCCCAGGCACATCGACGCGAAGGAACGGATCGAAAACGCCCGTTCCGGTCGGACCGTCGATGTTCGAGGTCCAGATGACTCCCTGCGTGTCCGTGGACGACGTGCCCACCGGGGTCGACGCGAGGTCGATCGGCGGGAAAGTCGGCGGAGGAGGAGGCGGCGGTGGTGTTGCGTTCGCCGCCGCGGCGCCGAGCAGGAACAACACGGCGCCAAGGGCCATGGTCTTACGGATCATTCGGAAACCTCCGTGGACGTTTACGTTGGTCGCCGGGATACGGCCAACGCCACCGGACTTTGCCGTTGCCCGAGGGAAATACCCCCCAGAGCCCGTCGGGACGGCTATGAAGACTACTTGCTGAGACGATCAAAATACTATCACCTAGCGGTGACACGTGCAATGGGGAAATCATGCAAAAAGCACAAAAAATGCGAAATTTCTTACCCCTAAGGGCCTAATGGAGAAGGGCCTCCCTCTCCTTGCGGACCCGGTCCGCCAGCGGCGAATTCGGGAAGTCCTCCAGGTACCGCTGGAGGTAGACGGCGCCCCGATCCGGCTGCCCGTGGCTCTTGGCGATGCGCGCCGCCTCGATAAGCGCTTGCGCCGTATATGGATGCCCCTTGTCCTTGATCAGCATCTCGTCCACCGTCTTGAGCCCATCCTGCCACTTGCCCAAGGGCAGCTGGCAGCGCAGCTTGTTCCAGCGGTAAACAGTTGTCATGGCGGCAGTTGAGTCCCTGGCGATGAGCTCGTCGTACGTGAGGATGGCCCGCTGAAGGGCCGCCAGGGCCGCCGGCTTGTCGTTTCGGGACGCGTATCGCAGCGCGATGGTCATCGGGGCCTCGGCTGCCGCCTGGGAGGATGGGTATTTCACCGGGATCGACTCCAGCGATCGCTTGGCGTCATCCCACTTGCCCGATTGCTCCTCGAGCATCGCTTGTCGGTAGAGCGCCATGGGAGCGACGCGCAGGTCGTTCGGGTAGAGACGCAGGACCGCGTGGTAGCGATCGAGCGCCGGCTCGAATCGCTTGTGCCGCTCGTTCAGCACCGCCGACTCCAAGAGAGCGCGCGCGCCGAAGGGGCTGGTCGGATATTGCGCGGCCACGACGTCGAGTTGGCGAATCGCCTCGTCCGGAGTCCTGTCGATGAGCGATCGAATGCGCGCGCGCGAGTAGTGCACCTCGGGCTCGAGCGCCTTGTACGCTGGATTCGTGGAGGCGAGTTTGTCGAGCGCGGCCAGCTCGTCCAGCGCGGCCGTCGTATTCTGCTGCTCGAGGTACGCGCGTACCAGAAGCGAACGCACCTGCGCCTGGATCGCGGGCTCGGTGGGTCCGCTCAGCACGCGCTTGTAGTACTGGATGCCGTACTCGAGTTCCTTCGCGGCTCCCGCTTCGTCGCCCTGTTCCCGGCGAAGGTTCATCATGAGATCCGGAACCGAGAGGATCGCGTCCTCCTGCCCGGGTCCCTCGGGAGCGAGCGGCTTGTAGCGCTCCAGCATGAGATGCATCCGGGCGATGGCTTCATCGACGCGGCGTTCCGCCCGAAGCGCTCCCATCGTGGCGAAGTCGGCCTTCCGCTGGATGAAGGGGTCCCCCTCCGCGTGCTCCGATAGCCACTGGGCCTGTTCGAGCGCCAGTTCGGGGCGTCCCGCCAGGAGTGCCAAGCGCACGCCGCTGAGCTCCGCCTTCCCCACGGCGCGAAGCAGGCTCACGCCGACGCCGCCGCCCGGCTTGTCCGAAGGCTTGCGGTAGGGTGGAGGAATCGCGACGCGCACGGCCATGTAGTTCTCACGAAGGCGGAGCAACGTCGCGGAATCGGGATGCGCCTGACCCAGCAACGCCACGCGCTCGGCGCGCTGTGCCTCGTAGGTCATCCACTCCGCGCGATAGCGCGCGGCCAATCGGCTCGCGTCCCCACAGCCGGCGACAACGAGCAGGGCCGCCAGCCAGGCTCCGATCATCGCGACTCGTCTCATTCTGCCTCCTGCCTGCTCGCGAGCAGAAGCCGGGTCGTCGCGGCGTAGAGAAGGTACGTGGCAAGGTTGATGAGGATGGCGTACACCAAGAGGAGCACCGCCGAGACCTCGGGGCGCATCTGGATCACGAGCAGGGTCCCGAACACCTGCGTCACGTAGAGCGCGATGAGCGCCGGCAGCGAAAAGAGGAGCACGAAGGCGTAGATGAAAGGAAACATCCCCACGCTTCGCCGAACCCCGTCGACCAAGGAGCGGACGAATCCGCGGCCCTCCTGAATCGCGACGACCGGAACGCACAGGAAGCACGTCGAGACCGCGTAGGAAATGAGCATGCCCGTGATCCAGAGCGCCGTCTCACCCTGCAGCCCGCCGCCGGCGAACCCTCGAATGAGGCCCGCGGGACCCATCGGCAACAGCGCCTGCCACCCCGTCAAGAGGGCCAAGCTCACGAACGCCCCCGCGAGCACCGGGAGCGCCGCGCGCCGGACTCGAATGCCGATGGCGCCGGGCGCCTGGAGCGCGCGATCGGTCGGCTCCATGATGCGCGCGATCGCGAGCGGGATCAGGACGCACCCCGCCAGGCCGTAGAGAAAGATCTCGACCAAGACCGCGAGGTTGGGCAGGAAGAGGAAGAACTGCGGGTAGTGCAGAACTTTGTCGCCGCCGAATCGCGTCGCGAGCCAGCCGGCCGTGGCCATGCCCCAGGGTGCCCCGAGATTCACGGCGAGGATCAAGAAGACGATTTGCAGCGCGAGGATGGCTCCGAACGGAAGGTATTCGTAGAACCGAAAATCCTGGACCGCTTCCCGAGCGCACGAGACCGCGGTTGATACGGTGATCCGCATACGCCTCCCGCAATCGCTGGTTGATTCCCATCGAGGAAGGCACGAGACTACCGCGCATGATCGATGAGAGCCAGTATCTAATGGTCCGTCGCCCCGGCGCCGACCCCGAACGGGTCGCGCTCGATCCCGCGAAGACCTTCACGATGGGCCGGTCGCAAGATAACACGATCGTGCTGACGGACGCATCGGTCTCTCGAAATCACGCGCGGATCGCGTTCCTGGACAGCGCGTGGTGGGTCGAGGACGCGGGGAGCAAGAACGGAACCAAGGTGAACACGCGGCGCATCGAGGGCCGCGCGCGCCTGAAGCCGGGCGACCTGGTGACCCTCGGCAACTTTCAGATCACCTTCTCCGCGCCGGCCACGCAGGGCTCCGCGCGCGTGGCCGACGTGGCGAGCCCCGCCACGATGCGATCGGTTTCGGTCGAGGAATTCGAATCCGGCACCGACACGCGGTCCTTCGGCCAGGGGATGGCGCCCGAGCGGGTGGGCCAGTTCCTTCGCTCCATCGATCGGATCGGCCAGGCGCTGCTCGCGCACCGCCCGTTGTCGGAGCTGTTCCAGTTCATCGTGGAGCTTGCGTCGGACGTGCTTCGCGCCGATCGGGTGGCGATTCTCCTCCGCGATGGCGATTCGGCCGAGCTGATCGCCAAGGCGGTGAAACAACACGAGCGCGCCCCCGGCGAAATCGTGGTGAGCCGGAGCATCGCGCGCGCCACCATCGAGCAGAAGCAGGCCATCCTGACCTCGGACGCCCAGCACGACACGCGCTTCAAGGAGCAGGTGAGCGTCATCCAGCAGAGGATCCATTCGGCCATGTGCGCGCCGCTCTGGCACGACGGCGCCGTGCTCGGGATTCTCTACGCGGACAACGTGGCGGCGCCGGTTCCCTTCGAGGAGAGCGACCTGAGGCTTCTGACCCTGATCTCGCACTTGGCGGCGGTCAAGATTCGCGAAACAGAGCAACAGGAAGCCCTGGAGCAGGACAAGCGGATGCGCGAGGAGCTGAAGCGCGCCGCGACCCTCCAGCAGGCGCTCCTCCCCACCGACCCGCTCCAGCGCGGCATGATGACCGTGGCGGGGCGAAACGTCCCCTCGTTCGACGTCGGCGGCGACTACTTCGATTTCCTCGAGGGGGAACGCGGCACGATGGTGGTGGCGCTGGGCGACGTCATGGGCAAGGGAATGGGCGCGGCGCTCCTCATGACGCACCTGCACGCCACGGTGCGCGCGCAGGTGGAGACCGATCGCACGCTGATGGATGTGATGGGGCGGCTGAACCGCTCGATCCACCACAACGTGCACGGCGCGCGATTCATCACGCTCGTGCTCTTCGAGATCGACTGCGCCACGGGGAAGACGACGTACGTCAACGGCGGGCACAACCCGCCCTACCTGCTTCGGGCGGACGGCACGATGGAGACGCTCTCCTCGGGCGGGCTCCTCCTCGGCGTCTTTCCCGAGGCGGCGTACGAGGAGGCCACGCTGAAGCTCCACGCGGGCGACGTGCTCCTGGTCTACAGCGACGGCGTGACGGAGGCCCGGAGCCCGTCCCCGGCGGAGGAGGAATTCGGCGACGAGCGGCTCCTTCAGTTCCTGCGCGAGTCGAAGGCGCTACCGGCGCCGGAGATCGTGGAGCAGCTGATTCAGCGCGTGCGAACGTTCAGCGGCGAGGGTCAGCTGGCCGACGACGTGACCGTGGCGGTCATCCGCTGCGACTGATCGCGAGGCGCTGCGCCCCGACCGCCAATTCGAGGTTCCGCTCCACCAGCTTCGCGTAGAGAAGCGTGTCCCGGTAGGCCCCGCGCGCGTGGAGGAGCCGCGCCTTCTGCAGCTGCGCTCTGGCCTCGCGCTCCAGCCGCTTCGCCTCCGCCGTCGGGGTCGCGCCCAAGTCCTCGTCCGCGTGCTCCATGGCGCGCTCGGCGCGCTTCAGGGCCTTCGTCGCGGTCGCCTCCGATACGGGTAGATCCGCGCAGTCGCGGAGCAGTTGCAGCACGCCGTCCCGAACCTGGCGCGTCTCCGCGAAGGCGAGCCGAGGCTTTCCCTCTTTGAGGAGTTCCCGGGCGCCTTTTTGCCGCGCCTCGAGCGCCTCGTGGGTGCGCTTCGCCTTGGGGGCGACCGGGTCCTCGATCAGCTCCTTCGCCCGCGCGAGCGCGTCGTCGGTCTGCTCGAGCGCCCGCGCGACCGCCTCGGGATCGTCCTCGAGCGGGCCGACCTTGGTGGCGGCGCTCTTCCCGAACGCGCGCGCTTCCAGGGTGAGCCTCATGGCCCGCGCGAACCGGTTCTCGACCATCGCCTGCCGCGCCTCGACCTGTCTCGCCACGGCCGAGGCCAAATCGTCCTTCGCCTTGTCGTCCCCCGACCGGTTCACCTTCGGCTCGACCGACGCGAGGAGCCGATTCGTCCGGATCAACTCGCGCGCGACGTTCTCCGCCTCGGCGGACTCGGGGCGGCGGGTCCCGGCGTCGGAGGTCGAGGCATAGCTGAACTGGAACGGCCCGTAGATGCAGGTCGAGTGGGAATCCGCGCTCGACCGCGAGCCCCACGCGGTCGCCAAAAGGGCGGCGCAGAGCACCGGCGTGATTCGCCTGGCGGATGGAGCGCGCATGGAGGATGGCCTCAGGGGAGGAGGGCTGGCGGCGCGGGGTCCGTTTCGTATCGACCGGCGTGAGTTTCCATGAGGGGTGCATAGAAAGCAAACTCCGCGCCACGCAGTAACTTAGGGCGTGCCGCCTCGGTCGTTCCGGAAAAAGTCGTTCGGCCTGGAGAGGTTACCGCCGCGGCGAGGTGTCCGGCGCGGCGCGGAGGGCACGAGGAATTGCGAACCGAACGGGACGAACCGTGGGGCGTCTGTACCGTTCGGTAGCAGCGAAGCCGGATCAGTCTCCGGCGGAAACGTCGCTCGAATCCGGCTCGGCCGCCCCGATCGGGATCGAATGGCTCTCCATCCGCGAGTAGAGCGCGCGCCGGGAAATGCCGAGCACCGACGCCGCCTTGGTCTTGTTCCCTTGCGACTTTTCGAGCGCCTCGAGGATCATCCGGCGCTCCATCTGTTCGAGGCTCAGTCCGATCGACAGCAAGTCTGTCGGGTCCGTGGCGTGGCGACCCCGATCGACCGGGAAGTGCTCGCGGCCGATCTTGTGCTTCTCTCCGGCGAGGATGCACGCGCGCTCGATCAGGTTTTGCAGCTCGCGAATGTTTCCCGGGAAATCGTAGGTCTTCAGATAGACGAGCCCGTCCTGGCTCAGGTCGTCGAAGGATCGCTCCTGCACCGCCAGGAAGTGCGCCGCGAGCGCGGGAATGTCGTCGCGCCGCTCGCGCAGCGGGACGAGCCGGATCGGAAAGACGTTCAATCGATAGAAGAGGTCCTCGCGGAATCGTCCTTCGCGGATCATCACCTCGAGATCCCGGTTCGTCGCGGCCAGGATTCGAACGTCCGCGCGGCGCATCTCCTCGCCGCCGACCCGAACGTAGATGTGGTCCTGAAGGAAACGAAGGAGCTTGACCTGGGTGCTCTGGGGCAGCTCGCCGATCTCGTCGAGGAACACCGTTCCCCCGTCGGCCACCTCGAATCGCCCGGGCTTCGTGCGGATCGCGCCCGTGAACGCCCCGCGCTCGTGTCCGAATAGCTCCGACTCGAGGAGAGTTTCCGGAAGCGCGCCGCAATTGACGGGCATGAACGGCGCGTCGGTTCTGCGGCTCGCCGCGTGGATCGCCTGGGCGAACACTTCCTTGCCGGTACCGCTCTCGCCCAGCAGAAGGACGCTCGCGTCGGTGGGCGCCACGCGCTGCGCCAGCGAGAGCGCGTCCCGCATCGGGCCGCTCTGCCCCACGATCGTCTCGAACCGGTGGAGGTGCACCTGCTCCCGTAGGCTCTCGATCTGCCGCTTCAAGACAGGCGTTTCCTGCCGGAGCTTCCGGTGATCCAGCACTTGGCGGACGCGAAGCGGCAGCTCGTCCAGGAGGTTGTCCTTGAGGATGTAGTCGGCGGCGCCGTCCTTCATGAGCTGCACCGCCTCGCGCGCGTCGCCGAAGGCGGTCATGACGATGACGTCGGGAAGGTTCGGCTGCGACCGCGCCGTCCGGAACACCTCGATGCCGCTCGCCCCCGGCATTCGCATGTCGGTCACGACGAGGTCGAAGGGCCGGGACTGGATCTCGTGGATCGCGGCGTCGCCGCCCAGCGCGACCGCCACTTCGTATCCGGCTTCGGAGAGGGTCGCCTCGATGAGGCGACAGAGGTTCTCTTTGTCTTCAGCGACCAGGATGCGCTCGGCCATTTCCTATCCGTTCTCCACTGGCAGGCGAATTTCGAAGACCGCGCCCCCCCCGGGGGCGTTCCCAACTGTAACCGATCCGCCGTGCTCCGCCACGATCCGATCGACGAACGCGAGCCCCAGCCCCGTCCCCTTGGCCCGGGTGGTGAAGAAGGGCTCGAAGATCTTGTCCCGGATGGCGCGCGGCACTCCGGGCCCCGTGTCCTGGAACTGGATCCTGGCTTCGCCGCGCCGGGCGTGGACGCGAACCTTGAGCCGACCGCCTTCTGGCATCACGTCCCGGGCGTTCAGCGCCAGGTTCAGGAATACGTGGTGCATGCCGTGCCGGTTCCCTTGCAACGTGAATCCCTCCGTTCCGGACCACTCGTATTCGACGGCCACGCGCGAGCGATCGAGCTCCACGCGCAGGATCTCGAGCGATCGCTCCAGGACGGGCTTCAGTTCGAACGATTCGGGCTCCTCCGACGGCCTTCGCGAGAGATCGAGGAAGTTCTGGACCACCGCGCCCATGCGGTTCACCTCTTCGTCGATCATGGCGAGGAGTTCGGTCCGCTGGCCGAGGCCCAGATTCTCGAAGCGCTGGAGCCTTGATGAAGCGCCGCGCAGCACGGCGAGCGGGTTTCGAATCTCGTGGGCGACGCCGGCGGCCACCTGGCCGACCGACGCGAGGAGGTCCGTGTGGCGCAGGTTCTCCTCGATGCGGTTGAGATGCCCCACGGTGCGCACGTACGCGATCCCGATCAAGAGGATGAGAATGGAGGAGATGATCGCGGCGCCGATCAAAGAGGTGCGGATCGCCCGGAGCGGCTGGAAGGCGGGCGAGGCCCCCTCGACCCCCGCGGCCGCGATCACCGCGCCCTCGTCGTCGACGACCGGGGCGTACCCCGAGCGAAAGTACTGGCCGTCCACTTCGTACAGCGCGGAGTGGCTCGGTTCGCCGATGAACGCCCGGGCCAGCGCCGCGCGATCGAGCGTCAGCACGTCCTGCTCGAAGCCGAAGGGCTCGTGGAGGCGAAAGAGGACGCGGGACGTCGGGTCGAGGAGCACGATGTTCGACGCCTCCGCGCCCTCGGTCAAACGCGTCCAGTCCTGCCGGATCCGGTCCTGCGCCTCGATCGCGTCCATCTGGAGCACGAAGTCCGTCTGGGCGGAGTCGGCCGACGCGGTGTCGCGGGCCGCCGCGACGAGCGCCGCCACGTGCTCCGGTCGAACCAGGAGAGCCGCGATTCGCGCCGTGCCCTCCAGGCGCTTCCCCAACTCCACGTCGAGCATCCGCTGCGCGGTCTTGATCGAGTAGAAGATGGTTCCATTCATGGTCAGGACGAGCGCGCCGAGGAAGGCGAGCGTCCAGAGAATGCGGGGGCGGATATTTTTTCGCTGGGGAAACATAGGTGGAGCCGCGCGGGCGCGGAACCGAAGCCTAGACGCCGCACTCGAGGAATGTCAACGCGTCGTGCGCGCGGTGTGCTACGGTGCCGGGCCAAGCCATGACGCGGCACACGCTTCCATTGACGATCGGGCTCGGCGCGCTTGCCGGCGCGCTGGGCGGGATGCTGGGCGTGGGCGGCGGCATCATCCTCGTGCCGCTGCTCATCCATTTTCTGGATGCGCCGCAGCACGAGGCCCAGGCGACTTCCCTGGCGTTCATCGTGACGACGGCGCTGGTGGCGGCGGTTCCGTACCTCGTGAACGAGCGCCTGGACTTCACGCTGGCGGCCCTCCTCGCGGCGGGCGCCGTGCCGGGCGTCCTGATCGGAGCGCGGATCGCGAAGGGAATGCCGGGGATTCAACTCCGTCGCGCGTTCGGCATCGCTCTCTTCGTGACGGCGGTTCGGCTTCTCGCCGCCCCGCCGGAGAGCAGCGAGGCCGCGGCGGTGTGGGCCTGGCCACTGAACGTGCTGCTGGGCCTGGGGGTCGGATTTCTGGCCGGCATGCTTGGCGTGGGTGGCGGCACCATGCTCGTGCCGGCGCTCGTCTTGGGTGAGCGCATCCCGCAGCACACGGCGCAGGGGATCTCGCTCCTCCTCATCGTGCCCGTGGGCGTGGTGGGCGCGCTCTCGTACGCGCGCCACGGCCACGTCGCCGCCCGCGCGCTCCCGGGCCTCTTGATCGGCGGGGCGCTGGGAGCCGTATCCGGAGCGCTCCTCGCGCATCGTATAGAATCGCAGCATCTCTCGCGGCTCTTCGCGCTCTTGTTGATCGTCGTATCGTTTCAGATGGTCTTTCGCCCGGGTGCGCGGCCCGCATCCGAATCCAGTGGAGGAGTTCCATGAATCGCGGTGCGTTCGCCCTGATCCTGCTCGCGGTAGCCCTCGTCCTCTCACCGGCCATGCCCGGTCGCGCCGCGACCTCGGAGGCGGCGCGCCTCGACGCGCTGGTCCACCGGTACATGGACAGCCGCTACGCGTTCAACCCTTCGCTCGCGACGTTCATGGGCGTCCACACGCACGATCGCGAGTTGGAGAACACCACGCGCGCCCGCGTCGAAAAGGAGGCGGCGATGATTCGAGCGACGCTCCACGACCTGGACGCGATCCCTCGCGATCAACTCGACGCCGACGGGCGGGTGGATTACGACCTCTTCCGGAGCACGATCCAGGGTCACCTCTTTGCCCTGACCGATCTCCGCCCCTGGGAGAACGACCCCGGCTCGTACGGGTTCGGCTTTGCGCTCGAGAACCTGATCGCGCGCGAGTTCGCACCGGCGCCGGAGCGCCTTCGTTGCGTGATCGCCCGGCTCCGCCTCGTCCCGCGGCAGTTCGCGAACGCGCGCGCGAACCTCAAGAATCCGCCGCGCCTCTTGGCGGAGTTCGCCGCGGACGATCTCGAGGGCTCGATCTCCTACCTCGATGTGGACGTGCCGCGCGCCCTGGCGACGGTGACCGACTCGACGCTGTGGCGCGAGTACGACGTGGCGAAGCGGACCGCGCAGTCCGAGATGAAGAAGCAGGCCGCCTGGATTCGGAAGACCCTGGTGCCGAGGAGCACCGGCTCGTACGTCCTGGGGGAGGAGCGCTACCGGAAGCGGCTCCAGTACGAAGAGATGATCGACCTTCCGATCGACTCCCTCCTCGCGATCGGTTCGCGGGAGCTGGAGCGCCTCAAGGCGCGCTACTGCGATTGCGCGGAGCGGATCGCGCCCGGCGCGCCGATCGACACCGTGCTGGCCATGATGCGACGCGACCATCCGACGCGGGAGGGGCTCCTGGACGAGGTGCGGGCCCTCTTGGGTGACCTCCGGGCGTACTGCGAGTCGTCCGGATTCATCCGCTTCCCCTCGGAGGCGCCGCTCACGGTGCGCCCGACGCCCGACTACGCGGCGAGCCGCTCGTTCGCCTCGTTCGACGGTCCCGGCTCGCTGGAGACGAAGGCCCGCGACTCCTACTACAACGTCACGCTTCCGGGCGCTGACTGGGACGCGGCACGCGTCGAGCAGCACCTCCAGGCCTACAGCCGCTGGATGCTCCCCTCGGTTTCGATCCACGAGGTCTATCCCGGCCACTACGTGAACTTTCTCTACGCGTCGCAGGCCCCCACCTTCGCTCGAAAGAGCATGGGTTGCGGCTCCTTCGGCGAGGGCTGGGGTCTGTACGTCGAAGAAGCGCTGTTCGATCATGGGTACGCGAAGGGCGACGCGAAGAAGGAATTCGGCATGCTCCGCTGGGCGCTCACCCGCTCCTGCCGCCTGCAAGTGGGGCTTCGCGTGCACACGCGCGGGATGACGATGGAGGAGGCGACGAAGTTCTTCGTGGAGAACGCGGGGATGGAACCGGCCAACGCCCAGCGCGAGGCGTTCCGCGCGGCTTTCGATCCGACCTACATCGTCTACACGGTGGGCGCGCTCCAGATCCGAAAGTTGCGCGACGACGTCCGCGTGAAGGAGGGCACGTCCTTCGAGCTGGCGTCGTTCCACGCGAGGATCCTGTCGCAGGGTGCGCTGCCGGTGAAGCTCTTGAGGCAACTCCTTCTGAATGACGACGGCCCCACGCTCTAAGGGCTAAGGGCCGGTCGAGGCGATGGAGACCCCGTGAGACGCCTCCTGCTCGGCCTCTTCACCGAGGCGGATGCCTGGCGGATCCCCGACCAGGCGGTCGCGGGGCTCGAGGGACGATTCCCCGACGTCGCGGTGACGAATGCCGCGTCGCGCGAGGAATTCGACCGCGCGCTTCCCGGCGCGGAGATCGTCTTCGCGTGGCGCCACGGGCCCGACATGCTGGACCGCGCCGAGCGCCTGCGCTGGTTCCACGCGCCCTCGGCCGGCGTCGGCGCGTTCCTCACGCCTGGCGTCGTCGCTCGCGCCCCCGTCGTCACCAACTCCCGCGGAGTCCACGCGACGCCCATCGCCGAGCACGTGATGGGGTTCCTGATCGCCTTGGCGCGCGGCTTTCGACCGGCGATGGCCGAGCAGGCCGCGGGCGCCATGCGCGACGAGCGGTGGGAGTCGGCGGGCGGCGTGCCTCGAGAGCTGGCCGGACTCACCCTGGGGCTCTACGGCTACGGCGCGATCGGGCGCGAGATCGCGCGGCGCGCCGCGGCCTTCGGCATGCGGACGATCGCGCTGAAGCGGCACCCCGAACGCATCGAGTCGTGGGACCCCGAGCTGCTCCAGGCGCTCGGACTGCCGCCGGAGGAGCCGCGGGTCGCGGCGATCCTCGGCCCGCGCGACTTCGACCGGCTCCTCGCGGAGTCGGACGCGATCGCGGTCGCGGCGCCCCTGACCCCCGAGACGACCGGCGTCTTCGACGCGCGCGCCTTCGAACGAATGAAGGCCGGCGCGTGGTTCGTGAACGTCGGGCGGGGAAAGATTCACCGGGAGGAGGATCTGATCGCCGCGCTTCGGACCGGACGACTCGGAGGCGCGGGCCTCGACGTCTTCGACCGGGAGCCCTTGCCGGCGGAGAGCGAACTCTATAGGCTCGACAACGTGATCCTCACGCCACACGTCTCCGGGCTCTCGACGGGCTATTGGGGGCGCGCCATGCGGCTCTTCGAAGCGAATCTGGCGCGCGACGGCGCGGGGCGGCCCTTTCTGAACCGGGTCGACCTCGAGCGGGGCTACTAGCGTGGCGAAGCCGGTCATCGGCATCACGCCGAACGTCCGCCCGACCCGGAACCGCGGCGACGGGCACTTCGTCCTCTCGACCTACGTCGCGATGCTCGCCGCGAACGGCGCGATTCCCGTGATCACGCCGATCGTGAAGACCCGGGAGGAAGCGCGCGAGGTGCTCGACCGGATCGACGCGCTCTTGCTGACCGGCGGCGACGACATCGACCCGGAGTCCTAC
>Ga0075433_10001889_pt1 | contig 15750 bp, 9 predicted proteins | sample RhiMethybrSRZTD2_FD_75299 | JGI IMG/M metagenome (GOLD analysis project Ga0075433, IMG submission 75299) | Populus rhizosphere microbial communities from Tennessee, USA - Rhizosphere MetaG P. TD hybrid SRZTD2 | ecosystem: Host-associated > Plants > Roots > Rhizosphere > Soil | place: USA... | reverse complement strand
CGATGCATCGAGATGATGCGCCGCGACTTCGATATCGCGCTCGCCACGGCTGCGGTTGCTCGCTGCCGCACCTGTCAACCGTCGTTGCCGATCGAAGCGCGCCGCCGCTGTCGCGCTCGCTGCGCCGGAGTCTGTACATCAGCAACGAGCGCTTCATCACTCGCACCGTCTCAATACGCAGCGAGTGCGCGTAGCGGGCGATCTTAGTGACTTCCACGTGGCAGCGAACTTGCCAAGCCCGGGAGGCACAGGGGCTCATAGATGAGAAAAACGCGCGCGGTTCGTGTGTGGATGGTGATCGCGATGGTTCTCGCAGGCGTCGTGGCGCTCACGAAAGCCCAAGGCGCAGCAGGTGGATTCCATGGGTTCTGGGGGCCGAACTATCGGCCGCTCTCAGCCACCGAGGGGGCCCTCGCGCGCGGTGCCGCCTCGACTGCAACGACGCTCGCCACACAAGCTCGGCAGAGCCGCTCCGCGCCCACCGACTCGCGAAGCCGCGTGGTCTACTGGAATCAGATCGCGATCGATGCATCCGGTCTCGATCACACGCCGCTGCAGCCAGGCGACGATCGCGTGTTCGGCGAGCAGCTGGGGCCGGGGCGCGCGAGCCGCGCTATCGCGATCGTACACATCGCGATCTACGACGCCGTGAACGCCATCGCGCATCGATGGGAGAGCTACAGCGATATGCTCCCGGCACCGGCGGCCGCCTCTCTCGATGCCGCGATCGCACAGGCCGCGCACGATGCGCTGGTGGCGATGTTTCCGTCGCAGTCTGGCGCCTTTGATGATCTGTTGCAGGACGATCTCGCACGCATCGGACATCAGGGCAAGGAGCCTGGCCGGATGGTTGGTCGTCGCGCGGCTGCTGCGGTGGTCGCGGCGCGCGGAGAAGACGGTTCGGATTATGTCGAACCCCGCATGGGCGAGGAGTTCGTCCCAAGCCTCGACCCGGGCAAGTGGCGACAGGATCCGATCAGTCAGCTCCCAGTCGCAATGGGCGCGTTGTGGGGCAGCGTCACGCCGTTCGTAATCACATCGGGCAGCCAGTTCCGCGTCGCGCCACCGCCCGCGTTGACCAGTGCTGAGTACGCCGCCGCGTACGACGAAGTGAAGCGCCTGGGCGGGGACGGCGTGACCACGCCCACCGAGCGGACACCGGAGCAAACGTCGATCGGAATCTACTGGGCCTACGACGGCACGCCCAGTCTGTGCGCGCCGCCGCGCTTGTACAACCAGATCGCGATTGCCATCGCCGACCAAATGGGATCCGACGTCTACGATCTCACTCGACTGCTCGCGCTCGTCAACGTGGCCATGGCCGACACCGGAATCGCGGTGTGGGAATCGAAATTCCATTATCAGTTCTGGCGTCCGATCACCGGCATCCGCGAATCTGATTCCGGGACCGGACCGAGCGGCGTCGGCGACGGCAACAGCGCCACCACGGGTGATCCCACGTTCACACCGCTCGGCGCGCCGGCCAGCAATCTCACTGGTCCGAACTTCACGCCACCGTTCCCCGCATATCCATCGGGTCACGCCGGCTTCGGCGGCGCGGTGTTCGAGGTCCTCCGTCAGTTCTACGGCACGGACGAGATCGCATTCACGTTCGTCTCGGACGAATACAACGGCACGACAGCCGGGACCGACGGCGTCCTTCGTCCGTACCATCCGAGAAGCTTCTCGTCGTTCTCGCAGGCCGAGGAAGAAAACGGACAGAGCCGCATTTACCTGGGCATTCACTGGTCGTTCGATAAAACACAGGGCATTGCGCAGGGACGCGAAATCGCGCGCTACATCCTGACGCACGCGTTCAGACCCCTGTCCTGAGATCGCGAAGCTCAACTGCTGCGGCGACGGCATCCACGTCGGGGTGTTCGGCGGCTCCACGTTCATCGTTTGATCCCAGAGGACCGAACGAGGAGCACCTGCATGAAGGAGTCACCATGCCCATATCACGGAGGCGCGCGATGCGGCTGCCGAAAGCGGCCGTGTCGCCGCGCGCCGTCGCCCGGCCACCGCTTTCACACATCGCGCATTGCATTGCCGACGCCAGCCTCGCTATTCGTGACCGAGACCCCGGCCCTCCGGATCCGAAGTCCTTCGACGACCTGATGACGCGCCTCGCCGACGCGAGGTCGACGCTGGCGCCGATCTACCAACACGGGATGTTCGAACCGTTCGTCGCGACGTTATCGGCGCTCGGCGATGGCGCGTTCACACGCATCCTCGCCTCCGACGCCAACAACGATCACGCCGCGCGCTTGATGATGGACATCGCGCAGGCGCTGCTGCAGCCCGCCGATGGCTTTCAGCGGGAATCCCTGCGCGCATTCCAGCAACTCGTGAGCGACTTGTATGACGGCTTCCTCAGCGCCGAAGATCGGCGCGGGATGAAGCCACCCGATCGGGGCGTGATCGCCCCGATGGTGAAGTTTGGTGAACCCCGATCGGGTCCGTACACCTGGCCGATCGAAGCGACCAGCAGCTTTCGCGTGAGGGGAACGACGGGCCCGAACGCCGCCCTCGTCTGCCTTCCGCCGTCGATCGGCCGCCGAGGGTTGATGGCGTGGGCGTCGATCGCTCATGAAGCGGCAGGCCACGACATCCTGGCTGCTGATCGCGGACTCAAAGCAGAGTTGTCGGAGCGCGTCGCCGACGCGCTCACGGCTGCCGGGCTGAGGACACTTGCGAGCTATTGGTCCGAGCGCATCGACGAAACCGCGTCGGACGTGATGGGCATTCTCAACATGGGTCCTGCGGCGGGCATAGGTCTCATCGCATTCTTTCGCGGCTTCGATGGTCTGCTGCGCAGCAACGGGCCGGTCGACGATCCGCATCCCGCGGACGTGCTGCGTGGCTTGTTGGCGTCAGCCACCGTACGGCTGCTGGAATTCGACGATCGCACGCGCTGGGCCGACTTGATTCGACGGGAAACGCTGAAGGACGTCCGCCGGATCACCATTGCCGGCCGCACCGTCAGCCTGCGACAGGCGGAGAAATCTGCAGCCATCGTTGCCGCGACGATCGTCGCGACGCGCCTGCGTACGCTCGAGCGGATGCCACTCGGCCGGATTCAGAACTGGCGCAACGCCGACGAGAAAGTGACCAATGCCCTTCGCCGATTGCTCACGTCATCGGCACCGCTCCCGGATAATTTCGGGTCGGATGCCTACGCGGCACATGCCGTGGCGGCGGCGGTGATGGCGGCGCTTGCCGGCGATGCCGAGGTTTGCGATCTGCAGATGGGAATGATTCGCATGCTCAACGTCATGCACGCGCAGAACACGAGCTTCGGTCCGCTCTTCGTCAGCCAGCCCGGGAACATCTCGGCCTACTTCGATTACAAGGAACTGATGGAGCACGCCTCGTAACAAAGCAGACACAGACAGAGGCGAGTCTTCGTGCAACGACGGTCATCGACGGGTAGCGCGCGATTCAATTCCACCACGGCGCGGCCGATAACCATTTCAAGAGCGTCGGGCGACTCTGTATCCCGTCGTGGGCCTGTGACCTCCTGCGATCGAAGCGCCCGATGCTCGTTCCCGGAACCTCGAACCCCGAACCTCGAACATCGAACTGTTATCGCGCTGCAGCCGACTGCGTCGAGCGATACCACTCCACGGTGTTCGCGAGCCCGTTTTCGAAGCTGACGCTGGGCGTGTAGCCGAGAAGCCGTTTGGCCTTTCCGATATCGGCCTGTGAATCGCGCACGTCGCCGGCGCGCGGAGGACCGTACTTCGGCTCCACATTCGCATTCACAAGCTTCTTGATGGTGTTGAACAGCTCGTTCAGCGACACACGTCCGCTGGTTGCGACGTTGATCACCTCGCCACTGGCGCCAGGTGCCTTGGTGGCCCGCAGCACACCATCCACGACGTTGGCCACGTATGTGAAGTCGCGCGTGTGGCCGCCATCTCCGAAGATCGTCGGCTGCCGGCCTTCACAGAGCGCGCTGATGAAGAGCGAGATCACCCCCGAGTACGGCGATGACGGATCTTGCCTCGGACCGAAGACGTTGAAATACCGGATCGTCACCGTCTCCAATCCGTAGAGTGCCGTGAACAATGAACAGTACTGCTCGACGACGAGCTTTTGCAGCGCATACGGCGACAGCGGCGCCGTCGGCATCGTCTCCACCTTCGGCAGCGTTTCGGAGTTGCCGTAGGCGGACGAGGACCCTGCATAGACCACGCGCTTCACTTTCGCATCACGTGCAGCGACGAGCAGGTTGAGCGACGCGTCGATATTGGCGCGGTTCGACGTGATCGGATCCTCCACCGAGCGCGGCACCGACGGGATGGCAGCCTGGTGCAGGACGTAGTCCACGTCCCTGACGCTGCGCTGCGCGACATCGAGGTTGGCCAAATCGCCCTCGATGAACTCCACCTGCGGAAGATGCGCGAGGTTCGCGCGCTTACCGGTAATGAGACTGTCGACGACGCGTACGGTTTCGCCGCGTCGTACCAGTTCTTCACACAGATGAGAGCCGATGAAACCCGCGCCGCCGGTGACAAGGTAATGGGCCATTCACATGTCTCTTTTCAACGAGGGGCCTTCGACAGGCTGATCAGATTGGCGAATTGCCGATAGGCTCCTGGCACGCCTGCGGGCAACTGCCGGAACCATGCATACGACGTGTAGATGTATCGGCCTTTGCCGATCTCCGCATAGAGCTCGCCGCCACGCTGCGGCTCTTCACCAGGGTCGGCGGACTCGAGGAGCGGTGTGTATCTCCGTGCATCGAAGTCGGAGAACGAATACAAGTTGCGCTCCTGCACCCAGCCGTTGAAGTCGGCTGTAGTGATCCGGTTCGGGAACGTGAAGACGGCATGATTCGGGACGAGGATTCGCACTGCCGCGTTCTCATCGGTCACGCGAGGGTTGCCTTTTTCCTCGGCGGGATACGGCTCCAGACCGTTGGCGATGTACTCGCCCTGCTGATACTGGACGATGAGCGCGCCTCCCCGCTCGACGAATTGCAGCAGCCGGCGGTTGTTGGCGACGAAGTCGGGCCGGGTCTCCGATGCCCGGATCCCCACCACGATCGTGTCGAAGCGGGATAAGTCGCCCGCCGCGAGCATCTCGGGATCGATCATCGTGACGTCGATGCCCATCCGGCGAATGGCGTCCGGCACTTGATCGCCTCCGCCCATCACGTATCCGACGCGAACCGGCGCCACTTTCAGATCCACCACCTGCACCCGCGCCCGCGCCGGCCAATAGAGGCGGTGAGTCTGAATGTGGGGATACGAAATCATCTGGAGGTCGCGGGAAAACGCGGCGCCACCCGCTATCGCCTCGGCGTCGACCGCGAAGCTTCCGGCCTTGCGATTTGCGGGGGCCGTGAGCATGAATGCGGTCGATGTTTGCTCGCCGTTCTTCTTCAAGGTGAATGACGCCTCGCGCGGAGACACGTCCCAACCCTCGGGCACTCGCAAGCGAAGCGTGCCGCTGATTGACTCCGGGGATCCGCTCGCGACATGCGCGACGATCCGAGTCTGATGCGGCGATGTGCCAGACGATACGACAAGCAGGGATGTATCGAGACCGACGGTCAGCTTCGGCACGACATTGGGCACGCGGCGCAGCTCGCCACGGATCTGATCCGCGAAACGATATTCGACTGGCTGCACTGCTATGAGATCGATGCCACCGATCGTCAGGCCCACTTCGCTGGTGAGTGGAGATGGAGCGAACGGCATCGCCTTCGGTGACCCTTGCGGCCAGCGGTAGCTGTCGCCCGTGCGCGATTCCTCGAGGAAGTACGGCTGCGTGATTCCGGCGTTCGCGGGCACGCTCACTTCGTATCGTGTGGAACGCGTCGGCGTTTCCCGCCGCCCGCGGCCGCCCGCGGCCTCACGATTGGGTGTCTGCTTCACGACCCAGCCTGAAGGAGCCTTGAGAGCGATGGACATGATGGTCGTGGTCGACGGCTGCGTGAGGAACACGCGGACGTTCACGCCGAATGATCCGCCTGGAACGGTCGTTTCCTCTTCAGTCAGCGGATCGATGACGACGCCGGCGGCGCGAATGGCCGTCGTAGTGAACTCCTGTTCCTTGATCGCGAGGAGGAAATCAGCATCGGCACGGATGCCAGCCGCGGTGTCGATCGATCGCAGGGCTTGCCTCGCGGCGCGCACGGCCGTGAGGCCCTCTACCAGGGCTGGGACGATGCGTGAGGGTTCGAGCGGCTGGTACTCCTGCAGCGCTTTCTTCGCGGCGCTCTCGACTCTCGCGAGTTCGGCACGCAGTGCACCGCTGGGCAGGCCAGTGAGCGCAGCGAGCCCGGTTACGCTCACGTCGAGACCGTCGAAGATCGACTGCTCGGGCATGCGAACAGGAACCGTGCTCTCGATCGCCCTCAAGTCGGACGCCAGCGGACCGCGGGTTTCGATCGTGCCCTGGTTCTGCGATCGATGCTGGCTGCGGCCTTCGAACGCGATCTCCGCATAGCTGCGGCCGAGTACCGGATCGAAGACGCCGGTCTTCACCTGCAGTGTTGCCGGCGCATTGTCGAGGGGGCGGCTATACAGCTTCCTCGTTTGCCACGGTCGAAGACCGTCTTGCAGCTGCTCAGGGAACTCGTTCGGATCGGCCGCCGCTTTGAATGCGATCGGCGTCAGGGAGCCGGCGAACTGATGCTGGCCGTGGCCGTCGGCCGAGGTGCCGCTCCACCGCGAGAAGATCACGAGCGGCCGGAACATGCGGATTACCCGCACCATGTCGCCGAGGACCTCGCGCTCGCTCCACTTCTTTGCGGCTTCGTCCCGCGACTTGGAAAAACCGTAGTCGACGGTGCGCGTGAAGAACTGCTCGGCGCCATCCAGCCGACGCGCCTGCAGAAGCTCCTCGGTGCGGATGACCCCGAGCGCATCGAACAGCTCGGTGCCGAGAATGTTCTGTCCGCCCTCCCCGCGATTGAGCGACAGATACGCCACGCGCGCGTGGTCGCCGCGCGCTGCACGCGCCAGAAACGCCGAATCCTCATCGTCAGGATGGGCGCCGGTGTGGAGCACGCTTGCCGTGGTCTGCAGACGCTCGAGCATCTGCACGAGGCCCGCGGCGCCGGTGTCGTAGACCGGCCGGACCTGCGCGTCGGCTCGAACCAGCAGCAGGCCCGCACATCCAACGAGCACGAGGAATGGACGGGTCATCCTTCTCAGGGTATCGCTCTATTTCGTGGCTGTGCCACGCGGCAGTCCGGGTATGACCTTCACGGCGTTCTGATAGTAGATCTTCTGCAGCACCGGGTCCGGAAGGCCGAGGCCGTAGATCTTCCAGAACGCGTGATAGTCGCGGTAGTAGTCGAAGTAATCGTCCGAGGTTTCGAAGGTGCGCCAGTAGTACGGATACTCGTCCGGCGCGTAGCTGTCCTTTCCGAACATGACTCGGTCCTGATACTTCACCAGGAAGTCGTGGGCTACGCGAGGCTGTCGACCGAGCTCGTACAGCACTGCGCCTGTATCGACGTACAGGTTCGGCATCTCGTCGAACATGCGGCCAAGGCGTCCGAGGTCGTTCCCATGCCATCCGAGATGCGCAAGGATGAACCGCGTCTTCGGGTGCTTCTTGAACAAGCGATCACGCTCGGCCATCAGCTCTTCGAATGGCGGACAGCGATCGGGAGGACAACGGCGATTTGGAAAGAGCGCCATCTCGAGCCAACGCTCGTTGTTGAAATCCCACGGTTCCCAGAACGGCTCGGGATCGGCAACGTGAATGTGGACCGGGATGTTGAGGCGCGCTGCGGTCGACCAGATCGGATCGAGCTCGGGATCATCGAGCGTCAGGCGCGTGCCGTCGGCCTTCTTCGCCGTCATCCCGAAGTCCTTCATGATCTCGCCGAGCCCGACTGCGCCGGCCTTGACGTCGGCCTCGAGCTCCGACGCGGCCATCTGGCCATAGCCTGGCCCGACGTTCCTGAAGTCGATGTTCGCGAACACCGCAAAGCGATTCTTGTGCGGCGAGGCTGCCAGCACCGCGAGATCCTGTTTCATCTGGTCGCGAGAGATGCGGCCGGGATTGCCGGTCACGACCATGACGCGGAGATTCAACGAGTCCATCGCGGTGACGACGCTGGCGACCGTCTCTGCCGACGTGAGTGGCGGCGGATGGCCGTGCATGTCGACGGTCGGGAACTTGGCGCGTGGGACCGGGTGCTGTGGCACCACGAGCGTGGACTTTGGTTTGTACTCGCGAATCGTCGGCGGCGTGACTTCCGGTTCGCCGCGTCCGCGCCCGCCACCTGCGCGCTGTTGTGCCGCACTCGCCGCAATGGCGGCGGCCACGACAGCAGCCACCAAGAGCGTTGGTCTGGACATGTTCGGATTGTAAGTGAAAGCGTCGCAGCCAGCCGATAAGCCGAATTCTGTTCTCCCTCGACTCGCCACGACCTTTCGGCCGCGGCTCGCTCGGGACGACAACCATTCCTCTAGACCGGCGATTGCTCGCCGGTTCAAGCGACCTACCCGGTGGCATGGGACGGGCCGTCCCTCAGGCTTGCGCCAGCGCCACCCTATTTGGCCTTGCTCCGTGCGGGGTTTTGCCTGCCACCGGCGTTACCGTCGGCGCGGTGCGCTCTTACCGCACCTTTTCACCCTTACCTCGCCGTAGCGCCGTGAGGCGCGACGGCGGGCGGTATGTTTTCTGTGCCACTGTCCGTCAGGTTGCCCTGCCCGGGCGTTACCCGGCGCACTGCCCTTCGGAGTTCGGACTTTCCTCCCGCCTTCGTCCTTCGGACTACGGCGGGCAGGCCCGTGAAGGCCGCTTACCGAAATCCGGGTGCGAGAGCCGGCGGTCGTCTAGCTGACTGCGACTCATTCATTATCGCAGAACGTCGGAACTCAACTCACAACTCGGGGAAGCATCGCCGATCGTCATTTGGGGATGGCTGGAAGATCGGTCATCCAGATGTTACCCGTGTGCTCACCCAAGTCGAACACAAGCTTGTCGACGGCAACGGCGATGTCAGGGCCACCCAGATAGAGGTTCCTCCACGACCGCGCTCGATTGTGAAAGTGTTGAATGCTCACTGCGGATCCGCTCGGCTGTTTTGTCAGGGGATCGAGCCGCTGCGCCCACAGACAGGGGGAACCATCGCGATTCGACCAGAAGTAGAGGAGACTCGCGTTGGGTGACCAGTTCGGCGCGTCACCATCCTCCGTGACCACGATCCAGTCTTTCTCGCTCGAGACGATCATGCCTCGTACCGGCGCAATGAAGATTCGAGCAGGTGCAAGACGATTGGGCCTGCCATTGAACGACACCCACCGCGCATCCGCGGACAAGCGCGCGTTGAAGAGGCCGTATCCGGGATGCCTGAGCCAGTTGCGATTTGGCGAGTCTCCAACTTTGAGAAGACCGACCCCGGATGGGTCATCCGCGGTCACGAACAGAATCTCACCCCCGCTTGGGGCCCACTGCTCCACGTCGCCACAGTCGTCGCACCACTGCTCCGGCGCACCTCCGTTCGCAGCAACGCCGAAGATCGGCGTCTTGCCGTTTTCGCGGTGCGAGTAGGCGACCTTACTCCCGTCGGGACTGATCGCCGGATACTCGTCTGCGGGGGTTTGCGTCAGGATGGTTTCCTGCCCAGTCTTCAGGTTTTTCAGGACGATGTCGAACTGCCCTGCCCTTCGTGAACGGAACGCCAGCGTTTCACCGTCGCTCGAGAGTGTCGGGTCGTAGTCATCTGCGAGATCCTGCGTCAGCCGTTTCAGTGGACCCTGAGCCGTGCCATGATCCGCATCAATGGCCATCGTCCAGATATCCGCGCCGATCGTTCGACTCGTGAACACCATTCTCCCACTCGAGGTCACGGCCGCGGCCGATTCGTCCGTAGTGCCGAAGGTCACACGCCGCGGCGCGGAGTCGACCCGCCAGGTCTGAGGAGAGATCGCCACCTGCCAGGTGTTGGATGCGTCTCCGACCCGCGCGTGGAAGACGACGCGGCTTCCCGTTCCGACCCATCCGTCAGGGGTGGGTAACCCACGAAAGGCCTGCAACCCCTCGCGAAGCAAGACACTCCGCGCGTGTGTCGCCACCGGTGGCCCGCCCGACACCGGCGCCACGTACCAATCGACGTTGTTCTCGGGCGGCGCGTCGCGTTCGCGCTGGCCCCAAAACAGGAGCGCGTTGCCGTCAGGCGCCCACACCGGGGCTTGAGCCATGTAGAAGCCTCCAGCGAGTTGCGTCGCTGGTCCACCCGTGGCCGGGGCGACGAAGATCTGGACGCCTGGCGGCTTCGCCACGCTGTAGGCGATCCACTTTCCGTCGGGAGAGAAACGAGGTGAGAATCCTTGCTTGACGAGAAGTCGCTCCTCGCCCCCCAGCGTTGGAATGACGTAAATGCCCCCTCCCAGCCGGCTCGATTGAAACGCGATCCTGGTCCCGTCCGCCGAGAACGACGGATCGACATCGTCGGCAGAATGGCGTGTCAGCCTGATCGACGCGCCATCGGGAATCTGCCGCACCCAGATATCGAGATTCTCCTCGCCACTTCGGTCGGAGGCGTACGCCAGCATGCGCCCATCAGGCGAGATGGCTGCGTAATCGGTCCAGCCCAGATCTGACGTGAGCCGCACGAGGGACGGCTGCACGGGTGCAGGTGGTTGTGCCCGCGACGCCCACCACCATGCGCCGAACGAGACGGCGCCGAGCGCAACGATCCCGAGTGCTCCACGAACCATCCACCGCTGCGTCAGTACTGCGGCGGGCATCGACGCGGTTGGCGGTGCCTGGCCGCCGGAGTCGTGTTCTTCTTGGATATCCTCGAGGGCAATCTTCAGATCCGCTGCCGACTGCCAGCGACGGTCGGGGTCTTTCCGGAGACACCGGAGTATCACCTTCTCGAGATCGCGAGACAGCCCATGGATGATGTCACTCGGCCGCGGCGGCTCTCTTGCGATAATCGCGAGCAGCGTCGACATCTTCGTGTCGCCGATAAATGCGCGGCGACCGGTGACCATTTCGTACAACACCGAGCCGAACGAGAAGACGTCCGATCGCGTATCAGTCGGCTTTCCTTCCGCCTGTTCCGGTGCCATGTAGGCGATGGTTCCAAGGATCGTCCCGTCCTCGGTCTTCGGGGCCTTCGGGGACTCCACCGTCTCTGTGGTGGCATGCTCGCCGATCGGCTCAACGCCGATGGCCTCGGTCAGCTTCGCAAGGCCGAAGTCGAGCACCTTTACTGACCCTCGTTCGCTGACCATGATATTGGCCGGCTTGAGGTCACGATGCACGATCCCGGCCGCATGCGCGGTTGCCAGCGCGTCGGCGATCTGCACCGAGTACTTCAGCGTGTCTCCGATCTTCAACTCACCGCACTCGATCAGGCGGGCCAGCGACCCGCCATCGACATACTCCATCGCGATGAAGTCGGCGCCGGCGTCCTGCCCGATGTCGTAAATCGTGATGATATGTGGATGGTTCAATGCGGAGGCGGCGCGGGCCTCGTGAACGAAACGCCTCTTGCGCTCGTGGTCGAGCGCGGTGTCACTCCGAAGGAGCTTGAGGGCGACTGGCCGGCCGAGGCGTGTGTCGACGGCACGATACACCGTGCCCATGCCACCTTCGCCGAGCAGCTCCACTATCTCGTAATGCGAGATCGTCTTCGTGCCCAACCGTCCGGCGGTAATCACACGTGCGCTCCTAGCGCAGGAAAACCGCTGCCGCGCCTCGTTCAGCAACGAGCCGGTCGATTTCGGCCTTCATTCTCTCCCGGCGATTGATGATGGCGGCAATTTCCTTCTCATCGAGCCAAGAGCCGAGCCTCGCGTCGAGCTGAGCACGGGTCAGACCCTGAATCTTTTCCCACAGGTCCGGATCGACGGGGCTCAGGCGATGCCGCAGCTCGGTGTCGGGTCGAAACGCTCGCGCATGGTCGATCAGGATGAAGTTCCATGCGGCATCGACGAGCACGTTGGCGGAATCTCTCCCTCGATTGCCAATGAGGTTGTCGAACATCATCATGCGGGCCTGTTGTCTCTCCCACTCGGCCCGCGCCGACTCAGGGGGCATCGGCGTGGTTTTGAGATCGCGCACGTTCTCTACCCATTGTTGGGCGGAGCCGACGTTGCCATCAAGCTGCCGTTCCACCGTTGGCGGTACCATGTCCATCTTCAGAAGCTTGTCGAGCTCGTACGCCGCCAGATCGGCCTTGAAGCTGGTCCAGAAACCGCGATAGACCCCAGGAGGAATCAGCCGCCACGCCATGCGCGCGATTGGTCCACCTGATGGCAGCACACATCGCATCGCGCCTATCTCGAATGTTTGCATGCTCACGCAGCCGGCAGTCTTCAGGTATTCCTCGATCTCCTGATAACGACCGACCCAGGTCTTGGCACCGAGCGCTTGAGAATACGCGGGGTGCCCCTGGCTCACGATAGCGAGCAGACAGACTGCGAACGCGCCGAGCCTTCGCGGACGGGACATGTCAGATCTCCAGCCGCCACTATAGGCCCACTGGACACCACGGTCCTCCGGGAGTTCTCATAGAACTCTAATTTCCGGTGAGGCTTCTCTTTTCTGCGTTCGATTTCGATGGGAGCCGGCGCATCCTTCTTCGCCACGGACGCGCGATTCCGCTTTCAGTCAAAGCCTTCGATCTCCTGGGGGTCCTTCTGGATCGGCGGCCTGAGGCGGTATCGAAGACGGACCTCCTGGCGCATCTGTGGCCGGGGACGTTCGTGTCCGAGGCAAGCCTGTACAACCTGGTGGCAGAAGTGCGCGCAGCGCTGGATGATGCTCCGGGTGAGGCGCGGTTCATTCGAACTGTCCCGCGATACGGCTACGCGTTTCATGGCGATGCCCGTTCGCCATCGAGCGCCGAGACCGGGCGCGCTGGCGCGTCAGCGGCCGGCCCGCGCCTCGTCTCGAAGAGCCACGACTGGATTCTCTCCGAGGGTTCGAACCTGGTTGGGCGCGATCCCGACTGCGCGGTCCGTCTCGACTCGCCTTCCGTGTCGCGACATCACGCCCGCATTATCGTGGCTGGACAGGAGACCACCGTCGAGGATCTGCGGAGCAAGAACGGAACTTATGTCAACGACAGGCCGGTCACTGCGCCTGTGGCGCTCGACGACGGTGCGCGAATCCGCTTTGGATCGATGAGGATGACGTACCGGCCTCTGAGCGGCCTGCCGACGACGGTGACGCGGCGGGCGTGATGAGGTGCTGATTCGCCCATTGGACCTGGGCCACGGGAAATGCTGTCGGCGTCCGCGACTTAACCGTCGACTTCCTGTTTGATTCCGTACTGTTCGAGTTTCTTGTACAAGTTGCTGCGCGGCGTATCGATGATCTCGGCGGTCTTCGAAATGTTCCAGGCGTTCTCGCGTAGCTTTTGCACCAGATACGCGCGTTCGGCGGCGTCTTTGAACGCGCGCAAGGTGGCGGGGCTCGACGGCTGCGCGTCAGGGCTGCCGCTCTTGGGAGCCGACGCGGCCTCGACGGCAGCGGGACGGAACGTCTCGCCGTTGCGAACATCCGGCGGCAGGTCGTCCGCGCGGACGACATCGCCCGGCGTCATGATCATCAGCCGCTCGACGGTATTCCGCAGCTCACGGATGTTGCCCCGCCAGCGATAGCGCTGCATCGCATCGAGCGCCGCTTGATCGAACCGCTTCGGCTTGAGGTTGTGTTCTTCAGCCGTGCGCCTGGCGAAGTGTTGCACGAGGCGTGGGATATCCTCACGCCGCTCGCGCAGCGGCGGCACGGTGATCGGAATCACGTTCAGACGGAAGTACAGGTCCTCGCGAAACTCGCCGCGCTCGATCGCGTCCTCGAGATTCTTGTTGGTCGCCGCGATGACGCGCACGTCGACCTTGATCGTGCGCGCCGACCCGAGCCGCTCGACCTCCTGCTCCTGCAGCACGCGCAGCACCTTGGCCTGCGTCTTCTGGCTCATGTCGCCGACTTCGTCGAGGAAGATCGTGCCGCGATCGGCCTGCTCGAACTTCCCCACCTGCTTTTCGGTGGCGCCGGTGAACGAACCCTTCTCGTGCCCGAACAGCTCCGACTCGATCAGCTCTTCGGGAATCGCGGCGCAGTTGACTTGGACGAAGCGCTGCCCCGCGCGTGGGCTGTTGCGATGAATCGTGCGCGCCACGAGCTCTTTGCCGACACCGCTCTCGCCAAGCAGGAGCACCGTGGCGTTGGTCGGCGCGGCGCGCGTCACCGCTTCGAGCACGGTGCGCAGCGCCTGACTCTGTCCGACGATCTCGTACTTCGACTCCATCGCGATCTTCAGATCGCGGTTCTCGGTGCGCAGCTCGGACTGCTTGAGGACATTCTGCAGCGTGACGATGACGCGCTCGCTGCTCAGCGGCTTGTCGAGGAAATCGACTGCGCCGCCGCGCACGGCCTCCACCGCCGTCGATGTGGTGCCGTGTCCGGAGATCATCACGATCGGCAACGACTCGTCGGCGGCATGCAGCTGCTTCAGCACTTCGATGCCGTCCATGCCCGGCATCTTGATGTCGAGCAGGACGACGTCTGGCCGCTCGCGCTGCACGGCGGCGAGCCCTTCGTGACCGCTGGCCGCGCCTACGAATTGATAATCCTCGTACTCGAGGATCATCTTGAGCGAGTCGCGAATCGCCGACTCGTCGTCAATGACCAGGACTTTCGGTTTCATCGCGGCAGGCAAACGAAAGGGAGCTAGTCGATCTTAACGGTGTGGAGTTCGCGGCGTGGGATCTCGGGCTTGAACACGTAAAGCGCGAGCACTTCACCCGGTCGCGCGTGCGCGGTGAGACGACGATAGTCGTCGATCGACCGCACCGGCTGGCGGTTGATCTCGAGCAGCACGTGACCGCGCTCGATGTCGGCGTCGTAGGCCGGGCTCATCGGCTCGACTCGCGACACGATCACACCCGCGAGTCCCTTCGGCAGGTTGAAGCGCTGCGCGAACTCGGAGTCGATCTCACGCACCGACATGCCCAGCGCGGGGCCGGGCTGACTGGATGGCGTCGCTGCGTCGGACGGCGTCGTCTGCGGGCGCACCGGCGGCCGCTCGGCAAGCTTCACCGGCACGCTGATCGACCGTCCGTCGCGGACCACCTGCAAGGCGGCCATCGTGCCCGGCGCACGCGCGGCGATGTTCTGAATCAGTTCGTCGTTGCGGGCCACGGGCCGGCCATCGACAGCCACGATCAGATCGTAGGCCCGCAGTCCGGCGCGCGCGCCCGGCGAGCCGGGAGTGACGTCTTGAACCAGGGCGCCGCTCGACGTGTTCAGATTGAGCGATCGCTGAAGATCGGCATCGACATCCCGGAGCGCGACGCCGATGTACCCGCGCGAGACGCGTCCCTTGTCGCGCAACTGCGGCAGGATCGCGTTGGCCTGATTGATTGGTACCGCAAAACCGATGTTCGACGCCCGCGAGCTAATCGCGGCGTTGATGCCGATCACTTCGCCGCGGGTGTTGATGAGCGGTCCGCCGCTGTTGCCGAAATTGATCGCGGCGTCGGTCTGAATGTAGCGATCGAGCGACGAGTTGAACAACTTGCGCCCGATGAAGCTGATGACGCCGACGGTGACGGTGTGCTCGTAGGCCAGCGGATTGCCAATCGCCATCACCCATTCGCCGACGCGCAGTGAGTCGGAGTTGCCGAGGGCGGCATGCGGAAGCGGTCGCGACGACTGCACTTTGATCAGCGCGATGTCGGTATCGGGATCCGATCCAACCCGTTCGGCTTTCAGAGTGCGGCCGTCGGCCAGCCGCACCATGATGCGATCGGTGTC
>Ga0075433_10001885_pt1 | contig 15769 bp, 10 predicted proteins | sample RhiMethybrSRZTD2_FD_75299 | JGI IMG/M metagenome (GOLD analysis project Ga0075433, IMG submission 75299) | Populus rhizosphere microbial communities from Tennessee, USA - Rhizosphere MetaG P. TD hybrid SRZTD2 | ecosystem: Host-associated > Plants > Roots > Rhizosphere > Soil | place: USA... | reverse complement strand
CGCCATTCGTCGCCGAGGAGGCTCATCCACTCTATGGTGTTCAGACTCGACGTGTCTTTCGAAAAAGCGCGAATGTCCGCAGCCGCGTAGTCCGAAAGGTAATACCCGCGGCTGTCGGCGTTGGCGAACGTCGGGCCGCACCCGCTCTGCGTGAGGGTGCTCTCGCGGCGATCGATCAACTCGCAGCGGGGTGCACCCGTGCCGTTCTTGAAGCACACGGGCACGACCCAGGCTTGTGGCTGGCGTGCCGAGGCTTTGGACGACTCGACGAATCGATCGACCGCGAGCGACACCTGTTTCGTCGGACCGCTACATTTGTTCCGCACGGTAATCACGGGCGCGCCAATCTCGTCGACAAAGCTGCGCATGATGCGATCGACGGGCTTGCCCGTGACGCGCGCCACCTCGGTCCAGAAGTCGTTGCCGGCCGCGTTCCCGTACGAGAACTTCTTCAGGTACGACACCACGCCACGACGGAACGATTCAGGCCCCACGTACGATTCGACCATTCGCAGGACGGCGGCCGTCTTCTGATACGCGATGGCGTCGAACACCTCGTTGATCTCATCGGGCGTTTCCACTTTGAATCGAATCGGCCGTGTCGATTCGAGCGAATCGAGACCCAGCGCGCCGATCGTGTCGGTGGTGTCCTTCCGATCGACGTGCCAGTCGGGGTGCCACGAGGCCAGCGGTTTGTTCTGCATCCACGTCGCGAAGCCCTCGTTGAGCCAGATGTCGTCCCACCATCGCATCGTGACCAGATCGCCAAACCACTGATGCGCGATCTCGTGCGAGATCACCGACGCCACGCGCGCGCGTGTGGTGATCGAGGCGTCGCTCGGATCGAGCAGCAACAGACGATCGCGGAAGGTGATGGCGCCGGCATTCTCCATTGCACCGGCAGAGAAGTCAGGCACACCGATCAGATCCAGCTTCTTGAACGGGTACTTGATCCCGAAGTAGGTGTTGAAGAACTTCACCTCGACGGTGGCGGCTTCGAGCGCGAACGCCGTCAGGTCGCGCTTGTCCGGCGTCGAGCACACGCGAAGCGGGGTGCCGTCGGCGTTCCCCGCCCGGCAGACGAAATCGCCGACCACCATGGCTACGAGATACGACGACATCTTGGGTGTGCGCTCGAACGTCAGCGTGTGCTTGCCCGGCTCGGGTCCAGGCGTGTCGGTCAACTGACGGCCATTGGAGATGGCGGTATCGCCGGCGTCGACGGTCAACGAGATGTCGTAGGTCGCTTTGTAGATCGGCTCGTCGAAGGCCGGAAAGGCACGCCGCGCATCGGTGGCTTCCATCTGGGTGACCGCGTACTTCCGGCCGTTGGCCTTGCTGATGTAGAAGCCTCGCAGCTTGTCGTTGAGCACGCCGGTGTAGGTCACGTCGATGGTCGCGGGACCTTCGGCCAGCCGCTCGGGAACGGTGAACGTGGCGGTCTCTTTCGAGGGATCCACCGTGACACGCGCCTTCTGCGTGCGCCCACCGGCAGTGATGGTGACCTCGCCGAACTCGATTTCCGCGGCTTGCAGCGTGATGGTTGTCGTGGGTTCTGTCACGGTGACGCGGATAGACTCGCGGCCGCGAAACGTCTCCTTTTCGAGGTCGGGCGTAAACGCCAACGTGTAGTGTTCTGGCAGCACCGTTCCGGGCAGCCGCTGGGCGGCGGCAGGTGCGGACAGCAGGAGAACGAACCCGACGACGATCCATCGCAGCATAGAAGATCCACGTTAGCAGAACTGCGCGCCGGCCAACGGACGATGGAGCGGGGCGCGCGACGATCCTTGTGACGAACGGCAGGGTTTTGGCATTCTCCAGCCGCACGGGATCGTGTTTGCGAGCGACTGCTCGTAAATTCGCCGTACGGACGCGCTGGAATGTCGCAAAGACATACGGTTTTGACCGGATTTCCCACCTACAAGGAGGGGACCATGCAGAAATGGTTATGCGCCGCGGTCCTGGCCGGCATGTGTGCAGCGTGCGGCGGGTCTGGCTCGCAGGAACAGAGCGCGGCATCGGCACCCGCGGAGGAGACCAAGGCCGCACCCACACCGCCGAAGCCTGCTGAACCTCTCTACAAAGAGGTGACGGTACCAGTTGGGACGACGCTGCACCTCGAGCTGAAATCGGCGGTCGCATCCGATACCAGCAAACCGGAAGATCAGGTCCGCGCGGTGCTTCGGCAGGCGGTAACTGTGGAGGGTCGTGAAGTACTTCCCGCCGGAACCGAGGTGGTGGGAACGGTGACGCAGGTGCAGCGGTCGGGACGCGTGAAGGGGCTCGCCCTCATCGCGTACCGCTTCGACTCGCTTCGCCACGACAGCGAGCGCTATGACATCCGCACGGCGACGATCTCGCACGAAGCGAAGCCCACGAAGAAGAAGGACGCCACGAAGATCGGGATCGGGGCGGGAATCGGCGCTGCCGTGGGCGGCATTCTCGGTGGCGGCGGTGGCGCCGCGAAGGGCGCCGCCATCGGCGGGGCGGCCGGCACCGGAGCCGTGGTGGCAACACGCGGAGATGAAGTGCGGATGGGACCCGGTTCGGGTGTGAACACTCGGCTCACGGCGCCGCTGACCGTTCGGATCAAAGCCTAGCGGCCTGCCTGTTTGCGTGCGCGCTCCACGGCGGCGTGGAGTGCGCGCGCGACTGCACGAGCCTGATCTTCCGAGGCCAGCACCACCGGTGCGCTCGGATGTCCGGCGCTGACGCGGGTCACCCCAATCGCTGAATCGATATCGGCGTCGTTCTCGATCGCGGCGATCGTGCCAAGGGTGGCGATCTCGGCGGCCGATCGAGTCAGGTGATCGGGTCGATTGAGAAACGCTTGCGCCTCACCGCTCGCCTTCGGCGGCAGCCCGTGTGTGTGTCTTCCGAGCGAACGCGTGACGCGCAGCCATCCAATTCGCGCAAACCATGGCCACGCTTGCGCGGCTCTCACCGGTACCACGACGCTGGCCTCGGCCGGATCGTCAATGAGCACGAGCGCGGTCACATCACGCGGATACCGGATGGCGTACAGTCGCGCGAACGCCGCCCCGATCTCCTGTCCGGCAAGCACGAACGGCCCGTTTTCACGGGCCTCTTCCAGCAACGCGTGCAGGTCGTCGGGCACACGGCTGGCGTCGAACTGATCGTCGCCGGCTTCACTCCAGCCCAGACCGGAACGGTCATAGCTGCAGACGCGCGTGATCGATCTGAGATCATCCTGGACCCACGCCCAGCTCGTGGAGACACCGCCCGCCGGCGACTCGAGGATCACGACCGGCGTCCCTTTGCCGACGCAGTAGAGATGCAGTTGATGACCGCCGATGTCGACGAGACGGCCGGGATGCGGAAAGCGGCGCCGTTCGACGGCGTTGGAGACGCTCTGAAACGTGACGCCGGCGAGCACCAAGAAGAGCAGCACCGTGGCGACCGCCACGGTGATCCGGCGGGTTCGCCGTGAGAAGAGCGCTGCCACTACTGGCGCGTCCGGCGCAAATCAGGATCGGCTCGACGTCGAGGCTGGTTGTGGACGGTACTCCTCCAGTGCATACGACCCGCTAAGATTCAGTTTCCGCGAGCCCGTACTTCTCGATGCGCGAGTAGAGCTGCGCGCGCGTGAGACCGAGCAGCTTGGCCGCCCGCGTTTTGTTGTGCCGCGCTTGCTTCAACGCCTGCACGACGAGCGAGCGCTCGATCGACTCGAGGTTGACGCCGCCCGCCGGCAGCGGCGCGCCAGACACGTCGTCGCCGCGCAGTGCTGAAGGCCGAGGCACGGCGAGCGGCAGGTGCTCGCTGCGAATCAGACCGCCGTCGGCGAGAATGACCGCTCGCTCGATGGCATTGCGCAGCTCGCGGACGTTGCCGGGCCAGGCATAAGCGAGGAGCTGATCTTTCGCATCGCGCGAGATGCCTGCCGCTGGACGTCCAACCGTCTGGCCGATCTCCTCGAGGAAGTTATCGGCGAGCTCGAGGATGTCATCGAGCCGCGTGCGCAGCGCCGGCAGCGCGATCTCGAACACACCGAGGCGGTAGTACAGGTCCTCACGGAATTCGCCGCGCTGCATCGCTGCCTGGAGATCGCGGTTGGTCGCGGCGATGACGCGGATGTCGGCGCGGAGAATGCGCGTGCTGCCCAGCCGCATGAACTCGCGCTCTTCGAGCACGCGAAGCAGTTTGGCCTGCACCGTCGGCGCCATCTCGCCAACTTCGTCGAGAAACAGCACGCCACCTGCGGCCTGCTCGATCCGACCTGGCTTGGCTGACACCGCGCCAGTGAATGCGCCGCGCTCGTGGCCAAAGAGCTCCGACTCGAGGAGCTGGTCGGGAAGCGCCGCGCAGTTGATGGCGACAAATGGTCCCATGCTGCGCCGCGACGCGTGATGGATGAAGCGCGCGACTACTTCTTTCCCGGTGCCCGATTCACCCGTGAGCAGGACGGTCGTCTCCGTGTGGGCGACACGCGCCGCGTGGGCCAGCACGTCCTTCCATTGCCGCGATCGGCCGACGACGCGACGTTGGCCGGTGCGCGCTTCGAGCTCGCGAGTGAGCGTGGCCACTTGCGCCTCGAGACGAGCGGCGGTTTCTCGCGATTCCGCATGACTGCGCGCGGTCTCGGCCAGACGTTGATGCGAAAGCGCCAGCGCCAGGTGATCGGCGACTCGGCGGGCGAAATCGATGTCGTCCTCGGAAAACGATTCGGGCTGTCTCGAGAGGAAGAACAACGACCCAAAGATCTCCCCGCCAAGCGGCATCGGCACTCGGAGTGCAGACTGCACACCGAGACGACGGAAGAAGTAGCCGCGGATGCTGTCGGCGGTGAGTTCGGCGCCGGCATCGTGAATGACGTACGCTTCGCGATTCAGCTGAGCGCGGTCGTCGCCGGTCAGCTGTCGTGGTTCCCACAGATCCGGCTCGTTGTCGGGGCCGCCGGCCATCGCGTAGATCCGAAACGAGCGGGCGTTCTCGAGCCACGAGGTCATGATCAGCAGATCGTGGGGCAGTCCGCCGCGCACCACCTCGGAGATCTCGGTGAAGATGTGCCGGATATCGAGCGCTCCGGCCATCGTATGCAGCAGCCCGCGCAGGCTGTCGATGCGCTCGCGACGAAGCTTCTCGCGATCGACAATGGCATTGTGTTCGAAGGCGAGGCCGAGCAGATCGACCACACTGTCGACGAGCGCTTGATCGGTGGGCCCGAAGGCATCGGCGACGCTCGACGTCAACCACAGTGCGCCGTGCACACGCGAGCCCTGCCGCACCGTGCAGAGGAGCCGCGAGCGCGAGGTGTCGTCCATCGCATCGAGCGGCGGCGGCCTGTCGCCGACGCGGTGCTCGGTGATTTCGATCTCGCCGGAGGCGCCGGCGACGTAGAGCACGAATGAATCGGCGCGATCGAGGCGAAGCACGTGCAGGTGCTCGAAGGCGAGCGACGCGCGGAGCGTGACCGCAAGGCGCGAGACCGCGTCGCGCAGACTTGGCGCCTCCGCGACCAGACGCGCGACTGACGTGAGCACGTCGGCGGAATCGGCCTTCGACATGGGGGTGGTGGTGTCCGGTTGTGGCCGGACCACAACTCGGTCACTCAGTATAATCCTCCGACCGGCATGCGTCGCGACGCATGACGCGCATCGATGGTGTCAATGACCACACTGAGTCACGGCCTGTCTTGGGTCGATCTGCACTTTCAAGATCGCGACAACGTCATCGCCGCGGCGATCGTCGAGAGCCCGGCCGGTGTGGCGATCATCGATCCCGGCCCCACGAGCTGTCTCGATGCGCTCGAGCTCGGTCTGCAGGCGCGTGGTATTCGATGGCCGGATGTCCGGCACATCCTGTTGACCCACATCCACCTCGATCACGCCGGTGCCAGCGGCACGATCGTTCGCGCCCATCCACACGTGGCTGTGATGGTGCACGAGAAGGGCGCCAAGCATCTCGTCGATCCAACGAAGCTGCTCGACAGCTCGACGCGGCTATTCGGCGACCACATGGATCGCTTGTGGGGCGAGTTCGCGCCGGTGCCTGCCGATCGACTCGTGGTGCTGACGGGCGGCGAACGCGTGGAAGCCGGTGGGCGCGTGTTCGACGTGGCCTACACGCCGGGCCATGCGTCTCATCACGTCAGCTATTTCGATGGCTCGAGCGGCATTGCGTTTGTCGGCGATACCGCCGGCGTGTCGGTGAACGGCGGCTATGTGCTGCCTCCGACGCCGCCGCCTGATATCGATATCGAGCTATGGTCGGCGAGCATCGATCGGATTCTCGCGTGGTCGCCGTCGACGCTGTTTCTCACGCACTACGGACCGGCGATGCATGTGCGATCGCATTGCGCCGAGCTCCTCGAACATCTGCAGCAGACAGCTGACTTCGTGCGGGCGTCGCTTGGTGAGCCAGGGACGGATGAAGACCGGGGCACGCGTTTCGAGGAGTGGCTGCGTCAGCAGCTACGTCAGCGGATGACCGATGCGCGAGTTCAGGAGTACATCGTCGCCGCGGGCTTCCGCTATCAGTGGTTGGGACTGGCTCGGTACTGGAAAAAGAAGCTGTCGATCTAGTTGGCCATCGCGAGCGCTTCGCGAGCGCTCATGGCGTGGCGCTTGGGTTCGACCAACAGGCGCAGCGCGTACCCGTTTGGCGTTCCCGTCGATGTCTTGTAGGGTCCCACGCGATAGACGGCGGAGAGGACCTTGCCCTCACGAAGCGCGGCCGGGATGTCGCCGCTTTCACGAGCCGGGCGCTCGATTTGGAAGTGGACCAGTCGATACAGGGGGATCGAGGCCGGCACCTGGCATTCGACGAACGCGTCCACGTCGCTGACGTCGCGCATGATGACCGACACGAAGCGCAGCGTGCCGCCATTGTCTCTCCACGTAAGACGAGCAGGAACGCTGACCTTGCGGCGATTGCCGATGCGAGGCTGACGCATAGCTGCTTGATGACGTGCGGTGATGGTCTCGATCACGGTTGTCCCCCCGAGAACAGGTCGTGACGACATCTACTATCAATGTGTAGGCCCGCTTGGGCTGCCCGATGCTGTTCGGGGGTGTGTGTGGCTAAATTGTTGATTTATAACAAGTACGGCAGAACAGTGAAAGTTGGGGAGCCTGCGAGAATGGATACTTTCTAATCAGGAGGCCTGTATACCTGCTTACTAGGTATCCGCGCCAACAGCCTCCAGACCGAGACGCGCCATCTTCAAGTAGAGGCCGCGCCGGGTCAGTCCGAGGTTGCGAGCGGTCTCTGAAATGTTGCCTCGGGTGCGTTCGAGCGTCGCCGTGATCAACTCCCGCTCCACCGCCTCAATTGCCGCCGAGAGATTGCCAGCCAGCGTGGTGCGTGCCGGACCGGCCGCGAAGGCCGCCGATCCGGCGCTGGCCGCCTGAATGGGTGCGGTCAGGTCGGCGGACAGGTGCTCGGGCTCGATCGATCCGCCTGGAGGGCTCATCGCCACCGCGCGCTGCACTTCGTTTCTGAGCTGCCGTACGTTGCCGGGCCACCAATACCGTGCGAACAGATCGAGCGTCGACGAGCTCAGATGCACGTCCGGTTTGCCGAGCCGCTCGCACGCATCACGCAGGAAGAACGTACTCAGGTGTGGGACCTCCTCACGGCGATCTCTGAGCGGCGGGACCTGAATGCGAATCACGCTCAGACGATAGTAGAGATCCTCACGAAACTTTCCTTCCGAGACGCGCTGTTCGAGATCGGCGTTCGTGGCCGCGAGCACGCGAACGTCCACTGCCTGCGGACGTGTTTCGCCGACTGGCATGATCTCGCCCTGCTCGAGGAAGCGCAGCAGCTTCGGCTGGATGTCGAGAGGGAGGTCGCCGATTTCATCGAGGAACAGCGTGCCTCCGGCCGCGGATCGAATCAGACCTGGCTGATCGGTAACCGCGCCGGTAAAGCTGCCGCGTCGATGCCCGAACAACTGGCTATCGGCAAGATCCCGAGTGGTCGTGGTGCAGTTGTACGGAAGGAACATCGCCGATCGACGCGGCGATCCCATGTGGATCGCGCGTGCGACCAGGTCCTTGCCGGTGCCGCTCTCACCCGTGATCAGCACAGTGAGGTTGTGCCCCTGAAGGCGCTGAATCTGATCGGTGAGACGCGACATGGCCGCGCTCGCACAGATGAATCCTGGGAGCAGCGGCTCGAGGGGACGCTCATTGGCCGATTCGACGGTTTGCGGCGGTCGATCGCGTGCGCCACACAGCTCGAACCCTTGTCGCGCAATCGCCGTGAACATCCGGAAGCGCGCCAGCGCCAGCTCGTCGAGGCGACGCATCGTCATCAGCGCACATCGCCGCGGTCCGTCGTGATCGCGACCGAGGACTTCACCGAGTACCTGACCGTTGCCGTATTCGGTGCTCCCTTGATTGGCCGCGCGCGCCAATGCCCGCGCGGTGCTGATATCGCACCCCGCTGTGGCCACGATGCGCAGCTCGCCGCTCGACGATTCGACGAACACCACCACGGCATCGACTTCGGTGGTCTCGAGCAGGGCGGTCGCCATCTCGCGCGAGAGGAGCTCGGGAAAGATCGCCGCATCGACGAGTCGTCGAATGATGCCTTCATCGACCTCGAACGCGGTGAGTGCCGCTTGAGGCGACGGCAGCTCGGTGATGCGCCGGCGCACGTCGGCGGCTTCATCGAGATCGTGTTGCGCGCCGAGCGTCTTGAACACCGACGTGGCGAGATCGAGACTGCGTTCGGCTGTCGCCTTGGCGCCGGTCGCGGCGCTGAGACGGCCGAGCGCGAGCTGACTCAGCGCCGCCTGGTAGCGCTCGCCAAGGAGATCGAAGACGTTGGCGCTCTGCGCGAAATCGTGATGGGCCGCGTGCCATCGTCCCGATCGCTCGCGCACCAGACCTCGTACGCGCAAGAACTCGCCCCAGTTCGCGGGAGTGCTTCTCGGATCGAGTTGGCCTTCGCAGCCGTTCAAACGGAATTCGGCCTCGGCAACACGACCGGCAACAACGAGCGCTTCGCAGGCGGCGAGCTCGGCCTGAATCGCATCCGCCGGGGGAACGCCGGGTGCTTGGGCAAGCGCATCGGCCATGGCGATCGCTTCGTCGTACGCACGCCGCCTGATTGCGAGTTTCACGCCGAGCACTTTCAGCGACCACTCGTACCACCGCATCGTCTGCGTGCCGTAACCGCCGTATGCCTCGCTGGCCTGTCGCAGATAGTCGCCGGCTCGTTCGTACGATCCGCGCATCATGTGAATCTGCGCGAGCGTGTCGAACACGGCTCCGGTGGTTTCGTGGAATTGAACGGAGCTGCGTACTTCGAGAGTCCGTGTGAGGATGTGCTCGGCGCGTTCGAGATCACCGAGCTGCACGAAGATCTGACCGAGTGTGGCCAGCGCGACGGCGAGTCCGTGACCGGAACCGATCGATTCGTGCAGAGCGACGCTGCGCTCGGCCAGCGCCAACGCTTGGTCGTGGCGATGACGCATCAACGCGACGTTGGCCTGATTGTGCACGATGCCCGCGACGACATCGTCGGCCGGAATGGCCATCGCGAGCCGTTCACCCTGACGCAACGCCGCGGTGGCCTCGTCGCTTCGGCCCGATTGCGCGAGCAACACCGCAGACAGCGAGTGCACCAGAGCGAGATGGCGTCGATCGCCCGCGGCGTGAAGCGCCGATGCCGCCTCGGTCAGGTGTTCGCGAACAATGCCCGAATCGCCAACCTGTTTGTAGCAAAGGGCGAGCTCGTAGTGAGCGAGCCCGATCGCGCGAGATTCATGTGCGAGCTCGGCGTGTTTGAGCGCACGTGAATGCAAGGCGATCGCACGCGACTGCTCTCCGCGTGCGAAGGCAATTCGCCCGTGTAAACGCCACAATGCGGAGAGCCGAGCGTCCGATAGCCGCTCCTGCAGCGTATCTGGCGGTCGCCCCAATGCGGAAGTGGCCTGGACCAGATCATCCTGAAGCAGCCACGCCTCGGTCAGCGCGACCCGAACGAGGAACTCGTCCTCGCGAGTAAATGACTGCGAGCGGAGCAGTGGATGCAGCAGCGAGGCCGCTTCGGCGCCTCGGCCGCGGTCGAGCGCGACACTCGCCCGGGCGAGCGTTGGGTGCAAGGGGGCTGTCGCCACTCTCAGCAGTATACAAAGTATACAAGGGGTTGAAAGCTATAATCGTGGCCCATGCCGCTGGCGGCCCATGGCGTTACCCATCCGGGCCGCCGACCGACGAATGAAGATGCGATGCTGGTCGATTCAGCCCGAGGCCTGTTCATCGTGGCCGACGGCATGGGTGGGCACAACGCCGGTGAGGTCGCGTCGGACCTCGCAGTCAAGACGATCGCCAAATTCCTCGCGATCGGTGCCGACAGCCAGGCTCATCTAGACCAGGCGATCAAAGCGGCAAACGAAGAGATCCTGATGACCGCTGCCGAGCAGACCGACTACGCCGGCATGGGCACGACGGTCGTGACGGCGCTCGTCACCGGCGAGCACGCGTTTTTCGCCAATGTCGGCGACAGCCGTGCCTATGTGTGGCGATCCGGCGGTCTCACACGATTGACGCGCGACGATTCGTGGTTGTCCGCCGCGATGGACGGTGCGTCGGACGCGAGCGCGATCGAGCACCATCCGATGAAGCACGTGCTGACGAAGGTCGTCGGACTTCGACCAGAACTTCAGCCCAGCATCTCCGAGTTCCATTTCCGAACCGGAGACGTACTGCTCCTGTGTACCGATGGCGTGCACGGTGCGGTCACTGATGCGGCGCTCGCCGAGCTGCTGGGCAATGGGAAGCCGGTCGTTGAAATCGCCGAGAACGTCATCGGGCTGGCGATCTCAAACGGCGCCAGCGACAACGTGACCGCGGTTGTCGTGCGACGCGAGTAGATCTCAGCGACCGCGCGTCAATGATGCGGTCAGTTGCGCGAGCAGCGCCGCATCGCGACGAGGCGCCTGGACGAACAAGGCGCGGCGTCCAGCGCGATCGAGCGACTGAAAATCACCCAACGCCTGCGCGGTCTCGAGTACCCCAAAGGAAAACGATTCGCCCGGGACCTCGAGATCCTCGTCCGGATCCGCGGTCATCACGATGAACACGCCGTTGTTGGCACCGCCCTTGTGGAGCTGCCCCGTCGAGTGAAGATAACGGGGGCCGTAGCCGAACATCGTCGCGCATCCGGTGCTCGCGCCGACGGCGCTGCGAAGCGAATCGAGCGGACCCACGAACCGAGGATCCTCGGGCGGCAGAAATGCGAGCAACGCCACGTAATCGTCCGCGCGCGCCGCATCGAGAAACGCCGTTGCCGGTGCGCCCGCAAGCGTCGCTTGCGCCGCCTCGCTCAACGTCAGCCGCATGCCCTCAATCTCGGCGTGCGCTTCCGGGAGCGGCAGGCGGCGGTCGCGACGGAAGACATCGAGCAAGGCCCGTGTCGCATCCTTGGCCTGCTGCACGTTCGGTTCATCGAACGGATTGATCGAGAGGAGTCGCCCGGCAACGGCGGTGGCGACTTCCCATCGCATGAACTCGGCACCGAGATCGAGCACATCATCCATGTGCAGGGTGACGACCGGCGCGCCTGAGGCCCGTGCGCGATCGCACACCGTTCGATCGGGATACTGATCGGCGACATTCACGATCACGAACACACGATCGTCGCCGAAGCGGGCGTCGCCGGGTTCGCCGGCGATCGGGACGATGCCCTTGCCATGCTTGCCGGTGCTCTCGGCGACGAGCTGCTCGATCCAGAGCCCAAGCGACTGCAGGCGCGCCGGCAGCAGCAGCGTCAGTTTGTCCCGACCGTGGGCGGCTGATGCGGCCATCAGCGCACCAAGCGAGAAGCCCGGATTGTCGGCGACGCGCGTCGCGCGGCAGGCGGTCTCCATCGTTCTCGCGCGCGCGACGAACGTATCGAGATCGACACCGAGCACGGCCGCGGGCACCATGCCGAAGAACGACAGCGCCGAATAGCGACCGCCGATGTCGGATGGATTGATGAAGACGTCGCGGAAATGATCGCTGACCGCTTGCCGATGCAGCACCGTTTCGGGATCGGTGATCGCGACGAACCGTGAGCCCCACGACTGCTGACCGACCTCGATCAGCCGGCGCCGGGCTTCGGCAGCCATCACGTTCGGCTCGATCGTCGATCCCGATTTGCTCGCAAGCAGGAACAACGATCGATCGACATCAGCCGTCGCCGCACGCACCGCCTCGGGATCGACCGAGTCGAGCACACGCAGACGCGGATGGCCCTCTGCGGTGCCGAGCACCTGACGGAGTACTTCTGGCGCGAGGCTCGATCCACCCATGCCCAGCAGCACGACATCGCTGAACCCGTCGCGCGTCACCGCCTCCCCGAAGGATGCGAGACGGGCGCGTTGCGAGACGATGAACTCGATCGCCGTCAGCCATCCGAGTCGATTCGCAATCAGCGTCTGGACGGCAGGATCGGTGATCCAGCGATCGAGGCGTGTGTTCCAGAGGGCGTCGACGAACTCGAGTTGCTCGAGCTGTGCGCACGCCTCGTCGAATGCTCGAGCGAGCGGACCAGCGGTGATCGACGTGGTCACCGAGCGGCCCGGGGGCGGAACGAGGACGGCATGTCAGCGTCTTATAACATAATGAATGAGATGCTCACGACGCGACACCTCTGTATCGCGATCGCTCTGACGATGCTGTGCGTGTCGTGCAGCCAGTCGGGCGACGCCGTGGTCGAGGCCAGACGCTCATCGACGCCGCAAGCGACGCAGACCCGCCCATCTGCAGTCGGTGCACCTCGCATCGTGTTTCTCGGAGACAGTCTCACCGCGGGCTATGGCCTTGCGAAAGAACAGTCGGTGCCCTCTCTCATCGAATCGCACGTTCGCTCGGAGGGCTATCCATACGAAGTCATCAATGCCGGCGTCTCCGGCGACACATCGGCTGGGGGGCTCAGTCGTCTCGACTGGTCGCTCGACGGCGACGTGCGCATTCTCGTACTGGAGCTCGGGGCCAACGACGGTCTGCGCGGGCTGCCGGTCGAGAACCTGAAGAGGAATCTCGCCGAGATGATCACGCGCGCTCGTACGCGAGGCATCAAGGTGGTATTGACCGGCATGGAAGCGCCGCCCAACTTTGGCGCCGCCTACACCACGGAATTTCGCCGCGTCTACCGCGAGCTCGCGAAAGAACACGACGTGACGTTCGTGCCGTTCTATCTCGAGGGCGTGGCCGGGATTCCCTCGTTGAACATCGCCGACGGCATGCATCCGAATGCCGAGGGAGCACGGATCATCGAGCGTTCGATCTGGCGTGCATTGGAGCCGTTGCTCGACAAGCACGCCGGGCGGAGCGCGGCCCGATGATCGAGCTTCGCGGGGTCTCGAAGACGGTACAGAGCGGCGATCGTCCGTTGACCATCCTGCATCCGCTCGACTACACGATCCCGTCAGGCGAGTTCATCGCGGTCGTCGGACCGTCAGGCAGCGGCAAGTCGACGCTGCTCGGTCTGCTCGCCGGTCTCGACAGTCCAAGCACAGGGCAGATCCTGATCGATAGCGTCGATATCACGGCGTTGTCCGAGGATGGACTCGCACGACTGCGTGGCGAGAAAATCGGCTTCGTATTCCAGTTCTTTCATCTGGTGCCGTCGTTGACCGCTTTCGAGAACGTCCTCATTCCGATGGAGATTGCCGGACGGCGCGATGCGGCGACGCGGGCGCGGCAGCTGCTCGGGGAAGTCGAGCTCACCGATCGCGCACACCACTATCCATCGCAGCTGTCTGGAGGGGAGCAGCAGCGCGTGGCCATCGCGCGTGCGCTCGCCAACGATCCACCCATCGTGTTCGCCGACGAGCCCACCGGGAATCTCGACTCGACGACCGGACGCCACATCATGGACCTGCTCCTCAACGTCCGGCGCGCGCGACGAGCCACGCTCGTGCTGGTGACTCACGATGCCGAGCTCGCGGCGCTGGCGGATCGACGCCTCGTGCTGCGCGACGGTCGGCCCGTACCCGTGGCGGACACCACGTCGCGAGCCACCGACACCGCCGCCAACGCGGAAGCGCTGCGATGAACTTTGTCATTGGCATGGCGCTGCGCGAGATTCGGGCCTCGTGGCGCCGGCTGGTGTTCTTCTTCGTCTGCATCGCCGTCGGTGTCGCCGCCATCGTCGCCGTGCGTTCGCTTATTCAAAGTGTGCGCGAAGGACTCACCCGGGAAGCGCGCGCGATGACTGGAGCGGACGTCGTGGTGCGCAGCGATCGGCCGATCGGCGAGCCGATGCGTGGGGCGGTGTCGCGCGAACAGAGCACGGGCCGCGTCGGTGCCATGTCGGAATCGATTGAGATGGCGACGATGGTGAGGCCGGCGAATGGAACGACGACGCGGATGGTCGAACTGCGAGCGGTGCAGGACGCATTTCCCATGTACGGCGACATGACGCTCGCCTCTGGCCGCTACTCGCATGCGTTGCTGCGCGGTCACGGAGTGCTGGTGCGCCCCGAACTGCTCGCGCAGCTCAACGTGAACGTCGGCGACGAGATTCTGATCGGGACGCAGCGGTTTCAGATCCGCGGCGTCATCGAGAGCGAGCCGGGCCGCAACCTCGGCGCCTTTTCGCTCGGCTCGCGGGTGTTCATCGATTTTGCGGATCTGCCGTCGACGGGTCTGCTCTCGTTTGGAAGCCGGGCCTCGTACTCACTGCTGCTGCAGGTGCCGCACCCCCCGCCGGTTCCGGGTCAGCGCGACGCGACCACACTGCTGGCGCGCGATCTGTCGAACGAGTTCGTCAACGACTTCTTGTCAGTGCGCTCGTATCGCCAGAACGAAGGGCGCATGAGTCAGAACCTCACGCGGGCCGAGAACTACTTGAGCCTCGTCGGTCTGGTGGTCTTGATTCTCGGCGGCATCGGCGTGTCGAGCGTGACGCGGGTGTTCGTGCAGCAGAAGATCAAGAGCATTGCGATCCTCAAGTGCGTGGGCAGCACCTCCACGCAGGTACTCGCGGTGTACATGACCCAAGTGTTCCTGCTCGGCGTCGCCGGCAGCGCGCTCGGGGTTGCGATTGCGGGGATTGCCCTCCAGGTCCTGCCGCTCTTCGTCGGTGATCTCGCCACGCTGCTCCAGGTCCATTACGGTCTGACGATCGGCGCGGTGCTGCAGGGGATGGCCGTCGGCTTGTTGGTATCGCTGCTGTTCTCGATTGTGCCGCTGCTCGAGGTCCGCAATGTCAAGCCGTCGCTGCTGTTGCGCCAGGACATCCCATCGTCGCCGACATTCGATTGGTTGAAATGGTGCGTGGCGGCGAGCGTCGCCGCATCGCTGGTGGGCGTGGCGGCGTGGCAGGCCGGTTCGCTTCGCGTCGGACTGCTGCTGTCAGGCGGCTTCGTGGCGGTTGCCTTCGTGTTGCACCTCGCCGGTCTGGCGCTCGTACGCGCGGTGCAGCCACTGCGCTATTCACGGTCGTTCGCGCTGCGCCAGGCGGTGCTGCACGTCGCGCGTCCGGGCAATCAGACGCGCATCATTCTGCTCGCGGTCGGCCTCGGCACGTTCTTCATCCTCGGCGTGCGCGCGCTGCAGGCCAACCTGCTTCAAGACTTCGAGCTGCAGGTGGGCGAGAACGCGCCGGACATGTTCCTCATGGACATTCAGCCCTCGCAGCGCGACGGTGTGAGCACGTTAATCGATCACGCCAACGGCGCGCTGCCGGCCCCCAAGCTCATTCCGGTATTGCGGGCGCGCATCACCGCGGTCCGCGGACGCGACGTCAACCTCGAAAGCTACGAGGACGTACGCGGGCGAGGCGGGCTGTCCCGCGAGTTCAC
>Ga0075433_10001884_pt1 | contig 15774 bp, 12 predicted proteins | sample RhiMethybrSRZTD2_FD_75299 | JGI IMG/M metagenome (GOLD analysis project Ga0075433, IMG submission 75299) | Populus rhizosphere microbial communities from Tennessee, USA - Rhizosphere MetaG P. TD hybrid SRZTD2 | ecosystem: Host-associated > Plants > Roots > Rhizosphere > Soil | place: USA... | reverse complement strand
CCCGAGCGGGAGGTAGCGGGCGAAGAGCGCGCTGAGCGTGATCCCGAGGGCGCTGAACAGACCGACCCAGCGCATCGAGTGTCCCCCGGCCGTCACCGCCATGCCGAACACGAGACCCGCGTGGATGATCGTGTCGACCGTCCAGTCGAGGTTGGCGCCGGACTGGGACTCCTGGAAGGTGAGCCGCGCGACCTCGCCGTCCGCGTGGTCCAGGATGCACGCGATCGCGTAGAAGATCACCCCCCAGACCGCGCTGAGTGGGGTGGCACGCCAGAAGCACCAGATGGCGACGCTCCCGACCGCCAGGCTCACGAGACTGACCTGGCTCGGCGTTGCCGGAGTGTTCACCAGCAGCCGGGTGATCCAGCGGGAGCAGCGGCGATGGAAGTGACGATCGAGACCTGTGTCGGCCTCGATGCCGAGGTCACCGAAGAGAGCGTCCTCGGCACGGGCGCGGGCCGTCTCGTCCCCGACCGTGACGAATGGGTCGGTGGATTCGCGAGGCTGGGCGCCCCATTCCTCGAGAAGTCGAGCCAGGTCCGGGCCCACCGGGGAGCTGGCCGCCAGTCGGCTCCAGAGGGCGCCGACGATCGCCCGCGGTAGCACGGCCACCGGGGCCGGGTCGAGAGCCGAGGTCGTCATGATCACGCGGTCCGAGGTCGCGGTGCCCTCGATCAGATCCCGCAAGACGCGGGGATGCATCAGGCTCCCGGCGGGGACGAGCAGCCAGGGCTGGTCGGCTGAGCCCGGCGGCAGTCGGCTGCCGGGCTCGAGCCAGCGGACGACGGCGGCCAGCGCCGGCATGCGTGCGAGCGCCCGCTCGACGGACCGGTCACGCAGGGCGGATGGCACCGCGATGGTGGAAGCGCCGGCCCGCAGGGTGGCAACCAGGTTCCGGACCGTGACGGTCCGGCCGGCCACGGAACGGGCCGCGCGCCCCACGGATGCGGCATCCGGGAGGTACAGAAGGGCCGCAGCCGATCGAACCGCGCGTGCCGGCCCGGTCCAAGCCGGGCGAAGCGTGCCCGGGAATGGCGGCTTCATCGCGGCGCCGGGGTCCCGAAGGGATGGGCCCGCCAGCTCTCGAAAGGCCCGCACGCGATCGCCCGAGGTTGAAGCTTCGTGATTTGTCACGACGCGCTCCGACGTCTCCAGGCGCCAATCGATCCTGGAGTACGTCAACGAGATGGCACGAAGGGAGTAGTGCGTGCCGAGACGGACTGCGTCTCGCAACGACTACGAGGGTCGGCCGCCGCTACGCCAGGGAATGTCTAGAAGCTGGGAGGGGCGCGAGCGTCTGCGGAGGATGCGATCGGCGAGGGGGACCAGCTCGAATCGTCCAGCGCCACCGCCGGTCCGAAGGCCGGAAACGGTGTCCAACAGCACAGCGGGAACGGATCGATGGCGGCCAGGCTCGACGTGACGAGGAACACCCCGTCGTCGTTGTCGTCGTCGTCGAAGAAGCCGCTCACCCATACCGGGTCGAGAGGAGTGGCGTAGGCGAGCGGCGTGAGCGCGGCCAGAACAACCAGCAGCGTGACGAGAAGGGTGAGCGTGGGGATCCGCCGCGTCATGCTAGTAGACCGGATACGCGGACCGCGAGGCCCTGTCAAGCTCATTCAGGCTCCGGTCTTTCCGACAGCGCCGCGGGCCTGCAGGTACCGCGCTACGAGCCAGCAGGTCAGGGCCCAGATCAGGCCCGCGCACCAGCCGGCCAGCACGTCGCTCGGGTAGTGGACGCCGAGGAAGACGCGACTGCTGCCGATCGCGAACGTCGCGACCAGGGCCACGGTGAGCAAGTACACCTTGGTGTGCCGTCGCACCGCGAAGCGGGCCAGCAAGGCTCCCAGGGTCAGGTACAGGACGGCGGCCAGGAGAGAGTGCCCGCTCGGGAAGCTCGGAGAGGTCACCTCGACGAGATGGGGGACCAGGTCGGGGCGCGCCCGGCCGAAGAGCTCCTTCATGCCGGTGGTGAGCAGGCCCCCACCCGCGGTGGCGACTCCCACCAGCCACATCGCGCCATATTTTCGCTCGAGCGCGAGATATCCGATGACGAAGAGCGTGACGGCGACGAGCATGGTACGGCCGCCGAGGGGCGTGATGTCCCGGGCCGCCTCGAGAAGCCACGGGGGCCCGATCGGCGTGTGGGGGTCGCCCGGAACCCTGAGCAGGTGGAGGATCCATTCGTCGAGGTGGGCCAGCTCTCCCTCGCCGAGCTCCTCCGCGATCCTGATGAAGCCGAAGAGCGCCAGGAGGATGACCAGCGCGGCCACGAGCACGGACGCCTCCTGCCGGGCGAGCCATCGGACCCCGGTCAGGACGGCGCCGCGGGTCGTGTGGGTCGTCTGGCGCAAGCGGCTGCGGACGTAGTCGGTCATTGGGCCCGCTCCCGATCCAGTGTAGCCCCAAGCATCTCGCCTGGCCTCCCGAGGCCTAGAGCCTGGACCGGGTGAACTGGTGGGCCGGAGTGAGATAGCGCGCGACCGCCAGCCGGACGAACAGCATGGCCGCGATGGCGGTGGCCGCGGCCTGCATGAAGACCACGACCAGCTGGTACTTGATGGCGAGAAGGGGAGAGGAGCCCGCCAGGATCTGTCCCGTCATCATGCCCGGCAGCTGCACGACGCCGACCGTCATCATGCCGTTGACCGTCGGAATCATGGCGGCCCGGAGCGCCGCGCGGACCACGGGCTGAACCGCTTCGCGCCCCGAGAAGCCGAGCGCCAGCCGCGCCTCCACTTCGTCGGCCCGGGCGCGAAGGTCGCTCTGGAGGCGGTCACCGGCCAGCGCGGCGCTGGTCATGGCGCTGCCCAGGATCATTCCCGCGATCGGGATGATGTACTGCGGCTCGTACCATGGGCGCACGCGTACGACGACCCCGATGACATAGAACAGGGTGACGGCGGTCGACACCGTGAGCGCCAGCGCCGCGATGACACGGCCACCGGGGAGAGGCTTCCCGAGCCGCCCAATAGCAGCCTGGGCGGCGACCGCGGTCATGACCACGAGTATGAGCAAGACCCAGTACCAGCTGGCGGCGCGGAAGACGACGGCCAGGATCAGGCCCACCAGGTAGAGCTGGACCATGGCGCGAAGGGTACCGACGACGACGTCCCGCGCGATGCCGAGCCGCTGGTGGATGGAGATCGCGATGATGACCCCCACGAGGAGTAACGCGAGGCCCAGTTGCGGGAGCGACAGATCGAGGACCGCGCCGGTCGAGGTCATGGATGACGGGTGGGCGGCGAGGCCTGTGCCCCGGAGAGGAAGGCGTGTAGCCTCGAGTCGCTGACGGTGCCGTCGGTGCGCTCGTAGGCGAGGACTGCTCCGCCCACCAGGTAGAGCAAGCCGCCTCCGAGCCGGCGGACGAGGTCCGGCTGGTGAGTGACCGCGACGATCGTGAGCCGGTATCGCTCACGCAGCCTCGAGACGGTCTCCGCGACCAGCGCGACGTTGGGCGGGTCGAGGGCGGAGGTCGGCTCGTCGAGGAGCAGGGCCTGCGGATTGCCCAGAAGGGCCCGGGCGATGGTGACTCGTTGCTTCTCTCCTCCGGACAAGGTCGCCGCGTCCCGGTCGAGCATCTCGGGATCGAGGCCGACGTCGACGAGCGCCGACGCCAGCCGGCCCGGCGAGAAGTCGCCGGACGTGTCCGGCGGCCGGACGAGGAGGTTGCCCCGCACCGAGCCCTCGAAGAGCACGGGGGTCTGCATGACCAGGGCCGCGCGCCGCCGCAGCTCGCGAGGGTCGAGCGAGCGGATGTCTCGACCGTCGAACCGCACGCGGCCGGCGGTCGGCTCGGCCAGACGGTTGAGGCACCGGAGGAGCGTGGACTTGCCCGAGCCGGATGGGCCGACGAGGACGAGGGCATCGCCCCGCTCCACCCCGACCGACACGTCGTTGAGAATCGAGACCGGCGCGTGGTTCGGGCCGCCCGCGTGGGTGAGCGAGAGGTGCTCGACCTCGAAGAGCGGGTCCCGCAGCGAGGGTGGGGCGGCCACGGCGCCAGTAAGCGTAACACTGGCTACTCCCTGACGAAGAGAACGAAGCGGCGACCGGCTATCGGCCCGGCCGCGAGGGCTCGCAGGTGGTCCGACGTCGGGAGGCGCGACACGCTCCGTTCGGGCGCCAGCAGATACCGGGCCTCCGCCGTCTGCGCGAAGGTCTGGTAGTCGGGCGTCACCAGGACCGGGCGTGCCAGATAGAACTGGAAGACCAGCTCGGGGGCGTCGAGCGCGAACAGCGGCCCGGAGATCTTTCCGGCTTCCTCCGCAAAGGCCTGCCAGTTGGTCGCCCGATTGTGGCGCGCCGTCAGCGTGGTCTGGCCGATGGCCAAGCCGACGGCGACGACGACCCACGCCACGGCAAAGGCCTGCGTACGTCGGGGCCATCGCCAGTCGCGCAGCCACGCCGCGAGGAGCAACGCCACCGGGGCGCAGAGGGGGAGGTAGTAGCGCCAACGCTGCCGATACGAGAGCGCGACGGCGACGAAGACCACCGCCGCCCAGATCGCCGCCAGGCGCGTACCAGGCTGGCGCTCCGGCTCGACCCCGCGCAGCATCCGGGCGAGCGCGATCGGCAGCAGGAGCGACCAGGGCAGCAAGATCGTGAGGGCATGGCCGAGCGGCTCGAAGAGCCCGCGACGTGCCGATGAGCCGGCCATGAAATAGGCTCCATAGTCGTTGACCACGACGTCGGTGACCATCGGCCCGCGTCCCACGCCCAGGGCGAGTCCCGACCAGGCGACCACGGCCAGCCCCAGGATCGCCAGGCCGGGCGACGAGACCAGACGCAGCGGCCCGGCCCATCCGTAGGTCGCCATCTCGTACGCGGCCGCGACGACGAGTGGCAGCAGGCCGACCGGGCCCTTGCTCCAGAAGGCAATGCCGACCAGCCCATAGAACGCGATGAGCGCGCCCGGCCGCCTCTCGAGCTCGGCGGCCACGAACGCCCCCATGGCAGCGACCATGGCGCACGATAGGGTCATGTCGGGAACGGGCGAGCGCGCCAGTGAGAAGACGCCCGCCATCGTGACCACGATGAGCCCGGCGGTGAATCCGATTTGGGCGTCGAATACGCGACGGCCGACCCAGTAGGTGCCGGCGACGAGAGCCAGGCCCGCGAGGAGGGAGGGCAGGGCGGCGGTTCGTTGCGTCACCGCGCCGGTCGGCCACGCGGCGAGGGCGATCAGCCACGCGTGGAGCGGAGGCTTGTTGAGCATGGGGGCGCCGTTGACCTCGGGAAGCAGCCAGTCCCCTCGCGCGAGGATGTCGCGGGCCATCAGCGGGAACCGCGTCTCGTCATTGGTCGACAGGACGTGCGCACCGAAGTCGGAGAAGAGCAGCGCCGCGCTCAGCGCCATCAAGACCACCCAGCCGCGATCAGGTCCAGCGCTCATCGGGCAGGTAGTGGTCACACCACGCGTCGAGCATCAAGAGGCTCCAGAGGATCTTCCGGTGGTTGGCCCGACCCGACAGGTGCTCGCCGATGAGCTGGGCGATCGCGGTGGGCTCGAACAGGCCACGTCGGGCGATGCGGTCCGGAGCCAGACGCTGACCCAGGACGCTCCGGAGCGGCCCGCGCAGCCAGGCCGCGATGGGGACCCCGAGGCCCTGTTTCCGCCGGTTGACGATGGAGGAGGGGAGGAGGTCGTCGATCGTGCGCTTGAGGAGGTACTTCGTCACCACCCCGGCCCGAAGCTTGAAGCGGGTCGGGATCCGGCCGGCCAGCTCGACGAGCGCCGGGTCGAGGAACGGGGCGCGGACCTCGAGCCCGGCGGCCATGGTCGAGCGGTCGGTGGCGACCAGCGTCTGGTCCGCGAGATAGAAGCGGCAGTGCTGGTAGATCATGCGCTCCGTGGGGTCGCGGAGCGAGGTGTCCTCGATCGCTCTCGTGAGCTCGGCGTAGGGATCGAACGCGTCCAGGGAGCGCTGCACGGCCGGCGACAGCAGCCCCGCCTGCTCGGACGGGGTGAGGCCTCCGAGCAGGAGCTGGGTCCGGACCGCGGGCTCATAGGGGAGCCCGCGGACGAATTGCTTGAGCAGAAAATCCACGCTCCCGTAGTGCGGTGAGTGCGGAAGCCGCTTCACGACCGTCCAGGCGGCGCGCTGGATCGCGGGGGCAAGGAGCCCCCGCAGCCAGCGGGCCGGCCGGTCCGCCGGGAAGGTCGGGTAGCCGCAGAACAGCTCATCGCCACCGTCTCCGCTCAGGACGACCGTGGCGGCGCCCCGGGTCGCCCGCGCCAGCGCGTACCGGGGCAGAAAGGATGCGTCGCCGAGCGGCTCGTCGAGGAGCCCGCCCACGTCATCCATGAGGCCGAGGGCGTCACGGGGGGAGAAGACGATCGAGTGGTGCTCGGTCCCGCAGTGCTCGGCGATCTGCCGGGCGGATGGCCGTTCGTCGTAGGTGGGCTCCTCGAAGCCTACCGTGAAGGTCCGGAGGCGGCCTGGCCGGCTCGCGCGGGCCGCGATCGCGGCGATCGTTCCGGAATCGACGCCCCCGCTCAGGAAGACTCCAAGGGGCACGTCGCTCACGAGCCGGCTGCTCACCGAAGCCTCGAGCTGAGCTCGTAGCTGCTCGCACCACTCCGGCTCGCCGAGCGAGTGGTCCGGCCGGAAGCGCAGGTCCCAGTAGCGGGCGAGCCGCGGCTTGTCGGCCAGGGATACGACCAGCGTGTGGCCCGAAGGCAGCTTGGCGATGTCGGACAGGATCGAATGGGGTGCGGGAATGCACTCGAACAGGAGGTAGCGGGCGAGGCTCTCGAGAGACAGCGTCGCGGGCACGTCGGGGTGCTGGAGGAGGGCGCGCAGCTCGGACCCGAACACGAAGATGTCCGGGCCCGCATGGTAGTAGAGGGGCTTCTCGCCCATGCGGTCGCGCGCCAGCAGAAGGCTCTGCCGGGTCCCGTCCCAGAGCGCGAAGGCGAACATGCCGTCGAGGTCGTGGACGCACTCCGCCCCCGACTCCTCGTAGGCGTGCACGATGACCTCGGCGTCCGAGCGGGTGCGGAATCGGTGGCCGCGGCGCTCCAGCCGGTCGCGCAAGGCGGCGAAGTTGTAGATCTCTCCGTTCATCACGACCTGGATGGTTCCATCCTCGTTCGCGATCGGCTGCCGACCGCCGGTCGGATCGATCACCGCGAGCCGACGGACGCCGAGCGCGACATGGTCGTCGATGTAGGCGCCCTCGTCGTCCGGCCCCCGATGGCGGAGCGCCGCCGTCATCCGCCCGAGTACCTCGAGGCGGTTCTCCCGCGGTCGGTTCACCACGAATCCGGCGATCCCGCACATACCGGGTGACGGCGCTAGTGGCCGCAGCGGAGACGGCGGGCGGGAGGGCAGTGGCCGAGCGCGGAACGGACTGCCGGCGTCAGCATTTCTCGATCTCCGTGTCGGCGCCGACGCCCGGAAGCGTCGACCCGACGGCACGTGCGTTGACGCCCCGTGCATGGGCCACGGGCGTGTGTTGACTCGTCCGGTGAGCGGTCCACCGCCCACCGAGAGGAATCGCTTTACGGCACGGATTGCCGCGGCGGTCGGCCGCCGTTACTACGAGAGGAATTGCCTAGGAGAGGGGCGGGGCTCGAGCGTCAGCGGCGGAGGAGTACTGCGTAGGAGCGAAATCCGCGGCGTCGAGGGAAACGCGAGGTCCGAATATCGGAAATGGCGACCAGTCACACAGAGGGAAGGGGTCGACCGTGGCCAGACTGGACGTGACGACGAACACCGCATCGTCGTAGTCCGCGTCGTCGAAGTAGCCGCTGACCCATGTCGGGTCCGGTGGCTCGGCATAAGCCAGGGGGATCACCGCGACGAGAACCGTCACCAGCGAGAAGAGGAAAGCGAGGATCGAGACCCGACGTATCATGCCAGCCTGAGTTGATACGCGACACCGTGAATTGTCAAGCCATTGTTGGCCGAACACGTCGCCACGCCGTTTGACCGTACAATGCCCCGTGATGTTCGACCACCAAGACGCCACGCCGAGTTCCTCGACCGTGGCCCGCCTGCTCGACCTGGCCGCGCTCGCGACGGGCGTCTGGCTGGGCGCCGCCCTCCTGTTCTGGTCCGGCTGGTCGGCGTCCTTCTGGGCCCGGCCCGAACACGTGGTCCTGTTCCTGGTCGGCCTCGTCACGCTCCGATCCTTCGTCGCTCCCATCGCGATACCCGAGGTCGAGCCTCGCGTCATCGTCGCGGTCGGGGTGACGCTCTACGGGATCATCCTGTCTTTCGTCACGGTGACCCGCCATCTCATGTTTCGCACGCACGCACTCGACCTGGGCTACTACGTGCAGGTCACCTGGAACCTTGCTCGCGGTCACGGGCCCTACGTGAGCCTGCCCGAGATGCACGCGTGGGGCGATCACCTCTCGCCGATCATGTACCTGTTCGTCCCCGCGTTCCGGCTCGTGCCGGGTGCCCCCGTGCTCCTGGTCGGCCAGTCCGTGGCCCTCGCGCTCGGCGCCTTGCCGGTCTTCGGGATCGCGCGGCACCGGCTGCGGGACGAGCGATCGGCGGCGGGGTTCGCCGTGCTCTACCTTCTCAACCCGTCGCTTCACGGCATCAATGTTCGTGACTTCCACGCGGCGGCGCTCGCCATCCCGCTACTCCTGGCCGCGATCTACTTCGCGGAGATCGGACGCCCGTGGCTCCTCGCGGGCGCGGTCGTGCTCACCCTCGCCTGCCGGGAAGACGCCGCCCTGCCCGTGATCGGTCTCGGCGCGTGGATGGCCCTGGGGAGACGACGATGGCTCGCCGGCGTTGCCACTGCCCTCGGCGCCTTCACCCTCCTGGCGGTCGAGGTCCGCTGGATCATCCCTCACTTTCGTCACGAGCCCTACGCCCATCTGGGACGCTACGCCGCACTCGGCCAGTCCCTTGGTCAGATCGTCCTGACCGTCGTCGTGCACCCGTTCCGGACGCTCGGTGGGCTCCTCACCTGGGGACGCCTGGTGTACCTGGTGGCGCTGCTGGCGCCCCTTGGCCTCCTGCCCCTGTGGGGCGGGCGAGACATCGTCGGCGCGCTGCCCGCGCTCGCCGAGAACCTGCTGAGCAGTGACCCCGTCCTCTACAACTACCGCGCCCAGTATCAAGCGTTTCTCCTGCCCTTCCTCTTCCTGGCGGCCATCGCCGGATACGCGCGGCTCACCGCGCGGCGAACGTCGCGGTGGCCCATCTCCCCCCTGGCGGTGGCGTTCGTGTCGAGCCTCGTGCTGGCGTCCCCTCTGGCCAATGACCTCGCCGTGGCCCGATGGTGGCCCGCGCAGGAGCAGCGCGCGGCCTATCGGGTCCTGGCCCAGGTCCCCCCGGCGGCATCCCTCTCCGTCCAGGACCGCTACGTACCCCACCTGAGCCTCCGCCGCGTCGTGACCGTCTTCCCGACCGGGCTCGATCGGGCGGAGTATGTGCTCGTGAACGAGGAGGCCTATCCCTGGCACGGCCTCGCCGACGTGAAGCTCGAGCGCGATGCCGACGCCGTGACCATCGCGATGGCCGGCCGGCGGTTCCGGTATCGCGTGGTCACGCAGGCCGGCCCCCACCTCCTGCTCCACCGATCCTGACGAGTCGGCTTTGCTTGACGGGGCGGCCGTGGGGCGCTAGGCTCGCGGCCATGAGCGCGAGGCGCGCGTTGGTCCTACTGCTCCTCGCCTGCCTCTTCAGCTTGACTCCGCTCGCCTATGCGAGCCCTCCTGACCCCACGTGGGTCGACGGTTTCTTCGACGACGACGACGGTGACGACGTCATCGTCGCGATCTCCTGGGCGGCGTGGGCGGTCGACCTCGATCCGCTCGCCGTCGTCACGCCACTGTTCGCATCGGTCTCTTTCGTCCCGGTCGGCGAGCCTGAGCTCGCCTCGATCGCTCCCCGGCCCGTCTTCCTGGGCCGGGCCCCGCCGGTAGCCTAAGCCCCCACCCTCGTTCGTTGGCCAAGAGCCTCGGTCTGTCGAGGCTCTCCGACAACCGTCGATCGCAGCTCGGACCGCAGGGGACCCGTGTCCTTACACGTGTCCTTTCGGGCCCGAGGGGGGAGCTACCTCGTTGATACGACCAAGGTTGACATCTCGCTTTCACGACGAGCGTCGGCCCGACCGCGCGCTCGCTGCCGGCCGAGGCTGAGCATGTGCGGCATCGGCGGCGTCCTGATGAAGCACGACTGCGCCGACCCGGGTCTCCTCGAACGCATGGCCGCGACCCTCGCGCATCGAGGCCCCGACGATCTGGGCATGCACGTGGCGGGGCCCCTCGGCATGGTCCAGACCCGGCTCTCGATCATCGATCTCGAGCACGGCCACCAGCCGCTGGTCGACGGGGCTCTGGCCCTGACCGCCAACGGGGAGATCTACAACTTCGTGGAGCTGCGCCGCAGCCTGGAAGCACGGGGACGTCGCTTCGCGACCGCCTCGGACAGCGAGACGATCCTCCACACCTACGCGCTCGACGGCTGCGATGGGCTCCGCTCCCTGAACGGCATGTTCGCCTTCGCGCTGTTCGACGCCAACGCACGCGAGCTCGTCCTGGCGCGGGACCGCCTCGGCGTCAAGCCCCTCTACTACGCGCACCTCGACGATCGGCTGCTCTTCGCGTCCGAGCTCAAGGCGCTGCTGGCGGTCTGGCCCCGCGAGCGGGAGATCGATCCCGGGGCCCTCCTGCAGTCCCTGCAGAATCGCTTCAACACCGGGGAGACGAGCCTCGTGCGGGGCATCCGGCGCCTGCCGCCCGGGACCGCGCTCGTCGTCGATGCCGAGCTGAAGGTCCGCGAGCATCGCTACTGGTCACCCCTCGACGTCCGCCCCCGCCGGCTCGACTTCGACGAGGCCGTCGAAGAGTTCGAGCCGCTCTTCCGACGGGTCATGCTGGAGCACCTGCGCGCCGACGTGCCGCACGGCCTCTTCCTCTCCAGCGGGGTCGACTCCGGCATTCTCCTCGCGATGGTCAGCGAGCTGACCGGTCGCCCGGTGCATACCTTCTCGGTGGGATACCGGGATCCGGCGATCGGAGACGAATTGGCGGACGCGGCAACGATCGCCCGGCGCTTCGAGGCCGACCACGTCGAGATCAGGCTCGACCGCGACGAGGTCTTTCGGCGCCTCCCGCACACCGTCTGGTCCACCGACGACCTGCTGCACGACTACGCCTGCTTGCCCACGTCGTTTCTTGCCGAGCGGGCGGCCCGGGCCCTCAAGGTGGTGTTGACCGGGGAGGGCGGGGACGAGGTCTTCGCCGGCTACGGTCGCTATCGCCGGACGCTACCTCAGCGATGGCTCAAGAACATGGTGGCGCCGGGCTCGGGCGGTTACCGCACCCGGGGTGAGTGGCGCTCCGACTGGGTGCGGGACGTCCTGGGCCCCGAGCTCAGGGCGGCGGACGCGGCACGCCGGGCGCCGGTGATCGCCGCGTGGCGGGCCACGCCGGCCGACTGGACCGACGTGACGCGCTGCCAGCTCGCGGACCTCGTCACCTGGCTCCCCGACGAGCTGCTGGTCAAGACCGACCGGGTGCTGATGAGCTTCGGGCTCGAAGGCCGGGTCCCGTTCCTCGACCATCGGGTGGTCGAGTTCGGCCTGAGCCTGCCGGATTCGCTGAAGGTCGGCGGCCGGCAGGGCAAGCTGTTCCTCAAGCGGTGGGGCGAGCGTCGCCTGCCGCCCACCCACCTCTGGCGACGGAAGCGTGGCTTCTACGTGCCGATGCGCGGATGGCTGCACGGCGCCTTCCTCGATCGCCTGGCCGTCCACCTCCCCGGTCATCCCGCGATCCGGCGCTGGTTCCGGGCCGACGCGGTGGCCCGGCTGCTGCGGGAGCAGCAGGGCGGGGGCAATATGACCCACGCGATCTGGGGACTCGTCCAGCTCGCGATCTGGCATCGCATCTTCATCGACGGGCACGTGCCCGGCCGGGACGAGGATCCGGTGGAGTGGATCGCGTGACCGTCTCACCCTCTCAGGTCGAGGGTCTGGCGCTGCGCAAGCCCGCGGTAAATGCCGTCCGGCCGTGCCATCAGCTCGGCGTGGCCGCCGACCTCCGCGATGCGGCCCTCGTGCACGACGACCACGCGGTCGGCATGCCTGACGGTGGCCAGTCGATGGGCGATGAGCAGCACGGTCCGTCCCCGCATGAGCTCGGCCAGCGCCTGCTGGACGAGAAACTCGCTCTCGGCATCGAGATCCGACGTGGCCTCGTCCAGGATCAGGATGGGCGGGTTCCGGAGGAACGCCCGCGCGATCGCGAGCCGCTGGGCCTGGCCGCCCGAGAGCCGGACCCCGCGCTCCCCGACCTGGGTCGCCAGGCCGTCGGGCAGCGCGGTGATGAACTCGGTCGCCTGGGCCATCCGGGCGGCCTCCTCGATCTCCTCCCGGGTTGCCCCCGGCTTGCCGTAGGCGATGTTGAAGCCGATCGAGTTCTGGAACAGAAAGGTATCCTGGCTCACGATGCCGATGAGGGCGCGAAGCGACTCCCCGGTCACCTCCCGCACGTCGTGCCCGTCGATCGTGATCCGCCCCGCGGAGACGTCGTGGAACCGCAGCAGGAGCTCGAGCAGCGTCGTCTTTCCGGCCCCGGACATACCGACGAAGGCGACCAGCTCGCCCTTGCGCACGATGAGCGAGATGTCGCGGAGCGCCCACTCCTCCGCCCCGGGATAGCGGAACCCGGCCCCCTCGAACGCGATACGGTCCGAGAACGTCTCCAGAGTGCGCGCACCGGGAGCGTCCACGATCGCGGCCGGCATGTCCAGGATCTCGAACACGCGCTCCACCGAGGCGATGGACTGCTGGATCGTGTTGAAGGTTCGAAACAGCTCCCGGACCGGACGATAGAGCAGCACCACCGCCGCGGTGAACGAGAAGAACTCTCCCGGCGTGAGCGATCCCGCGATCACCTGCGCGCCACCGTACGAGAGCGCCCCGATGATGCCGAAGGCGGCCAGGATCTCCATCAACGGCCCGGACAGCTCGTCGACCCGGATGTCCTTCAAGGCCAGTCGCACCCGCCGATCGTTGAGCGCGTCGAACCGCGATTGTTCGAGCCCCTCGCGCCCGAAGGCCTTCACGATCTTGGTGCCGGTGAAGGACTCCTGGAGGAGCACGGTCAGATCCCCCATCAGCTCCTGCGCGCGGCGATTGATCCGGTACAGCTTCCGCCCCAGCGCCCAGTTGACGATACCCACGAGCGGAAGGATGGAGGCCGCGATGAGGGCCAGCATCCGGTCGCGGCTGAACATCACCACCAGCAGCGCGATACTCGTACCCACCCGCCGCACGGTGTTCACGAGTACGACCGACGACAGACCTGCGATGCGGTTCACGTCGATCACGACCCGCGCCCGGAGCTCGCCCGAATGGAACGCGGCGAAGAACGAGAGCGGCATCCCCTGGATGTGGGTGTAGAGCTCGGCCCGGAGCCGGGCGATGACCCGCTCGCCGACGGACGCCATCAGGTACGACTCGCCGTAGCTGCCCAGGCCCTTGAACACGTACGCCCCGAGCAGCGCGAGCGGCACCACGGTGAGCATTCGCAGATCTCGCTTCAGGAAGATCTCGTCCATGACCGGCTTGACCAGCCAGGCGATCAGCCCGCCGGCGGCCCCGACCCCGCAGGCGAGGAGCGCGGCGATGGCCACCGTTATCCAGTGCGGCTTCAGATACGTGAGCAGACGCCGGAGCGCCCGGTAGCGCCCGCTCACCTCAGGATTCCTCGAAGCACCCGCTTTCAACCGCAGACTCCGTTCTCAATCGAGCCGACACTCGCATCCGGGGCCATTTCCGGGGACGTCGTCCGGACGATGATTCACCGAGTCTACCAGGGTCGTGGGGACGGAGCAGTCGGCGATCCGAGCGGCGCGGCGAGGACGCCGAGGGTCACGCTCGACATGAACGCCCGCCGATCCATCACTCGATTACCTGATCCGCCCGCGCCAGCACCGACGGCGGGATCGCGAGGCTTTGAGCCTCAGCGGTTTTGGAGTTGATCACCAGCTCGAACGTGGTCGGCTGCTCGATTGGAAGGTCGCTGGGCTTGACGCCCTTCAGGATCTTGTCCACGTATGTGGCGGCGCGTCGGAACATCGCCGGATAGCTGGGTGCATAGGACACGAGGCCACCTGCCTGAACAAATTCTCGGTACGGGTAGAGGGTAGGCAGGCGCCGCCGCGCGGTTAGAGCGACGATCTGCACTCGATGAGCCAGCAGACCACGATCCGGCTCGACGACCAGCGCCTGGGCGCGAGCCGCGACGATGGCCTGGAAGCCGTTCTCGAGGGCTTGACTATCTGCGGCCCCTACCACCGGTTCGAGCTTCAAGCGAAGGATCGTGGCGGCGTGCTGGATATTGTGAAGTCGGGCCGCATTGGCTGGGTTCGTAGGATTCCAGAGGACGGCGACGCGGGAGACGCCCGGTAGAAGCTCCGTTAGCAGTTCGAGTCGTTTTCCGTCGATCTCAGGGCTCATCGAGGCCAGCCCGGTAATGTTCCCACCGGGCCGCGCGAGGCTTGCCACGACACCGGCACTGATGGGGTCTCCCATGGCCGCTATGACGATAGGAGTCGTCCGTGTCGCTTCTTTGGCGGCGAGCGCGGCCGGCGTGCCGGACGTCACGATGACATCCGCCTTGAGACGGACCGCGTCCGCAACCAACGCGGGGAACAGATCGTTCCGGCCCTCGGCCCAGCGGTAGTCGATGACCACATTCCGGCCTTCGACGTAGTCGAGATTGCGCAACCCCTGGCGAAAGGAGTCGACGAGATCGCTCTCCAGCGCGGCCGAGGAATTGCCCAGGTACACGATCCGGTACAGCTTCTTGGCCGTCTGCGCCCCGGCCGCGAGGGGCGGGGCGACAAGAGCAGCGAGCGACGCGAAGAGGAACGAGCGCCGGTCCATCACTCGATCACCTGATCCGCTCTCTGCAAGAGGGCCGGCGGGATGGTCAGGCCGAGCGCCTTGGCGGTCTTGAGGTTGAGGAGCAGCTCGAACTTGGTCGGTTCTTCGACCGGAAGATCGCCAGGCCTTGCTCCTCTAAGGATCTTGACGACATACTCGGCGGCCTGCCGAAACTGCTCGGAGTAGTTGGATCCATACGACATCAGACCCCCGGCCGTCACATAGTCTCGGTCCATGAACATCGTGGGCAGCCGGTTCTTGGCCGCGAAGGCGAGAATCTGGTCACGGGCTCTCGTGGTCATCGTGTGGCTAATGAACACTGCGTCGGCGCGATCTTCCGTCATCTGCGCAAGCGCATTCCCGAAATCGTCCCGATTCCGCACGGCGATGACGATGGGCTGGAGCCGTAACGCCGGCGCGGTGGCCTCGATCTCCTTGAGCAGCGCGCGGTGCCATGGAATGACGGGATCCCACAAGACCGCGACGCGGGAGACGCGCGGCGCCACTTCTCTAAGGAGCTGCAGGCGCTTCGGGGTCATCTCGGCCAGCATTATCGTGACGCCGGTGACGTTACCTCCCGGCCGCCGGAGGCTCGAGACGAGCCCGCCTCCCACCGCGTCCGCGCTGGTCGCCATCACGATCGGGATGGTCGAGGTCGCCTGCATGGCGGCTCGGATAGCCGCCGCGACGTCGGCGACGATGACATAGGGCTTGAAACGGACTAGCTCCCCGGCCAAGGCGGGCAGGCGGTCGCTCCCGCCCAGTTGATACCGCCAGTCGATGACGAGGTTCTGCCCTTCGACGTAGCCGAGGTCACGAAGGCGCCGCCGGAGGGCCTGCGGCGGTTGTTCGTCCGGAGGGTAGAGGTTCAACAGGACGCCGACCCGCGCCGGCGGCTTCCCCGCCGGC
>Ga0075433_10001881_pt1 | contig 15779 bp, 14 predicted proteins | sample RhiMethybrSRZTD2_FD_75299 | JGI IMG/M metagenome (GOLD analysis project Ga0075433, IMG submission 75299) | Populus rhizosphere microbial communities from Tennessee, USA - Rhizosphere MetaG P. TD hybrid SRZTD2 | ecosystem: Host-associated > Plants > Roots > Rhizosphere > Soil | place: USA... | reverse complement strand
CATCCGCGCGTATCGGTCCTCCTGGGACCCAACGCGTTCCAGCGCTGCTCGCCGGCGCTCGTCGACGTCTGGCGCCGGCTCGCCGAGCAGCCGGGGCTTCACGCTCACGCGCATCTGGTCGAGACGCGCGTGCAGGCCACGCGCGGACGCGCGATGTGGCCGGGTGGGACCGTCGCGGAGATGGCGCGTGCGGGGCTTCTGAGCGAGCGCCTTTCGCTGGCTCACGGCGTCTGGCTCGCGCCCGAAGAAGCCGACGTCCTCGCTGGCCGCGGCACGACCGTCGTCCACAATCCGGCGAGCAATTTGATGCTCGGCAGCGGCCGGCTCCCCCTACCGGTAATGTTCGCGCGAGGCGTGCCGCTCGCGCTCGGGACCGATTCGTCCAACTCGGGAGGCCGCCACGACCTGTTCGAGGTGATGCGTCTGGCCCTGATGCTTCCGCGCCCCGACACGCCCGATCCGCGCGGGTGGCCCGACGCGCGGAAGGTGTTCGAGATGGCCACGGTCGGTGGCGGGCGCGCCATCGGTCAGGCGGGAACGGTCGGCCGCATCGAGCCGGGCCAGCGGGCCGATCTGGTGCTGCTCGACCCGCGCGGCGCCGCGCTGGCCGGCGGGCCGCTGAACCTGTCGCATCTGGTCCAGCACGCCGGCGCCGCCGCGGTCGCCGCGGTGATGATCGACGGCGCATGGGCGTTCCGCGACGGCCGGATCCTGACTTTCGATGAGAATGACGTGCTCGACGAGGCCGCCGCGATCGCCGCGGAGGTGCGCGCGAAAGCGGGACCGGAGCTCGTGCTTGCCGAGACCGCGATACCATATTTTCGGGCCTGCGGCTAGCGAGGCGCGCGGTCGAGCAGGAGCATTCGTCTGCGGTATGATCGCGCTTGAAGCGAGCCTAGCGCCCGAGTGAGCCAGGCGGCCGCCGGGCGCGCCGGATTTGAGGTGGCCATGCGATCGGATCGCGTGATCTCGACCATCGATTTTCACACCGCGGGAATCGGGATGCGCCTGGTGACGAGCGGGCTTCCGCGGCTGCCCGGCGCGACCATCGGCGAGAAGCGGCGCTTCTTCCAGGAGCATCACGACGACCTCAGGACCGGCCTCTGCCTGGAGCCGCGCGGACATCGCAGCCTCCTGATCGCGGTGATGACCGAGCCGGTGACGCCGGGCGCGCACTTCGGGCTCTTCTTCATCTATCCCGGCGGCTACTACGTGTCCTGTGGCGAGGGCACGATCGGCGCGGCAACCGTGGCCATCGAGACCGGCATGGTCCAGCGGCTCGGCGCCGAGACGCCGGTGGTCATCGACACCGAGGCCGGCGTCGTCGAGACGATCGCGCATGCCGACCGCGAGCGCGTGCGCGAGGTCACCCTGCGCTGGACGCCTTCGTTCGTCGCACTCGCCGGACAGAGCGTCGAGGTCGAGTCGGTCGGCGAGGTGCCGGTCGACGTGGCGGTCGGTGTCGGCAACGTCTTCGTCGTCGTCGAAGCCGACAAGCTCGGTCTCGCGGTGCGGCGCGATCTCGCCAAGCGCATCGCGCAGCGTGGCATGGCGATTCGCGACGCGGTGAACGCGCAGCTCCGGGTCGACATCCCCGGTGTCGGCAAGACCAGCGTGGACAACGTGCTCATTCACGAGCTGCCGGACGGGGCCGGCGTGTCGCCGAACGCGCTGGTGTGGGGCCCCGGCCAGGTCGACGCGGCGCCGTGCGGATCGGGCACCTGCGCCCGCATGGCGCTCTTCCATCATCGCGGGCTCCTGCGCGTGGGCGAGCGCATCACGAGCCGCGGCCTGCTGGGGCTCGACTTCACCGGACGCATCGCCGGCGAGACCACAGTCGACGGTCGGCGCGCGATCCTGCCGGAGATCACCGGCACCGCGTACCTCACCGGCTTCAGCCAGTTCCTGTTCGATCCAGAGGACCCGGTGCGCGCCGGGTATCTCCTCGAGGGCTGATCTCGTGAAGACTCTCGTGCTCGGCGGCGGCGTGGTCGGCGTGACGACGGCGTATTTCCTGGCCAAGACCGGCACCGAGGTGACCCTTCTCGAAGAGAAGGACGCGCTCGGCCTCGAGGCGAGCTCGGGGAATGCCGGGATCATCGCGCCCGGCCACTCGTTCGCGTGGGCCTCGCCGCGCGCGCCGCGCATGCTGTGGGAGTCGCTGCGCGGCGCCGAGACGGCGATCCGCATCCGCCCCACGACCGACCTGCGCCTCTATACGTGGGGGCTCCGCTTTCTGCGCGAGTGCACGGCGGATCGCGCCAAGCGCAACACGCTGATCAAGCTCCGGCTCTGCCAGTACAGCCAGGCCGTGATGAACGAGCTGGTTCGCGCCGAGCAGATCGAATACCACGCGATCGCCAGGGGCGCGCTTTACCTCTATCGCGACGCGGCCGAGCTCGACGCCGGCGTGAAGAAGATGGCGCTGCTCGCCGAGCACGGCCAGAAGCAGGAGATCCTGGACGCGCGCGGCGTCGCCCAGCTCGATCCGGTCTTCGAGCCGGTGCAGGGCAAGATCACCGGCGCGATCCGCGACGTCGGCGACTCGAGCGGCGACTCGCGGCTCTTCGTCGAGAATCTCGCGCGCGTCTGTCGCGAGAAGCTCGGCGTCACGATCAAGCTGGGCACGCGCGTGGCGGCGCTGCGCGGCGACGCGGATCGGATCGACGCGGCGCTGACCAGCGCCGGCGAGATGAAGGCCGACAACTACGTGCTGGCGCTCGGCGTCGGCGCAGCGAACGTCGCGCATACGGTCGGTGTGAGCCTGCCGGTCTATCCGGCGAAGGGTTATTCCTCGACGTTTCCGCTCAAGCCGGGCGGGCAGGCGCCGGTGGTGCCGGGTGTCGACGAGAAGTGGCTGGTCGGCTGGTCGCGGCTCGGCGATCGGCTGCGGCTCACGTCGACGGCCGAATTCGCCGGCTACGACTGGGGCTGGACGCCGCGCGACTTCAACAACATCTTGAAGCTCGCGCGCGATCTGTTCCCCGACGCCGCCGACTACGACCGCGGCGAGTACCGCGCGTGCCTGCGCCCGATGACGCCGGACGGTCCGCCGATCCTCGGGCTCGGCCGCCACCGGAACCTCTTCTTCAACGCGGGCCACGGCCACATGGGGTGGACCATGGCATGTGGCACCGCGCGGATCGTCGCCGACCTGATGACCGGACGCATGCCCGCGCTCGATCTCGAGGGCCTGACCCCGCGCCGGTGACGGCGCCACCGGATTTGCTGCGACGAGTCGGCGCACATCGATCCACCCGGCGCTATTGGATCACCTCGTCCGTCCGTACCAGCACTGACTGTGGGATCGTCAGCCCGAGAGCTCTGGCGGTCTTGAGGTTGATAACCAGCTCAGGGCGCTCGTACGCCTCGATCGGGAGGTCGGCAGGTTTCGCTCCCTTGAGAATCTTGTCCACGTAGCGCCCGGCCGCCACGCGCCCGACCTCTCTGATGTTCTCGGCGTAGGAAAAGAGCGCGCCGAGCTCGACCCATTCCTTGCGATGCCCGGCGACCGGAATGTGCCGTGCGGCGGCCTGGCGAAGGATCAGCAAGTGAAATTTCACTCGGAGGTTCAGTGAGGCGATGAAGACGCCATCCGCGTCGGCCCGCGACAGCGACGCGAAGACCTTCTCGATCGCCTGCTGCGTTCGCGTGTCGCGCTCGATGGTCGTGATCTTCATCGCAGTGGCGGCCTGGCGTACTTCACGCTTGAACTGCGGGACGCCTGGATCGTCCGGATCGGCGAGGACGAGCATCCGGCGCAGGCCAGGGACGATCTCCTTGAAGAGCTGCACTTCCTTGAGCGGCGCGTTGCCGAGCGCCACCAGACCGGTCATGTTCCCTCCGGGATGGCCCAGGCTCTTCACGAAGCCGGCCGCGACCGGATCCGTGACATGAAGAAAGACGACGGGGATGTCCTTGATCACTCCGTGGGCGGCCCGGATAGTCTGATTCTCGAATGCGACGACGAGGTCCGGCCGCGCCCGCGCGAATTCGGCGGCGGTGGCGCGGGCGGCAGCCTCGTCCGGCAGGTTGCGGAAGTCCAGCCGGAGGTTCTTGCCTTCCTCGTAGCCCAATGCCTTGAGCCCATCGCGCAGGCCGTCGAGCGATGGCGGCACATGGTCGAGGCCCACATGAAAGCTGGAAATCCGGTACACCTTCTCCGATGGCTGCGCCCCGGCAGCGCGCGGTGCAAGCAAGAGTCCGAGGACGACAACGATCGCGAACGCGAGCAGCCGCATCGGCATCTCGGTGGAAGGGTACCTGCCCGGAGCCTAGCCGAACAGTCCTACTTCTCGCCGAGATAGGTCTTGCGCACCAGGTCCGACTGCAGAAGCTCGGCGGCCGGGGCCTGGAGCACAATGCGCCCGGTCTGCATGACGTAGCCTCGATGCGCCACGCCGAGCGCCATCCGCGCGTTCTGCTCGACCAGCAGGATCGTCGTGCCCTGGCGGTTGATGTCCTGGATGATCTTGAAGATCGTCTCGACCAGGATCGGCGCCAGCCCCATCGAGGGCTCGTCGAGCAGGAGCAAGGTCGGTCGCGCCATCAGCGCCCGGCCGATCGCCAGCATCTGCTGCTCGCCGCCCGAGAGCGTGCCGCCGTGCTGCGCGGCGCGCTGGGACAGGCGCGGGAAGAGCGCGAAGACGCGCTCGAGGTCGGGCGCGATCGCCGCGCGGTCCTTGCGCGCGAAGGCGCCGAGCTCGAGGTTCTCCAGCACGGTCATGCGCGGGAAGATTCGCCGACCCTCGGGCGACTGCGCGATGCCCAGCCGCACGATGCGATCGGTCGACAACGTGTCCAGGCGCTGACCGCTGAACGTGACCGTGCCGCGCCGCGGGCGCGTCGTGCCGAGAATCGTCTTCAAGGTGGTTGTCTTGCCGGCGCCGTTGCTCCCGATTAAGGTGACGATCTCGCCCTGGGCGACCGAGAGCGAGACGCCGCGCAGCGCCCGAATGGCGCCGTAGTAGGTGTGGACGTCGGCCATCTCGAGCATCGCCGGGCTCACGCGCGCGGCGCCTGCTCGTAGCCCGTGCCGAGGTAGGCCTCGATCACCTTGGGATGACGCTGGATCTCGGCCGGCGTGCCCTCCGCGATGCGCACGCCGTAGTCGAGCACGGTGATGCGGTCGGAGATCCCCATCACGACTTCCATGTCGTGCTCGATCAACAGAATGGCCAGCTCGAGCTCGCGTCGGAGTGACCCGATCAGCGCGGTGAGGTTCTCCGTCTCGCGCGGGTTCATGCCGGCCGTCGGCTCGTCGAGCAAGAGGAGCCGCGGCTCGGTCGCGAGCGCGCGGGCGATCTCGAGCCGCCGCTGATCACCGTACGGCAGGTTGCGTGCCGTGTCGTGCTCCTTGCCGTCGAGGCCGACGAACGCCAGCAGCTCCCGTCCACGCTCCCGCGCGCGCGCCTCTTCGGCGACGACCGAGGCCGGCCGCAGCACGGCGCCCGGGACGCTCGCGTGCAGGCGACAATGCTCACCGACCAGCACGTTCTCCAGCACGGTCATCTGGGGGAACAGGCGAATCGACTGGAACGTGCGCGCGATCCCGCGCGCGACGATCGCGTTCGGCCTGAGCCCGACGATGCTCTTGCCCTCGAACTCGATGCGGCCCTCGTCGGGCGGGATGAGGCCGGTCACGACGTTGAAGAACGTGGTCTTGCCCGCCCCGTTGGGGCCGATGAGTCCGATGATGGCGCCGCGCGGGACGACCAGGTCGACCTCGCCCAGGGCGATGACACCGCCGAATCGCTTGGCGACGCCGCGCACGTCCAGGATCGGGTCTGGTGTCGCGCCGCGACGGGTGCGCTCGAGGAGCCACGCCGGCATCGCATGGACGGGGCGCGCCGGCTCGTCGAAGCGGATCGAATCAAGCTCATCGTCGGTCGGCGCCACCGGACGCACCCGGCGCCCGGCCAGGCCCTCGGGCTTGAGCAGCATCACCAGAGCCAGCCCGAGGCCGAAGAAGAACCAGCGCCACAGGGTGAGATCGGCGACCGCGAGGGCGTGCACGCCGGTGGTGCGCCCGAGCCAGCGGACGAAGAACGTCATCTGCGAGAGCGCGACGCGGTCGAAGATCGTGATCAACATGCCGCCGAGGATCACGCCCTTGATGCTCCCGGCGCCGCCGAGCACCACCATGCACAGCAGCATGATCGACACCTGGAACTCGAACGCGCCTGGCGTGATGGCCTGGAGCTTCGCGGCGTAGACCGAACCCGCGAACCCGGAGAACGAGGCTCCGAGCGCGAAGGCCAGAAGCTTGGTGGAGATCGGATTGACGCCGGTGCAGTCGGCGGCGGTCTCGTCCTCGCGGATCGCCATCCACGCGCGGCCCAGGCGCGAGTCGCGCAGGCGGTTCATCGCGAATATCGAGAGCGCGCCGATTATCAGTATAAGGAAGTACCAGGGGACCGGATCGGTCTCGAACGGCACGCCGGGCAGGTGCGGGCGGCCGATCGGATTGACGCCGTTCTCGCCGCCGGTCAGGTTGAGCCGCACGATCGGCCGCCAGCCGCCGATGTCGATCGTGATGTCGCCGAGGTTGCGGATCGCGACCGGGATGATCTCGCCGAAGCCGAGCGTGATGATCGCCAGGTAGTCGCCGCGCACGCGCAGGGTCGGCGCGCCGATCACGGTGCCGAGCAGCGCCGACACGGCCGCCGCGACCCAGATGCAGACCCAGAAGCTCCAGGCGTGGCCGTAGAGCGGCGAGCCGACGACCGGCGAGTTCAGGAGCCCCATCGCGTAGGCGCCGATCGCGAAGAAGGCCGCATAGCCGAGATCGAGCAGGCCCGCGTAGCCGACGACGATGTTGAGACCGAGCGCCAGGAGCACGTAGATCATCCCGTCCGAGACGGCGTGGACCGTCTGTATGCCGAGCGCGCGATCGACGAACGGATAGACGAGCAGGACGGCGACGAGCAGGATCCATCGGCCCGCGACCTTCATACCTTGTCGACGGCGCGCGCGCCCATCAGGCCCTGCGGGCGGAAGACGAGCACCAGGATCAGGATCGAGAAGACGATCGCGTTGGTCCAGCGCGCGGAGATGTACTGGTCGCTCCACGCCGAGAGAAATCCGATGAAGAGCCCGCCGAGCGCGGCACCGGGCATGTTCCCGATGCCGCCGAGCACGGCCGCGGTGAAGGCGCGCAGCCCGGCCTGGTAGCCCATCCACCACATGCCGATGTTGTAGTAGATGCCCTGGATCAGGCCCGCGGCGCCCGCCAGCGCGCCGCCCACGAAGAACGTCAATAGAATCGTCCGCTCGACGTTGATGCCCATCGCCTGCGCCGTCTCGCGGTCCTGCGCCGTCGCGCGCATCGCCTTGCCCCAGCGCGTGCGCGTGACGAAGTAGTTGAGCGCGATCATGAGCGGGATCGTCGCGCCGACCACGAGCACGTCCTTGGTCGTGACGAAGATCGCGGAGTCGATCCCGAACCACTCGCGCAGGATGTCGACCGACGGGAACACGTCGGGGTACGCGATCGGCGCCGGCCCCTTCCAGAGGAGCGCGAGATTCTCCAGCATGAACGACACGCCGATCGCAGTGATCAGCGGCGCCAGGCGTGTCGAGCGCCGCAGCGGACGGTAGGCGACGCGATCGATCGTGACGTTGATCGCCGCGGTCGTCAGCATCGTGAGCACGAAGACCAGCGGAAGAATCGTGACGAGCTCCCAGCCGGTCAGGGTCTTCGTCACGCCGAGCAGCGCGAACCAGGCGAGCGAGATGAACAGGCCCAGCATGAACACGTCGCCGTGCGCGAAGTTGATGAGCTCGATGATCCCGTAGACCATCGTGTACCCGAGCGCGATCAACGCGAAGACCGCGCCGCGCGTGAGCCCGTTGATCGTTTGCTGGACGAGCACCTCCCACCAATTCATATGGGGGGCTCCGAGCGCCCCCCAAGCCCCCCGGCGCTCGGACACGCCTCGGCGGAGCCGTGGCGCGCCTCGGGATCGCATTGCGGTGCAGGGGGCCTCGACGGGCCCCCCAAGCCCCCCGGCGCTCGGACACGCCCCGGCAAAGCCGTGGCGCGCCTCGGGATCGCTACGCGATTTTGGAGGCTCGAAGGGCGTCGCGCTGAATTAGTCAGGGTGTGGCCGCGGTCAGGGGTGCCCCGGTCGGGCCGGGGCACCCCTCGATGGAGCACAGCTACTCGAGGATGGACTCGAACTGGAACTTGCAGCCGATCGGCCCCTCGGCCTTCATGGCCTTGAAGCCGGACATGGTGTCGTAGTCGACGTCGCCGTTCTCGTCGAAGCTCCACTTGCCGTTGATGCCCTCGAAGTTCTTCGTGGAGGCGATCGCCTTGCGCACCGCCTCGCGCTTCTCGGTCACGTCCTTGGCCTTCTCGATCTGCGGCGCGGCGCGCTTGATCGCGTCGACGATCACCCGGCCGCCCTCGGCCGCGTAGAGCGCGTACGAGGTCGGCTCCTTGCCGTACTTCGACTTGTAGGTCTCGTAGGTCTTGGCGCCGACGCCGCGCATCTTCTCGAAGGGAAGCCCGGCGAAGGTGACGCGCATGTCGGTCGCGAGCGCCGCGTCGCACGTCGCGCCCTTGAGGAGCTCTTCCTCGAGCAGGCCGTCCGGGCCCATGAAGCGCGTGCGCGGGGCGACGAGCCCGACTTCCTTCATCTGCCGGATGATGACCTGCGCGCCGGTCTCGATGACGCCACCCATGTAGACGAGGTCCGCGCCCGAGGCGCGCACCTTGGTGAGGACCGGTTTCTGGTCCGGCTGCTTCCAATCGATGCCTTCGTTGGCGACGACTTCGAGCCCGATCTTCTTCGCGGTAGCCTCGAAGACGTCGGCGATGCCCTTGCCGTAGAGCTCCTGGTCGTTGAGGATGAAGACCTTCTTGGTGCCCAGGCGCTTGGCCCACTTGGCGCCGACCGCGCCCTGGATGTCGTCGGCCGGGATCGGCCGGAAGTAGTTCACGAAGCCGCCCGGACGATAGATCTCCGGCTCACCCGGCGCGGCGCCGCGCTTCTTCGTCAGCCCGGGGTACGTGTTGGCCGGCGTCACCTGCGCCATGTGCGCGCGATTGGTGATCGGGATCGACACCTTGGCGGCGCCCGAGTTGTAGGTGCCGATGTAGACGATCGCGAGCGGGTCGCCGACCGCCTTGTTCGCGTTCTCGGCCTCGACCGCGCCGTCCCACTTGCCGGTCTGGGGCGAGGCGTCGTCGAGATTCACGACCTCGAGGCAGAAGCCCGCGACCACGCCGTTGACCTCGGAGACCGCGAGGTCGACGCCATTCTTCATGCCCGTGCCTTCCGGCAGCATCGCGCCCTGCATCGGCCACGACGTGTAGAGGCGGAGCTTGCCCTTCGGGCACTGCTGGGCGTCGGTGCCGCCGACGAAGCCCACAAGACCGAGGAACAGTGCGACAGCGGTGATCACGCGCAACACTCTCATGGCTGGACCTCCCTGATCGGCGCTATGATGCTGCCTCTGATCCGGCTGGCGGGTATCAGACTATGCTTGATCAGGCCTTGTCAACGTTGGTGAACGTGCCCGCGCGGCGTGCAACCGCGCGTCGGGGCGCCACGTTGAAATAGGCGACCGAGCACACGAGGAAGTCGAGGGCCCTAGCCGAAGCCATGCGGCCGCGCATCATCTACGACGCCAAGCCGGGCTCGCCGCTCGAGGTTGATCGCGAGCTCTACGGCCGTCTCGCTCGCGAGACCGGCCGCCGTACCCTCGTCGACCGGTTCGTCGTGCCGCGTCGGAGCGGCCGTGCCTGGCCGGTCCGGGCGGGCCAGATCTTCCGCATCGTCGCCGTCGAAGGGCCGCAGGTGGCCGATCTCAACGTGTGGAGCCTGGCGAACCCGCGCGAGCGGTTCTGGGCTTCGCGCACGCGGCAGCTCCACCAGGCGCACCTCACGACTTTCGACCGCCTGTGGTCGTGCCTGCCGTATCTCAGGCCGATGCTGACGATGACCGCCGACAGCGTGCAGTACGGACGCGACGAAGACGGCGGCGGCTGCCACGATTTACTCGGGACGCGCTGCGACCCGTACGTCCACAAGCTCCTCAACGGCGAGGAGTTCGATCTCTGCTGCCACAGTAACCTCGTCCGCGCGGTGGCGCCCTTTCACCTGACCGAGCCGGACGTGCACGACGTGCTCAACGTCTTCCAGGTCACCGGGCTCACCCCCGAGGGCAAGTACTTCGTCAAGCCGAGCCCGGCCCGCCAGGACGACTACGTCGAGTTCTTCGCCGAGATCGACGTGCTGGCCGCGATCTCGGTGTGCCCGCACGGGGATCTTTCGGTGGCCGTGTGGGGGCCGGGCGCCGGCGATCCGCTGGCCACGTGCCGTCCGCTCGGCGTCGAGATCTGGCAGCCCGCGTCCGAGCTGCTGACCGGATGGAAGCCGCCGGCCCCATCGGATTATCATGGCGGCCACGGACTCCGGCACGACGAGGCGAGCGATTAGGTATGTCCGTCGAGCTGGTCCGCGAGTACTGGGCCTATCATCACTGGGCGAACCGCCGGCTCTTTGACGTGATCGCGGCGCTCGGCGACGACGCGGCCGGGCGCGAGATCGGCACGCAGTTCAGCGAGCGAAGCCTGCGCGCGATGCTCGTGCACATGTACGGCGCCGATTGGTTCTGGCTCGAAACGTGGCGCGGCCGGCCGCCGGCGATCGTCCGCGGCGATCCGACCTACGGTCTGGTCATCCGAACACTCGGCGAGCTGCGCCAGAAGTGGGACGAGCTCGAGACCGCGCAGCGGGGCTTCCTGGCCGAGCTCGGCGAGGGCGACCTGTGGCGCGCGCTCGACGGCAAGACCCCGGAGGGCCGGACGTTCAGCCGGCCGCTCGGCATGCTGCTGCTCCACGTTCCGACTCATGCGGCCCATCACCGGAGTGAGCTTGCCACGATGCTCACGATGACGAGCGGCTCGCCTCCGGACACCGGGATCAACTCGTACTATCGAGAGAAATCCGAAAAGGGGGCGACCAAGTGAGCGGTGACCTCGTCACGATTCCGGCCCGCGGGGGCAAGGCGGCGCAGGCCAGCATCGGCCAGCACATCAAGGTCGTGAATACCCACGGCACGCAGGTCGTCGACGCCTGGGCGTTCAACGCCCGCGATCTGACCGAGTGGATGTCGATGGAGGCCAGCCGCGCCTCGTTCATGAAGCTCGCCGCCGGGGTCGGCGACACGTTCGTCACCAACCAGCGCAAGCCGATCCTGACTCTGGTCGAGGACACCTCGAGCTGCGTCCACGACACCTTGATGGCGCCATGCGATCGCTGGCGCTACGGGCTCCTCGGCGTCACCGGCTATCACGACAACTGCCGCGACAACCTGCACTCGGCGCTCGCGAATCTCGGCGTGGTGATCCGGGCCACACCGTCCTCGCTGAACCTCTTCATGAACATTCCGTGGACGCCGGACGGGCAGCTCGCCTGGGGCGAGCCGGTCTCGCCGCCCGGCGGCTACGTGGTGTTCCGGGCCGAGATGGATCTGGTCATCGCGGTGTCCGCCTGTCCTCAAGACATTCTGCCGATCAACGGCCGCACCGGCCGGACGACCGAGGCGCACTTCGCGATCTACTGACGCCGGGGCCGTGGCTCGCGGCCGGGCTCACGCGCGCGCGAAGTCGACGGCGGTCGAATTGCCGCCGCACACGACCACGCCGACCCGCTCGCCCGGCGCCGGCGTGTAGGCACCGCTGAGGAGCGTCGCGAACGCGGCGGCGCCGCCGGGCTCGGCCACGATTCGCGCCGCGCTCCAGAGCGCCTCCTGCGCCCGGAGGATATCGGCGTCTTCCACGAGCAGCACCCGGGTGACGTGCGCGCGGGCGATCGGGAACATCAGCTCGCCGACCCGGCGCGGCGCGAGCGAGTCGGCGGCGATGCCGCCCGCGGGCGCATCGACGGGGCGTCCGGCCTTCAAGGCCTCGGTCAGGGTCGGCGCGGATGTGGGCTCGACCCCCACGACATCCACCGTGCCCGCGTACCACGCGGCGATGCCACCGATGAGGCCGCCGCCGCCCACCGACACGAGCACCGTATCGAGCGGCGCCTGCTCCGCGAGCTCCATTGCGAGCGTGGCCTGGCCGAGCAGGGTCTCCACCTGGTCGTATGCGTGCACGACGAGCGCGCCCGTCCGCTCGACCCACGCGTTGCTGGCCGCGAGCGCGTCGGCGTACAGGGCGCCGCCCACCTCGAGCTCCGCGCCGCAGGCGCGGATGCGCGCCATCTTCGCCGGAGAGGACACCGTCGGCACGAAGATCCGGGCCCGCACGCCGAGCCGCATCGCGGCGTACGCGACCGCCACGCCGTGGTTGCCGCCCGAGGCAGCGACGACGCCGGCGGCGGGAATGGCGCGGGTCAGTAGATTCGTGAACGCGCCTCGTACCTTGAACGAGCCGGAGTGCTGCAGGAGCTCGAGCTTCAGCGTGAGCGGGAAATCACCGAGCCCGAAATCGGTCCCGTTGACGCCGAGCACGGGCGTGACGCGCACGTATGGCCGGATCACCTCTCTCGTCTTCTCGATCTCCGCCTTCCCGATTCGTCCGTTCTCAGCGCTACCCGCCACCGGTGACCTCCGTCGAGCAGATTGCGGCGGAGCGCGCGGAAGGGCGCCGCACCGCACGAGTATGTTGACATGGACTTAGCCACTTGGCAAAGTGGCGAATATGCTTTCCGTGGATGTCGCCAAGGCGTTGGCCAACGAGAAGCGGCTGCAGATCCTCGGCTGGCTGAAGTCGCCGCGCGCGCATTTCCCGCGGCAGGTCGACGGCGACCTGGTGCGCGACGGCGTGTGCGGCGTGTTCATCGCGGCCAAGCTCGGCGTCAGCCAGCCCACGGCCAGCGAGCATCTGCGCATCCTCTCGCACGCGGGACTGATCCGCGCCCGGCGGATCAAGCAGTGGACGTTCTACCAGCGCGACGAGAAGCGCATCGCCGAGGTGAAGCGCGCGTTCCGCTCGGCCTGGTAGTCCGCGCCGGTCGAGCGCGTGTGATAGCATCGCGCGCGATGACTGCGCTGCGCAGCACCGACGGCTTCCTCACGACGCACACTGGTAGTCTGCCGCGCCCCGCCGATCTGATCCGCATGATGTATGCGAAGGAAGAAGGCGTACCCGTCGACGCGGCGGCGCTCGGCGCGCGCATCCGGGCGGCGGTGGACGAGGCCGTCGGCAAACAGGTCAAGGCGGGCGTGTCGATCGTGAACGACGGCGAGATGAGCAAGCCGAGCTACGCGACCTACGTGAAGGATCGTCTGAACGGCTTCGGCGGCGCCAGCCATCCGCTGACGTACCGCGACCTCGTCGACTTCCCCGAGATGGCCAAGCGGGTCTTCGGCGATCCCGGCCGCTCGCGGCGTCGCACGCCGGCCTGCGACGGGCCCATCAGCGTGCGCGATCCGCGGGCCGCCGTGAGCGACGCGGAGAACCTCCGCGCCGCGTGCGACCTGGCCAAGGCTCGGCACGGGTTCATGTCGGCGGCTTCGCCGGGCGTGATCTCGCTGTTCTTTCACAACGATCACTATTCGAGTCATGAGGCCTACCTGTTCGCGATCGCCGAGGCGATGCGACCCGAGTACGAGGCGGTGGCGCGCGCGGGCTTCATCCTGCAGCTCGATTGCCCCGATCTCGGGATGGGCCGGCACATCCAGTTCGCCGACCTGCCCCTCGAGGACTTCCGCCGGATGGCGCGACTCCACGTCGAGGCGATGAATCGCGCGCTCGCGAACGTGCCGCCGGAGCAGGCGCGCCTGCACGTGTGCTGGGGCAACTACGAGGGGCCGCATCATCACGACGTCGCGTTGGCCGACATCATCGACATCATCTTCGAGGCCCGGCCCGCCGGCATCTCGTTCGAGGCCTCGAACCCGCGCCACGCGCACGAGTGGCGGCTGTTCGAAAAGGTGAAGCTGCCGCCGGGCAAGGTCCTGATCCCGGGCGTGCTCGACTCGACCACGAACTTCATCGAGCATCCAGACCTCGTCGCCGAGCGCATCGGCCGCTACGCGCGGCTGGTCGGGCGCGAGAACGTCATCGCCGGGACGGATTGCGGATTCGGCACCTGGGTGGGTCAGGCCGCGGTCGATCCGGACATCGCGTGGGCCAAGCTCGCCAGCATGGCCGAGGGCGCGAGGCGGGCGACGCGAGAGTTCTGGCAGTAGCCGCAGCGCGCGGTCAGAAACCGCGCGGACGCTCTTCGTCGAGCTCCGTCAGCACGGCGATCTGGCCGTCGATGGCCGACAGCATCTCGAGCAGATCGGTCGTGTACCAGTCACAGTCGCTTCGCGAGAGCGCCTCGAGCGCCGAGCACAGGTGCCCGGCGACCCCCGAGAGCACCCGGATCTGATGGGCTCGCGCGTCCGCCTCAGCCATCCGGCGCTTCGTAAGCCGGAATCGCGCCGCTGTCAATCGAGAAGTTCGCCACCCCCCGGCTACTCACCGGGGATTTCCCGGCCTTGACCCCGTCCGATGGGCGGGGCATAGTCTCCGCTACGTAACGCCTAGCCGTAGCGACCCGTCGAGCTCCTACGATCCGAACGTCACGCGCTCGCGTGGCGAGGAGGAAGACGATGGCACGTCCCGCGAAGCGGCACACCCGTCGCCAGTTCCTGAAAAAATCCGCCGCGCTCGCTGCCGGCGCCGCGTCCACGCTCTCCGTCGCGGCCCCCGCGTTCGCCCAGCGGCCGAAGCTCAACTACTGGTGCTACCAGTTCCTGAAGGAGAGCGACGACGCGCGCGCCAACTTCGCCCGCGAGTGGGCGCAGAAGAACAACGTCGATCTGCAGATCACGATGGTGCCGTTGAAGGAGTTCCTGCCGAAGATCACCGCCGCCATCGAGGCCAAGGCCACGCCGGACATCGTCGAGTCCAACGCCGTCGAGCTGCGCGCTCGGGGTCAGCTGCTCGAGGTGACCGACATCTACAAGAAGCTCGAGAAGACGTACGGCGGCTGGGTCGGCAACGCGCCCAAGATCATGCTCGAGCCCGACGGCCGCGTGCACCACCTCATGTACGGCTTCCAGGGCTTCATGCTGGTCAGCCGCGACGACCTGCTCGACAAGGCGGGCCTGAAGCCGCCGCCGGCCACGTGGGCCGATCTCCTGGCGTACGCGAAGAAGGCGCAGCAGCCACCTCGGTTGTTCGGGCTCGGGATCCCGCTGAGCAATCAGACCGACTCCCAGGTCTGGGAAGACATGATGAAGAGCTACGGCGCGCGCCTGGCCGACGACAAGGGCAAGCGCGTGGTGTTCGGCGACTACAAGCCGCAGGTGTGGGAGTTCCTGGATTTCTTCACCGAAGTCTGGAAGTCGGGCGTGCTGCCGCCGGGCGTGACGACCTGGGACAACACGATGAACAACTCGACCTACCAGGCGGGCAAAGCGGTGTTCGTGCTGAACCCGATCACGATCTCGCTCTGGCTCGAGACCAACAACCCGGAGCTCCTGGCCAAGACCGGACACTACACGTACCCGCGCGGCCCGAAGGGCCTGATCCAGCCCGTCACGTTCGGCTCGCGGGCGATCATGAAGTACACGAAGGTTCCCGAGCTGGCCAAGCAGTTCCTCTGGGATTCGATGGAGCCTGCGAAGATGGACCGCGAGTCGGGCGTGAGCCAGTGGGGCCCGGTCCTGAAGGACTACCTGAAGTTCGAGGTGTGGAAGAAGAAGCCTTTCATGAAGGGGCTGATCGAGATGTCCCAGCGGGGCGAGCCGCAGGGCTACCCCGACGTCTTCAACGACGCCTGGCGCGAGCAGTTCACGAACACGACCATCTCACGGATGCTCCA
>Ga0075433_10001877_pt1 | contig 15793 bp, 16 predicted proteins | sample RhiMethybrSRZTD2_FD_75299 | JGI IMG/M metagenome (GOLD analysis project Ga0075433, IMG submission 75299) | Populus rhizosphere microbial communities from Tennessee, USA - Rhizosphere MetaG P. TD hybrid SRZTD2 | ecosystem: Host-associated > Plants > Roots > Rhizosphere > Soil | place: USA... | reverse complement strand
TGATTCATAAGGCGATCGAGGACGGCTCGTTCTTCTCGAATCCCGTCTTCAAGGGGGCGCTCGACGCGGCGAAGAAGAGCGGCGGCCGGCTCCATCTCATGGGGCTGCTCGGCGACGGCGGCGTGCACAGCCATCAGCGCCATCTCGAAGCGCTCATCGAGCTCGCGCACAGGGAAAAAATCAAGACCGTCTATCTCCATCTATTCCTCGACGGCCGCGATACGCCGCCGCAGAGCGCCGAAGGCTTTATCCGCGAGCTGAACGAAAAGCTCGTCGGCTATCCCAACGTCAAGACCGCGACCATCGGCGGCCGTTATTTCGGCATGGACCGCGACAAGCGCTGGGACCGCACCGAAAAAGCCTACCGGGCGCTGACCGCGGGCGTCGGCGAGCGCGCGCGCTCCGCGGAGGAGGCGATCCGGAAAAGCTATCAATCGGGCGTCACCGACGAGTTCGTGCCGCCGACGGTGATCGAGCCCGAGGGGACGATCCGCGACGGCGACGCGGTGATCTTCTTCAACTTCCGCGCCGATCGCGCGCGTCAGATGACCCGCGCACTGACGCAAAAGGATTTCTCCGAATTTCCGCGCGAGCGCCGCATCGCGCTCGCCGCTTACGCCACCATGTCGGAATACGACGCGACCTTCGGCCTGCCGGCGGCGTTCCCGCCGCGCGATTTGAAGAATATTCTCGGTGAGGTGGCGAGCCGAAACGGGATTCCGCAGCTCCGCATCGCCGAGACCGAGAAGTACGCCCACGTCACCTACTTTTTCAACGGCGGCGAGGAGAAGAAGTTCCCGCTCGAAGAGCGCATCCTGATCCCATCGGTTCGAGATGTCGCGACCTACGATCTCAAGCCCGAGATGAGCGCCTCCGAGATCGCCTGCGCGCTCGTTCCCGAGATCGAGGCGGAGCGCTACGGGCTCGTCGTGCTCAATTACGCCAACGCCGATATGGTGGGCCACACGGGAAACTTCGCTGCGACGGTGCGCGCGTGCGAGGCGGTGGACGCCTGCATCGGCAAGGTCGTGGACGCCGCGCTCGGCCGCAAGGCGCGCGTGATCGTCACCGCCGACCACGGCAACGCCGAGCAGCTCCTCGACTACGATACCGGCGAGATCCACACGGCGCACACGTCGAACCCCGTTCCGGTCATTATCGCCGACGATGCATTGAAAACGGCGCGGCTTCGTACCGGCAAGGCGATCGACGTCGCCCCCACGATCCTCGGGCTGCTCGGCCTTCCCGAGCCGCCGGAGATGTCCGGAAAATCGCTCATCATAAAATGATAGGCGCGTTTTGAATTTCAATTGAATTTAAAACCCGACACTCATCCTGCGCGATTCGCCGACGCTCGCTTCGGGCGTTGGCTGGATTGGCTTTATCCGCCGCGCTGTCGCTTTTGCCGTGAATCGACGCGCCGCTCCGACGACTGCTTTTGCGCCGCCTGCCTCCAACGCATCCGCGTGATCGATTGCCCCATCTGCACCGTTTGCGGCCGGCCTTTTCTCGACACCAGCGGCGACGACCACCTCTGCGGCGGCTGCATCGCCCGGCCGCCGCACTTCACCCGCGCGCGCTCGTGGGCGTGCTATTCGACAGACGACGGGGAGGAGCACCCGCTCCGCAGCGTCCTGCAGCGCTTTAAATACGGCCGCAAAGTTTCATTGGGCAAACCGCTGGGCCGGTTGATGGCGGAGGGTTCCAGCGGCTTTTTCGCCGCCGGCTCGATCGATCTCGTCGTTCCCGTGCCGCTGCACCGAAAAAGGCTGAGGTGGCGCGGCTTCAATCAGTCGGTGGTCCTCGCCCATGAGATCGGACGTGCCTGGGACCTCCGCGTCGACGCGTTCGCGCTCACGCGCTCGCGCGCGACGCCGCCGCAAACGCAGCTTCACGAGGACGAACGGCGGAAGAATATGCGGCGGGCGTTTTCCGTCAACCCGCGCAGGTCTGTGGACGACCGATCGGTTCTGCTGATCGACGACGTTTACACGTCCGGCGCCACCGTTGACGAATGCAGTCGTGCGCTCCTCGGCGGCGGAGCGCGCGAAGTTTCCGTTTTGACTTTGGCGCGCACTGTCTGAAGGATCAGGCATGGGGCTCGACGATCGCAAGCGCTGGAATGAAAAACACACCGCGGCTCACGGCGAAGAGTCGCCGTCTAAATTTCTCGAAGAAATCCTGGCGAGCGGCGCATGGCCGATTGCACCGGGCCGCGCGCTCGACGTCGCCACCGGCAAGGGGCGCAACGCCATTTTCCTCGCCTCCAAAGGCTTTCGCGTGGATGCGGTCGATATCTCGGCCGCCGCGCTGCAGGAGGCGCGCAAAGTCGCGCGCGCGAAGGGCGGGGCGGTCGATTTCATCGAGGCCGACCTCGAGCACGCCGATCTTCCGCGCGACGCTTACGATCTCGTCGTCAATTTCAATTTTCTCGAGCGCGGCTTGATCCAGCCCCTGAAGAACGCGCTCAAGGCCGGCGGGCACATCGTGTTCGAGACTTATCTGATCGACCAAAGGGAGATCGGTCATCCGAAAAATCCCGCCTACTTGCTGGGCCACAACGAGCTGCTCGACCTGTTCCGCGATTTCCGCGTGCTCTACTATCGGGAGGGCAAATTCGCTCACGGCGGCAGCGAGGCTTACAAGGCCGGGCTTTTGGCTCAGAAAGGCTGAGCCCGACGGCACCGCTCAACGATGTTGGGCAAAGATGCGGCCGCGGTCAAAGATATCTGCGGACCCCGGAGCGATAGCGTCGATAGCTTTCGCCGAACTTCCCTTCGAGGTAGCGCTCCTCGCGCTGGATGACGCCGAAATGCATGACGATGAGAACCGCTACCAGCAGGAAAAATCCCCACCAGGTGTCGAACGCCAGCGTTAACCCCAAGTAGATGAGCGTGAGAGAGACGTAGAGAGGATTGCGGGAAAAGCGATAGGGGCCGGAATCAGCGATGGCCGTCGTTGGACGGTATGGATTCACGTTCGTGCCAGCGGCCACAAGCGCTTGGCGGCCCCATATGGCCAGACCTGCGCCGAGCGCCACGAGCATGAGACCCGGCCAGAGCGCCGAGGCTTGGCCGAATATCGGCATCGGCTTGAACCAATGAAGCACGAGAGCGATCACCAAAGCGCCCCCGTAGATCAACGGAGGCGGCGCTATGATGCCGGGATGATCGGCGGATGCGGCCATGTCTCGGGAATCCTGCTACGGCGAAACTTTGAGCGCTCTAACTGTCTAGCTTGGGCTTGGGCAGGATGCCGTACGGCACGCCCTCCTCGTCGAGATCATGACGCTCTTCCGAGGTGGCGCTGCCGTAAATCGGCTTCTCTTCTTTCTCGCCATGAAAAATCGCGCGCGCCTCGGCGGCGAAGCGCGGGCCGACGTCTTCGAAATTTTCCTGCACATACTGATTCATCCGCAGGAGTAATTCTTTGACGTCGGCTTGTGAAAGCGCGGGGGGAGATGCGGTGGGCTGAGTCCGCTGTGGAGTCGCTTCCTTCTTCACATGGACGGCGCAGGCGTGCGGCAGCTTCTCCACTTCCGTGCTGCCGCAGGAGGGGCATGAGATGAGCCTCTTTTGAGCCTGCTCCTGAAAGCCTTCGAAGCTCGGGAACCAGCCTTCGAAGCGGTGTTCCGCCGCGCACATGAGATCGTAGACCACCATCGCCGTCAATTTAAGTTGCGCCGCGTCCTTTGTCAATGATTCGGGTTTTCGACCACGGCGCGAAATGATAGCATTTCTCCGACATGGCGGAGCCGACAACGATAAGAATCGTCCGTGCGATCCGCGACATTTCGCGCGAGGATTGGGACGGCCTCCTAGACGGCGGCTCGCCGTTCATGCGCTGGGATTGGCTCGACGCCCTCGAACAGACCGGCTGCGTCGAGGAGCAGACCGGCTGGATGCCGCACCATCTCGTCGCGGAGCGCGCGGGCCGGATCATCGGGGCGTGCGCCATGTATTTGAAGCAGCACAGCATGGGCGAGTTCGTTTTCGATTACGAATGGGCGGAGTTCGCTCACCGCTTGGGCATCGAATACTATCCCAAGATTCTCGTCGGCGTGCCGTTTACGCCGGTGACCGGCGCGCGGTTTCTCGCCGCTCCCGCCGAGCGCGCGCTCGTCGTCCAACTCATGGGACGCGCGCTGGCGCAGATCGCACGGCAAAACAACATCTCCTCGGCGCACGTGAATTTCTGTCCGGAGGCGGAGGCCGAAGCGCTCGCGCAAGTGGGATTCGTGCGGCGCATCGGGCTCCAATTCCACTGGCAGAACCGCGGCTACGCGACATTCGACGATTATCTGCAGTCGTTCCGTAGCGACCGGCGGAACAAGATCAAGCGCGAGCGGCGCGCGATCGCCGAGCGCGGCATCGCGATTCGCGTCGTCGAGGGCGCGGCGGTCACGCGCGAGCATCTGCGCACGATGTTCGCTCTCTACAAGGGGCATGTCGACAATCTTTATTACGGGAGGCAGTATCTGACGCGCGAGTTCTTCGACGAGCTCCTGCGGCGCTTCGCCTCGCACCTCTGCCTGATTTTCGCGGAGCGCAACGGACGCATCATCGCCGGAACTTTCAACGTGCGCGACGATGCCGCGCTATACGGGCGCTACTGGGGGGCGTTCGAGGAGGAGCCGTTTCTCCATTTCAACGTCTGCTACTACGCCGCGATCGAGCACTGTATTCGCTCAGGCCTCGAGCGCTTCGAAGCCGGCGCCGGCGGAAGCTTCAAGCAGCTGCGCGGCCTCGATCCCGAGCCGACGACCAGCATGCATTACATCGTCGATCCCAAATTTGGCCGCGCGGTCGAGCGCCATCTCGCTCAAGAGCGCGAGTTGATACTCCAAAAGCGCGCGCTGCTGCTGGAAAAAAGCCAGATCAAGAATGACGCCGCGAAGGACTGAAGCCCATCGGCGCGGCCGACAATCTTATACGGCGTTTTTTCGGCGGGTCTCCCGCGGGCGGGCGCTTGCGTTGCGGATCGTCCGCCGGCGGAGGTTCCTCGAGCGGCGGCTTCCTGCGCTCGGCGGGCGGATCTTTTCTCGGTGCCTTGCGCTCGCTGACTGCGCGCCGCGCGTCCATACCTTCAACGTAACCGGCGCGGCGATAAACACAAGCGTCTCTCGATTTACTCCCTGCCTTTCATGTGCATCTTTACGACCGAGAACTCGCGGTTGACCCCGTGGCAGACGACGCAACTCTCGCGCCCGCCGGCCGCGGTCTGCGCTTCCATGTGGATTTGGGCCGGCTCCTTGTTGTGACAGCCGCCGCAGGCGCTCGCGATCGGCGGCAATAGTTTCACGCTGCCGTCCGCCTGCTGGATCGGCGTCGGGATCACCCCTTGAGCCAGCGGCAGCTCGTTGGCTCCCTTCTCGTGGCACTTGAGGCAGTTCCGGCGGTCGCCGGGAAAGCGGACCTCGCCCAGGTTGACCGGCACCGGCGACGCCGCCGGGCCGCCGTAGACGACGAACGGCTCGCCCAAATTCCGCCCCGTGTGGATGCGGTGAATGAGTCTCTTATAATGCACGTTCTCCGGCGGCATAGGGCCTTTGGCGACTTTTCTCTTTTCCTCGTCGGTATGGTTCGCGTTGTGGCACATGACGCAGAATTCCGTATTGTTCCTCTGCTCGCCGTGCGGCTGGAGCTTCAAATGGCAAACATTGCAATTTTCGGTCTTGACCGCCGTTCTCCGCGGCACGGCGGCGCCGTCGGTGATCGGAAAATAGCGTACGACGTTGTGGCCGGCGTTGCGCTGGCTTTTTTCGACCACGGTGCCGCTCGGTCGTTTGACCTCGAATAGCCGATAGCCCTGGATGCCGATCGCTCCGGAGCCGGTCGCGTCCGCCGGAATCGTATAATTGAATTTATAGGTGTGCACCCCGTTTCCCTGGGGCACGGCTTTGCGCGCGTCCTCGGCAACCTCGGTCTTGTAATCGACGGTCGGCCAGGCGAGCACCAGACCCAGGTTGTTCATCTGCGAGGCGTTGACCGGCGCGCCTTTCTTGTCTTTCAGGCTGAAGGTCACGACGGGATTCGTTCCCGGCTTGCCGCCTTCGATCTTCAGGATGTCGAAAACGATGCCCGGCAGCTGGCTCGCGTTGCCGGGAAATGTGTGCGCCCCGGCGACCGACGGGCCGAACTCCGGTCCCTCCGGCGCATGGCAGTTGGCGCACGTCCCTTCGGGCGCCGGCCCCGGGCTGTGCTTCTGCCCCGTTTTGAGATCGACGTTGTCATGGCACGAGACGCAGCCGACGCTAGACGGCAAAGTTTTCCAGAAGGTGACTTTCGGATTGCTGTGGCACGCGAGGCAGTTGCGGTATTCCTTCGGAATCGTCTCCGTCGTAACCGACTGCGGCGAGACGATGGTGGAGAAATCGACGATGCGCTGATTGAGCCCGACGGTAAAGTAGGGCTTGCCGCTCTTGACGCTGGGGAGATATTTGCCGCGATGGAGCTTGTGGACGAAATATTTGAAATCGAGGCTCTCCCCGCTCTCGGGGTCGGACAATTGCGAGGTGTGGCAGAGCGCGCAGTAGCCGGTCTCGCGCGCCGCGCCCCGGTGCGCCCGCATCGGATCGTGACACGTATTGCACGAAGCGGTCGCCGCCAATTCCCAGCGGGCCTGAGGTTTGCCGCCGGCGGGAACGAACTCGTAAAGGGGATTGGCGGCATAGCGGCGCTCGGCGCGCGTGAGCTCCCCGCCGACGACATGCGTCGCCTTGCGGTCGAAGTCGGCCGGAAGCGCGGTTTGGAACGCGTAGGTAAAAACGCCGGGGCCGACGCGCCGGAAGACGCCGGCCTCGTCGGCGGACGGCTGCAAAGCTTCGGCGAGCGCGGGCTTGCGCGTCTCGCCGCGAAAGACGTATTCCTTGCCCGCAACCTTGGCGAGGATGTAGTTGCGGTATTCGCGCTCGCCGTCCTTGGCGACTTTGAGCGCGGCGATCGTAAACTTGGCGCTCTTCGGGTCGAGATCGTCGAGTTCGAGCGGCTTCCCTTTGGCGTCGGCGATCTTGAACGTCACGACCGGCCGTCGATCGGCCGGAATCGAGACCGCGGTGATCTCCGATTTGAGGCCGCCTTCGCCCGCGACCTGCGCGTAAGCGGTCGCCGCTGAGAGAGCGAAAACGGTAACGAGCAACAAACGTTCGAGAAGCATCCTTGCCCCTCCACCGGCGTAAAAATTTCCTTCGAACCTCGAGCCAAGATACGGCTCGCGGTTCCGACCGCAACGGCACTTTTAGTCCGAGCGACCTCCGGTTGTCAACGCCCATTCGGGCGGGGCTGAGCGCTCCCCGCCGTCGCTTCGCTCCCGGGCGGGCCGGACCTCGGCGCGCTACTTTTCCTTGACAGCCAGCGGCCTTTCCTTTAAGTTTCAGAGCATTCTCCCCCTGGGATCGAAATCTTGAAATTATCGCTCAAGGATATCGCCGAGCCGGTGATTTTTTTTATCGCCTTGCTGGTTCTGTGGGAGATTCTCGTCAAAGTCGCGCACGTTCCGGCGTTCATTCTGCCGCCGCCGAAAGATCTGTATAGCGCGTTCGTCGCCAAGTTCTTCATCCTCGGGCATCACTCGCTCATCACGTTTATCGAGGCGGTCGGCGGCTTCGCGCTCTCGTTCGTTCTCGGCGTCGCGTTCGCCGTCGCCGTCGTCTATTCGCGGCACCTGAACAACACGATTTACCCGCTGATCGTGATTCTCTATGCGATGCCGAAAAGCGCGTTCGCGCCGCTCATGGTCATCTGGATCGGCTACGGTCTTTTCTCGAAGATCGCGATCGCTTTTCTCGTCGCGTTTTTCCCTATCGTCGTCAACACCGTGGTCGGCCTCAAAGAAGTCGAGCCCGAGCTGATCGAGCTGGCGCGCATCAATCGCGGCTCCGCCTGGGGCGTGTTCAAGAAAATCCGCCTGCCGAATTCGCTGCCGTATATGTTCGCCGGCATCAAAGTCGCGCTGGTTCTTTCCGTCACCGGCGCCATCGTCGCGGAATTCGTCGCGGCGAACGAGGGGCTCGGTTATCTCGTGCTGCAGGCGAATTACAGCCTCGACACCGCGTTCGCGCTGGTGATTTTGCTTATCCTCGCGCTCCTGTCGCTCGCGCTCTTCGCCGTCGTGGACAAGCTGCAGAGAAAATGGGTGCCGTGGAGCGCCGAAGTGCGCCAGATCGAAGGCTCCTTTTGACGCGGAGGTAAATGGATGAAGTCGACGTTAGCCTTCCTGTTCGTTGCAGCGCTCTCGTCGCTGGCGGTCTCAGACGCGCGCGCAGCGGAGGAGAAATCCGCGACGATCCGGCTCGACTTCATTCTGGGCGGTAAGCACGCGCCGTGGTTCGTCGCGGCGGAGAAGGGTTTTTATGCGAAGCGCGGCCTGACCGCCACGATTCAACCGGGCACCGGCTCGGCCGACACGGTGCGCGCGATCGCCGCGGGGCTGGCGGATTTCGGCTTCGCCGATCTCACGACCACGATCGTCGCGCGCTCGCGCGGCAGCCAGGTCCAGGCGGTGGCGCAATTGGGATATGTCGCCACGACGATTCTCTGGCGCGAAGAGACGCCGATCAAGAGCCTCAAGGATCTGGAGGGCAAATCGCTCGCGATCAGTCCCGGCCAGGCGCAGTGGTTTCTGATGCCCGCCTTCAGCCGTCTGAACAATATCGATTTCAAATCGATCAAGATCCAGGAGACCGCGCCCGCGCTGCAGCCCGCGGCGCTGGTCGCGAAGAAAGTCGATTTCATCTTGATGTTCCGCGCCTCCAACGACGAGGTCGCGGAGCTCGCGGCGGCGAAGCAGGGCATGAAGCTGAAGCGCGTCTACATGAAGGACAACGGACTCAACATCTACGGCAGCTCGCTGATCGTCAAGGACGACGACGTCAAGCGCCGGCCCGAGCTGATCCGCGCCTACGTCGAGGGCACGATGGAAGGGCTCCGCTACGCGCGCGAGCATCAGGACGAGGCGCTGGCGATTCTGCTCAAGCAGAAGCCCGAGCTCGACCGCGAGCTCACGCGCGTGCAGCTCAAGAACGCCGTCGAAGAAGTTTTCATCCCACCGGAGTCTCTGGAGTCGGGCTACGGCTATATGAAACGCGATATCATGGACAAAACGGTGAAGACGACCAACGAATTTTTCGACATCGGGAGAAAAGTCGCCGTCGAAGAAGTCTATACGAACCAATTCATAAAGAAATAGCGCCGTGACGCCGCTTATCGCCGTCGAGCAAGTCAGCAAAACGTTCGAGAGCGGCGCCCACAGCGTCCGGGCTCTCGACCGGGCGTCCTTCGATGTCGAGGAGGGCAGCTTCGTTTCGCTCGTCGGCCCGTCGGGATGCGGCAAGAGCACGCTGCTCAAAATCATCTCGGGGCTCACGCCCGCGAGCGGCGGCGAAGCGCGCGTCGCCGGCCGGAAAGTCGAGGGGCCGCTGGCCAACGTCGGCATGGTCTTTCAAGCGCCCGTGCTGCTCAAGTGGCGCACGGTCGCCGGAAACGTCATGCTGCCGGTGGAGTTCGCCGGCCTCGATCCGGCCGACTATGCCGGCAGGGCGCGCGCGCTCCTCGCGCTCGTGGGGCTCGAGGGCTTCGAAGACGAAGCTCCGTATCGTTTATCGGGAGGCATGCAGCAGCGCGTCTCGCTCTGCCGCGCGCTGGTGACCGATCCGGGCCTTCTGCTCATGGACGAGCCGTTCGGCGCGCTCGACGCGATGACGCGCGAGGAGCTCGACATCGAGCTGCTGCGAATCTGGGGCGAGAAAAAAATGACCGTCGTGTTCGTGACGCATAATATTCAAGAAGCCGTCCTGCTCTCCGACGCGGTGGTTGTCATGTCGGCGCGGCCCGGGCGAGTCATCGAGCGGGTCTCCGTCGGGCTCGAGCGCCCGCGTCGAATCGAGATGATGAGCGGCGCGGAGTTCGGCCGTTACACGCTGGAGATTCGCTCCCTGCTCGGCCGCGCCGCGCCGAACTCCGAAAAGACTTTATCGGCGGCGGTGTAACGCTCTCATGGCGCGAAAAAGACTCACCTATAAAAGCGCGGGCGTCGACATCGCCGCCGGCGATCGTTTGGTCCGACGCATCCGCGGCGTCGCGTTGAAAACCGCGCGGCCCGGACTCCTCGGCGGCATCGGCGGTTTCGCGGGCCTTTTCGATGTGAAGAGCCTGAAATACCGCCATCCCGTTCTCGTTTCCTCCACCGACGGCGTCGGCACGAAACTGAAGATCGCGTTCATGACGGGGATCCACGACACCATCGGCATCGACCTCGTTGCGATGGGCGTCAACGATGTGCTCACGCTCGGGGCCGAGCCGATCTTCTTCCTTGATTACTTTGTCTGCGGTAAGCTCGAGGTGAGGATCGCCGAACGTGTGATCCGCGGCGTGGCCGAAGGCTGCAGCCAGGCGGGATGCGTCTTGATCGGCGGCGAGACCGCCGAGCACCCGGGCGATTTTCCTCCCGGTGAATACGATCTCGCAGGCTTCGCGGTCGGCGTCGTCGAGCGCGACGAGATACCGGAGCCGACGGCGACGGCGCCGGGCGACGTGCTGATCGGTCTTCCGTCCAGCGGCCTCCACAGCAACGGGTATTCGCTGGCGCGCAAGGTCCTGCTCGAAGTGCAGGGCCTCAGGCTCGAGGACCGCATCGCCGAGCTCGGGCGCACGCTGGGCGAAGAGTTGCTTGAGCCGACGCGCATCTACGTCAAGCTCGTGAGCGCCCTGCGGCGCGAGCACCGCATCAAGGCGATCGCGCACATCACCGGCGGCGGCATCACGGAAAACTTGCCGAGAGTCCTGGCGCCCGGGCGGCGCGCCGCGATCCGGAGGCGGAGCTGGACCGTGCCGCCGATCTTCGATCTGATCCGGCGCTTCGGCAGGGTGCCGCAGCCGGAGATGGATCGGACCTTCAACAACGGTATCGGTATGATTCTCGTCGTGGGCAAAAAGGAGGCCTCCGGCGTCGAGCAGTCGCTCAAAAAACTGGGCGAAGGCTACGCCGTCATCGGCGAGATCCGGAAAGGAGAGCGGGGGACGCAGTTCGTCTCCTGAGAATGAATGGCGCGGCAAGTTCCTTTGGGCGTGCTCATCTCCGGCGGCGGCACGAACCTGCAATCGATCATCGACGCCATCGAGGCGAAGCGGCTGAACGCCGTCATCCGCGTCGTTCTCAGCAATAAAGAGAGTGCCTACGGTCTCGTGCGGGCGAAGAACCACGGCATTCCGACCGAGGTGCTCGACCATAAGAAATTTTCCAGCCGCGAGGCGTACGACGAGGCGATCGTCGCGCTGCTCCGGTCGCACGGCGTCGAGCTGGTGATCCTCGCCGGCTTCATGCGTCTGCTCTCGCCGGTGCTGGTCAAGGCGTATTCCAACCGCATCATGAACATCCATCCGGCGCTGCTGCCGGCGTTTCCGGGGCTTCACGGCCAGAAGCAGGCGATCGAGTGCGGCGTGCGATTCGCCGGCTGCACCGTGCATTTCGTCAATGAAGAATGCGATCAGGGGCCGATCATCATCCAGGCGGTCGTGCCGGCGTATCCCGACGATACCGAGGAGACGCTCTCGGCGCGCATCTTGAAGCAGGAGCATCGCATCTATCCGCGCGCGATTCAGCTTTACAGCGAGGGCCGGCTCCGGGTCGACGGGCGCAAGGTCTTGGTCGAGGGGCTGGACAAAGATGATGCGCCCGGGCTCATCAACCCTCCGGCGGATGGAAACCGATGAAGCGCGCCTCAATTGTTGTCTCGGCTTGCCTCGTCGGGAAGCGCTGCCGCTATAACGGCGAGCACCGGACCCACCCCGGCGTGCTGCGGTATCTCAAAAACAGGGATTACATCGCGGTATGTCCGGAAAAGCTCGCCGGTTGGGGCGTGCCGCGGCCACCGGTCGAGTTTCGCGGCGGCGGCGCGAGCGAAGCCGCCGAGGGAAAGGCGAGAGTCGTCGACGACCGCGGCCGGAATCGCACGGCAAGCCTAATGCGCGGAGCGCGCCGCGCGCTCGCACGGGCGGTATCCGCGAAAGCCGCCGAGGCGATTCTCAAAGAGAAAAGCCCGTCATGCGGCGTGAAGAAAGTTTATCGCGAGGGAAAGGTCGTCCGCGGCGAGGGTATTTTTACTTACTGGCTCAAGCGCCACGGGATCGCGCCGCGCTCGGAGGAAAGCTTCACGAAAGGGCGGGCGCCCAAGAAATGAAACAGTCCTTGATGGTTTTGCTCAAGGGATTGATCAGCATCGGGTTGCTCGTCTTTTTTCTCTCGCGCATCGACTTCTTTCATTTCCTGGGCGCGCTCTCGAACGCGAAGTTCTCCTACATCGCGATGTGCCTGTTGATCTATCTCGTCGGGCAGCTGCTCAGCTCGGTGCGTTGGGCTCTGCTCGCCCGCACGGTCGGGTTTCAAAATACCCTCAAAGATTTCGCGCAGTATTATTTTATCGGGATGTTTTTCAGCCTCTTCACGCCGAGCACCGTCGGCGGCGACGTCGGGCGGGTCATTTATCTCGCGCGCGAGGGCGCAAACCGCAAGCCGGGAGGGGGAGCGACGGCCTTCGCGACGATTTCGGTGTTGGCCGATCGCGCGATCGGCATGGCCGTTCTGGTGTGGATCGGGGCCGTCGCGTTGCTGCTCTTTCCGGAATATCGGTTGCCGCAGAGCATCCGATACGTGACTTTCGCAATCTCGTCGGGTCTTTTGCTGGGCTTGATCTTACTTCCGCTGCTGAGTCGCATCATGCCGGGAAAAGAACACCGCGTCGGCAAAAATTTGCACCTCGCCTTGCAGAGCTATCCGCGCCACTGGCGGGCTCTCGGCAATGCCATGCTCATCTCGCTCGCGGTTCATTTCATGCAGGCTTGGATGCACGTGCTCATAGGCCGGTCGCTCGATTTCGAGGTCCCGTGGTCCTATGCGTTGATCATCTATCCCTTGGTCGGCACGTTCAGCGCCTTGCCCGTGAGCCTCAACGGGATCGGCCTTCGCGAAGGTGGCTATCTGTTTCTATTGAACCGCATCGGCGTCAGCTCCGAGCACGCGATCGCCTTCGGTCTTCTCTGGTTCATCGTCGTCGCGCTCGACAGCATGATCGGCGGCCTGATTTTTATCCTGAAGAGAAATCCGGCGTCGGCACCGGTGGCGCTCGAAGCGGACGATTAAGTAAGAAAATGAATGAGCAAGGTGGCGAGCCCGAGGAAGATCAAAAAGCCCATAAAGTCGGTGAGCATGGTATCGAAGACGCCGGCGACGGTCGCCGGATCGAGCCCCAGCTTCCGCAACGCCGTCGGCACGAGCACGCCGCCGGTCGCCGCCACGAGCATGTTCAAAAACATCGCGACCCCTGCGACGACGCCCAGCATCGCGTTTCCTTTCCATAGCCAAGCGATGATGCCGAGGACCGTCCCGAAGAGCGTCCCTTTGATGAGTCCGAGGCCCCATTCTTTGCGCAAAAGCTCGAGCAAGTTCGACGACTCGATTTCGCCCAGCGCCATGGAGCGGACGACCACGGTCGCGGTCTGAATACCCGCGTTGCCGGCTTGGCCGGCGATGATCGGCATGAAAATCGCCAGCGACGGCACCTTGCCGATCGTTGTTTCGAAGGCGCTGATGACCGAAGCGGCGGCGAATGCCCACACCATGTTAAATCCCAACCAGGGAACTCGCCGCGCCGCGGATTCGCGGAGCGGGCTGAAGGCGCGTTCCTTAATGCCGACGCCCGCCATCTTGTACATATCCTCGGTGGTCTCGTCCGCTATAACGTCGATGACGTCATCGACCGTGATGAGGCCCGCAAGACGCCCTTCGTGATCGACGATGGGCAGCGCGAGCAGATCGTATTTCGAGACCAGGCGCGCCGCTTCCTCCTGGTCCATCGTCACCTCGGCACGGATCGGATCGGAGATCATCATGTCGCGAAGCGGCCGGTCGGGCGGCGCGACGACGAGGTTGCGGATCGGCACGACGCCGTTCAACTTTCCCGCGTCGTCCACGACGTACAGGTAGAAGAAAGTCTCCAGCTCGCCGCGCTCTCGAATCTTGTCGATGGCCCCCTGCGCGGTGATGTCCGGCGACAGAGAGAGCAGGTCGGTCGTCATCAGCCTGCCGACCGAGCCTTCGGGGTAGCTGATCATCTTGTTGAACCCGGCTCTTTGCTCCGGGTCCATGAAGCCGAGCAGCTTTTCCTTCCGCTCCTCCGGCAGGCTGGCGATGAAGGCGACGGCGTCGTCCGGATCGGCGCGCGCGATGACGCGCGCCAGCTTTTCATCTTCGATTAGGCCGAGTACGTCCGGCAGGAGATCGGGAGGCAGCTCTTTGAGCGTTTTGGCGGCCTTGCGCGTCGAGAAAAGTACGTCGAAGAGAAGCCGCGCCTCGGCCGGCTCCAAGTCCTTGAACAGCGGAGCCACGTCGGCGGGATGGCTCTTGCCGATGAGCCGCAAAACCCGATCCGGCGTTCCGGTGCGGATCATCTCTCGCACGGTATCGTGATTTAAAGTCGCCACGCGATCGGCCCTCGCAAAAATTACAGTGGTTTCTTCTTAGCCGTTGCCCGGTGGTTTTGCAAATGTAAGTTTTTCTTGGAATTTTTAACGCTTACCGCCGATGGATGAATCTGCTATGGTAAGGTCTCAATGCGGCCGGAACCGCCGCGGTCGAAGGAGGTTTTTATGTTTGGACTTGGCGTTCAGGAGCTTCTGATTATTCTCGTCATTGCGCTGGTCATCTTCGGCCCGGGAAAACTGCCGCAGATCGGCAGCGGTCTTGGAAAAGCGATTCGCGACTTTAAGAAGAGCATCAATGGTGAAGACTCGGAAGCGAGAAATCGCGGCACGGCGAAGAAAGAGGCCGACAAAGAACTTCCCCGCTAGCGAACATTTCTCCATGGCGAACGTCGGCGCGGCGATCGCCTAACAGACTGCCCCTCCGCGCGCATCCTTAAGCGCGGCGCGGGTCGCGAAGTATCCGGCGAAATTCTTAATGCTGCCCGTTCTTGTCGTTAGATCCGACAAGGACTGTATGCAGTGAGAGCTTGGAGAGCTTGTAGGCCGCGTCTACATTGAGGCGGGCTTCCTCGATAAAAGGCTTCATCTTGAGCTTCGTGCTCCAGCCGAGATGGCGCGTGACCGGGTCGAGCGCCTCGGTCAGAAAGCCTAAAACAGGAGACGTGCTCGTGAAGTGGTTGACGACGACGATCTTCCCAGTCGGCTTGCACACCCGTTTGGCCTCTTCGATCAGCCGCACCGGGTTGGGGACTACCGTCACGACGTGAAAGGCCATAACGTAGTCGAAGCTGTTGTCGGGAAACTTTAAATCCAGGGCGTTCATCTCCAGAACGCGAATGTGGTTCCACTCGTTCTCGAGGATCTTTTCCTGGGCGCGCGCGAGCATGTCGGGGGCAAGATCGATGCCGACGACGTCGCAATCACTCGGATAGGCGGGAAATGAGGTGCCGGTGCCGGCGCCGACTTCGAGAACTCTCGCGCCGCGCGGAATCTTGAGGGCTTCGATCACGCTGCGTAAGCGCGCATAGAAGATCTTGCCGAACGTCTTATCGTAGAGAGGCGCCAGGTCTGAATAAAGCTTGCTCTCGTGGGCTTCGATCTCACGCATGGGTCTCCTCGAAGGAACGCTCCGCCGATGGCTCAGGCGAAACGGACCGTGCCGGTCTTTTTGATGGTGAAGCTGGAGACGTCTTGTTTTTTAAAGCGCCACTGCTTGCCTTTTTTAAAGCCCGGCAGGATGTTTTTTCGCGCAAATTCGTTCACGGTGTCCGGACTGAGGTCGAGAATAATCGCCACCTCGCGGCTATTCAGTAGTTCCT
>Ga0075433_10001875_pt1 | contig 15798 bp, 14 predicted proteins | sample RhiMethybrSRZTD2_FD_75299 | JGI IMG/M metagenome (GOLD analysis project Ga0075433, IMG submission 75299) | Populus rhizosphere microbial communities from Tennessee, USA - Rhizosphere MetaG P. TD hybrid SRZTD2 | ecosystem: Host-associated > Plants > Roots > Rhizosphere > Soil | place: USA... | reverse complement strand
GAAATGGCAGCGCATCTGGGCTCAAAACCAAGCCTTCCGCGTGAATGAAGACGCCGCGAAGCCCAAGTATTACGTGCTCGAAATGTTTCCCTACCCGTCCGGGCGCATCCACATGGGCCATGTGCGGAACTATTCCATCGGTGACGTGGTGGCGCGTTACAAGCGCATGCGCGGCTTCAACGTCCTTCATCCCATGGGCTGGGACGCCTTCGGTTTGCCGGCGGAAAACGCCGCCATCGAAAGAGGCGTTCACCCCGAGATATGGACGCAAGAAAATATTCTTTACATGAAAAATCAGCTCCAGCGCATGGGGCTTTCCTATGATTGGGAGCGCGAAATCGCCACCTGCGAGCCCGAATATTACCGCTGGAATCAATGGATTTTTCTCCAGTTCTTCAAAAAAGGTTTGGCCTATAAGAGGAGCTCCTTCGTCAACTGGTGCCCTTCCTGCGAAACGGTGTTGGCCAATGAGCAAGTGATCGACGGCGCCTGCTGGCGCTGCGATTCCGCGGTCATCCAAAAAGAACTGGAGCAATGGTTCTTCCGTATCACGGATTACGCCGAACAGTTGCTCGGCGATTTAGAGAAACTCAGCGGCTGGCCTGACAAAGTGCTGACCATGCAGCGTAACTGGATCGGCAAATCCACCGGCGCCGAGATCGATTTTCCTCTGGTGGGCAGTGAAAACGCGCTGAGAATTTTTACGACGCGGCCGGATACGATTTTTGGCGCAACGTTCGTTTCCCTCGCAGTCGAGCATCCGCTGGCGCTCAAGCTTGCTCAAGGAACGCCGCAAGAGAAAACGGTCGAGGCGTTCGTCGAGCGCTTTAAAAACGTGAGCCAGGCGAAGCGCGGGGCGGAGGAAGGCGAGAAAGAGGGTGTTTTCACCGGAGCCTACTGCCGAAATCTCTTCAGCGGCGAAAATATACCGATTTATTTGGCCAATTTCGTGCTCATGGAGTACGGCACCGGCGCCGTCATGGCCGTGCCCGCTCATGATCAGAGGGATTTTGAATTCGCCAAAAAATATGGTCTGCCGATTCGTATTGTCATTCAACCGAATGACCGTAAGCTTACCGCCGAAACGATGGCTGAAGCGTACGTCGACGATGGCGTGATGGTGGACAGCGGGGCTTTCACCGGGACACCCAATGGCGCAGGCAAAGACAAGATTGCTACTTACGCGGAAGAAAAAGGTTGGGGTAACAAGGCCATTCGCTATCGGCTGCGCGACTGGGGCGTGTCGCGGCAGCGCTATTGGGGCACGCCGATTCCGATCATTTATTGCGATAAGTGTGGTACCGTGCCGGTGCCCGAGGAACAACTGCCGGTCGTGCTTCCGAAGGATGTGCCATTCACCGGCAAAGGCGGTTCGCCGTTGCAGGAGAGCAAGCTCTTCTTCGAGGTTGCCTGTCCTAAGTGCAACGGTCATGCGCGCCGCGAAACCGATACCATGGATACCTTCGTCGATTCGTCGTGGTACTTTCTCCGCTATGTTTCCGCGAGATTTGACAAAGCGCCCTTCGATCCCGAGAAGGGCCGCTATTGGATGGCTGTCGACCAATATATTGGCGGCGTCGAGCACGCCGTGCTGCACCTGCTCTACGCACGCTTCTTCACGAAGGCCTTGCGCGACCTGGAGCTGGCAAAAGTAGACGAGCCTTTCAGCAATCTGCTCACCCAAGGGATGGTATCAAAGGAAACCTATCGCTGTAGCGAGCACGGTTGGCTTTTTCCGACCGAGCTTCTCGGGTCGGAAAAAGACGGTTGGCAATGTCCCCAATGCCGTCGACCGGTGATCAAAGGCCGCGTCGAAAAGATGTCCAAGTCGAAAAAGAATATCGTCGATCCCGAGGACTTGGTCAATCTTTACGGCGCCGATACCGCGCGTTTGTTTACGCTCTTCGCCGCCCCGCCCGAGAAAGATCTCGAATGGAGCGATCAGGGCGTTGAGGGCGCTTATCGCTTTCTTACACGGCTGTGGCGGATCGTATTTCAAAATCGTGAACTGTGGACCAATGCCGCAGCGAATGGCGAAGCGTTAGAGCTACCGGCGGAGTTGCGCGACTTGAGGCGCATGATCCATCGGACCGTCAAAAAGGTTTCCGACGATATCGAGAACCGGTTTCATTTCAACACGGCGGTCGCGGCGATCATGGAGCTTTTAAACGCCCTGAGCGCGGCGCTGCAGGGCGGCGCCCGATCAAGTGTGGGAGCGACCGTGATCAAGCAGGGTTTGGAAACCATGATTGTCCTACTCACACCCTTCGTTCCCCACCTGGCGAGCGAGCTATGGGAACAGACAGGCCACCACGATCGCCTCGATGAGGTTCCCTGGCCGCGCTATTCCGAAGAGGCGATCGAAGAAGAGAAACTGCTGATCGTCGTTCAAGTCAACGGTAAAGTGCGGGGTAAAATCACAGTTCCAGCCGATGCGACTCAAGAACATATCGAAACCGACGCGTTGGCTGATCCCAGAGTCCAGGGCTTTCTCGACGGCAAAAAGGTGCAGCGGGTGGTTTACGTGCCGCGCCGTTTAGTCAACATCGTTGTGGAGGGCTAAAATCGTGCAACATTTTCATTCATTTCGAAACGTTTTTCTGGCGTTTATCCTCGGCGGCGCGACGTTTTCAGTATTTGGCGGTTGCGGCTACCAATTCGTTGGCGAAAGTTCGCTCATTCCCAAGGATGCGCGGACAATATATGTAGAACCCTTCGTCAACCGCACTCGAGACGTCGGCATGGAAAAAGAATTGACCACGGCTTTGCGAGGGGAATTCTACCGCCGAGGCGAGCTGACGGTGGTGGACGGTTCCGAGCAGGCGGATCTTATCCTCACTGGAGTTATTCGCTCGATCGAGCGCAATGTCGCCTCGGTGAACCGTAGAGACGAGGTGTTGCAATACGAATCAGCACTCGTTTTGGATGTTACTGTGCGTCGCCGAGAGCCCAATGAAATTCTGTGGCGTGGACAGGGTTTGCGCCTCACCGACGTGTTCGGTGGATCCAGAGCGGCGGTGGTCACGACTTCGTCGGAATTTCGAACCGGGACATTGAATGCGACAGATGTTCGACGGATGACCGATATCCAACTAACGGAGGCTGAGCAAAAAGGGACTCGCGATCAATTAATGGAACGCGTCGCCAAAGAACTCCACCAGCGCGTGATGGAGATGTTTTAACGCGACCTGTTGCCACGGCGAATTGGGCTCACCGGCGGCGAACGATTATCCGATGCTCAATTCCTTGCAGCCGAGCGTGAAAGGCGGGATAGCCAACGCGACGCGGTATTATTCTTGATAATTCCCTTGCTCACGGCCTTCCCGAGCGCCTTGTTGACAGCCTGAATTTGCAGCGTCCTATTATCACCACTGTTAGACTCGATCGCTTGGCGCGCCTTTTTTATCAAAGATCTAATTCTGGATTTGATTTCACTGTTGCGCTCTCGCGCTTTCAGGCTTTGGCGATGTCTCTTTATGGCCGAAGTGTGGACTGTCACAAAAGAATGCCTCCAAGAATAAGTTTTGACATTTCTAACATCAGCTCTGAAGGGAGTCAACGTTGGCGGCAACGCAAATATTTAAATTGCAGTTTTTGAGGATGGGCGGGATCTTCGAAAATCCGTATTTTGAGTGCTCGGCTGCTGGTGGCAGACGCCGGCAGCACCCTCGATCGTTTCTCACTTTCAGCGGTTCTCATCCATCAAGAATTTATTCGAAGTCGGTTTAATTGTCGGACGAAGTACACATCAGACTTTTGCGAATTGGTCGCAAAAGTATCAAAGTGCGCACCCGCAGTGCAGGAACGCGCTCGTGGAACATTTTGAAAAACAAATCTAACTTATCGAAATTGTGTCTATTTTCGCGCTGTTAAATTGGGCAATTCGCTCCGCAGCGCTACTTTTGGCCTCCCGGCCGGCAATTCGTCGCGGTTATCAACAAGTTATTAACATTTGTCGTGCGCTTTTTGTTTGGTTTGCTATGCGGCGCCCGATGGGTTCAGGGAACTGGCCGATTCACGGTGCTGTTCGTGGATCGTCGCTTGCGTTCACAACAGGCTCGGAAAAATTGTCAGGCATTGTTGTGTGCCGACATTTCGTCAAGAAATTGCGCCGAAATTTTTTCGTTTGTCCGTAAAAATTTCTTGAGCATGGTCCTGTCGCTGTTGCAAGGTCGATTGGATAGACGGATTTTCCACGCGCCGGCACAAAAGCCGCCGAACGATTCACCTGCATCGAGCAAAATCGCTGCGCGCGGAGATCAAATTTGCTGGCATTGGCGCTTGAAACTCCCTCCGACTTGTGCGATACAAAATTCTTAACAGAGAAAGTTTTGTAAAAGTGTGACGGGAAAGGAGGTGAATCAGGATGGGAAAGAAAATCGTTTTACTGTCGGCAATTACCCTCTTCGCATTTACTCTAACATTTGGATGCGGCAAGAAAGAAGAACCAGCTCCGCCGCCACCACCGCCTGCGCCAGCACCTGCAGCGCCAGCGGAACCGGCTCCTCCTGCGGGTGACCAGAAGCCAGGTGAGCCTATGAAGGACGCGGCTCCTGCACCAGAAAAGAAAGAGGAGGCAAAGACCAAGTAAGGATCACTCGACCTTGCTACGGGTTTTAGCGAACGAAAAAGGGGAAGGGATCAGGACCTTCCCCTTTTTTGCAATTTCGGTCTGTGGTAGTGGATTGTGGCGAGCGATTCGAATATGACCCTCACGGAGCATCTGGAGGAGCTCCGTTGGTGCATACTAAAATCAGTATTGGCTATCGTTCTCGCCTCGGGCCTTTGCTATTTTTTTTCCGATGCGATTTTTGCCTTTATAGTTGCGCCGCTCCGGCAAAACTTGCAGCCGGGTCAAAATCTGATCGGCACCAGTGTTACCGAAGCTTTTTTTGTGGAGATCAAAGTCGCGCTTTTTGCGGGCGTGATTTTTTCTTGCCCGGTTATCTTTTACCAGATTTGGCGTTTCGTCGCGCCGGGGTTGTCTAGGGGTGAACGGAAATGGGTGATCCCTTTTGTCTTGTGCGCGACAGGTTTTTTTATCGGCGGAGCGTCGTTCTGCTATCGTTTCGTGCTGCCTGTGGCGTTTAAATATTTTATCGAACAGTATGAAACGATGGGCGTGAGCCCGGCGATAAGAATCGGCGACTATTTCACTTTTTTCTTTCGTATGGTGCTGGCATTTGGTGTGACATTCGAGCTGCCGGTCTTTACGTTTTTTCTGGTGCGGGTCGGCGTCTGGGACTATCGTTTTATGCTGCGGTCGTTCCGCTATGCGATCGTCGCTATCTTTATTATCGCGGCGATATTGACGCCGACTCCGGACGTAATTAATCAGAGTCTCTTGGCGATTCCGATGCTGCTGCTTTACATTCTCAGTATCGGTGTGGCTTATCTTTGGCGTCGACGAGAATGACAAAAACAAACTGAATTCGGGATGAGGAGGGGTAATGATCTCGTTTGTGATTGTAATTAGCTGTTTGTCATTGGCCTTTGCGGTCTATTTGGCCCGCCATGTGATTCAGCACGATGTTGGCACGGAAAAGATGCAGGAAATTTCCAACGCCATCAAAGAGGGCGCCGAGGCCTTTTTGTCGCGACAAAACCGGACAATTATCAGTCTGTCGGCCGTTCTCGCAGTGCTGATCTTTTTTCTTTACGCATTCGTCCGGTCGCCCAGTCCCGCTGATCCGGCTCCGCCGCTCGAGATGGCTTTTTGGACGACGCTCTCTTTCGTTCTCGGCGCAGCTTGCTCGGTCATCGCCGGTTATATCGGCATGTGGGTTTCCATTCGCGCCAATATTCGTACCGCAGCGGCGGTTCGGTCGAGTCTCAATCAGGGCTTGCAAATCGCCATGCGCGGCGGGGCTGTCTCGGGACTGTTCGTTGTCGCCATGAGTCTTTTGGGAGTGGGCGGACTGTACGCCCTATTGGAGGCTTTAGGGCACGATCCGCAAAAGATTCCCTTCACCATTGTCGGTTACGGATTTGGCGCGTCCTTCGTCGCGCTTTTTGCGCAGCTCGGCGGCGGTATTTACACGAAGGCTGCCGACGTTGGCGCGGATCTTGTCGGCAAAGTCGAAGCGGGAATTCCCGAAGACGATCCGCGCAACCCGGCGGTGATCGCGGATCTCGTCGGCGACAATGTCGGCGATTGTGCGGGCCGTGGTGCGGATCTGTTTGAGTCCACTGCCGCCGAGAATATCGGCGCGATGATTCTCGGCGTCGGTCTGTACCCGTTCTTCGGCCTCAAGGGAATCCTGTTCCCGCTGGTTGCACGCGCGTTCGGACTGGTCGCCTCGATCGTCGGTGTCATGGTGGTCAAATGTAAGGAAAACGAAGACCCGATGGCGGCGCTGAACCGGGGCTACTACGTCACTAGTTTGCTCGCCATTATAGGGTTTTTCTTCTCCGCTAAATGGCTGCTCGCCGTGGACCCCGTAGCCCATCCTGAAGCGACTTCGGCGTGGTTTTACTTTTTCCTGTGCGGTGTCATCGGTATTCTAATGGCGCAAGCCTTCGTGTACATCACCCAATACTACACCGAATCAAAATACCGTCCGGTCAAAGCGATTGCCGAAGCGTCACAGACCGGTCCGGCGACCAATATCATTGCGGGTGTTGCCGTGGGCCTCGAATGTACGGCGATTCCAGTCATCGTAATTTCGATTGCCATCATCGCTTCCTATTATCTTGGTGGCATGAGCGGCGTGCCCCACGCCGGTCTGTTCGGGACCGCGGTCGCAACCATGGGCATGTTGGGAACCGCAGCCTATATCTTGGCGATGGATACCTTCGGTCCGATCACCGATAATGCCGGCGGGATCATCGAGATGAGCGGACAAGCCGAAGAAGTGCGGCAAAAGACCGACCGGCTCGACGCGGTCGGCAACACCACCAAGGCACTCACTAAAGGTTACGCCATCGGCTCGGCGGCACTGGCGGCGTTCTTGCTTTTTTCCGCCTACCTCGACGAGGTGCATCACTATGGCGCCAAGCTCGAGGCCGTCAACATCGCCAAGCCGGAAGTTTTCGTCGGTGGGCTTTTAGGGGCGACTCTGGTCTTTCTGTTTTCCGCTTTGGCGATCCGCGCAGTGGGCAAGGCCGCTTACTATGTCATCAATGAAGTTAGACGGCAGTTCAAAGAGAATCCCGGCATTCTTCAGGGGACCGCCAAGCCTGACTACGCTCGTTGCGTCGATATCGTTACCGTCGGCGCGCTCAAGGAGATGATTCTGCCTGGCTTGATCGCCGTCGGGACACCGATTGCGGTGGGTCTGATCTTCCGTCTTTTGGGCGTCGGCGCGGAGGCCGTAGCGGCTCTGCTCATGGTTGGCACCATCGCCGGTATTTTGATGGCGACTTTCCTAAATAATAGCGGCGGTGCTTGGGATAATGCCAAGAAATTCATCGAGACCGGCGCTTACGGCGGGAAGGGCTCAGAAACCCATAAGGCCGCAGTCGTTGGCGACACGGTCGGTGATCCTTTCAAAGACACCGCCGGTCCAAGCCTTCACGTGTTGATCAAGCTCTTAAGCACGATTACCTTGGTCTTAGCACCGTTATTTGTGTAGACCCGTTTCAGGCAGCGAAAAAGCGTTTGGAGGGCCTCTCTGCGTGGGAGGCCTTCACATTTTCTGGCCCAGACAATTATGCTAAGAAATTAATTCGACCACTGTCGATACGCCCGGGTGGTGGAATTGGTAGACACACGGGACTTAAAATCCCGAGGATCCGGAAGGGTCCGTGCCGGTTCGAGTCCGGCTCCGGGCACCAAATTCAATAACTTAGCGCCCGTTTCGCTCAGGTCCTTAAGTCTCGCGTTTCTCATATTGTAGCTTATCTGTAGCTTACGGCTTTTTTTAGCCGCGATTCATTGCCACGACTTTTCTGGCTTTCTCTTCTTGTTCTATCGCATACTCTGTCCGTCGGCGGGCGGCTTCTTTGAGATCGTTCGGGCTCACGATGTTATATCGATCAAAAACGCTTCGAGTCTTATGACCCGAGATCATCATTGCAACACGTTCGGGTGTGCCGGCTCTAATCATGTCCCGGCATCCTGTCCGGCGGAAATCATGAAAGAATTTTCCAACGTATTTTTTCACTTTTTTCCCCTTGCGCTCGACTTCGACCATTTGACCTAAGCCGACGGAGCGAACTAGTTGGGCGCAACCTAAGATTGAACTGATCTCATAAACGGAATGGTGATCACGGGCGGTTTTGTCGTAACGGATGTGAAAAGACCCTCAGGAAAGGAGGCATTCAATGGAGAGTTTTGCAGGAGCAGATCTACACAAACGAGTAACGCAGTTGGCTGTTCTCAGAGACGGGCAGCCGCCGTCGCAGTTTCGTTTCCTCAATGATGCGAATACCGTTCAGGCGGTTTTAAGGAAACTCCCCAGAGGCACAAGGATAGCGGTCGAGGCCACCGGTTCGCGGTGGTGGTTTGTCGAGAAGGCCAGAGAGCTGGGCCGAAGTCGAGTTTCCCTCACGGGAGAAAAGTGAAGAATTCGAGTCTCCGGATTCTCAGCGAGGAGGTGACCGAGGAATCCGCTATAAGAACCAGAACCTCGCCAGAGAAGGCGCTCCGAACAGCGACGCTCAAAATAATCGAGAATCATCCCATCGCATTGCCGAATCTATTTGAAACAGGTCGGGAATTCATCCTCATATCTTAAAATATCCGCGCCTCTCATTCGTCTACAAGCTTAGATGGAGGGGCTGCTCAACATAAAGCGAATGAGCGCTATGGTCGGCGAGCGAGACCAACGGCTCTCCGAAGCGATTGAGCGAGAACAACCCAGGCTGCGGAACTTCATCCGGAAGCGCGTGGCCGACGCGGGCGATGCAGAGGACATTCTGCAGGAGATCTTTTACGAGCTCGTGCAGGCCTACCGCCTGATGAAGCCGGTGGAGCAGGTCGGTGCCTGGCTGTTCCGTGTGGCACGCAATCGGATCACAGACCTTTTCCGCAAGAGAAATCGCGAGGGCTCAAGGATTGACCCCTCGACAGCCGAGGAGAATGGAGAGTTGATTATCTTGGAAGATCTGCTCCCGTCGCCCGATGCCGGACCGGAAGCGGCCTATGCGCGAAGTGTGCTTCTGGAAGAACTGGATGCCGCTTTGGACGAGCTTCCGGAGGAGCAACGCGAAGTCTTTATCGCCCACGAGCTGGAAGGACGCAGCTTCAAAGAGCTTGCCGCGGAAATGGGTTTGAGTGTGAACACCCTCCTTTCGCGTAAGCGCTACGCTGTTCTCCACCTGCGCGAGCGCCTCCAGGATATCTACGACGAGTTTACGAAAGGATAAGTGAGATGAAAAGTTATTGGCTGATAAGAAGACTAAAATTCGTGTTGTTCGCGGCGGCGGCCATCGTTGTGTTCGGCTTTGTCGTCATGAGCCTGTGGAACTGGCTGATGCCGTCCGTCTTCGGATGGCGCCTCATCGATTTCTGGCAAGCGTTGGGTCTCTTAGTTCTCAGCAGGATACTCTTTGGCGGATTCCGCGGCCGGCCGGGAGGACACATGTACTGGCGGCGCCGCATGATGGAGCGCTGGGAACAAATGACGCCCGAGGAACGCGAGAAGTTCCGCGAAGGCATGCGACGTCGGTGCGGCCCATTTCAACCGGCGACACCGGACGAGAAGGCCTGATCGGTCGTGGATCGAATGTCGTGATTGAAGCGAAGGAATAGTTACCAAGTGAAAGGGTCACTCTATGAAACTGAAATACGTTGGGCTGGCAGTCTTTCTGGTTATCGCGGAGCCTTTATTGCTGTATGGATCCACTCTCTGCACCGACGCGGTTGAGCGGAAGCGGCTTTTTCTATAGCCTCAGCGCCGCTCTCCGCCTCTACTATTTCGTATCCTGAGGAGCGTAAGATTGACGACAAATGGCAGAGCGCGTGAAAGGTGATGCTCTGCTTACGTAAGAAACAAAGATAAGCTCGGGCGCTGGCGAACTGCAACAATGCGCAGTTAACCTTAACAAAAACTGGTTCGGCGATAGTTCACGGACAGAAGGGCGGACAATGGATTAACCGAGAGTCAGCGACCTACGAGGTGTTTATCGGTGAGTAAAACTTGTATCGTACTGCGATTTGACAACGTCATTTCTGTTATCAACACACCGCCGTGCCTGGCATTCACTTGCGTCAGTATAAACCACGCCCCATCGGGAATTGCCGGAAACGAGAAATTGCCTTGTGCGTCGCATTGAGTCCTTCTGATCATGTTCTTCAAACTTGGATAGGCTGTCTTTGGGGGTTCAGGTTCGCTTCCGGCGACCATGCGCCCGATCATTTCTCGGAAGTAAGGAGTCGCTGGCAGCAACAAAACCCGGTTTCCTGCACAGGTGACGACGCTATCTTCTTGCTGCGTGAGAAAGGCTTGTCCGCTTATGCTGTTTTCGCCTGGTTTCGCATAGGGTTCATGTTCCAAGTAATCGAACTTCGTCTGCATCTTCACAAACCGAGGCACAGTCTGTCGAGCAGAGCATGCGGCGTATGTGAGCGGCAAGCCGAGCACTAGTGCAACGACCCTCATTATTCTTGCACTGCAGGTTGGCATTGGTTCCTACAGCGATAACGCGCCCGGCCTCACGGCTGCAAGCCGGAAGCCGAGAATTTACCTCTTACTGCAACCTAACAGCAAAGAAGCTTGACGGCTTCGCTACGGGGAGAAGACCTTCCTCGGCGCGCCTTTCGAGCCCCACCCCGGCTGCTGCTCACCGCCGCCGTATTCAGGTTTCGGAACTGCAAGCCCTGTCTCAACCGGACACCTGACACTAAAACCTGAAAAGACAACTGCGAAAATGCAAATGGCGGAGCTTTCTCGCTTATGCGAAGAGTGACGGACAAAACGCAAAGAAATCAAGCTGGGATCTTGACAGGTTTTGGGCATTTACATTACTAAGGGGCAATGCGGTGATTAGAAAGAAAGAGTCGCAAGCAAGCGACGAGGGAGGCAAGATGCTTTTAACAAAACTCCCATCGTGGTTGTCTTTGATCTTTCTGCTCGCAGGATGCGACCTCGCAACGCGGCAGTATCCTGCCGGCTCAATTCTGTATCCCCCTGGCCAGGCAAGCGGTAATGCCCAATCCCCCTCACCGCCGCAACCGCAGGTGACCGGAACACAACGAACGCAACATCTGTTGGATACAGCAATGCAAGCCATGGTTATGGGCGCTGCTTTCGGCGGAATTTACGGAGCAGGAGGAGGTTTCCTCATCGGCCTCATTAGCGGACTCTTCACGGCGGACGCGCATTACACGCAGCTCAATAATCAGATCCAGCGAGAACAGGCAAAAACAGACGACCTTGAAGCGAAAATCGAAGAGGAGCTGCAGCGTCAAAGAGAGCTGGAGGCGAAGCTGGCAAACACAGCAGGAACTCTTTCGCCGGCACAGGCACCCGAGCCGGCGCGGCCAGAGCAAAAACCCGTTGACGGTAAAGTAACAACAGTCGTTGCGAAAGAGGCTTCGGGGCCGACACAGAGCTCAACGCCTACAAGCGCTGTAGCTTCCGTGAATGTTACGAAAGGAAGTCCTTCCAGTTCGTCTACCAGCCCGTTCAAGAACGTCGAGATGCGGGACATTAACGGCGACGGCGTTCCGGACTTATGGATCTACTATAACCCGCTTAGACCCACGGAGGTCGTGCGCCAGGAGGAAGCAAGCCACGGCGATGGCAGGGTCGATACGTGGACCTACTTCCAAAATGGCCAGATGGTAAGGCGTGAAATCGACACGAAAGGGAAAGGGACGGCCGACACCACTTATTATTACGAGAACGAGCAGATCGTCAGGGAAGATCGCGATGCTAATGCCAGTGGTTATGTGAGCTTTCGCGCAATCTACAAAAATGGCCGGCGCGCAAAAGTAGAGGAGGATACCACGGGCAGCGGCAAACCGGATCATTGGATCTACTATGACACAAGCGCAGACGGCGATGTTGTGTTGAAAGAAGAACGGGATCTCAACGGCGACGGAGCGGTTGACGTATGGTCCTATTATGAAAACGGCCGTCTCATGCGCCGGGATGTAAGCGCGATTGGGCTGGAGCTCTTGGCTCAACAGGATCAGGCTCCCTCTTCTCCGGATCCAAAACAAAATTTCCGGCCTCAGCTGGTTAAAGACGTCAAATGAAGTTTTTGAAAGTTGCCACGCCGCGTATGGATGAAGAACAACATGAGGAAATCGTTCCGAAGCTCTCGCATGTTGCGGTGTTCCATACTTCATCCGAGCGAGGTAATGCGCGGGGATTGAATGACACTGACCTTGCTGCAGGGGTACTCGGAATAAAACTCCAATACGTCGACATCCTTAGCCGCAAGGATATCGTGCCGGGATTCCGAGACGCGGTCACTAGAAAAGCTGACGGGATAATCATGTCGGTCGGCGGCCCAATCGGGCAATGAACTTTACGAAGGGCGAGATTTGGCTGTTGCGACGGACTTTCGGGAGATCATCGCGACTGTTCTTCAAGCTCAGTTCGCGATTACTACGACACAACTTTCTAAAATAGTTCCCAATGGACCCAGACCCGGGCGTGAACTCACTACATTGATCCGAGCTTAGTCAAAAGCGCTCCTAGGATCATCTTGAAATTTGACTGACGCGTCGTTGGACTAATCCCTTTCGCGGTGGGGAGAGGCCGGTCCCCTCGCATTGCCGGTTCTCTCTTTGCGTCCTGGGTCCCCAATCATGACGTTCAGCTACAGAACGGTTACACAGCATGAAAGGCTTTGCCATTGTCGCTACTTACAAAGGCACACAGGATTTGCAATCCCGCTGTAATTTCTGGTTTCGTCTCTTCTGGTCGTCGTGGCTGTGATGTTGCTGCTCTTTGACTGGCGAGATCGCCCTGATATGGCTTGGATAATGAAGTTCCCCGCATTTACGACTATGGAAGAAATACGCCGAATTACATCTGAGGACGACGGGATTGCTCACGAAGTCTAAAGCTCAGCCCGTCGTAGCTTCATCGACATCGGATCTATGCTGACGAAAACGCCAATCCTTAGTTTGGCATTTTTGTGGTACTAGCTCGCAATCGCCCGACGAGGATTATGTGGAGCCGCGGCAGATGTCAAGCACGAGTGAAATGTGCAACGAATGCATTGTTAAGTGGCGTATAGGCTCGGCCCGCCCGGACATCACGGTGTGAGGCGTGTTTGTGTGACTGCTTCGAGTTGGAACTTGCCCGGATCGTCGTAAGCAAATGACTTCGATCTATCCACGGCATCGGTTGGGAGAATGACTGTAAATGTCGAACCTTTGCCCAACTCGCTTTTCACCGTCACCCGTCCCCCCAAAAGTTCGGTCGTTTTCTTAACCAGAAATAAGCCCAAACCGATACCTTCATGGGACCTTTTCGACGAACTATCGCCTTGGCGGAACAAGTCAAAGATCATCGGAATTTTATCTTCGGCAATGCCTCTTCCTGTATCGCACACTTGAAATTCCAACTCGTCTGTTTGGGTCAAATTTCGTGCCGCAATCCGAACACTGCCTGTCTCAGTAAATTTTATAGCATTATCGATCAGACCGTGAAGGATCTGTTTGACTTTGTTTCCATCGGTTTCCATAACCGGCAGGTCAGGAGGGATATGCCAAGTCAGCATTAGATCCTTTTTTAAAGAAACTTCATAGGCTGCTCTAAGATCGTCGATAATCCGCCCCAAACTTACATCTGAATTCTCCAGTTTGATATCGCTTGCGTGTATCCGGGTAGCCTGCAAAATGTCGGTAATCATGCCCAAAAGATTTCTCGAATGATGCAATGATTTTTTCAGGGCTTCATTCTGCTCGGGTTTAATTTCTCCCAGCATCCCTTCCTGGACCAATTCGACATATCCCATCATCACATTCAGCGGTGTTCTAAGCTCATGCGACATGACGCTGAGGAATTCTGATTTTACTTCATTCGCTTTCTCCAGCTCGCCGGCTTGGAATTTGATTTCCTCATAAAGCTGAGAATTGTGGATAGCTACAGCCGCTTGTCCTGCAAACGTGTTGAGAAACTGAATTTCATCCTCGGAAAATTCATGTTCCTTTTTAGTATAGAAACCCAGGGTTCCGAAAGTCTCTTTTTTCGCAATCAGTGGAATTCCCATATAAGAGACCAAGGCCTGCTTTCGATAAAATTGCGGTTCCTGTACACGAGGATCAGTTTGTAAATTTTTGATGATTAAGGGCGCTTTCGTTTCAAACACAATATTTGCAGGATCTCGACGGCCTTGCCATCCCTTGAATTTCCACTCTTTTTGATCGAGATTCCGGCAAGCTGCCGGCTCCAGGAATCCGTTCGCTTTGTCATATAGTCGAATGGTAGCAGCAGAGTACGGCAGCAGTAGATCAATTTTCTCTAACAGAATATCCAAAACACTGGATAGGTCGAGAGTGGAGGTGATAGCTGTATTAATTTCATGTAAAGCCCGAATTCGCGCGTCTCGTAGCCGGAGCTCTTTTTCGGCTTGTTCACGCTTCCGGCGGACTTCCGCTTCGGCCAATTCGCGCCTTATCGCAGGGATGAGCCGTTTGAGATTGCCTTTCATCATATAGTCGTGAGCACCGGCCTTCATGGCTTCTACAGCAGTTTCTTCCTGGATGGTACCAGACACAAAGATGAAGGGAATATCGAGCCCCATTTCCTTGAGCAATTCGAGCGCCTCGGTCCCTCTAAAATGTGGCATGCTGTAATCCGAAAGGACAAGATCCCAGGTTTGTTTGATGAGCGCGTTCCTCATCGCTTCGGCTGTTTCAACCCTTTCAGAAACTAAACCAAATCCTCCGCGCCGCAGCTCCTTTGTCAGCAACAGCGCGTCATCGTCTGAATCTTCTACGAACAATACGTGCAGTTCTTTCGTCATCTTAAATGCTATTTACTAATGTAGACTTCGACTCCACATCAACGAAATAACCTACACTTCTGTCATCTGGCCCTCGACCCGCACATTAGCCAAGTGTGAAGTAAAATGTCGCGCCTCTTCCAATCTGTGCTTCAGCCCATACACGTCCGCCATGCCGGTGGACGATACGCTGGACCGTTGCCAGTCCAATACCCGTCCCTTTGAACTCTGTCATGGCATGAAGTCGCTGAAAGGGGCCGAACAATTTGTCGGCATAGGCCATGTCAAAACCGGCTCCATTGTCACGTACAAAATATGCTGACGACCCATTATTCTGAACGAACCCAAATTCAACCTTTGGTTGTTCGCACTTACCAGTGAACTTCCACGCGTTGCCGAGCAAGTTCTCAAGCGCCACTCGTAGCAGTCGCTCATCTCCATCGGTCGTCAGCCTCTCTGCAATTTCACAATTCACTCGCCGCTCCGGTTCTGTTTTACGAAGCTCTGCAACAATCGATTCTGCCAATGCGCTTAAATTTACCTGGCCCCGCCCGATCGCGCTTCTCGTGACGCGTGACAGATTCAACAGATCGTCAATGAGCTGGGCCATTCGATGGCTTCCAGCACAAATACGGTCGAGGTAATCTTTCCCTTCACGATCGAGTTTGTCCGAGCAGTCTTCTAGCAGCGCCTGGCTAAACCCATCAATGGCCCGAAGCGGGGCCCTAAGATCGTGGGAGACGGAATAGCTAAATGCTTCAAGTTCTTTGTTGGCGGCTTCCAGTTGCGTGGTGCGCTCGGCTACTCGTTGTTCAAGCTCCTCGTTGGCTTTACGGAGATCCTTCTCCTTCGCGACTATGGTGTCCGCCATTTGATTAAATGAGCGCCCCAGTTCGCCAATTTCATCAGCTTGGGAGAAGTTAACGCGTTGGGTTCCATCCTCGCCAA
>Ga0075433_10001869_pt1 | contig 15820 bp, 20 predicted proteins | sample RhiMethybrSRZTD2_FD_75299 | JGI IMG/M metagenome (GOLD analysis project Ga0075433, IMG submission 75299) | Populus rhizosphere microbial communities from Tennessee, USA - Rhizosphere MetaG P. TD hybrid SRZTD2 | ecosystem: Host-associated > Plants > Roots > Rhizosphere > Soil | place: USA... | reverse complement strand
TTGCATCTCTGCTGTGGTGTGGACGTTCGGAAGCGCAGGGTGAAAGCCAGGGACAGTATCAGGACAGCCGAAATCCTTTTGCGAGCCGGTCTTGATATCAACCACGGAGCCTTCAGCGAAGGGCGATGGAAGGCGACGCCGCTCTGGTATTCGATTGCCTTCGGTAAGAACCTCGCACTGGCCACGTACTTGCTTAAACGAGGCTCTGACCCAAACCACTGCTTGTGGGCAGCGGCCTATAACGACAATGCCGACGCAATCAGGCTCTTAATCCACCACGGCGCCGAGGACGCCGGCACCAAGGAATCGTCTCCCTTTCTCGCGGCGATTATGTGGAGGCGATTCATCGCTGCGGAAGAGCTTCTGAAACGAGGCGCGGACGTCAACTTTCAAAACCCGAAGAAGATGACTGCGCTTCACTATCTGCTGAAGCAGGGAAGTGACATAAAGTATGTCCGCATGCTGATCAAGTACGGAGCCCGGGGAAATCTCAAAAATGATCTTGGTGTCACAGCAGCAGAGATCATGTCTCGAAAGAGAGATCCGCAGCTGCGCGCCATGGCCAAGCGATTGTCGTCGGTAAGCACACGAGCGGCAACCCATCAGGGTAGAGTTCGAATCTGAAGGAAGCAGCCAAGTACAGCCTGGATGACGCGCTACAATAGCATTCCAAGCGAGGTGCGCCGCACCTCCATCCGACTCTGCGGGTCGGGCCGAGACAGAACGGAGACGTTTGCATTCACGCATGGCATCTAATGCAGTCCGGATATGGAGTCGGTGATGGGTCATGCACGGGGAACACCGGCAATCATTGGTTGCGCGCTTTCCGTATTCCTGTGTGCCGGGACCTGGAAATTGAATGGCAAGCCGGTGCCGGATAGCGCCTGGGCCAAGTCGGACGGCGCCTTCGGCGCGGAGCTGGTTTTCACCGACAAGCCGGAGGAGTTGTTTGCGGCATGGGAAAAGCCCGGACCGGCGGTCCTGATCAGCGAGGTGGGCAAGGCCATGCGAGGGAAGCCCATCGTGGGCGTGATCTTCTTCGCGGGGTGCGCCAAGAACGAGCAAGGCAACTGTGACGCCACGGTCACTTTCTTGATTCTGGCGCCCGACGGCAAGCATTATGGAAAGCCTCAGTCCGGCGAGCTATGGACCGGCAAGCCGCCGCCCGAAGAGGGGCAGATGCAGCTCAGCGTCGGCAACATCGGCGTCGTGATAGAGCCGAACGATGCCCTCGGCAGCTATACGGGAGTGGCGGAGATTCGAGACAACGTATCGAAGAAGAAAATGGTCCTGGAGAGAAAGTTCGAGGCGGTCGAGGCGAGCAAGAAAGACTAGGAGGGGGCCTTGGGCAACGCAAAGAGCCATGCTGTGAGCAAGGTGCCGGAAGTCACCCTGGGATTCTGGCTCATCAAGATAGCCGCCACCACGCTGGGGGAAACCGGCGGCGATGCCGTGTCGATGTCGCTGGGCCTTGGATATCTGGTGAGCACCGGCATTTTTGCCGCCCTTTTTGTCGTGGCCGTTATCTCACAGATCGCCGCGAAGCGGTTTCATCCTTTCCTGTACTGGGCGACGATTGTGGCCACGACGACCGTGGGCACGACGCTCGCTGACTTTGCCGATCGCTCGCTGGGTATCGGCTATGCGGGCGGCACCGCGATGCTCTTCACGCTGCTCATGCTGTCGCTGCTCATCTGGTACCTTTCGCTCGGCTCCGTGTCGGTGGACAGCGTCAGCTCGCCAAAAGCCGAGGTGTTCTACTGGGTGACGATCATGTTCTCCCAGACGCTGGGCACCGCGCTGGGCGATTGGACCGCCGACACGGCCGATCTCGGCTACGCGCGCGCCGCGCTGGTGTTCAGCGGCCTGTTGGGCCTGGTCGTCGTGGCGTATTACGCCACCCGCATCTCTCATACGCTGCTGTTCTGGTCGGCGTTCATACTGACGCGGCCTCTGGGCGCCGTAGTCGGCGATTTCCTCGACAAGCCCGTTGACCAGGGCGGACTCGCACTGAGCCGCTACACGGCCTCCGCGGTACTGCTCATCCTCATGGTGATCTGCATTCGATTCATCCCGCAACGGGCGGCGGCGAAGAGCCATTGAGGCGGTCCGAGTCCTCGCTGATCTGATCCCCGCTCCTGGCCCGGGTCATCCCGCCACACCGTCGCCCCTTTCCGCCGGGCGCGGAATCCCACTGGACTTCGAATGAGCGGTATCGCTGGGCATGGCAGCACCGGTGTGGCATCATTGAGCGCTGATATTTCAAGAGGAGATTGATTCAGAAGAAAGGAGATGCGGCATGCGAAAACTATCGGTATTCAATCACGTGACTCTGGATGGTTATTTCTCCGGCGTGAACGGCGACATGACCTGGGCCCATAGTAACGTCGACGCGGAGTGGAACCAATTTGTCGAGGAAAACGCGGCTTCCGGAGGCGAGCTGTTGTTCGGAAGGATTACCTACGAGCTCATGCTGAAATATTGGCCGACGCCGGCTGCGCTCAAGAATGATCCCGTGGTGGCCGAGCGGATGAACGGCCTCCCGAAGGTGGTGTTCTCGAGAACCCTCGACAAGGCGACGTGGAATCGTACGAGGCTGCTCAAGGGCGACCTGGCGACGGAAACACGCAAGCTGAAGAGCGAGCCTGGAAAGGACCTGGTCATCTTTGGAAGCGGCAGCATTATTTCGCAGCTGGCTCAGGCAGGATTGATTGATGCCTACCAGATTGTCGTGAATCCCATCGCCCTCGGCGAGGGAAGGACGATGTTCGATGGCTTCAAAGGGAAGCTGGAGCTGAAGCTCACGAAGACGAGGACCTTCGGCAATGGCAATGTCCTGCTATGCTATGAGCCTAAAGCGTGAGGAAAAGCGCCTGAGAATTCGTCGCAAATCCTGACTCCGGATTCCGCTCCCATTTCGTGGGGCCCCTCTTGATCGTTGCTCTGGCGTCGCCCGCTATCGCCTCGACCCTCGAGGAGGGGCTGGAAAAGATCGAGCGGCTGCTGTCCGAGGCTTCGGCCCGAGGCGCGGAGATCGTGTGTTTCCCGGAGGCCTACCTTCCGGGGTTGCGGGGACTGGATTTTGAGGTCTTGCCCTGGGATCGAGCCATGCAGGAACGGGCGCTCCAGACGGTGGCGCAGTGGTCACGAACCTATGCGGTGGCCACCATCCTCGGGATGGAAAAGCCCACGGACGCGGGACGGCAGATTGTCTCGTTCGTGATCGACGCCCAAGGGCGAATCCAGGGCCATCAGACGAAAAACCAGATCGATCCGAGCGAGGACCGGTTTTACGTGCCGGGAGACTCCCGGCGACTGTTCGAGATCAACGGGGTCAAATTCGGTGTGGTGATCTGCCATGAGGGGTGGCGCTATCCCGAGACGGTCCGGTGGGCGGCCGTGCGGGGCGCCAAGGTTGTCTTTCATCCGCAGCACACGGGGAATGAGAAGGCGGGTGTCCGTCTTACGCAGTGGGGCGCCGCCGACGGCCCCTACTACGAGAAGGCGATGATGATGCGCAGCATCGAGAACACGATTTACTTCGCCAGCGTCAATTATGCTTTGCGCTTCCAGGAGTCGGCGACCAGCCTCATCGCGCCGTCGGGGCGCTGCCAGGCGTACCTGCCCTACGGGCAGGAAGGCGTGCTGGTGGAGTCCATCAACATCGAGGAGGCGACCGGGTCGCTGGCGACGCGCTTCGCACCGGAGCGCTATCTGGAGCTCAAGGCGCCGTGAGCGGCAAGGATCACTCGGCACGCACGCGGCGTCCGCGCTTCGGGCGCGGCTGAAACCTCCTGCAAACAGCCGGAGCAATCCATGGGTCCCATGGGCCCCGATGAGTCAGTCACAGAGGCCGGACAGGGAATGCCTCCGGGACCGGTCCTCCACTATTTGCGCGCAGCGGCCCTCATCGCGGTCCTGGCCGGGGCAGTGGGGTCCGTCGGCCTGACGATCCATGCAGGTCGCAGTACCCCCCGTTTTCTGCTGGTGCTTTTCATAATCTGGGTGCTTTCGCCGTTCGCCGCCCTCGCCTGGGCCAACCTGACCGCGAATCGTTGGTTGTGTCTCACCCAGGCGACGCTATACTGTGTGACGTTCGTTATCAGCCTGGGTTCGTTGGCCATTTACGGGGGCCTTATTCCACCCCCTGCGGGGTCGGCGCCCGCATTCGTTTTCGTCGCCGTTCCGCCGGGAGCGTGGCTGCTCATGGTGCTCGCGGTCCCGTCCACCGCGTTGATATCGCGCCGGCGATCGCATTGAAATGCCGGCGGCCGGCCGGTTGTCGCTGCAGGCTCGCAATGGGTCACGTTGCACGCCGATCGTTCGTTTGATTCAATAGGAAAACGGTTAAGAATTGCATGGATCGAAAGGGAGGAGCCATCTGTCGGCAGGAAGATTAGGCCTGCTACGGCCCGCCGAGGGCGCTGTTCTGCTTACCAGTTTGCAATTGCTTGGTGTTCAGGCGATCCGGAACACTGTTCCCGGGCATTTTCGAGCATCTTACTCTGATAGGAGAAAATCGTGGCGAGTTTGCCAGGCAAGAAGGTCGAGGAATTGAAGGGTGGCTTCAAGGGGGCGGTTCTCCTCCCGAACGATGGCGGGTATGAAGACGCGCGCAAGATCTGGAACGCGATGATCGACAAGCGGCCGGCGATTATCGCCCGCTGTGCCGGCACGCCGGACGTCGTCCGCGCGGTGAACTTCGCGCGGGAGAACGGGCTCCTGCTCGCCATCCGCGGCGGCGGGCACAATATCGCCGGCAACGCGTTGTGCGACGGCGGCATCGTGATCGATCTCTCCCAGATGAAAGCGGCGACGGTCGACGCCGGCAAGCGCCGCGTCACCATCGAGGCCGGCGCCACGCTCGCAGATCTCGATGCGGCCACCCAGGCGCACGGCCTGGCCACTCCGGTCGGCATCAACTCCACCACGGGTATCGCGGGGTTGACGCTCGGCGGCGGGTTCGGCTGGCTGAGTCGCAAGTTCGGCATGACCATCGACAATCTCGAGTCCGCTGAAGTCGTGACCGCGACCGGCGAAGTGGTGCGCGCCAGCGCAACCGAGCACCCCGATCTTTTCTGGGCGCTGCGCGGCGGCGGCGGTAACTTCGGAGTGGTCACCCGCTTCGAGTTCCGGCTGCACCCGGTGGGCCCCAACCTGCTGAGCGGCCTGATCGTCTATCCGTTCTCCGCGGCGAAATCGGTACTGCAGCAATACCGTGACTTCATGGCAAAGGCGCCGGACGAGCTTTCGGTGTGGACTGTGCTGCGCCAGGCTCCCCCTCTGCCGTTCCTTCCAGCGGAGGTCCACGGGAAGGAGGTCGTGGTGCTCGCGCTGCTGTACGTGGGCGACCCGAAGCAGGGCGAGCAGCTCATCCAGCCGCTGCGCAAGTTCGGTACTCCCGTGGGGGAGGCTGTGGGAGTCCAGCCCTACGTCGCATGGCAGAAGGCGTTCGACCCGCTGCTCACCCCCGGCGCCCGCAATTACTGGAAGTCGCACAATTTTACGACGCTCCAGGACGGGCTGTTCGACGCCGTGATTGATTATGTCGGGAAGCTCCCGTCACCGCAGTGCGAGATCTTCTTCGGCGCCATCGGCGGCGCCACCACCAAGCCGGCGCCTGACTCCGCGGCCTACTCCCATCGCGATGCCATGTACGTGATGAACGTCCACGGCCGTTGGGACAGCGCGGCCGAGGACAAGAGCGGCATCGGCTGGGCGCGAGACTACTTCAAGGCCTCGGCCCCCTTCGCCAGCGGCGGTGTCTACGTCAATTTCCTCACCGCCGATGAAACCGATCGGGTGGGCGCGGCCTATGGTCCGAGCTACACCCGCCTGGCACAGGTGAAGCGAAAGTACGATCCGGGCAACCTCTTCTGTGTGAACCAGAACATCAAGCCTGCTTGAGTGCTGGAACGCTCATGAGAGAGCTGGCGGACGGGTCGAGGCGGAATGCGCGTCCCAGGTGGGGCGACGGGCCCCTGAGGTCGGCCGCAGCGCGTCAGATTTCATGAAGGTCAGGAGCCGTGGCACCCATGGCGAAAGGCAAACTCATGGCCAAGTCCGGGATCAAGACGAAGGCCAAAGGCAGGGCGAAAACCAGGCCCAATCGCAGCGCCAAGGCTGGAGCCGCGGTCGGGGCCGGGACGAATCCCAAGCCCAGGCCCACGAGCATCGATGAATATCTCGCGCCGTTGAGCGCGGAGCAAAGGATGGCGCTCGAAAAACTGCGAAAGCACATTCAAGCCGCCGCTCCAGCGGCGGTGGAGTGCATCAGCTACCAGCTCCCCGCCTTCCGGCTCGACGGAAAACTGCTCGTGGCGTTCGGCGCCTGGGCGAATCACTGCGCCTTTTACCCGGGGGCCGTGTTGCAGGACCTCGGGGTCGAGCTTAAAGGTTACGACACCAGCAAGGGGACGATTCGCTTTCGCTCGAGCAGTCCACTCCCGGCCACCCTCGTAGGGAAAATAGTGAAGGCCCGGATCGCGAAGAATACGTTCCGACAAAGGCGCGCGGTGAGCCACTCGACCGGCGGCCGCCGGCGGGAGGCTTGACGGGCGCGGCGGGCAGGGGTGCGGTCTCACCGGCTCGTGGGCCCACTCAAGGGAGGCTCGGCATGCGACGGCAGTTCGCGGTCGTGAGATCCCGTGGCCCAGCCTGGGATGACTCGAAGCCCCTGGAGGGTCAGGTCGACTGGCCTGCTCATGCGGCCCTCATGGACGCCATGGTCGCGGAGGGCTTCATCCTGCTTGGCGGGCCCCTCGAAGGCACGCGCGACGTCCTGCTCATCTTTGATGCGCAGGACTGCTCCGAGATCGAGAATCGCTTGGCGGATGATCCCTGGACCCAAAATCGCCTGCTGGTCACGAAGGAGTGCCGGCCCTGGCAAATTCGTCTGGGGTCTCTGCCCTGACGCCTCGTCAGAATCGGGCATCAGACCTGGTTCGCTGAGCATGCGCGGGGACTTCATGTCAGGCGGGGCCTGTGTGCGCGCGATACAATCGTCAGGCGGAATGACGGTAAGGTGCTGAGGTGAAAGGACGCGGATCCTTAGGAGGGATTCCGAAATGCGAGTCACCATTCGTCGATGCGGGTACTGAATCTCCGGCATCCATGCTGCCCGGGTGGCAGCGTCGTTGAGGCGCAAGCTTGGCCTCGAGGTGGATCTGGTCGAAGGGCACTACGGGGAGTTCACCGTCCTCGTGGATGGCGAGAAGATTATCGACGGAGGTCCCCTGGGCTTTCTCGGCGTGCTGCCGTCGGCGCGAAAGGTCCAAGAGCTGATCGAGCGCAGGATGAAGGCGCCACCTGGCGCCGTATGATTGCCGCGGTCACGACTTGGTGGCGTCGATCCGTGCAGCGCGCGGGTTCGGCGAACTCGGTGATGGTTGGAGGCGACGGCATGCGAATCTTGGCTCTCGGGTGCATCTTGCTCCTCGCGATCGGCTGCACCATCGCGCCGCAGTCCCAGGGCGAGGCGGTTGCAACCGACACCGGCACACCAGCAGGGAATCCAACCACGGAGGGGAAAGCGATGTACGGACTGATAGGCCAGATGACCGCCGTTCCGGGTCAGCGGGACGCGTTGATCGCAATTTTGCTCGAGGCGGTGTCCGGCATGCCTGGTTGTCTGAGCTACGTCGTCGCGAAGGATCCGGCGGATGAGAACGCGATCTGGATTACCGAGGTCTGGGACAGCCCGGCCAGCCACCAGGCATCGCTGTCGCTTCCCTCGGTGAAGCATGCAATCGCCCGGGGGAAACCGCTGATTGCCGGCTTCGGCAAAAGCATCGAAACGGAGCCACTCGGGGGACACGGGCTGGCACTCGCACCAGGCCGCTAAGCCGCCCAACCAGTCGCCGTGACCGGCCGTGGCGGCACCGCCAAAATTCGACCGAGTTGGTAAAAACTCGCATCCTTAAAAAGGGGGGGGAACGGTGACACCGAGCTTTAAACTTCTGAGAGTGCCGGCGATCCTTATCGTGCTGGCCGTGCCTGGATCAATCTCGGCGCAGACGGCTTCTGGAATCCCGGCGGAGCTCACCACGCCGGATCAGGTCCAGAGCCGGCTCGGCACGCTCGAATTCAATGACGGAGCGCCGAGCCAGGCGACTCTGGACAAGGTGTACGAAAACCTGGATCTCATGCACGCAGTTCGTGCCTTCACCGATACCATGCAGGGCGTCAGCATTTACGCCATTCGCAAGGGGCTGCAGAGCGTCGGCGTCAAAGACAACGAAGTGATCGTCTTCTCCGAGCTGATGGATGCAAAATCACTGTTCCTGACGGCGAACGCGGACACGGTCTACGCCATCGGCGCCCTCGACTTGACGAGGGGGCCGATGGTGCTGGAGGTGCCGCCGAAGTTCCTCGGCGCCATCGACGACCAGTGGTTCCGCTGGGTCATCGACCTCGGTGCGCCAGGCGGCGATCGCGGCCTGGGCGGCAAGTACCTGATCCTGCCTCCGGATTATGACGGTCCGGAGCCGTCGGGCGAGTTCTTCGTGGCCCGGGCGAGGACCTTCCACGTCGTCTGGTTCGGTCGCTCGTTCCTGGAAAACAAGAGCGATCCCAAGCCTGCCGCGGAAGCCACCCGGAAGTTCACCAAAGTCTATCGGTACGAGGCAGGAGGTGTTGGCACCCCGATCTCCGAGTTCCTTAGCGGCAAGGCTCGGCTTGGCCGAATCACGCAGCCCCCGGCGACCATCTTCCACGAAGGCAGCGGCAAGGTGATGAACACCGTCCCGCCCAACGACTGGACCTTCTACGAGATGCTCAACGCGGTCGTGCAAGAGGAGCCGGCCACCTCGCTCGACCCCGAGCTGATGGGACCGCTCGCCGCCATCGGCATCGTCAAGGGCAAGCCCTTCGCGCCCGACGCGCGGATGAAGAAGATCCTCACGGAGGCGCTCGCGATCGGCAACGCCACCTCGCGCAGCCTGTTCCTCGCTCCGCGCGATCCGAGCTGGTACTACTACCCCGGCTCCGCCTGGATGAATTACCTGTTCGTCACCGGTTTCGAGTTCGAGACGCCGATTCCGATGATTACCCCAACGGGGGCCAAGCCCTTCCCACCCACCGGCTATCGGACACTGGATGCGCGCACCAACTTCTTTTACGGCGTCACCGGGATCACCCCCGGCATGGCCATGCGCCTGACCGGCATCGGCTCGCAGTACCTCTTTGCCATGGTGGACGCAGACAAGAAGTATTTCGACGGCGCCAAGACCTACAAGGTCACGCTGCCCAAGGGGATCCCCGAGGCGAATTTCTGGTCATTCACTCTCTACGACAACATGACGCGCTCGATGCTCGACACGCCGCAGCGCTTCCCGCGCGCCGGCAGCCAGAGCTATCCGTCGCCGGCCGCTGCGCCGAATGCCGACGGCTCGACGACGGTCTACTTCGGACCGACGCAGCCCGTGGGTGTCAAGCGCGGCAACTGGATCCAGACGATGCCCGGCAAGGGGTGGTTCACCATCCTGCGGCTTTACAGTCCGCTCGAGCCGTTCTTCGACAAGTCCTGGCGCCCGAGTGAAATCGAATTGGTCCGGTGAGATCGCGGCCCGGTCATCCGACACGCGGTTGGAGCTGGAGCGTGAAGAGCTGCGGAAGGGGAGTAGAAAGATGATGGACTTGGCGATTCTCCTGGAAAACCGGCCGGGCGCTCTTGCCGACATGGGTGAGGCGCTGGGCCGCGCCGGGGTGAGCGTCGAAGGGGGCGGGGCCTGGGTGGTGGGCGGCCAGGGAGTGGCCCATTTCCTCTTCGAGGATGGGGCGGCCGCACGTCGTGCGCTGCATGCGGCCGGCATCCAGGTGCTCGCCGAAAGAGAGGTGCTCGTGCAGCGATTGAAGCAGGACGTCCCCGGACAGCTCGGCCTGCTCACGCGCCGCATGGCTGAAGCCGGCGTCAACATCGAAGTCCTGTACAGCGACCATGACCATCAATTGATTCTCGTAGTGGACGACCTCGCCCGCGGGCGCGAGGTGTCCGAGGCGTGGGCCCGCGAGACTTCATAGAGACGGTGCGCGTGCCTCCTTTTTCCGCCGTCAATCCTGAATTCGAGCAGCGCATCCGCGGGAGCTTTGCGTGCCAGGCGTTCATGACCACCCTCGGGGCCACCCTGGGCCGGGTGGAGCCGGGCACGGTGGATATCCGGATGGTCATCCGGCCGGAGCTGACCCAGCAGCATGGGTTCGTTCATGCGGGGGCGGTCGCGGCGATTGGCGATAGCGCGTGCGGCTATGCGGCCCTCAGCCTGATGCCGGCCGACACGGGGGTGCTCGCGGTGGAATACAAGATCAACCTGATGGCGCCCGCCGTCGGGGAGATCCTGATCGCCCGCGGCCGGGTGGTGCGCAGCGGCCGGACCTTGAGCGTGTGTCAGGCGGAGATGGTCGCCGTAGCCGCCGGGACGGAGCGCACCGTCGCACTGCTGGTGTCGACAGTGATGACGGTGCGGGACCGGCCGGGCGTGATCGATTAGCGCCGGGAACCTCTGCCCCGTTACCCGTTCTCCTGGCAAGGAAGTGTTGGCCGTGACGGCGCGGCTCGATTGCAGAGCGACAAGGCCATGGAACGAATCAGCGCAGGCATGGGGGATGGCCGGGCCCGCGAGAGGGAAGGTGTGAGCTCAGCGTTCCGGCAAATGGCCTCCATCGCGGTATTCCTTTGCCTGGCGCAGTGCGCGCCGGGCAGCCGGGTCGACGCGGAGCGTGACCTGCTTCGCGCCCTTCACGAAAAGGTGATGCGCGCCCATCGCGAGAGCGACGTCGAGCTGCTTCTCGAGGATGAGGCTGCCGACTACGTCGTCGCGAATCGCGGCGAGGTCTCCCGCCCCACCCTCGAGGAGCGCAGGGCGCGTCTGGGTCCCTACCTGCGCAGCACGACGTTTCGGGAGTATCGAGACGTCACCGCTCCGGTGGTCACCGTTTCCAGTGACGGGACATTGGGATGGGTCATCGTGCAGGTTCACGCCAGCGGCCTTCAAACGACCGAGCGCGGCGAGAAGGCGCCGGTCGATTTCGTCAGCGCCTGGATCGAGCTGTATGAAAAGCGGGACGGGCGCTGGCTCAGGGTGGGAAACGTTTCGAACTTCAAGCCCTAGCCCAATTTCAAGAACGGAAGGAACCGTCCGCATGGACCGGGTTGTGTGAAACCGATGACAGTCGCGCTCGGGATAAAGGCTCACTCGGGCTGGGCGGCCCTAGTCGCTCTTGGAGCTCCCGCCGGCGAGTGGCGGATATTCGATCGATGCCGCATGGAGCTGGTGGAAAAGGATGAAGCGTGGTGGGCCAAACAGCCCTATCATGCGGCCGAGCGCTTGAGCGCCGAAGACGCGCCGCGACGGGTCAAGCTGGGCATCTCTGCGGCGCGCCGAATCGCCATCCGGGAGATGCGAGCGGCCCTGGGGCGCGCGCGGGAATCGGGGGCCAGGGTAGCGGCTTGCGCGGTGCTCGTGGTGGATCCCATGCCCGATTGGACCGTTGAGGAAATCCTTGCGGTGCATTTCCGGATGCACAAAGCCGAGGGGGTCCTGTTCCGCGAAGCGCTGGTGAGCGCCGCCGAGGCGTGCGGTATCCGATGCCTCGGAATCCATGAGAAACAGCTGGAAGCGAGCGCCGAGCAGGCCCTCGCGAGTCCAATGAGCAGCCTGCGGAAGCGGCTCACGTTGCTCGGGAAGTCGGTGGGACCGCCCTGGGGTAAGGACCAGAAGGACGCCGCGCTCGCCGCCATGATCGCTTTGCAGACACGAGTGAAATAATCATCTCCTGGAGGTCTGAATGCGAACTCAAAAGGAAAAGGCGGTGGCGTTTCGGGCCCTGCATGAACGGGACCACGCTTTCATTATTCCGAACCCATGGGACGTCGGCACGGCGCGGCTGCTCGCCCACCTGGGCTTCGAGGCGCTGGCGACCACCAGCGCCGGGTTCGCGTTTTCCATAGGGCAGCGCGACAACACGGTTGGCCGCGAGGCAATGATGGCCCACGTGCGCGCGATCGTGGCAGGGACCGACTTGCCGGTCAGCGCAGACCTGGAGAACGGCTTCGGCGATGCCCCTGAAACGGTCGCCGAAACGATTCGCATGGCCGGGGAGGCGGGCCTGGCCGGCGCATCAATCGAGGATGGGACGCAACGTCCTGACGATCCTATCTACGACCTCGAAGCGGCGGTGGAACGGGTCCGTGCTGCCGCTCGGGCTGCCCGCTCGCTGCCTTTTCCATTCACCCTGACGGCGCGAGCGGAGAATTACCTCTGCGGCCGCCCCGACCTCAAGGATACGATCCGCAGGCTTCAGGCCTATCAGGAGGCGGGGGCGGACGTGCTCTACGCGCCGGGGCTGGCGAGCAAGGTAGACATCGCCGCCGTGGTGAAGTCGGTGGACCGCCCGGTCAACGTCGTGATGGGATTGCAAGGGGCGCAGCTGAGTGCCGCGGAGCTGTCGGCTATCGGCGTGAAGCGGATCAGCATCGGCAGCGCGCTGTGCCGCGCCGCCCTGGGTGCTTTCCTCCGTGCCGCACGCGAGATGCGCGAGCGCGGGACTTTCACGTTCGCCGAGGAAGCGGTGAGCTACCGGGAAATCAGCGGCATGTTCGGGGAATAATCAAGAGGAGAGCCCTTGGGTTGATATCGGTAATCGTTGATCTTGTGTCATCGCCATCAGCAAAGGCAAGAACGACCGGGAGGTGGAGTGGCTGGCCGCATCGGGCGAAGATCGATTCCTGTCGGCTCAGAGGATGGGGGCGCTCTTGGTAAGTCAGAACGGAGGTGATCGTCATGAACCCGGCCGTTATCTTGAAGCGATTTGATCAACCCGACGAAGTACGGGTATTTCCGAAAGGCCGCTTCGAAATCGTCCGGATCGCCGGAATGACCATCGGGCGGGCGACCTACGAGCCGGGCTGGAAGTGGTCCGTGGATGTCGGTGCGGACCTGGGATCAAGCCGATGCGTGGTGGAGCACGTCGGGTTGGTGATCAGCGGCGAAGCGACGGCGGCCTTCGAGGACGGGAGCATCTTCCATCTCAGAGCAGGGGAGTTGTTTCACATTCCCCCCGTCCCCCACGACAGCTGGGTGGTGGGTGAAGAGCCCTATGTTTCGCTGCATTTTCTGGGAGCGCAGCACTACGCCTCGCGCTGAATCGTACCGGCGATGCCGCGCGGGGCTCTTGACAGCCGCCCGGACGGTGCGTTTCATAAGGCGTACCACGGCTGAAGATCAATCCGGACGCGCGCCGCTTCGAACGGACCGAGGGGGCCGCCTGCACCGAGGGGCACTCAGAGGGGGAGGATTATGAAGCATTCTTTCGACATCGAGATCAACGCGCCGCGCGACCGGGTCGTCGCCCTGTTCGACGATCCCGCCAACCTGCCGAGGTGGCAACCGGATTTGCTCAGGTTCGAGCCGATTTCGGGAACTCCGGGCCATCCGGAAGCCAAATCCCGTCTCGTGTATCGCACGGGACAGGGAGAGCTGGAGCTGATCGAGACGGTCAAGCTGAGGAACTTGCCGGATGAGTTTGCCGGGACCTACGAATCGAAGATGGGGATGACGCAACTCAGAAACCGTTTCATCGACAACGGCGCGAAGACGCGCTGGATCGTCGATACCGAGTTCACGGGTTTGGGGATGATGAAGCTCGCTTCAGGCCTCATGGGCGGCATGATTCGGGCCCAGACGCTTAAAATGCTGAACGCCTTCAAAGCGTTTGTCGAGTCGAACGCACCCTGACGACGGAGCCGCGAAGCGGCCGTTGAGCAAAGGGCGGACCACGAGCGGGCCGCAATGGACTTCATGCGGCCCACGGCAAGGAGCCTGCCGGCATCCGCCGTCAGTGATGGGCTTCATCGACCCTTGAGCGAGGAGTCGCCTTGGCCGCGGAAAACCACCCGCCGTACACCCGCGAAGCTTTCGAGCGCATGCGCGCCGCGGCACAATCGGTCGAACGCCGCGAGGGGCTGCTGCTGGCGGGGGTGAGCGTGACCCTCGGTGTGGCGCAATTGATCTTTCTCCGGTGGGCCGACCACCACCTCGACCGGCCGACGAAGCTCGCCTTCGAGATTCCGGCCTTTCTGGCCTACCTCGTCATTGTCGGAGGGTTGCTGTGGCGCTTCGTCCGCCGCATCAACGCTGCCCGGCCGAGGTGTCCCCAATGTGGCGCCCGGCTCACGGAGCTGTCGGAGCGGGTAGCCGCTGCGACGGGTCGATGCGACAGCTGCGGCGGCCAGCTCCTCTCCTGAATACAAACTCGGCGAACGACCTGGGTCAGTGATCGGTTTTCGCGGGTGGCTCCAGCGTGGGGGTGATGATCCCGACCGCGAGGCGGCCGTCCGTGTGATACGGATCCCCGCCGCCGTTGTGCCCCTCGAGCCGGGTCTGAAATCCGTCGATCCAGCTGACCGCCTCAAGATCCCCGGTACGCTGCAAATCTTTGATCAGCGCATCACGCTCGGCGTCGATGTCCGGCCCGATGTGGTGGGTGATCTGTCCGGTCGTATGGCTGAACCCGACGCTCCTGTCGAAGGTGACGGAGCCGGCCCACAGCAATCGTCCTTCCGGAAGAGGCGTCTCCCGGCGCCAGAAGCGAACATGGTGGCGCTCCTTCGGGTCGTCACCGACGGGTAGCTCAAAGGCCAGATTCTCCTTGTGGCCCCAGAGATAGAGACTGCTGACCGGGGCCTCGTCGAACGGACGATGCAGAACGGTGTCGGCTGCAATTCGGAGGGAGCTTTCCAGGGTAATCGGATCCGCCGGGTACCACCTGGCCGCCAGCATGATCGTGATCACCTGCTCCTTGCTGCCGATGAGCGCGAGGTTCAGCGGGTCTCCAGGGATTCCGCTCGCGGTGCGCGTGACCCGCGGAATCGCGCTGATAGAGGTGTTGCGCGACTCATGGCGGCTCCAGCCCCAAGGCAGCAGGAGGTAAGCCACCAGCAGATAGGCGATGAGCAATATCAGGAGGAGGTAGAGGGCCTTCCTCAGCGTCCACCGGCTCCCCGCTGGAACCGGGGCCTGGCCGGTGGTGTTGCCGGAATCGTGATTCATCGAGTCCCCGACCGTTCGAATGGCTGCCGCCATGATAGTCCGGAAGGGGAGGGTGCCGCAGGGTGATGGCAAAATCCCCCTGCTTCATGGCAGAATCCTCGCGCCTCAATTCTCGCTGCGCAGCTCGCTTTGTGAGTGGCGATGCGGCCCCACCCTTGGAGGTGTCGATTCCGGTTTTTGCCTCGAGCCGGCAGGCGACTGGACGGGCAACCAGACGGGCAGGGCGTCATCGAGCAGGCAAACGGCTTCCGCGTGTCGTCGGGAGACTTCAGAAAAGGAGGGGAACATGGAACGCTGGCTGGGAAAGTACTCGGAGCTGGTCTACGCGATCATGCGCTTCGTGGTCGGAATGCTCTTCGCCTGTCATGGGGCCCAGAAGCTCTTTGGCGCACTCGGCGGCCAAAGCCAGCTTTCGAGCCCGTTGATGGCGACGGCCGGGGTCATCGAGTTCTTCGGGGGCGGCCTCGTGTGCCTCGGGCTGTTTGCGGGATTCGCGGCCTTCCTGGCAAGCGGAATGATGGCGGTGGCGTATTTCATGGCACACGCGCCGGGGGGATTCTGGCCCATCGTCAACCATGGCGAGATGGCGGTGCTCTACTGCTTCATCTTTCTCTACATCGCGTCCAAGGGATCGGGCCGCTACAGCATTGACGCACTGATGCGGAAGTGAAGCGGTTCAGCCGAGCATGGACACGCGCCGACTCGAGGCCTTCAGCGACGGCGTCATCGCGATCCTCATCACGATCATGGTGCTGGAGCTCAAGGTGCCGCAC
>Ga0075433_10001867_pt1 | contig 15835 bp, 12 predicted proteins | sample RhiMethybrSRZTD2_FD_75299 | JGI IMG/M metagenome (GOLD analysis project Ga0075433, IMG submission 75299) | Populus rhizosphere microbial communities from Tennessee, USA - Rhizosphere MetaG P. TD hybrid SRZTD2 | ecosystem: Host-associated > Plants > Roots > Rhizosphere > Soil | place: USA... | reverse complement strand
GAGCAATCAGGTCGCAGGCGCGGTTTTGAGCCCGCCGTTCGACGACAAGGCGATGTCATTGGGCTATAAGAAGTTTCTTTTCCTCGGTGACTTGGCGGATATTCCCTACGTCGGACTGTTCACCTCCCAAGCGGAAATACGCGCCAATCGCGAGCGGGTGCGAAAAACCATCGCCGCGATCCTGGATGCGGTAGCTTGGCAACGGGCTAACCGCGCCGAAGCCGTCAAGATGATTGCGACGCGCTACAAAATCAGCCAGGGCGAAGCGGAACGCTCTTACGACACCCTCATCGGAATTCTTTCGCCCGACGGCAGCATCGATCTTAAAAAAGTGCGCGGCTACTTAACCCTCCTGCGTGAAGAGCGACCCATCCCGGAAAATCTCGAAGCGGAAAAGCTGGTGGATTTCTCCATGTTGCCATCGGCTCGGTAGTTTGCTTTGATGAATAGGGGGAACTTGTCATGAAACCGACCGCCGTGTTGATTCGTTATTTGGTCATCGTCCTGCTTCTCGCTCCGGCGCATGCTTGGGCCGCGACCGATCAGCTCGAAGAAATCTTGCAACAACAAACCAAAGCCCGCCAGGAACAAAAAGCGAAGGAGTTACAACGGCAACAGCAACTCGAAACTCTTAAGCGCGACCAAGAACTCAATCGATCTCAGCGACAGTTGGATCAGATCAAGCAGCAAAAGACCGAGCCTTCACAGCCGCACCAGCCCCAAGCCGCGCAGACCCAACAACAGCTAGACCAGCTGAAAAACGATCAGCAGCTAGAGCGCCTGCAAAACGACCAACAAATCAACCGAATCCAACGGGAGCCGGACGCGGCGCGCCAGCAGCAGCAACTCAACGACTTGCAGCGCCAACAACAGATCGATTCATTGCGGGACCAGATTCGCCGAAATCAAACCCAGCAGGACTTGGACCGCTTCCGCCAGCAGCAGAATCTGCGATAGTTTCAGGTTATTTTACTAGCACCGATTTCCCAACCCTTGGAAGAGTGAAAGGGTAACGGCCGTTAGTCACCCGCGGGCTGACGAAGGGCGCCGCCGGATTATCTGGCTCGGATTTCAAACAATAAACTTCTCCTTTAGCCACGCAAAGATGAGACCGTGCGATTGACATGAATCGTGATTTTATAGCACTAATGCGTTGAATGGCTCTCGAACGAAATAATCAAGTGACGATGACCGGACAGCCTACAGCCGTGGCTGGCGCCGAAGCAGTTCCGCCCTTCGGCAAATCACTCGGCCGAGAGCTTACCGGCCGCTTTTTGCCGCCACTGTTTGCCGTCACTAGTGTAATTGCGATCTGGTGGCTGCTCTTTCTTCTCTATCCGCGCCTATTGCCGAGTCCCATGAGTACCGTGCAGGAAGCCATTCGTTTGGTTTCCGACGGCACCTTTTTCTTTCACATGTACCAAAGTCTCCGCCGGGTATTTGTCGGGTCGATCGTTGCGATGGTTTTCAGTGTGGGTGTGGGCATTTACATGGGCACGGTGGTGATGGGCGAACGTTTTTTTCAGCCGTTGGTGGTGCTCGGTCTGACCATTCCCGGCTTGATGTGGGCGCTGATCGCGGTGATGCTGTTTGGCATCAATGAATTCTCCCCTTATTTCGCCGTAACCGTAACAATTTTTCCGATGCTGGTCATAAACATCTGGGCGGGCGTGAAATCTCTGGACAAAGAGCTGATCGACATGAGCCATGTATTTCACTTTACGAAATGGATGAAGATATCCCAGGTCATCCTGCCCCAGCTTGTTCCTAATATTTTCGCCGCCACCCGCTACGGCTTGGGCCTTGCATGGAAAGTCGTCGTCGTGGTCGAGATGTTCGGCACTAGTAACGGCGTCGGCTATCAGGTCATGAAGTCCTATCAAGTCTTCAACATGGAGGGGGTGATCGCATGGACGGTCACCTTCGTCATCGCCATGATTGTCATCGAATACGGCATCATCAATCTCGCCGAGCGCCGCCTCACCGCATGGCGCCCGAAGCTCGACGTTTGGAGACGCTGAATGGCGGAGCTCCTCGTGCGAGACGCGGAAAAATGGTTTCGCCGTGAGGATGGCAAGCCGTTCAAAGTCATTGATCGATTATCGTTCGAAGCGCGCGAAGGTTGCGTGACGGTTTTGATCGGACCATCTGGCTGCGGCAAATCAACGTTATTAAATTCAATCGTCGGGCTGGAATGCTTGGACCGCGGTGAGCTGCGCTTCATCAATAACGGCCAAACCCAGCAGCGTCCTCTCATCGGCTACGTGTTTCAAAGCCCGCGTTTATTGCCATGGAAAACCGTGGGCGAGAACATCAGCCTCGCTCTTAAAGGCGCCGGCGTCGTTCGCGGAAAGCGGGAGTCCCGGGTACAACATTATTTGGAACTTGTCGGTCTAGAAGAATACGTCCATCAGTTTCCTCTCTATCTCTCTGGCGGCCAGCGCCAACGCGTCGGCCTGGCGCGGGCGCTTGCAGTGGAGTCAGACTGCGTTTTGATGGACGAGCCCTTCGCCAGCGTCGATGAGCTTACGGCCCGCCAATTACGCCAGACCACGCGGCGTTTATGCGAGCGGCTCCGCCGGACGGTACTTTTTGTTACCCACAATCTACCCGAGGCTGCTTACATGAGCGACTACGTGGTCACTCTCACGGCTCGACCAGCCAGTTTGGATTCTTATGTGACCAATCCACTGCCTACGCCACGGCGCTGGGGAGCCGAAATTTATAATTTCGCAGCCGAGCTGGAGACTAAAGTTACGTTGAAGGAGGAAGGAGAATCATGAGACTAAAACAGTCGCTCCTAGTCACTGGACTTGCTTTGTCCGTTGCGTCCAAGGTGATGGCAGGGCAAGCGTTGCAGACGATCAATGTCGCCACCAGCGCCGCAGGGCAGTCGGGTTACATTGCTGCCTTGATTGAAAATAAGGGACTCGATGTCAAGTACGGCATCAAGATCAACAACATGATGATGGACTTTACCGAAGCTGCGAACGCGGTGAAGCTCGGACGGACCACAGCAAGCGCTATGCAACCGAGCACGGCGGTGAATTTGGTGAAGAGTGGCACCGATATTCGCCTGATTACGCCGCAGATCTGGTCCGGCAACTCCTGGGTGGTGAAGAAGGATTCACCCTACAAATCCTTCGGTGACCTGAAAGGCAAGAAGATCGGGAATTTCGCGCGGGTGACGGGCGCATTCTTTTTTTCCGCGGTCATAGCAAAGGAGAAAAAGCTCGACATTGAAAAAGACTTTCAAAACATTCCGGCAGAAACCGGCGCGCTTATCGCTCTCTTGGAACGAGGGGAAGTAGAAGCGATCAACATGTTCGAGCCCCATACCACGCGGCTAGTGATGTCCGGAAAGTATCGTGTGCTCGTCGACTTCGATATTGAACTTGAACAGATCTTCGGCGCGCCGCCGCTCAAGTCAACCGTCGGCATGCTCAAAGAAACCGTGGAAAAACAACCCCAGTTGGTCAAAGCGCTTCGCAGCGCTTACACGGACGCCGTTCAGACGATCAAAGCGGGCCAAGACGAAGACTTCTTCAAGGCGAAAGCCAAGGAGTTGTTCAATCTCAGCACTCCCGAAGAAGTAACCGCAGGAATGAAACAGAACAAAGCGAACTTCGCCGACAAATGGGGCGATGCGTTCTTTCAGTCACAGAACAAAATCCTCCAGTCCGGCGTCAGTCTAGGACTGTTGCCGAACATCGGCGATCTGAACAATCTCTGGATCAAGTAACAACCGTCCTATTTGTTTGCCAGTATCTGCTTGCGCGCCCAAGCGGCGACGTCGCCGCGGCGCGCAAGCCATACATCCTTGTGACTTGTCGCATAGGCGATGATCTGCTCAAAGGTGTCAATTAACGGGATGCGCGAGCTCAGATAGGCGTGAGTAATCACGTTCATCATAGAGGGGTTATCAGCGCCGATCTTGTAGCGATAATCGAACTCGTCTTTGAATTTCTCAAAGAATTCGTGGCGCGTTCCCTCCTCTTGCGTTCGATGATCGTTGATCGTGTATTGATGCGGAAACTCGATCAGCAGCTTGTCTCCCATCCAAATCGGATAGGGCATTTCATCGTCGTGAAAATCGCAATGATATTCCAAACCGGTTTCGATCAGCAGCTCGACGGTGTTGTCCGTCGGCCGTACGCCGGGCGATGACCAACCGGTGGGACGTTCCCCGGTAACTTTCACGATGGCATCAATGGTCTTGAGAATATTATCGCGCTCCTGTTCCCGCGTCAGCATATATAAACGCTCACCCATCTCCCAACCATGAGCGACCAATTCGTGTCCGCGCGCGTAGCAGTCCTTGACCAGCTCGGGATAGTAAACGCACGTCAGACCGTTCAACGGAATACTGACCTTCAGGTTGTACTTGTCGCAGATTTCGAGGAGGCGTTTCATTCCTATTTTCGGTCCGAAGTCGCGAAACGTTTCTGTCGACCAATCCCACTTATAAAGCGCGTCTTTGGGCAGCGGGGATTGCAAGGCGGCTCCCTGCGTCGGCTTGGTCCTATCCCATGCTTCAAGGGCGATGCCGAGCACGAACGCAACGCGGGCGTTGTTCGGCCATTTCAAACGAGATTCAATCATGACGAGAGGATCCTTTCGGCATGCGGCGTCTGTGCGCGCCAAGCGGTTTAGCGCCCAGATGTGGCGTGACCCATATCAAGATCGCGCTCGTGGCACTGCTAAGAAGGTCACAGGACGGCGTGATGATCGTAGTACCGCAAGCTTTGCGGAACATACCAACCGATCTTTTCGCTTGTCAACTGATGCACGAGATTCTCAGGTGCCAATTAAATACCCAGGTTTTCAATTGAAGATGTGATGATGTGCGGGCCAAACCGGTCAAGGTAGAACGGAAGGAGTAAGGATAAGGAAGAAGCGGCTTCAGTGGCGTAGAGGGATCGGCGGCAAATTATTCGTGCTGAAGCTAGAAAAAATTAGCTAAGACTAGAACATTTTATGGATCTTGCTTGCACGCAATTCTATCCGGGGACGTTGGAGAGGCGATGCGCCTTTTGGATTCCTTCCCACGACACGAACAACGTCGGATCACTCGGAGGAGGCAGTTTTGTGCGATTACTGCGCCGCATGTACATCTTAACCCAATAATTATAGAAGTACTCCAGATCCTGTTTCGCTTGCTCCAACCGGCCTTCGGCTGTTTGATAGCTCACGGTCACCCACTTTTCTTTCAGGGTGATCCCTACCAGATTCGTTACATCGCGGTTGTCGAGATAAGAACCCGCACCCCGTAAGATCTGGGAGATGCTGTACGGATCGGGCATTTTGCCTGCGTCCTGTCGCTTCACCCTCCCCCGCACATCGAACTTCTCAATCTCTTCCGGCGAAAAGCGCAGGTTGATTTGGCCAACAGTGGTGGTCAGGGTGGGGGTCGGATCGGCGCCCCGCAATAGTTCGCGAACAAATCGAGAAAAAGAAAATTTTACGTCTTCTAGCGGGCTGGTGGCTCTGCCGGTAACGACATAAATTCCACTATCAATCTGCAGATTGAAGGTGGAGAAACTAAATTTCTCGATTGCTTGTCCGAGAGCACGGAGCTCTTTCGCAAACTCTCGGTGATCGAGCGCTGACGTCGCTATGGATTTTGTTGAAATGTCGCGTTCCGCTGCAGGGACTGTGTCGTTTTCGGCCGTATTATGTTTCATCGTCCGACTCCATCGCGCCTTATTAAGTTTTTATAACGTTTCGCTTTCGGCAGCTCGGCAGTCAGACGCGGCATTCGGGTTTGCGCCGAAGCCTATTGTGACCCATAGCTTTCCGCCCTCCCCTCACGGAGAGTTCGGCTTTTTCAGGCGAGCGTAATGAGGTCCGAGTTCTTTCGGCTCTCCTCTACCCCATGGCAAAGCAACCTCAGTGCCATGCTCACAAACTACAAGATCTTCCATTAAATTGGCGAAATACCGCACGGAATTTGTCTTGATTCTGACAACGGTGACAAATGAAGAGTCAGAAGAGGCATGAATTAAGCGCCCCAGATTTAGGCTCAATCGATTGGCAAACATTTACCGTTCGACAACAAGTTTTCCATTCATTTCATTGGTGATCGTTGGCGATCAAAACCTGCCCGGTGGTAGGTCCAATCAGCGCCGCCTAGCAGCAGCGATCGAAAACAGACGGTCAGAGATTTTTACCTTCTCCGACCAGCAGTGATAGAGAGGATAGCTATGGTAGGTTTGTTGACCCCATGAGATAGCGGTCACATTCCCGCGCAGCGCCGCGGCCTTCGTTGATCGCCCAAACCACGAGACTCTGGCCGCGCCGGCAATCGCCAGCGGCAAACACACCCGCCACGCTCGTCGCAAACTGGCCAAACTCTGCTTTGGCGTTAGAGCGCGGATCCCGTTCGACTCCAAGTTGCGCTAGGACGGCGTCCTCAGGTCCGAGGAATCCCATTGCCAACAGCACGAGGTCGGCCCGCAAGGCTTTCTCGGATCCTGGAACCCTTTTCGGGATGAATGCTCCCTGCTCGTTCTTGGCCCATTCCACGTCATAAATGTGAAGCTCTTTGAGATTGCCGTTCTCATGGCCGACAAATTTCTCTCCAGTCGTGAGATAAACGCGCGGGTCGGCGCCGAAGCGGGCAGCCGCTTCCTCCTGGCCATAATCGAGCTTGTAGACCTTGGGCCATTCCGGCCAAGGATTATCAGGCTGCCGTGTGTCCGCCGGACGCGGCAAGATTTCGAGCTGGGTCAGGCTCTTGCATCCGTGTCTCATTGCGGTGCCAACGCAGTCTGTTCCAGTATCGCCGCCGCCGATCACGATGACGTGTTTGTCCTTCGCCGAGATATAGTTGCCATCCTTGTGTCCTGAGTCGAGCAAACTTTTGGTATTGGCGCGGAGAAACTCCATAGCTTGATAGATTCCCTTCAGTTCGCGTCCGGGAATCGGCAGGTCGCGCGCCTTCGTAGCGCCCGTGCAAATCGCCACCGCATCGAAATCCTCTTTGAGCTTTGTCGCCGCGATGTCCGTACCGATATCGGCATTGTTGATAAATTTCACTCCCTCCGCCGCCATTAGATCGATGCGCCGCTGCACAATCGTTTTATCAAGCTTCATGTTTGGGATACCATACATGAGCAAACCGCCAATACGGTCGGCGCGTTCGTAGACTGTGACAAGATGGCCCGCACGATTGAGTTGCGCCGCGCACGCTAGCCCGGCCGGTCCTGAGCCAATGACGGCAACCTTTTTTCCCGTCCGTTTTTCGGGAGGCTCGGCAATCACCCAGCCTTGGAAAAAACCATTGTCGATGATGGAACATTCAATATTTTTGATGGTGACCGGCGCATCGTTGATTCCCAACACACACGAACCCTCACAAGGAGCGGGACAAACGCGGCCGGTAAATTCAGGGAAATTGTTGGTTTTGTGCAATCGCTCCAACGCTTCTTTCCAAAGCCCGCGATAGACGAGATCGTTCCACTCTGGGATCAGATTGTTGACCGGGCAACCCGAGGCCATGCCGCTGATCAGCTGGCCGGTGTGGCAAAACGGAATACCGCAGTCCATGCAACGAGCGCCCTGTTGCTTGAGCTTCTGTTCCGAAAAATGTTCGTGGAACTCATTCCAGTCTTTTGTTCGCTCCAATGGCGAGCGATCGTCTGGCAATTCACGCTCGTATTCCATGAAGCCTGTTGGTTTGCCCATTGCTAATTCTGCTCCTAACAATACGCAGCAACTCACCACATCTGCGAGCGACGTGGATGCTTTTAATCTTCGTTGCTTTTGAATTTTCGGTTTCGAGTGGGCTGGAGGCCAACTCGAAACCGACTCGCTCCCAGCGTCGAGCTGGAAGGTTCGCCGCGGGTCCGACGGAAACCAGCTCTCCTACTCCCCGGCTCGGCGAGTCATCTGAGCACAAGCGAGGGTCTTCTCGCGGCAAGATCAGTTGCCGCTGACCCTCGCCGCGTCGTTTTTGTTGGCCTCGAATGCCGCCATCAACGCTTCGTCGCCGACCAGGCCTTTGGCCTCGGCGCGTTGCAATTCTTCCAACACGCGGCGGTAGTCTCTCGGCATCACTTTAACGAAATTTCCCGCGGTCTCTTGCCACAACGCTAACAGCTGCCACGCCCGGGCACTGCGCGTGTAGACGGCGTGCCGCTTGAGCATTTCCTCGACTTCTTGCAGGTCTCGTTCGTCCAACCGCTCGAGAGCGACCGTTTCAAAGTTACAGCGATTCTTCATCGTGCCGTCCTCATCCAACACGTAAGCGATGCCGCCGGACATTCCCGCGGCGAAGTTGCGCCCCGTCTTGCCCATGACGACGACGCGCCCGCCAGTCATATATTCGCAGGCGTGATCGCCCACGCCCTCAATGACGGCGCGCACGCCGCTATTGCGCACGCAGAAACGCTCCCCCGCCATGCCGCGAATGTAAGCTTCTCCGTTGGTCGCGCCGTAAAACGCCACATTGCCGACGATAATATTTTCCTCCGGTGTGAAAGTTGATCCTTCCGGGGGGTACAATATAATTTTGCCACCCGAAAGCCCCTTGCCGAAGTAATCGTTGGCATCGCCCTCTAGCTCCAGTGTCATCCCCGCAGGCACGAACGCGCCGAAGCTCTGCCCCGCGGAGCCTTGGAAGTGAAAATGAATCGTATCTTCGGGCAGCCCTTGCGGCCCGAACCGCCGCGTGACCTCGCTGCCGAGAATAGTGCCAACCACGCGATTAGTGTTGCGGATATCGAGCTTGGCTTTGACCTTTTCTTTCCGTTCCAAAGCAGGCGCCGCAAGATCGAGCAGGACCTGATTATCTAGAGCATTTTCCAGCCCGTGGTTCTGTTCGATCTGGCAATATCGTCCGACCTCGGGGCCAATCCGCGGCTGATAGAGAATCGCCGAACAATCCAGTCCTTTCGCCTTCCAGTGTTCCACGGCGCGGCGCGCTTCAAGTCGGTCCGAGCGACCGACCATTTCATTGACTGTGCGAAAGCCGAGTTCGGCCATGTGCTCGCGCATCTCTTGCGCGATGAAGCGCATGAAGTTGACGACATGTGCCGGATCTCCGGTAAATTTTTGCCGAAGCTCCGGATTCTGCGTTGCAACGCCCACCGGACAAGTATCTAGGTGGCAGACGCGCATCATGATGCAACCGAGCGTCACTAGCGCCGTGGTCGCAAAGCCGAACTCCTCGGCGCCGAGCAGCGCGGCAATCACCACGTCACGACCCGTTTTTAGTTGGCCGTCGGTCTCGACAGCGATGCGGCTGCGCAGGTTGTTGAGCACCAAAGTCTGGTGCGTTTCCGCCAGGCCCAATTCCCAAGGCAAGCCGGCATGTTTAATACTGGTCTGCGGCGACGCGCCGGTGCCGCCGTCGTGACCGCTGATCAGGACGACGTCGGCATGACCTTTTGCCACGCCCGCGGCAATAGTCCCGACACCAATCTCGGAAACCAACTTGACGCTGATGCGCGCATGGTGATTGGCGTTTTTGAGATCATGGATGAGTTGTGCCAGATCTTCGATGGAATAGATGTCATGGTGCGGCGGCGGCGAAATCAAACCGACTCCCGGTGTCGAGTGGCGTACTTTCGCGATCCAGGGATAAACCTTGCGTCCCGGCAGCTCTCCGCCTTCGCCCGGCTTCGCGCCTTGCGCCATCTTGATCTGTAATTCTCTTGCCTGTGTCAGGTAATAACTTGTCACGCCGAAGCGTCCCGAGGCGACCTGCTTGATCGCGCTATTTTTCGAATCACCATTGGACTCGGGAACGTAACGCGCCGGATCTTCACCCCCCTCGCCGGTGTTGCTTTTGCCGCCGATGCGATTCATCGCGATAGCCAAGGCTTCATGCGCTTCTTTGCTGATCGAGCCATACGACATTGCGCCGGTCTTAAAACGCTTGACGATTTCGTCGACGGGCTCCACTTCATCGATGGGAACCGACCGCGGCGCATATTTTAGCTGCATCAAACCTCGTAATGTTGCCAACCGCTCCGCCTGATCATCAATCAGTCGTGTATATTCCTTGAAGGTTTTGTATTCGTTGTTGCGACAAGCCTTCTGCAGCAAATGAATCGTTCGCGGATTAAAGAGATGCAGCTCGCCGTCCTTTCGGTATTGGTACTGGCCGTAAACATCCAGCGTATGGCCGTTGAGTGGATAAGTCGGAAACGCTCTGGCATGCTGCTGCTGGACCTCTCGGGCGATTTGATCCAGACCGATGCCACCAACTCGCGACGGTGTCCAGGTAAAGTACTTGTCCACGAGCTCTTGTCCTAGCCCCACAGCCTCGAAAATCTGCGCGCCGCAGTAGGACTTGATGGTCGAGATACCCATCTTCGCCATCACTTTCACAACTCCCTTGTAGACTGCTTTGTCGTATCCCTTAACCGCGTCCTTGTAGCTGAGGTTTGGCAGCAACCCTTCGTGAACCATGTCGTTTAGACATTCGTAAATGAGATAGGGGTTGATCGCCTGTGCGCCGTAACCGAGCAACAAGCAGAAGTGATGCACCTCGCGCGGTTCACCCGTCTCGAGCACCAGTCCGACGCGGGTACGCGTGCCGGCGCGAATGAGGTGATGATGCAAGCCGGAAGTGGCCAGCAGCGCGGGAATCGGCGCGTGCGTGCGGTCGACGCCTTTGTCGGAAAGAATCAGAATCGTCGTGCCGTTAGCAATCGCTCGGTCAGCCGCTGCAAATACCTCATCCAGAGCACGCTCCAATCCGGTCTTCCCTTCGTGCGCGTCGAATAGGATCGACATTGTCGTCGATTTAATTCCCGACTGGTCAATACGGCGCAGCTTCTCCATGTCCGAATTCTTGAGAATCGGCTCCGGCAACCTGAGCTGCCGGCAGCTTTCCGGTGTTGGAGCGACGAGGTTACCTTCGCTGCCGATGGTGAGCGTCGTCGACGTGATTAACTCCTCGCGGATTGGATCGATCGGCGGATTGGTTACTTGAGCGAAAAGCTGCTTGAAATAATTGTACAAAAGCTGCGGTTTGTCCGATAAAACCGCCAACGGAGTATCCGTGCCCATGGACCCAACGGGTTGGATGTTGTTTTGCGCCATCGGACCGATATTGACGCGCAGATCTTCAAAATTATAACCGAAGGCCTGTAATCTCTGCAGCGTCGCTTGATGATTTACCACGGGTTCCGTTTCCGGTACGTCGGGTAGATCGTCGAAGCGAACCTGATTGTCTTTCAACCATTGTCCGTAGGGATGGGACGCCGCCATTTCCTGTTTGATTTCTTCGTCGCTGATGATGCGACCTTCGCTGGTGTCGACGAGAAACATTCTTCCCGGTTGAAGCCGGCGTTTTTCCAATACTCGCTCCGGAGGTATGTCGAGCACGCCAACTTCAGACGCCATAATCACCAGATCGTCCTTGGTCACATAGTATCGTGACGGCCGAAGCCCATTTCGGTCGAGCACTGCGCCAACAACAACACCGTCTGTAAAGGCGATCGAGGCCGGGCCGTCCCAGGGCTCCATCAAGCTGCTGTGGTATTCGTAAAAGGCCCGCTTTTTCTCGTCCATGCTCTCATGATTCTCCCAAGGCTCGGGAATCATCATCATGATAGCGTGAGGGAGCGACCGTCCGCTCAGCGCGAGGAACTCGAGACAGTTATCAAATTTCGCCGAGTCGCTGCCGTCTTCCTGGATGATCGGGAAAAGTTTCTTAAGGTCATCGCCGAACAATTCCGACGCTAACATGCCTTGGCGCGCGTGCATCCAGTTTTCGTTGCCGCGCAGAGTGTTAATCTCGCCATTATGAATCAGGTGGCGGTAAGGATGTGCGCGTCCCCAACTCGGAAAGGTATTGGTGCTGAAGCGCGAGTGGACTACTGCGATCGCAGTTTCCACCAGCGGATCGGAGAGATCGGGATAGAAAGTCACCACCTGCCGCGGCGTCAGCATGCCTTTGTAAATAAGAGTCCTGCTCGACATGCTCGGAATATAGAAGAAGTCTCCGCCCGGCAATCCGGCATATCGAATTGCATTCTCCGCTCGCCGCCGAATCACGTAAAGTTTGCGCTCGAAGCCCACGTCATCTGTAACGGCGTCACTGCGACCGATGAATACCTGGCGAACGAATGGCTCGTATGCTTTTGCCGTGTCGCCCAGGTACATGTTGTCGGTCGGCACCTTGCGCCAGCCGAGACACTTCTGGCCTTCTTCCTTGATAATTTTTTCAATCGTCTTCTCGAATTGGCGGCGCTGCTGGCGATGATCAGGCAAGAAGATCATGCCGACGCCATATTCGCCCGGGTCGGGTAATTGAAACCCCAGCCCTGCGCACGCATCTTTAAGAAACGCGTGTGGGATTTGCATCAAGATGCCAGCGCCGTCACCGGTGTTTTCCTCGCAGCCGCAGGCGCCGCGATGATCAAGATTTTGCAGCACCGTGAGCGATTGCTCGACGATCTCATGCGACTTCTCACCTTTGATATTGACGACGAACCCGACACCACAGGCGTCATGTTCGAAACGTGGATCGTAAAGCCCTTGCTTCGGTGGCAATCCTGATTGAGTCATATCTCACCCTAAATTATTTCTAACTAGTTGCTTTCTTCCTCGCATGCGCAAACTCTGCCAAACCGATGTCCAGTTCCAGCGCCTGATTTTCCTTCGCCGTCGACAGAACCACTTTCGTAATGGTTCTCGTTACGCCTTCAACGGAGCGGATCTGTCCCAATAGTTTCTCAAGCGAGCCGGTATCAGCCGACTTCACTTTGAGGATAAAACTTTCGTCGCCGGTTACGTGATGGCACTCCAAGACATCTTGATAGCGCATCATCTGGGATGCAAACCGATCCATATCGCGCTGATTGCCGATCGAAACGCCGATGAAAGCCGTAATATCCTTGCCAACCTTCTTGCCATCCACGAGGGCTTGGTAGCCCTTGATGACACCGCTAGCTTCAAGCTTTTTCACCCGCTCCATGACGGCCGGAGCAGACAATTCTACCTCGTCGGCAATGTCGGCGAGTCGCCTACGACCGTCGTTTTGCAGAATATAAAGAATTTTTAAATCAACTCGGTCTAGCAAGTTAAGAAAATTAGGTCCTTAATGAGATTTGTTTAATGAACTTATGTCATCGCCCCGCTGGATTGTCAACAGCGATTGCTGAAAAAGCGCACTTATTCGGCTCCAGACGATAACCTGGGTTGGCGAATTGGCTGTCGGATATTTGGCAGGTTACTAGCTAAATCGCGCCATCTAGCGTGGCTAAAGTACTACACCACGGCGGGGTGCAGAACGGAGATAGATCATGGAGAGGCGGAAAACCGAATAGGTGCAAACGCTGCAGCACCTACTAGTGAAGCATCAATGAGCCCGGTCTAACGTAATACGTAGATATGGTTGATGCTTTCGCAGGCTTGTCAAACTGTATTTCGCCATCCGCGATGGCGGAATGCTACCGGTACCAATGCGTTTCGACGTAAAGGTCGCGTCGTGGTGGCTCTTGCCACACGTCAGGCGTTCTTTTTCTAGCGCAACGATCGAACCCGTTGACTCAGATGAGAGGAACTTCAGGCGTGCTTTTGGGGTCTGTGTTCAATGCCTGAAGGATCCAAGGACACTGAAGACCGATTGATGGATTGTGAGCGATTAACTGTTCTAACAAAAGCCGGGCACGATTATCGGCGGCGTCGGTCTTGACGGCCTCTGCCAATGCCCAGGCGGCTCCGATGATATTCCCTTGGCCATGCAGGCTCACACCGAGGTTTCGGTACCCACTCGCGCGCGTCCAATCGATGTCAATTGCGCTGCGACAATGTTTCTCGCCTTCGACGAAGTCTCCGAGCTTGTTGTGACAGTATCCGATATTGTTGTGAAGGACATAGAGAACTTTGCGCTTCTTTGGCGCGAGTTCCACGGCCGAAGTGAAGTGTTTCAGCGCCGTTTCGAACCGCTGCTCATCCGTGGCGATCTGTCCGAGAGCCAAGTGACAATGAGCGGACTGCTCGAGGTTCTTGTTGGCTACAATGAAACCTTGGAGCAGTTCCGTCGCCGCCTCGATCTTGTTGATGCCCCGGTAGAAACCGACGACAAACAACATCCAGCGGAAATACTCATCATCCGTTGAGCTGTTCTTGAGCCGTTCGAGTAGCAGTTGTTCAGTATCCTGAGATGGTTCCTGTAACGCCAGCGCAGAAGTCTTCTTATCGGTAAAACTCATGGCAACCCCATAGAGCAACGGCAAGACCACGTGGCGAATGGGCTCAGAAATCCCAAGATCTGAACGCAACTCCGCGTGCCTCCAGTCCTCGAGTGGGAAATTCAATCTTCCACGATAAAAATGGGGCGGGGTGGCCCGATGGTTTTTAGTAGAAATTCGAATCACGGATTGCTTCCAATGGTTTCAGCAACAGGTAATGAAGATTGTAGGCTGAAAACTCAGCCACGTGCGGGTGCAGAATGTAAGGAGCATTTACAGAATCAGACTCCCGGCTTGCCGCGTAAGAACTGAATCGGGTCTTTGCGCCAGGCCGATTTCGAAGAAAACCGCTGCGGAAGAGATTGGGTCTGCGCGCCTGTGCACGATCTAGGGCAAATCATCTGAGTTCTCACAGCTCACGAACATAGGTATTCATGTGTAAAGTTGTCCGGTCATTCGAGCCCCAAGGCCTTGAAGCGATTTTTGGCTTCAACTTATCCCAGGTTCGTGCTCAGAGGTTGGATAACCAATGGGTACTCCTTCGCGCATACGTACTTGTCGTGAAACTCGTCATCCGCCGACAATGGATTCTAATCTTCAAGTAGGATTTGTCGATCCGCCGATGATTTCTGGTAAAGGAAAGTCGAGCGTCAGAGCATTATAGGATGATGCTCACCGCTCCGTGCTCCCGCAGCGCTTCCATGTCGAGAACGGCCTTCCTGTGGTGGATCTTCAACTCCCCATCCAGCTGTTTCAGTCTATGCTCGTACCAACCCACATAGGGGCTCGATTCCGCCATGCGGAAACGATAGACGAGAAACGAGGAAGTCACGACGATGCCACCGTCCTCTACTTTGATTACTACATTAGTAATGAAGCGTCGGGTGCGAGACGAAGGATATTCTCTGTGACCGTGGCGGCTTTTCAGTCTTTCCACCCGAGCCCGCAGCCGCACCATGTCGTCGTCGATAAAAACCAGGTCTTTCCGAGGATCTCCTTCCGGAAGATCCGTGGTCGGTACCAGATATCTGCCGTCAGCGGTGAAAAGTGCCAACCACTCATCCAGCCGCCAAGCGTCCAGTAGAGCCGCCTCCCGGTAAAGAAACTCCTCCACCGTCTCGCGCAAAGTGGGTGCGCTGGAGCTTGCTTCCGGCATGATTGCTCCCGCGTTGTTAGCGGGCGAGGGCCGCCCTCTCCCTGATCACCGGATCGTTTGTTTCAACCGTCCCCAGGCCCGACATGTGGCCGAACCACTGGCGCCAGAACGCGCGGAGCTGAAGCTCGTCCTCGGCGATCGCTTCCCGGTGCATGCCTCTAGATAGTTCGGACCATTCGACCCCCTCGGCTTTATAACCCGCTTGACAGGATTCGATCGCTTCGACGTCGTCGGGCGTCGCGAATCCTCCCGGCCCATGGAAAGTAAGAAAATTGTCGAGCCGCCGCGCGAGGAGTTCGGGCTTCTCTTCCTTAGGAGCGAGCTGCCAGGCGATCACGTCCATTAGGTCCGGAGCCAGAGGCCAGAATATTCTTACGGTGATGTCGATGGAATCGATGATGAGGAGATTAGGATAGACTAGGAGGTTGCGGCTGATATCGGCCATATGCCGAGCCTTTTGCTCGCCGAACTTTCGCACCAGTCCTGCGCGGATCGCGGCGATCTCCTCCTTGTTCTCTTCCCCGAAGAG
>Ga0075433_10001861_pt1 | contig 15844 bp, 16 predicted proteins | sample RhiMethybrSRZTD2_FD_75299 | JGI IMG/M metagenome (GOLD analysis project Ga0075433, IMG submission 75299) | Populus rhizosphere microbial communities from Tennessee, USA - Rhizosphere MetaG P. TD hybrid SRZTD2 | ecosystem: Host-associated > Plants > Roots > Rhizosphere > Soil | place: USA... | reverse complement strand
ACGCCCGACGTCGAGGGCCAGCAGTGGGCCATCCAGCGGCGCCTCGGCGAGATCTTCGGCAAGCTCGGGGAGAAGCTCGCCGAGCTGACCGGGCGCGTCGACGTCGCGGTCAAGGCGCAGACGTCCTTCGCGGACATCGCGGGGCTCGCGGAAGCCAAGGGCCTGGTGCGAAGCTTCGTCACCGCCCTCACCGACCCCGAGCTCTACGGCAAGTGGGGTATCGCGCCCCCCAAGGGCATGCTCATCTACGGCCCGCCCGGCACCGGCAAGACCCTGCTCGCGCGCGCCCTCGCCACCGAGGCGGACGCGGTGTTCTACCACCTGAAGCTCGCGACGCTGACCTCGAAGTTCGGTCCCAACACCGGCGAGCTGCTGCAGGAGGTGCTGGGCCTGGCCCGCGAGCAGGGCAAGGGCGTGGTGCTGCTCGACCAGGCCGACGCGCTCGCGCTCGAGCATCTGCTGCCACCCGCCCAGGCGCGCGAGGCGGGCGCGCGCATCGTGGCCACGCTGTGCGAGAAGCTCGACACCCTCGACGCCTCCGCGCGTCTGGTGGTGGTCGCGTCCACCAGTCGCACCGACGCGGTCGATCCCTCGTTGGTGGCCCCCGGCCGCCTGGACCACCTGGTCGAGGTGCGGCTGCCGGACGCGGCGGCGCAGGAGCAGGTCATCGCGCTGACCCGCGCGCGCGCCGAGCACAACGCGGGCCGGCCGCTGGTGGCCGACCTCGACTTCCGCCTGCTGCTGCCGCCGATGGGCGGGATGAGCGGCGGCGAGATCCGCGACATCCTGCGCCGCGCGCTGGAGGAGAAGGTGCACGCGGCGGGGCAGGGGCAGGAGGCGGGGCTGGTGACGACCCAGGACCTGCTGCGCCAGGTCGACGTGTACCGGCGGATCCGCGCGGTGGTGGAGAAGATCCGCTACGGCCAGTATCTCTAGCCGGTCAGGAGAACGCATGCTCTTCCTCGTGAGAAGCGGCTGTGGGGCGGTGGCGCTGGCGATCGCCCTGCTCGCGACGGCGACCCCCGCGGCGGCCCAGTTCGACAAGCTGCTGAAGGGGCTGGGCGGTCAGGGCAGCGGGCTCTCCGACGCCAAGATCGCGGACGGGCTCAAGGAGGCGCTGCAGGTCGCCACCGGCAAGACGGTGAGCCTCACCGGCAAGACCGACGGCTACTTCGGCAACCAGGCGATCAAGATCCTGATGCCCGAGAAGCTCAAGACGCTCGAGACCGGGCTGCGCACCGTCGGCTACGGCCCCCAGATCGACGAGTTCGTGCTCAGCATGAACCGGGCCGCCGAGAGCGCGGCCCCGCAGGCCAAGCAGATCTTCCTGGACGCGATCGGGAAGATGAGCTTCGACGACGCCCGCAAGATCCTGAACGGGGGCGACAGCGCCGCGACCGACTTCTTCCGCTCCAAGACCACCCCGCAGCTCACCTCCGCGTTCCGGCCGGTGGTCTCGAAGTCGATGAACGACGTGGGGGTGACCCGCCAATACAAGGACCTGGTCGCGCGCTTCGACGCCATCCCGTTCGCCCGCTCGCAGGCCTTCGACCTGGACGGCTACGTGGTGGACAAGGGGCTCGGGGGCCTCTTCCACGTGCTCGGGGATCAGGAGAAGGACATCCGCACCAACCCCTCCGCGCGGGCCACCGACCTCCTGAAGGAAGTCTTCAAGCGCTGACGTGATCCCCAGGCCGGACCCTTGACGGGACCCGGCCCCTCGCCTATAAGTGCCCGGTGCCCTCCGTGACCCGCGTGCGCGTGCGGTACAAGGACACCGACACCATGTCGGTGGTCTACTACGGCAACTATCTCACCTACTTCGAGGTGGGGCGCGTGGAGTACCTGCGCGAGCACGGCTGGCCGATGTCACGGGTCAACGAGCGCGTGCACCTGCCGGTGGTGGAAGCCTTCGTGAAGTACGTCAAGCCCGCGCTCCTGGACGATCTGCTCCGGATCACGTCGCGGGTGAGCGAGCGCCGGCGGGCGAGCTTCCGGTTCACCTACGAGATCCACAACGAGGGCGGAGACCTGATCGCCACCGGGCACACGCTGCACGCCTGCTGGAACCCGGCCACCGCCCAGATGATTCCCATTCCCGACTGGCTGAAGGAGATCATGCCCGATGCCGACCTCGACCCCGTCACGGCCCGACGCTGACCGACAGCCCCGCCCGATCGCGGACATCGCCCGCGACCTGGGCCTTACCGACGAGGAGTGGATCCCTTACGGCCGCGACAAGGCCAAGGTGCTCGTGTCCGCCCTCGCGGCCCGCGCCGGGCGGCCGGACGGCAAGCTGGTGGTGGTCTCCTCGATCACCCCCACGCCGGCGGGCGACGGCAAGACGACCATGACCATCGGGCTCGGCCAGGCCCTGTGGCGGACGGGCGCGCGTCCGGTCATCGCGCTCCGGGAGCCGTCGATCGGGCCCACCCTCGGCATGAAGGGCGGCGGCACCGGCGGGGGACGCTCGCAGGTGGTACCGATGGACGAGATCAACCTGCACTTCACCGGCGATTTCCACGCGATCACCTCGGCGCACAATCTCCTCGCCGCCGCGCTCGACAACCACGTGCACCACGGCAACCCGCTCGGCATCGACGTCCGCCAGGTGGCCTGGAAGCGCATCCTCGACGTCAACGACCGCGCGCTCCGCAACGTCATCGTGGGGCTCGGGGGGCGGATGGACGGGGTACCGCGCGAGGGCGGGTTCCTGATCACCTCGGCGTCCGAGATCATGGCCGCGCTCTGCCTGGCCGAGGACCTGATGGATCTCAAGCAGCGCCTCGGGCGCATGCTGGTGGCGCTCACCGCCGACGGCAAGCCGGTGACCGCGGAGGCGCTCGGGGTCACCGGGGCCATGACCGCGCTGCTGCGCGACGCGATCCACCCGAACCTGGTGCAGACCATGGAAGGCACGCCCGCGCTCGTGCACGGAGGCCCGTTCGCCAACATCGCGCACGGCTGCAACTCGGTGCTCGCGACGCGGCTGGCCCTGAAGCTCGGCGACATCTGCCTCACCGAGGCCGGGTTCGCCACCGACCTCGGGGCCGAGAAGTTCTTCGATATCAAGTGCCGCCTGGCCGGCCTCCGGCCCGACGCGGCCATGATCGTGGCCACCGCGCGGGCGCTCAAGTACCACGGGGGCATCCCGGTGCCGGAGCTCGACCGCGAGAACGTGGCCGCGCTCACCGCCGGGCTCGACAACCTCGAGGCCCACGTGGAGGCGGTGCGGCAGTTCAAGGTTCCGGTGCTGATCGGGCTGAACCGCTATCCGTCCGACACCGAGCGGGAGTACGAGGCGGTGCGGGAGCGTTGCCGCCGGCTAGGCGTCGAGGTCCACGTGGCCGACGTCTTCGGGCGGGGCGGGGAGGGCGGGGTCGAGCTGGCCCGCGGGCTCCAGAAGCTCCTCGCCACCGAGCGCTCCGGGTTCCAGCCCCTCTACGCGCTCGACGACCCCATCACCGTGAAGCTCGACACCATCGCGCGGCGGATCTACGGGGCGGACGGGGTCGAATATCCCAAGCGGGTGGAGCGTCAGATCGCCCAGGCCGAGAGCCTCGGCTACGGGAGGCTGCCGATCTGCGTGGCGAAGACCCAGCGCTCGCTCTCCGACGATCCCACGCTGCTCAACCGGCCGCGTGGGTTCACCATCACGGTCAACGAGGTGCGCATCTCCGCGGGCGCGGGCTTCCTGGTCGCCATCACCGGCGACATCACCACCATGCCGGGCCTGCCGCGCCGGCCCAACGCGGAGCGCGTCGACGTCACGCCGGACGGCGCGATCACGGGGCTCTTCTGAGCGCGTGATATACTTCCGGGCGGCGTCAGAGAAAACCGAGCCACCCTCATGATCCAGGTCGACAATCTCACGAAGCGCTACGGGTCGGTCACCGCCATCCACGACGTGTCGTTCGGCGTGGAGAAGGGCCGCATCGTGGGCTTTCTCGGGCCGAACGGCGCGGGCAAGTCCACCACGATGAAGATCCTGTCGTGCTTCATGCCCGCCACCGGCGGCACCGCGCGGGTGGCCGGCTACGACGTGTTCTCCCAGTCGATCGAGGTGCGCCGGCGCATCGGCTATCTGCCGGAGAACGCGCCGCTCTATCCGGATCTGTCGGTCGCCTCGTACCTCGACTTCGTGGCCGAGATCAAGGGCGTGGGGCGCGGCGAGCGCCGGGGCCGGGTCGCGGAGGTGATGGAGCGCTGCTTCGTCACCGACATGCAGAACCGCCTGATCGGCAAGCTCTCCAAGGGCTACCGGCAGCGGGTAGGGCTGGCCCAGGCCCTCCTGGGCGATCCGGAGGTGCTGATCCTCGACGAGCCCACCATCGGGCTCGACCCGCGGCAGATCGCGGAGATCCGCACCCTCATCCGCTCCCTGGCCGGCCAGCACACCGTGATCCTCTCGACCCACATCCTGCCCGAAGTGTCGATGGTGTGCGACGGCGTCGTCATCATCAACCACGGGCGCATCGTGGCCCAGGGCACCGAGTCCGAGCTCGTCCAGCAGGTGTTCCCGACCGCGCGCACCGAGGTCCGGGTCGCGGGCGCCTCCGGCGACGTGGCCGCCGCCCTGCGGGCGGTGCCCGGGGTGGTGACGGTGGAGCCGCTGCCCGCACGCGACGGCACGGTGGGCTTCGTGGTCGAGTCCGCGCACGGCCACGACGTGCGGGGCGACGTGGTGCGCCTGGTCACCGGCAAGGGCTGGGCGCTCCAGGAGCTGCACCAGGTGGGCATGAGCCTCGAGGAGGTGTTCATCCGCGTGGTGGCGGGCGAGCAGGTCGCCCCCGACGTGGTGGTGCCCGAGGAGGAGGTGCGCTGATGCGGTGGGTGCCGGTCTTCAAGAAGGAGATGCGGCTCTACTTCGGCTCCGCGGTGGCCTACGCGGTCTTCATCTCCTTCCTGGTCATCTGCGGCATCTTCTTCAGCTCGATCTTTCTCTTCTACAGCGACGCGTCGATGCGCTCGTTCATGCAGCCGCAGTTCGGCCAGAACCTGAACGTGATCGAGAACGTGATGCGTCCGCTCTTCACCAACATGAGCGTGGTGCTGCTCTTCATGATGCCGATGATCACCATGCGGCTGTTCGCGGAGGAACGGAGGGCGGGGACCTTCGAGCTGCTGCTGACCTACCCGGTGCGCGACGGCGAGGTCCTGGCCGGCAAGTACCTCGCCGCGCTCGCCCTGTACGTGATCCTGCTCGCCCTGACCCTGCTCTACCCCGCCCTCATCGCCTACTTCACCCGCGTGGAGTGGGGGCCTATCTTCGCCGGCTACTTCGGGCTGCTCCTGACCGGCGCGATGTTCCTGGCCGCGGGAGTGCTGGTGTCGTCGCTCACCGAGAACCAGATCGTGGCCGCGTTCGGGACCTTCGGGATCCTGCTCGCCTTCTGGGTGGTGGGCTGGGGGGCCGAGTTCGCGGGGGGCACCCTGCGCTCGCTGTTCCAGTACCTCTCGATCGGCGACCACCTGGACGGCTTCACCCGCGGGCTGATCGACACCAAGGACCTCGTCTACTACCTGAGCGTGACCGCGCTCGCGCTGTTCCTCACCCTGCGGTCGCTCGAGTCGAAGCGGTGGAGGGGCTAGCGTGAAGAGCCTGCTGAAGGCCCACGCGGTGACCGCGGCGGTGATCTGCCTCGTGCTGTGGGCGGGAAGCGAGCTCCTCTACCCGCTGCCGGTGCGGTGGGTGTTCCTCGGCCTCGGGGTCGCCTTTCTCCTGCTGGCCCTGATCCTCAACGCGCGCGAGACCCGGAGCGCCATGGGCACCCGCACCGCGCGGTACGGGACGGGGGCGGCGGTGATGGCCCTGCTCGCGCTCGGCATCGTGGTGGCGGCCAACGCGATCTCGGTGCGCCACAACGCCCGCTGGGACCTCACCGAGAACAAGCGCAACAGCGTCTCGCCCCAGACCATCCAGGTGCTGCGCACGCTGAAGTCGAAGGTCAGCGCGATCGCGTTCTACCGCTCGGACACCCCCGGGAAGAAGAACGCGGAGGACCTCCTCGCCCAGTACGCGACCTACTCGGGGGGCAAGTTCGAGTGGCGCCTGGAGGACACCGACAAGGCGCCCGCCCTCGCGCGCCAGTACGGGGTCGAGAGCTACGGCACGGTGGTGCTCGAAGGCGGGCCACCCGGTCAGCTCCGCACCGAGAAGGTGCTCGACGCCGACGAGGAGAAGCTGACCAACGGCATCGTGAAGGTCACCCGCGCGGGCAAGCGGGTGGTCTACGTGGTCAAGGGGCACGGCGAGCGGGAGATCGGCTCCACCGACCGCGGCGGATTCAGCCAGGCCAAGGAGCAGATGGAGAAGGCCAACTACGAGGTCAAGGAGCTGTTCCTGGCCCGTGATCCCAAGATCCCCGACGACGCCGGCATCGTGATCGTGCCGGGCCCGAAGACCGATCTGTTCCCGCAGGAGCTCGCCGCCATCGACGCCTACATCGCGCGCGGGGGCAAGGTCTTCTTCATGACGGTGCCGTTCCAGGCCGGCGCGACCGCGAAGTACCTGAGCAAGTACGGCATCACGGTGGACGACGACGTGGTCATCGAGCTGAACCCGATCGGGCAGGTCTTCGGGGTGGGGCCGCTGGTCCCGGTGGTCGGGCAGTACGATCCGCACCCGATCACCAAGGACATGGGCGGAGTCATGACCCTGTTCCCGCTCACCCGCTCGGTCGAGCCCGCGAAGGCCTTGCCGAAGGGCGTCCAGGCCTCGCCGCTCGCCCAGACCAGCCGCCAGTCGTGGGGCGAGACCGACAAGAACGTCTTCCAGACCGGCAAGGCGACCCCGGATCCCAACGAGAAGACCGGGCCGCTGGCGGTCGCGGTGGTGGCCACGGTGGACGCGCAGAGCGACGCCAAGCCCGAGCCCGCCGCCGACGCGCCCAAGAAGCCGGCGAAGGCCCGCATCGTGGTGGTGGGAACCGCCGACTTCGCGTCGAACCAGTTCCTGGGGGCGCAGGGCAACCGCGACTTCTTCCTCAACGTGGTCTCCTGGCTCGCGGAGGAGGAGGACCTCATCTCCATCCGGGCCAAGGATCCCAAGCAGAACCCGGTGGTCCTGACCTCCGCGCAGTCGAAGCTCGTCTGGATGCTGCCCCTGCTGGGACTGCCCGGGCTGGTGCTGATCTGCGGCATCGTGGTGATCGGCCAGCGCCGCCGCGCGCGCTAGTCGCATGCCTCGCGGGAAGTCGATCCTCGTCCTGCTGATCCTCGCCGCCGGCCTGGGAGCCTTCTTCTACTACGACACCTACACCCTCACCCCGCGGCGGGAGAAGGCGGAGTCGGCGAAGGGGCGGATCTGGACCGTCGAGCCCAAGGACGTGGAGCGCGTCACCATCGCGCGCAAGGGTGAGACGCTGCGGCTGCAGCGCACCGCGGACGGCGGCTGGGAGATGCTCGAGCCGGTCAAGACGCGCGGCGACCGCGGAACCGTGGACGACATGGTCACCGGGCTCGCCACCGCGCGGATGGACCGGGAGATCGATCCCAACCCGGCGAAGCCGGCCGACTTCGGCCTCGATCCTCCGGAGGCGGACGTGAAGCTCGAGGTCAAGGGCCGCTCCGAGCCGCTGGTGCTGCGGGTGGGCAACAAGAACCCGACCGGGGTGTGGGTCTACGCGCGCGCGGGCGGCAAGCCCGCGGTGATCACGCTCTCGGAGAGCATCGCCCGCGACACGACCCGGCCGGCCGCCGACTTCCGCGACCGCACCGTCATCGCCTTCGACCGGCGCAACGTGAGCGGGATCGACCTCGACGTCAACGGGGACCAGATCGGAGTGGTGGCCGACGAGCCGGGCAAGTGGCGGATCGTCAAGCCGCGCGCCCTGCGCGCCGACACCGACCTGATCTCCGAGTTCCTCGACAAGCTCGAGGGGGCGAAGGCGATGGAGTTCGTCGACGACGCCCCGAAAGCGCTCCAGGCCTACGGGCTCGACAAGCCCGCGCGGGTGACGGTGTGGGTCGGGCGGGACAAGGATCGCTCCGCCCGCACCCTCTTGGTGGGCCGCCCGGCGCCGGAGAAGAAGGGAGTCTACGTCAAGCGCGAGGGCGAGCCCGGCGTCATCCTGACCGCGGAGGCGGTGTGGACCACGTTCCCCAAGACGGTGGGCGCGGTGCGCGACAAGACGGTGGTGAGCTACGCCGCCGACAAGCTCGCCAAGGTCGAGTTCACCCACGGCCGCGAGAGCCTGGCGCTCGAGAAGGAAGGGACCGGCTGGAAGATCACCGCGCCGGAGGCGCTCCGGGCCGACAGCGGCGCGGTCACGCAGCTCCTGTGGAAGATCCGCGACCTGCAGGCGATGGGCTTCCTGTCGGAGACGGCCGCCGACGTGCCGCGCTTCCTGGCCAAGCCCGAGGTGACGGTGCGGTTGTGGGAGACCGGGGCGAAGGAGCCGAAGACGCTGCTGCTCCAGTCCTCCCCCGAGAAGCGGGGCGGCCAGCCCGCCGCGCTGGCCGCGGTGCGGGGGGAAGGCCCGGTGGTGCTGGTGTCGGGCAAGGCGCTCACCGAGCTCGCGCCGGACATCGCGCAGCTGCGCGATCGCACCGTGTTCCCTACCTTCGATCTGGGCGACGTCAAGCGGGCGCGGATCGTCGCCGGCGGGGACAAGCCGCTGGTCGTCGAGAAGAGCGGCGAGACGGACTGGAAGCAGGTCGAGCCGGCGCGCGCGGGGACCAAGGAAGGTCGCGTGGCCAACGTGCTGCTCGCGCTCAAGTCCATCAAATGGAAGGAGATCGCCTCGAAGGGCGGCGACGACGCCAAGTTCGGGCTCGACAAGCCCGAGCTCGAGCTCACCGTGTTCAAGCCCGACGGAGCCGAGGTCGGCACGCTGCTCGTGGGCAAGAGCGACGGAGCGGTCACCTACGTGAAGGTGAAGGCCGAGCCGGGGATCTTCGCGGTGTCCTCCAAGGACCTGGAAGATCTGAGAAAAGCCCGCACCGACATCCCGGCCTGACGGAGGCCGGCCGGCCATGCCAGAATGGAGGCGAATAGCCGCCTCGGGGCCGGCGTCGGAGGGGACATGAAGACACTGGCGGTCGCGATCGGATTCGTCATCGTGGTGACGGGGGCTACCGTCGGTCCGGCCGCGGCCGGCGAGGTGCTGAAACCGACCGTGTTCGAGCCCAATCCGTTCGCCATGACTCCCCCGCCCACGCCGCTCACGCCCCGTCCGGCGGCTCCCGCGCCGCCCCCGCCGGGCCACCGGCCACCGCCGGTGCTGACCTACCCTTGCTGCGCGCCGACGGGATACTGGGCCTATCAGTGGGTGCCCACCGTCTCCACGACCTACGTTTGGGTGCCCGGCTACGTGACCGCGGACGGCACCATGGTGGGGGGCGGCTACCAGCTGCAGACGGTGAGCAGCGGGTACTACCAGGCGGTCTGGATCTCCGGGAACTGATGCCGTCCGGCCTCTACCTCAAGCAGGTCGAGGTGGGGCACATGCAGAACTTCGTGTACCTGATCGGCGACTCGACCACCCGCGAGTGCGTGGTCGTGGATCCGGCGTGGGAGATCGACGGCATCGTCGATCTGGTGGCCGCCGACGACATGCGCCTCACCGGCGTGCTGGTCACCCACACCCACCAGGACCACGTGGGCGGCCACCTCTTCGGCCACGACATCCCCGGCATCGCGGAGCTGCTGGCCAAGCAGCCGGCCAAGGTCTACGTGCACCGGGCCGAGCGCGAGTTCCTCAAGGGCTTCGGCTCCGATCTCGTGAAGGTGGACGCGGGCGACACGCTGCAGGTCGGCGCGATCCCGCTGACGTTCGTCCACACCCCGGGCCACACGCCGGGCTCGCAGTGCTTCCTGGTGGACGGCTGCCTCATCTCCGGCGACACGCTCTTCATCCGCTCCTGCGGGCGCACCGATCTGCCGGGCAGCGATCCGAAGGAGATGTACACCTCGCTCACCCAGCGGCTCGGCGCGCTGCCCGACGAGACGGTGGTGCTCCCCGGCCACAACTACGGGGGATCGCAGACCACCATCGGGGCCGAGAAGCGCCAGAACCCGATGATGCGCTTCGCGTCGATGAGCGAGTTCCTGTCCGCCATGGGCGGCGGACGCTCCGGCCGCACCTAGTCCGCCCCGCCCTCCCTACCGGAGCGACATCCCGCCGTCGACGAAGAGCACCTGCCCGGTGACGTAGTCCGAGCAGGTGGCGAAGAATCGCACCGCCTGCGCCACGTCGGCGGGGCGGCCGGTGCGGCCCAGCGGGATCCGCGCGGTCAATCGTCGCCCTCGCGCGCGCGGGAAGCCGGCCGGCAGCAGGACCACGCCGGGGGCCACCGCGTTGACCTGGATGCGCGGGGCCAGAGCCGCGGCGAGGCCGCGGGTGAGCATCACCACCCCCGCCTTGGAGACGCCGTAGGGCACGTAGCCGGGCCACGCCTGCACCGCGCCCACGTCGGCGATGTTAACGATGCGCCCGCCGCGGCGGCCCATCGCCCGCGCGGCGGCCTGGCTGCAGAAGAACGGGCCGCGCAGGTTCACCGCGAGCAGGCGGTCGAACTGGGCCGGGGTGGTGGTCGCGACCGGAGTGCGGACGAAGAGCGCCGCGTTGTTGACGAGGACGTCGAGGCGACCGAGCCGTCGCACCGCCTCCGTCACGAGGGCGCGGGCCTCGCGCGGGCGGCCCACGTCGGCGCGCAGGGCGACCGCGCGCACGCCGCGCGACTGCAGCTCCCGCACCGCGGCGCGCGCGGCGGCCGCGGAGCGGAGGTATCCGATCGCCACGTCGGCGCCCGCGTCGGCGAGCGCGCGCGCGATCTCGAGGCCGACGCGCACCGCGCCGCCGGTGACGAGCGCGACCCGGCCGGTCAGTTCCTTGACTTGTCCGGAGCCGTGTGGTGTCATCGATTCAACATGTCGGGCAGTTTCCGCAACTGGGTGAAATCTCGCTTCATTACCGGGCTGTTCTCCACCGTTCCCGCGATCGCCACCGCCTGGCTGTTGTGGGTGTTCTGGAACGCGATCGACGACTTCTTCTCCCCGGTGTACACGCAGATGATCGGCCGGCGCATCCCCGGCCTGGGCTTCCTCACCGCGGTCGTCATCATCTTCATCATGGGCACCATCGCCCGGAACGTGGTCGGGCGCCGCGTGCTGGCCCGCATCGAGATGCTCTTCGACCACGTGCCGATCTTCCGGAGCATCTACCCGTCGGTGAAGCAGCTGCTGGAATCCTTCTCGCCCCAGAAGCTCAACTCCTTCAAGTCGGTGGTCCTCGCCGAGCATCCCCGCAAGGGCGAGTACGTCTTCGGCTTCGTCACCTCCGAGGTCCTGATCGAGGGGCTCGAGGGCAAGCGGGCCATGGTCACCGTGTTCGTGCCCACCAACAACCTGTACCTGGGCGACGTGATCGTGGTGCCGAAGGAGGAGATGGTGCCCACCGGCCTCACCGTCGAGGAAGGCATCCGCATCATCCTCTCCGCCGGGACCGCCACGCCCGCCCGTCTGCCGCGCGAGCGGCTCTGATCACCGGGCGGACGGCGCTCCCGCCACCCACGCCCCGATCGCTTCCCCCAGCGGGTAGAGCTTGCCGAAGAAGAAGTGATCCGCCCCTTCGATGACCCGCTCCTCCGCGCCGGTCGCCTGGGCCAGCCGGTGCAAGGCCTCGATCGGACAGTAGGTGTCGCGGGTGCCCGCGACCAGGAGGACGCGACCGACCGGGGCGGTCAGGAGGTCGAAATCGAACATGCCCAACGGGGGGGCGATGAGGCCGAGCGGCGCGTCACCCGGGCGCATGGCGCGCGCGGCGGTCCAGGCGCCGAAGGAGTAGCCGATCACCCCCACCGGGCGGCCCGAGGGCACGTGCCCGGCGAGGGCCGCCACCGCCGCCCGGACGTCCTCCCGCTCGCCCTCCCCCTTGTCGTGGCTTCCGGTCGAGGCGCCCACCCCCCGGAAGTTGAAGCGGAGGGTGGCGTAACCGGCCGACTGGACCACCTCGGAGGCCCGGATGACGACCGGGTTGTCCATGTCGCCCCCGTAGAGCGGGTGGGGGTGGCAGAGGACGAAGCCGCCCCGGGGGTCGGGCACGAGCGCGAGCCGTCCCTCCAGGCTCGGACCCCCGGGCACCGACACGACGATCGGCTCTTCCATGGCGCTCCGACCTTAGGGGCTCGCCGGGGAATATTCAAGGGCCGACCCGCGTCTCACCGTGCGAGGTTATAATTTCTCTCATGGCGACGCTAGGATGCCTGTGGAGCCGTCCGCGGCTGGAGCGCCTCGTCGACGGTGCCCTCGGGCCCCGGGCGGGCCGGGTCGCCGGCGCGCACGCGTCCCGCTGCGTGGACTGCCGCGGCGAGGTGGATCGTCTCCGCCGGCTGCGGACCCTGGTGCAGAGTGCCGAGCCGCAGCTCGCCGATCCCGACTGGGCGGGCTTCTGGCCCGCCGTCCGCCAGCGCATCGCGGCCGAGCGCCCCGCGCCGGTGCGGGACGCCTGGTGGCTGCCCTTCTGGAAGCCGGTGTGGGGACACCCCCGCGTCGCGCTCGGCGGCCTGGTAGTCTCGAGCCTGGCCGCAGCCCTGGTCCTCTGGCCGAGCCCCGAGACCGCCAAGATGGCGGTGGCGGCACCGGTGCAGGTGCAGGACGTCTCGACCACCGATCCGGATCGCAGCGTGATGGTGTTCTCGAATCCGGACGACGACGTCACGGTGATCTGGGTTTTCAACCCCGCGGAGCAGGACGAGCAGTCCTGATCCGTCGCCGCGCCGGCCGGCGCGGCGGGTCCTGCAGGCTGCCTAGTCCTTCAGGCTCGCCAGCCGCTCCTTCGCCAGCGGCGCCTCTTCCGACTGCGGGAAGTGCTCCACCAGGTACTGCAGGCGCGCCTGGGCGAGCGCGGTCTGCTTGAGCTCGACGAGCGCGAGCGCTTCCTTGTAGAGCGCGGTCGGCACCTTGGCGCCCCGCGGGTAGGCCACCATCACCTTGCGGAACTCCTGCACCGCCTGCTCCAGGTTCTCGCGGGCCTTGTCCGGCTGGCTCGCGGTGGCGCGGGCCATGCTGAAGTAGGCCTCGCCGATCCAGTACTGGGCGCTGTCGGACAGCGCGGAGTCCGGGAAGCGGCGGAGGAAGTCGCGGAACTCGGTAATCGCGAGCGGGTAGAGCCCCTTGCTGAAATCCAGATACGCGGCCTGGTAGCTCTCCTCCGGGGTGCCCCCGCCGGAGGGGCGGGGAGCGGTCGCGACCGAGCCGGATGGGGCGGGGACCGGGGCGGCGCCCGAGCGCGCGGGCGGAGGAATCGTCGAGCCGCCGCCGCTGGGGGCGGATCGGCCGAGGGCATCGATGCGCTGCGAGAGCTCGTCGAGCCGGGCGGTCAGGCGCGCGACCTCGGCGGAGAGCGAGTCGACGCGCGCCCCGAGGGCGGTGATCTGCTTGCTGCTCTCCGCGTTCTGCTCGCGGGTGCGGCGGTCGAGCTGGCCCACCACCGTCTCGGTGTCCCCGCGCCCGCGGTGCACCGCGAGGGTCAGTGAGTTGAGATCCTGACGAAGCTGGGCCACGTCTTGCTGGAGCGCCTGCCCCGACACGTCGGCGCAGCCCGCGGCGGCGAGCATGATCGCGGGCAGGAGCCCCCAAAGCACGAAGGGGAGCCCGAGGCTCCCCTTCGTCGTGTCGTGGTGCACGGGCGGCGGCCCGATGCGGATCAGCGCGCCTTCACCAGGAAGTGCGCCCGGCGGTTCTGGGCCCAGCACGATTCGGTGTGCTCGGTGCAGGTCGGCCGCTCCTTGCCGTAGGAGATGATCGTGATCCGGCTCGCCTGTACGCCCTGGGAGACGAGGTAGTTCATGGTCGCTTTCGCGCGCCGCTCGCCGAGAGCCAGGTTGTACTCGTTGGTGCCGCGCTCGTCGCAGTGGCCCTCGATCAGGACCAGGTTGTCGTTCGACTTCAGCCACGCCGCGTTGGTGTCGAGGGTCTTCGCGTCGCTCTGGCGGATGTCGTACTTGTCGAAGTCGAAGAACACGTCCTTCAGGTTGTCGGTGGCCCGGAACTCACTCGGGGCGGGCGGCTGGCCCGGCGCGGTCGATGGCGCGACCGGCGAGGGCGTCATCGAGGGCGAAGGCGTCGTCGACGGGGCGGCGGCGGAGGGTGTCGGCGCACCGGTCGGAGCAGGCGCGGAGGCCGCCGTCGTGGCAGGTCGCTTCGGACAGCCCACCAGGAAGAGCGAGAGAGCGAGCACCGGCACGGCGAGCAGCAGCGCGCTTCCCCGTCGTTGCGCCATGAGTCCAATCCTCCTTGGGTTCTTCGTCGAGTTCGTCGTCGAATTCTTCATATCAACGCGATTTTGGCTACCGAAGCATCCTATCACGGAAGGCGCGGCGACCAAGCGGCACTTGTCGATTCGCCGGGGGTCCGGGGGATGGGCTGCTGCTCGGATCCGTCCGCGAGCATGGTGAACAGCTGGTATCCGCCGGACCGGCTCGACTGGAAGACGAGGTGCCGGCCGTTGGGCGCCCACGAGGCCCCCTCGTTGTTGCCCGGCCCCGCGGTCAGCCGCCGCAGGTTCGATCCGTCCGGGCTCACCGCCCACAGGTCAAAATTTCCCTGCCGCGAGGTGAACACGATCGTGTCGCCCTTCGGCGACCAGCGCGGCTGGGTGTTGAAGCCGGCCTGCGTGAGACGGCGCACGTTGGCGCCCTCCGCGTCCATCACGAACACGTGGGCGCCGCCGGCCCGCTCCGACACGAAGGCGATCTCGCGGCCGGTCGGCGACCAGGTGGGCTCGGTGTCGATCCCGCTGTAGCTGGTGAGCCGCCGGAAGGCCCCGGTGGCGAGGTTCAGGACATACACCTCCGGGTTGCCGTCCCGCGAGAGGGTCATGGCGAGAGAGCGGCCATCGGGGCTGAACGCGGGCGAGCTGTTGATGCCGAGGAAGCCGGCGACCACCTGGACCGGCCGGTTCTCGAACGGGAACATCCGGTAGAGGTAGGGGTACCCGCGCATGTACGACGTGAAGGCGAGCGATCGGGTGTCCGGGCTCCACACGGGTGAGAGGTTGATCGACTTGTTCGACGTCACGTGGGTAGGCCCCGCGCCGTCGTAGTCCATCAGGCTGAGCTCCTTGGCGCCGCCCCCCCCGGTGTTCACGTAGGCGATCTTGGTGTCGGCGATGCCCGGCTCCCCGGTGAACTGCATCACCACCTCGTCGGCGATCTTGTGCGAGAGCCGTCGCGGCTGGTTGGCCGGCATGTCGAACTTCTTGCTCGCGATCAAGCGGTATTCGGGCGAGGTGAGGTCGTAGAGCCGCATCTCGACTTCGGTCCGATCGCCGCGCAGGCTCACGAGGCCCTGCAGCCCCGCGTGGGCTCCCGCCGACGCGAAGTTGGCGAAGCTGGCCCGCACCGCGGCCGGATCGGTTGTCGGGATCGGCGGCACGTCCGACACCACGCTGAACAGCGCGGAGAAGGTCAGATCCTTCGCGGTGACCTGCGGGAGGCTCCGGCTGAGCCCGGCGGTGTCGGTGCCCGCCACCACCGCGAAGTTCGGGATCACGATGTTGAGCTTCTTGGCCCCGGTGGCGAGGACGTTGAGCAGCACGTCGGCGCCCTGCGAGCGGGCCGCCGGCGGCGAGGACAGCGCGCCGGCGATCAGCCCCACGAGCACGAGCGCGGCCACGAGCCCGAGCGGCCGTCCGGGGCGCATCAGCGAGGAGAATATGTTCATGACTCACCCATGGTCGAATCAGCCTCGACGAAGGTCGAACGTGAAGATGATGCGGAGCGAGGGCTTCGACCAGTCGTCGGGCAGCTTCGGAAAGGGGCTCGCGGCCATGACCGCGCGGAGGGCCGCGTTGTCATAGTACGAGTTGCCCGAGCTCTTTTGGATGGCGGGCGGCTTGAT
>Ga0075433_10001859_pt1 | contig 15862 bp, 6 predicted proteins | sample RhiMethybrSRZTD2_FD_75299 | JGI IMG/M metagenome (GOLD analysis project Ga0075433, IMG submission 75299) | Populus rhizosphere microbial communities from Tennessee, USA - Rhizosphere MetaG P. TD hybrid SRZTD2 | ecosystem: Host-associated > Plants > Roots > Rhizosphere > Soil | place: USA... | reverse complement strand
GCCGAGCGGGCCACATAGCCCATGCCCGCCTGGCAGATCGGGTACTGAATGCCGAGGAGATCACAGATCGGGGTGTGGAGCGCGCTCCGGGTGGCAGTCGGCATCGGGGCGCCTCCCTAGACCGCGCTCGACCGCACGAAGGTCGCCGCGCCGTCGATGGCGCGCTGGCCCTCGTCGAGCATGGGAAAGAACCAGTGCCACACGTGAATCATGTCCGGCCACACCTCCAAGGTCGCGGCCACGCCGGCGGCCTTCGCGCGCTCGGCGAGGCCGACGGCGTCGTCCAGCAGCACCTCCTCGCTCCCCACCTGCACGAGCAGCGGCGGCAGGCCGGTGAGGTCGGCGAAGAGCGGTGAGGCCAGCGGGGTCTTCGGGTCCGTCACGCCGAGATAGGCCTGCGCCATGAGCCCGACGCCTTCGCCGGTCACGATGGGATCGCTGGCCGCCTTCGAGGCGTACGAGGGCGCGGTGCACGTGAGGTCCACCCAGGGCGAGATGCAGATCCCAGCGGCCGGGCTTGGCAGCCCGCGGTCGCGCAGCGCGAGGAGCGTCGCCACGGTGAGCCCGCCTCCCGCGGAGTCGCCCGCGATCACGGTGCGCTCGGGAAGGGCGCCGCGCTCGAGCAGCCAGCGATAGGCGGCCACCGCGTCCTCGATCGCGGCCGGGAACGGATGCTCGGGCGCGAGCCGGTAGTCGGGCAAGAGCGTCGCCGCGCCGGCCGCGCGGGCGAGGGCGGCGGCGAGATGACGATGCGAGCGGGGCGAGCCGATGACGTAGCCGCCGCCGTGGAGGTAGAGCAGTGCCGCATGCTCGCGCGCGGCCGGCGGCTCCAGCCACTCGCCGGCGACCTCGGGGCCTTGTACGGGCTTGATCGTGACCACCTTCACGCCGACGTCGGGCGGGACGGGGAACACCCGCTCGGCGCGGTCGTACTGGGCGCGCCGCTCGGCCACCGTGGTGGCGGGTGGCACCTTGGCGAGATGCTCACGGACCTTTGCGATGCCGCTCATCACTCGGCCTCCCTGGAGTCGCGGATCTTCCGTGTGCCGCGGATGACCGGCACCTCGGGATCCATCACGAAGCGGATGCGGGGCAGATCGGTGTCGCAGGTGCAGACGGTGCAGGCGATGGGATTCGCGAGGGCGAGCCCGCGCGCGCCCCACGCCTCGCCGTCGAGCCGGCTCACCTCCGGCCGCCCCCGCTCCGCCTTGTGGAAGGCGTAGCGCGGGTCCACCTGCACGAGCCAGGGCGCGGGCTTCCCGTCGAGCGGCGCCTGGGCCAGCGTGACCGAGTGGATGTACTGCACGTCGCCACCCGAGATCGGCTGCGGATCGACCAGCGCCGCATCCAGGATGGGCACCCCCGCCCGCAGCACCTGGGCCATCACGCGGTCATGGCGCCGCTTGAGCGTCACCGTTGCCGCCGCCGCGGGAACGCCCCAGCGCTGCGTGAGCGCCAAGGCGGCCTCAGGGGTGCTCGCGTACGCGCGGAGCACGAACCCGCGCGGATGCGCGCCCGCGCGTGCCATCAGCCGGAGCTGGGCGAGCAGGAACGGGCCCACCGGGCTCTCGGGGTAGCGCGTCACCCAGATGGTCACGTAGGACGGGATGGCAGGATGCAGCGCCTTCGGCAGGAGCGCATGCGTCGAGCGCGGCACCTCGAACGCCAGCTGGAGGATCTCGGCCTTTGGCAGGCTCCAGGGCTCGGTGTCGAGGTCGCGAAGCGTTGGCAGGTGGGCGGTCGCGGTCGGCAGCTCGAGGGTTCCAAAGAGCGGCATATCAGTTGCCGCTCTTCGTATCGCGGAACGCGGGCATCACTTCCTTGGCGAAGAGCCGGAGGCTCGCCAGCACGTCCTCCTGCGGGATGATCTCCAGCGTGTTCAGCAGGAAATTGACGCGGTCGACCCCGACCGCTTCCCACTTCTTCATCGCGCGGATGATGCGCTCGGGACCGCCGAGGCCCAGCCCTTCGCCCGCCTGCTCGTTCGCATCGGGCCCGGTGGCCTGGCGACGGAGCTGCGGGAGCAGGCCCAGTGATGGATACGAGCGCGAGGGATACGCCTCGCGCGCCGAGATGAGCTGGGAGGCGAGGTAGTTGAACGTGTCGGCCATGCGCCGGCCGGTGGCGCGAGCCTTCTCGTCGTCCTCGTTGCAGTAGAGGAAGTTCACCGTGCTGACCTGATCGTTGACGAAGTCGCCCACCGGGTCACAGAGCTGGATGCGCCGGCGGTACTCCGCGATGCGCTTCTCCTGCTCGGCGAACTGGCCGAACGTGAGGCCCAGCGAGCCCAGGCCACGGTCGGCCGCGTCCAGCTCGGTGCCGGGGCTCGTCACCGCCACCCACATCGGTGGATGGGGCTTCTGATAGACCTTGGGAATGATGCAGCGCTCGGGCATGGACCAGAACTCCCCCTGATAGGAGTAAGTCTCCTGCGTCCACATCTTGGGCAGGCAGCGCACGAACTCGTCCCACGATTTCTTGGTGATGTCGGGGTCGGAGCGGAAGCCGCCCAGCTCGGTCCACGTGGCGGAGCGCCCGGTGCCCACCTCGAGCCGGCCGCCCGAGAGGATGTCGAGCGTGGCCGTACGCTCCGCGATCTTGATCGGGTGGTTGAACTCGGGGACGCACACGACGATCCCGTGCCCCACGCGGATCTTCTTCGTGACCATGGCGCACGCGGTCAGGAATAGCTCGGGAGCCGGGCAGTGGGAGTACTCCTCGAGGAAGTGGTGCTCGACCGCCCACACCTGGTCGAAGCCCAGCTCGTCGGCCAGCTTCACCTGCTCGAGGGCGTTGTTGTAGACGGTGCGCTCCGTCTCCCGGGTCCACGGGCGGGGCACCGAGATCTCGTAGAAGAGGCCGAACTTCATGACGATTCCTCCTCGCCTGAGGGTGACTCTAACGTTCGGTCAAGCGGGGGGCGGTTGTCAACGCTGACGCCTTGACCACTCAGGACCCCGCAGGCTACTCTCGGTGCGCTCTAAATCCACGAAATCCCGCCCTTCAGGAGGCGTGATGGCGTCCGAAACCAAGGCCGAGCTCGCGCGAGAGGTCCAGCGCCTCCAGAAGGCGCTCGCGCGTGAGCGCGCGCGGGGCGCCCGGCTCGAGGCCGAACTCGTCCAGGCGGGCGAACAGCAGGGCGCAAGCGCCGAGATCCTCAGCGCCATTCGCAGCTCCCCGACCGGCATCGAGCACACGTTCGAGGTCATCGCCGCCGCGGCCACCCGAGTCTGCGAGGCCGACCTCACCGGGCTCTATCAGTTCGACGGCGCGCTGATTCACTTCGTCGCACAGCACGGGCGCACTCAGGCCGAGATCGATGCGGCCCGAAGCACGTTCCCGCAGCCCGCGAACAATCAGACGGTGACCGGGCGGGCGATCATGTCGGGCGACGTCGCCCAGGTCGCCGACGCAAGCCGGGATCGGGACCTGGCGGCGCCCCTCCGCCTGTTCCGCACCGCGCTGTCGCTGCCCCTCGTCCATGAGGGCCGAACGCTCGGCGCGATCACGGTGGCGCGTCGCCGGGTCCGGCCCTTCACCGAGAGGCAGATCGCGCTGCTCCGGACGTTTGCGGACCAGGCGGTCATCGCCATCGAGAACATGCGGCTGTTCCGGGGCCTCAGCGAGTCGCTGGAACAGCAGACGGCCACCGCCGATATCCTGCGGGTGATCTCGGGCTCCCCGACCGACGCCCAGCCGGTCTTCGACGCCGTCGTCCGCAACACCGCCGGGCTGTGTGGCGCCGTCGACGTGGCCTTGCTCCTTCACCGAGATGGCGAGCTACGTCTCGCCGCCGGCGTGGGGCCGATGGCTGGCTCCATTCCCTTGGATCTGAGGATCCCTGTCACACGCGGCTCGGTGGCCGGGCGCGTCGTGGTGGATCGGACCGTGCTCCACGTTCCCGACCTCGCCGCGGAGTCCGAGGACGAGCTGCCGCTCGGCCGCGAGCTCCAGCGGCGCTTTGGCCACCGGACGCAGCTCGCCGTGCCCCTGCTTCGCGACGGGGTCCCGGTCGGCGTCATCAATGCCTTCCGGCTGGCCGTCCAGCCCTTCACCGAGCAGCAGGTCGAGCTCGTCAAGACCTTCGCCGACCAGGCGGTGATCGCCATCGAGAACGTGCGCCTGTTCACGGAGCTCAGCGCGAAGAACGCGAGCCTCACCGAAGCGCTCGAGCAGCAGACGGCGACGGCGGAGATCCTCCGCGTGATCTCGAGCTCGCCGACCGACCTCCAGCCGGTTCTGAACGCGGTGGCGGAGAGCGCGGCGCGGCTCTGTGAGGCGGCCGACGCGGCCATCTTCCGCCTGGATCAGGACGCCATCCGCTCCGTCGCCACTCACGGTCCCCTGGGGCGGATCAGCACGGCGCACCCGGTCACGCGCGACACCGTCATCGGGCGCGCCATCCTGGATCGCGAGACGGTCCACGTCGATGACCTGGCCGCGGTGCCGGAGGCCGAGCTCCCGGCCGGCCCGGCACGGAAACGCGGGCTCCGGACCATGCTCGCCACGCCGCTCTTGCGCGAGGGGGTCGCCCTGGGGGGCATCCTGATCCGCCGCACCGAGGTCCGGCCCTTCTCCGAGCGCCACATCGCCCTTCTGAAGACCTTCGCCGATCAGGCGGTCATCGCCATCGAGAACGTGCGCCTCTTCACCGAGCTGGAGGCGCGCAACTCCGAGCTGCGGGTCGCCCTCGAGCAGCAGACCGCGACGGCGGAGCTGCTCAAGGTGATCGGCCGCTCGACCTTCGATCTCCAGCCGGTGTTCGAGACGCTGATCGAGAACGCCGTCCGCCTGTGTTCAGCCGAGAAGGGTGTGGTACTCCGCTACGACGGGGAATACCTGCGCTTCGCCGTCGGTCACAATGTCTCTCCGGAGCTCCGCGAATACTTCGGCCGGCACCCTATCGCACCCGGCATGGAGAGCAATGCCGGCCGGGCGGCGCTGACGCGGAAGACGGTGCACAATCACGACGTCCTCGCCGATCCGCAGTATGGCTACGGAGCCGCCCTCGTCGATCCGTATCGAACCGTCCTCGCCGTCCCGATGATCCGCGCCGACGAGCTCTTGGGCGTCATCATGATCTATCGCCACGAGGTTCGGCCCTTCGGCGACGGACACGTTGTCTTGCTCGAGACGTTCGCCGACCAGGCGGCCATCGCCATCGAGAACGCGCGGCTCCTCACCGAGCTTCAGGCCAAGAACGCGAGCCTCACCGAGGCGCTGGAGCAGCAGACGGCCACGGCCGAGATCCTACGGGTCATCAGCCGCTCGCCCACCGATGTCCAACCGGTCTTTGACGCGATCGCGGCGAGCGCGGTCCGACTCTGCGACGCGGTCAATGCCCTGGTGATGCGCTTCGATGGGCAGTTGATCCACATCTCCGCCCATCACAATGTCTCACCCGAACGGCTGGCGTCACTCAGTCGCACTTATCCGCGGCCGCCTTCGCGGGAAGGCGTGAGCGGTCGCGTGATCATCTCCCGCTCCATGGTCCACGTTCCGGACGTCGACGCGGACCCGGAATACACGCTGCCCCTCGCCACCACTGTTGGTTATCGGACTGCGCTGGGCGTCCCCATGCTCCGCGACGGGGCGGCCATCGGCCTCATTCTCGTCGCCCGCGACCACGTGGCGCCCTTCTCCGACAAGCAGATCGCCCTGCTCCAGACCTTTGCCGACCAGGCGGTGATCGCGGTCGAGAACGTGCGCCTGTTCACCGAGCTGGAGGCTCGCAACGGTGAGCTGCGGGTGGCACTCGACCAGCAGACCGCGACCGCCGACATCCTCCGCGCGATCAGCCAGGCGCAGGCCGACGTGCAGCCGGTCTTCGAGTCGATCGCCGACAGTGTCGTTCGCCTGCTGGATGCCTGGTCCGCCTCCGTGTTCCGGTGCGGCGACGAGAAGATCTGGATGGTGGCGGCGCGGGGCGGCCTGCCGGGCAGCAGCGAGACCTGGATGGAGGAGTTGGGGGACAAGCGGCCGCAGACCGGGGACACCCCGCATGGCCGGGCCGCGCTGACCCGCAGCGTGCAGCATGTCACCGACGTCGAAAATGATCCCTTCATTCGGGACGGCGCTCGGATGCGGGGATTCCGCTCGGTGCTGGTGGTGCCGATGCTGCGGGGAGCCGATGTCCTCGGCGTCATCGCGGTGAGCCGGCATGAGGTGGGAGGCTTCACGGCGGCGGAGATTTCGCTCGTCCAGACGTTCGCCGACCAGGCGGCCATTGCGATCGAAAACGCACGCCTGCTCACCGAGCTCCAGACCAAGAACGCGAGCCTCACCGAGGCGCTGGAGCAGCAGACGGCCACGGCCGAGATCCTACGGGTCATCAGCCGCTCGCCCACCGATGTCCAACCGGTCTTCGACGTGATCGTCGAGCACGCTTGCCGGCTCTGCGATGGGGTCTTCGCGAACGCGGTGCGGTTCGACGGGACAGCGATGCACCTCATGGCCCAGCATGGCTTCGGGCCGGACGCGCTCGCCATCCTGCAGCGCGCCTTCCCGGCGCCGGCCACACGCTCCAGCATGTCGGGGCGGGCCATTCTCGCCGCGACGGTGGTGCAGGCCGAGGACATCGGCGTCGACACCGAAGCGGGCATCTCACGGCACCTTGCGGACGTGATGGGGTATCGGGCCCAGGTCTCGGTCCCCATGGTGAGGGACGGCACTCCCCTGGGCGCCATTACCGTGGCCCGCCGCGAGCGCGGCTCGTTCCCCGCCCGCCAGGTCGAGCTCCTCCGTGCGTTCGCCGATCAGGCGGTCATCGCCATCGAGAACGTGCGGCTCTTCAAGGAGCTGGACGCGCGCAACAACGAGCTGCGCGTGGCGTTGGAGCAGCAGACCGCGACGGCGGAGCTGCTGAAGGTCATCGGGCGTTCGACGTTCGATCTCCAGCCCGTGTTCGACACGCTGGCCGAGAACGCCTTCCGGCTCTGCGAAGCCAAGCAAGCCGCCATCTTCCGCTTCGATGGTCAGCATCTTCGGATCGTGGCTCTCGGCAACGCGACGGCGGAGCAGCTGGCATTCTACGAGCGGAATCCCATCGCGCCCGCGCGCGGCAGCGGCGCGGGACGCGCCGCCCTCGAGCGGCGCACCATCCACATCGCCGATGTCCAGGTCGAGCCGGGCTTTACCTCCGCGATACGTGACGTCTCTCCCGTCAGGACGGTTCTCGCAATTCCCATGCTGCGCGGCAACGAGCTGCTCGGGGTGATCGCGGTGAACCGGCACGAAGTCCGACTGTTCAGTGACAACCAGGTCGCCCTCATGGAGACCTTCGCCGACCAGGCCGCCATCGCCATCGAGAATGCGCGGCTGCTGACCGAGCTTCAAGCCAAGAACGCGTCGCTGACGGAGTCCCTGGAGCAGCAGACGGCCACCGCCGAGATCCTTCGGGTGATCTCGAGCTCCCCGACCAACGTGCAACCCGTTCTGGACGTCGTCGCCCGGAACGCCGCCCGGCTCTGCGAGGCCGATGACACGGTTATCTATCGCGTGGAGGGGGACCTCATCCGCATGGTGGCCCTCCACGGGCCGATCGGGATGACCATCGAGACGGTCCCGATCACGCGAGACACCGTCATCGGACGGATGGTCCTGGACCGCGAAACCACGCACATCGATGACCTGTCGGCCATTCCGGCGGCAGAGCTGCCTGCGGGCGCCGCGCGCACCCGTGGGCTCCGCACCATGCTGGGGACGCCTCTCCTCCGAGAAGGGGTCGCCATCGGGGGGATCGTCATCCGGCGCACGGAGGTCCGGCCCTTTTCCGAGCGGCACATCCAGCTGCTGCAGACCTTCGCCGACCAGGCCGTCATCGCGATCGAGAACGTGCGCCTGTTCACCGAGCTGGAAGCGCGTAACGGCGAGCTGACCGAGGCGCTCGAGCGGCAGACGGCGACGGCCGAGATCTTGAGCGTCATCTCGAGCTCGCCGACGGGTGTGCAGCCGACCTTCGATGCCATCGCGAGGTCGGCCGCCCTGCTCTGCCGCGCGGATCTCTCGGGGGTGCACCGCTTCGACGGTGAGCTGATCCACTTCGCCGCCCAGTACGGCCGCACGCCCGAGGAGATCGACGCCGTCCGCCGGGCGTTCCCGCAGCGACCGAGCCGCGCGAGCGCGACGGCACGCTGCATCCTGTCTGGGGAGGTCGTGCAGATCGTGGATCATCACGATGACCCGGACATCGTCGACTCACTCCGTTTGTTCCGCACCGTCCTGGCCGTGCCGATGCTCCGCGAGGGCCGGCCGGTCGGCTCCATCTCGGTCGCCCGACGAGTCGTCCAGCCCTTCACGGATGACCAGGTCGATCTGCTCAAGACGTTCGCCGACCAGGCGGTCATCGCCATCGAGAACGTGCGGCTCTTCACCGAGCTGGAGGCCAAGAACGCGAGCCTCACGGAATCGCTCGAGCAGCAGACCGCGACCAGCGAGATCTTGCGAGTGATCAGCCAGTCCCCGACCGACGTCCAACCGGTGTTCGATGCCATCGTACGGAGCGCGAGCCGGCTCTGTGGCGGCGAGTACGCGATCGTCACGCGCTACGACGGACAGCTCCTTCATCTCGGCGCGCAGCACAATCCGCGGCCGGGAGCCGCTCCAGACACCGCGAGATTCTTCCCCCAGTCGCCCCAGCGCGACGGTGCCATCGTCGCGCGGGCGCTCGTCGATGCGGCGGTGGTCCACGTTCCGGATGTCGACGCCGAGGAGCTCACTCCGGCGGCGCGCGACTTCTATGCTCGAATCGCCCTGCGCGCCGCCCTCGCGGTTCCGATGATCCACGAAGGCCGGCCCATCGGCGTCGTCTCCGTCTCCCGGGCGACACCCGGTCCATTCTCTCCCAGCCAGATCGAGCTGCTTCGCACCTTCGCCGACCAAGCCGTCATCGCCATTCAGAACGTGCGCCTCTTCACCGAGCTGGAAGCGCGCAACAGCGAGCTGCGGGTGGCCCTCGAGCAGCAGACGGCGACGGCGGAGCTGCTCAAGGTCATCGGACGCTCGACGTTCGACCTTCAGCCGGTCTTCGAGACGCTGGCCGAGAACGCCGTGCGCCTTTGCGAAGCCGAGCGCGCATTCGTCTACCGCTTCGATGGCCAGCTTCTGCGTGTGGTCGCGACCCACAACGTGACCTCCGAGCTCCGGGCTTTCGTCGAGCGGACACCCAATCCGCCCGGCAAGCACGGCGGCTCCGCGCGTGCGGCCCTCGAACGCCGCACGATCCACATCATCGACGCGCGTGCGGACGCCGAGTACTCCTTCTATCCCGCTGAGCTGGAAACGGACCCGATTCGAACCGTCCTGGCCGTGCCGATGCTTCGGGCCGGCGAGCTGCTCGGCGTCATCTTCATCTATCGACACGAGGTGCTGGCGTTCACAGACAACCAGATCGCGCTGCTGGAGACCTTCGCCGACCAGGCGGCGATCGCCATCGAGAACGCCCGCCTGCTCACCGAGCTCCAGACCAAGAACGCCGACCTCACGGACGCGCTCGAGCAACAGACCGCCACCAGCGACATTCTGCGCGTGATCTCCAGCTCGCCCACCGACGGCCAGCCGGTGTTCGACGCCATCGTTCGGAATGCCCGACGCCTTTGCGATGCGAGCTTCAGCGTGGTCTTTCTCGTCGAGGCCGGCCAGCTCACGCTGACGGCGCTCGAGGGCGTGGATGAAGCCGGCGCCGCCGCCCTGCGCGCAATCTACCCGCTTCCGATCGATCGCGGGACCACCTCGGCACGGGCGATCCTGGACAAGAACGTCATCCACGTCTCGGACTCGTGGCTTGACGCGGACTATACACATCCGCTCCGCGACACCATCGCGCTGCGATCGATCCTGTCAGTGCCGATCTTCCGCGATGAGGTCCCGATCGGGGCGATCAGCGTCTGGCGCGGAGAGCCGAGGCCCTTCTCCGACAAGCAGATCGCGCTCCTCCAGACCTTCGCCGACCAGGCGGTCATCGCCATCGAGAACGTGCGCCTCTTCAGGGAGCTCGAGGCGCGCAACAGCGAGCTGCGGATATCTCTGGAGCAGCAAACGGCGACGGGCGAGATCTTGCGCGTGATTTCGGGATCGCCCACCGACACCCAGCCGGTGTTCGACGCCCTCGTCCGGAGCACCGCCACCCTCTGCGAAGCCAACGACGCCGCCTTGGCCCTCGTACAGGACGGCGAGCTCCGTCACGTCGCGGGTGTCGGACCCATGGCGGGGACCATGCCGACCGGCCTCCGGTTCAGCCTGACGCGAGGCTCGGTGGCGGCGCGCGCGGTGGTCGATCGGACCGCGCAGCACGTCGTCGACCTCGCCGCCGAGTCGGAGGCGGAATACCCGGTCGGCCTGGAGCTTCAGCGGCGTTACGGACACCGGACGTTGCTCTCGGTGCCCCTGTTCCGCGACGGCCTGCCCATTGGCTGCATCACCGCCTTCCGCCAGGAAGTGCGCCCGTTCCTCGAGCAGCAGATCGCGCTGATGCAGACCTTCGCCGACCAGGCGGTCATCGCCATCGAGAACGTGCGCCTCTTCACCGAGCTCCAGGCCAAGAACGTCGATCTCACCGACGCCCTCGAGCAGCAGACGGCGACCAGTGACATCCTGAGGGTCATCAGCCAGTCGCCGACGGACGTGCAGCCGATCTTCGATGCCATCGTGCGCAGCGCGGTACGCCTCTGCGGCGGGGTGTTCAGCGTCGTCATGCGTTTCGACGGTGAGATGCTGCACTTCGTCGCGCAGCACAACTTCACTCCCGCCGCCGAGGCCGCCGTCCGCGGCTGGTTCCCGCGCCGTGCCGCCGACGACCGCCTGGTCGGACGTGCGGTCCTGGAACGGCGGGTCATGAACGTGGCCGATGTCACGTCCGAATTTCGCTTCGCCGCCGGCCAGAAGGAACAAGGATACCGGAGCGCGCTCTTCGTCCCGATGATCCGCGACGGCGCGAGCATCGGCGTCATCGGCGTCTCCCGTCAGGCCGTGGGGATGTTTCCGGACAACCAAGTGGAGCTCTTGAAGACCTTTGCCGACCAGGCGGTGATCGCGATCCAGAACGTTCAGCTCTTCACCGAGCTGGAGGCGCGCAACGCCGAGCTGCGAGTGTCGCTGGAGCAGCAGACGGCAACCAGCGAGCTGCTCAAGGTCATCGGGCGATCGACATTCGATCTCCAGCCGGTGTTCGAGACGCTGGCCGAGAATGCGGTGCGACTCTGCGAGGCCGAGCGTGCCTTCATCTTCCGGTTTGATGGTCAGGTACTGCGCGTCGCGGCCAGCCACAACGTCTCGGCCGCTCGCCGCAGGTTCGCTGAAGAACACCCGATCGCCCCTGGCCGTCATAGCGCGGCTGCCCGCGCCGCCGCCGAGCGGCGCACGATCCACATCCATGACATTCAGGCAGACTCCGAGTACACCTACCCGGTGGCGCAGGCCGACTCGTTCCCCACGCGGACGGTGCTGGCGATCCCGATGCTCCGGGCGAGCGAGCTGCTGGGCGTAATCATCATCTTCCGCCCCGAGGTCCGTCCCTTCTCCGACGGCCACGTCGCGCTGATGGAAACCTTCGCCGACCAGGCCGCCATCGCCATCGAGAACGCCCGCCTCCTCACCGAGCTGCAGGCGCGCACCGATCAGCTCACGCGCTCGGTCGACGAGCTCAAGGCGCTGGGCGAGGTCAGCCAGGCGCTCAGCTCCACGCTCGACCTCGAGACCGTGCTCAGCACGATCGCCTCGCGCGCGAGCCAGATCGCCGGCACCGACACCTGCACCGTCTACGAGTACGACGAGCAGGCGGAGGCGCTCGTCTTCCGCGCCACCCACAATCTGGCCGACGAAGTCGTCGCGGTGATGCAGAGTACGCCGATCCGGCGCGGCCAAGGTGTGGGCGGCCGCATGGCCATCACGCTGGAGCCCGTCCAGGTCCCCGACATCGCCGAGGCCGGCGCCTATACCGGTCCCCTGCGCGACGTCCTCCTGCGCACGGGCCACCGCGCGGTGCTGGGCATCCCGCTGCTGCGCGAGGGGCATCTCATCGGTGGCCTCACCGTGACGCGACAGACGCCCGGCGAGTTCCCGGCCCAGGTCGTCGACCTTCTGCGAACGTTCGCCGGCCAGTCGGCGCTCGCCATCCAGAACGCGCGGCTCTTCCGCGAGATCGAGGACAAGGGGCGGCAGCTCGAGGAGGCCGACCGCCACAAGTCCGAGTTCCTCGCCAACATGTCCCACGAGCTCCGCACGCCGCTCAACGCCATCATCGGCTACAGCGAGATGCTGCAGGAGGACGCGAGCGACCTGGGCGCGGAGCAGTTCACCGACGACCTCAAGAAGATCAATGCCGCGGGCAAGCATCTGCTCGAGCTGATCAACGCGGTCCTCGACCTCTCCAAGATCGAGGCCGGCAAGATGGATCTCTATCTCGAGACGTTCGAGGTCGCGACGCTGGTCCACGACATCGTGGCGGTCATCCAGCCGCTCGCCGCCAAGAACGCCAATCGCCTCGAGGTCCATGGCGCCGCGTCGGTGGGCCCGATGCACGCCGACCTGACCAAGGTGCGCCAGGCGCTGTTCAACCTCCTGAGCAACGCGTGCAAGTTCACCGAGCAGGGCGCCATCACCCTGGACGTGGCGCGCGAGCTCCAGGATGGTGCGGACTGGCTCGTGTTCCGGGTGAGCGACACCGGGATCGGCATGACGCCGGAGCAGCTCGCCCGGCTCTTCGAAGCCTTCACCCAGGCCGACGCCGCGACGACCAGGAAGTACGGCGGCACCGGGCTCGGCCTCGCGCTCAGTCGCCGGCTCTGCCGGATGATGGGCGGTGATGTCGTGGCGGCGAGCGAGCCCGGGCGCGGCAGCACCTTCACGATCCGCCTGCCCGCGATCGTGCGCGACGCGGCCGAGGAGGCGTCCGCGGAGGCTGCGGCGACACCGGCCGCCCCGGCCGAGCGCGCCGCGTCCGGGGTCGGCACCGTGCTCGTGATCGACGACGAGGCGGCGGTGCGCGATCTCATGCAGCGCTTCCTCGGCCGGGAGGGTTTTCGCGTCGTCACCGCGGCGAGCGGCGAGGAGGGGCTGCGCCGGGCGCGCGAGCTCAAGCCCGAGGCGATCACGCTGGACGTCATGATGCCGGGCATGGACGGGTGGGCCGTGCTGTCCGCGCTCAAGAGCGATCCTGCCGTCGCGGACATCCCCGTGGTGATGCTCACGATCGTCGACGACAAGAACCTGGGCTACGCGCTGGGCGCCGCCGACTATCTGACCAAGCCCATCGATCGGGACCGGCTCACCGCCGTCCTCGGCAAGTATCGCCGCGATCAGCCCGTGCTGGTGGTGGACGACGATCCCGAGGTCCGAGGCCTCCTGCGGCGCATGCTCGAGCCCGCGGGCTTCGCGGTGGTGGAGGCGGACAACGGCCGCGCCGCGCTGGAGCGCCTGCGCGAGGTGAAGCCCACCGTCATCTTGCTCGACCTCATGATGCCGGAGATGGACGGCTTCGCCTTCGTGTCCGAGTTTCGCCGCCACGAGGCGTGGCGGGCCACTCCCATCGTCGTGATCACCGCCAAGGACCTCACGCGCGAGGACCGGGAGCGGCTCAACGGCTACGTGCAGAAGATCCTGATGAAGGGCGCGCACGGCCGCGACGAGCTGCTGGCGGACGTGCGCGAGCTCGTGGCGGCCAGCGTGGCCGCGCGGAGGCCCACGACCTGATGCCGAAGATTCTGCTCGTCGAGGACAACGAGATGAACCGCGACATGCTTTCGCGCCGCCTCGCGAAGCGCGGCTACGAGGTCGCGATCGCCGTGGACGGCGAGGAGGGCCTGGCCATGGCCCGCTCGGAGGCGCCGGCGCTCATCCTGATGGACATGAGCCTGCCCGGGATCGATGGCTGGGAGGCCACGCGGCGAGTGAAGGCGGCGCAGGAGACCCGCGGCATTCCCGTCATCGCCCTCACCGCGCACGCCATGTCCGGCGACCGCGAGAAGGCGCTCGCCGCCGGCTGCGACGACTTCGACACCAAGCCCGTCGATCTTCCGCGCCTTCTGCAGAAGATCGAAGCCCTCATCGGACCGGCGGCGGGAGCGTGACCATCGACCTCGCCGCCCAGCTCCGCCACGAGCTGCGCACCCCGCTGAACCACATCATCGGCTATGCCGAGATGCTGCTCGAGGAGCTGGAGGGCGGCGACCGCCCCGAGCTCGCCGCCGGCCTCGGCGCGGTGCGCACCGATGCCCGTGAGCTCCTGGCCCGGCTCAACACCGTGCTGGCGCAGGGCGAGGCGGGCCCTCCCGACCTCGCGGCGGCCCGGAGCAGCCTCACGCCGCTCCTCGAGCGCCTCCGCGCGGCAACGGACACGGTGCGCCGGCAGGCCATGGAGGCGGGCGCCGGCGCGCTCGCGCCCGACGTCGAGCGGATTCGCGCCGCCACCGAGCGCCTCGGCGCGCTGCTCGGCGAAGGCGGCATGCCCGGGGCCTCATCCCCGAGCGCGGCCGCGGAGGCGGTCGGCGCCGGCGCCGAGCCCGGCAAGCCTCGGAGCGTCATCCTGGTGGTGGATGACAACGAGGAGAACCGCGACTTGCTGATGCGCCGGCTGCGGCGTCAGGGCTACGAGGTCGTGGCGGCGGCGGGCGGCTTGCCCGGCCTCGACGTGCTCGCACGCACGGCGGTCGACCTCGTGCTCCTCGACGTCATGATGCCCGACCTCGACGGCTACGCGGTGCTCCAGCGCATCAAGGGCGATCCCGCGCTGCGCGACATCCCGGTGCTGATGATCTCGGCGCTGGACCAGATGGACAGCGTGGTGCGCTGCATCCAGCTCGGCGCCGACGACTATCTCGGCAAGCCCTTCGATCCGGTGCTCCTGCAGGCGCGGGTGGGCGCGTGCCTGGAGAAAAAGCGGCTCCACGACGTGGAGGCCCGCCACCGGCGCGCCCTCGCCGAGATGAACCATACGCTCGAGCAGCGCGTGGCCGACCAGGTCGCCCAGCTCGAGCGCCTCGGCCGGCTCAAGCGCTTCTTCTCGCCGCAGCTCGCCGAGCTGATCGTGGCCGGCGGCGCCGCCGATCCGCTGAAGACCCACCGGCGGGACGTGACCGTGGTGTTCCTCGATCTCCGCGGCTTCACCGCCTTCGCCGAGATGGCCGAGCCCGAAGAGCTGATGGAGGTGCTGCGCGAGTATCACGCCGAGATGGGACGGCTGATCGTGGCCCACGAGGGTACGCTCGAGCGCTTCACCGGCGACGGCATGATGATCTTCTTCAATGATCCGGTCGAGGTGCCGGACCCGGCGGCCCGCGCCGTCCGCATGGCGGTGGCCATGCGCGACGTTCTCGTCGGCCTGAGCGCGCGCTGGGCCAAGCGCGGCTGGGAGCTTGGCGCCAGCATCGGCATCGCCCAGGGCTACGCGACCATCGGCGCCATCGGCTTCGAGGGGCGCTGGGACTACGGCGCCATCGGCACCGTCACCAACCTCGCCGCCCGCCTCTGCAACGAGGCCGCAGCGGGGCAGCTCTTCATTTCCGCCAAGGTCGCGACGGCGGTGGAGGGTCTGGTCGAGGCCGAGGACGTGGGCGCGATCAGCCTGAAGGGCCTCTCGCGGCCGGTACGGATCTGGAACGTGCGCGGCCTGATTACTCCGCTTCAGCGGGCGAGCCATTCCGAGGGGGACCCCCATGCATGATCTCGTGATCGACAACGCGCGCATCGTCGACGGCACCGGCGCGCCCGCCCGGATGGGCGGCGTGGCGCTATCCGGGGGGCGCATCACCGCCGTCGGCATCGGCGCGGGCGAGGCGGCCCGCGAGCGTCTGGATGCGCGCGGCCTCGTGCTCGCCCCCGGCTTCATCGATCCCCACACGCACTACGACGCGCAGGTCGCGTGGGATCC
>Ga0075433_10001855_pt1 | contig 15881 bp, 12 predicted proteins | sample RhiMethybrSRZTD2_FD_75299 | JGI IMG/M metagenome (GOLD analysis project Ga0075433, IMG submission 75299) | Populus rhizosphere microbial communities from Tennessee, USA - Rhizosphere MetaG P. TD hybrid SRZTD2 | ecosystem: Host-associated > Plants > Roots > Rhizosphere > Soil | place: USA... | reverse complement strand
GATCATGGCCTCTTCCAGCCGTCGTACGTAGTCCACAACCAGCGAGGACTCGGGCAGCCTGACGATCGGGTAGCCCACCAGCTGCCCAGGCCCGTGCCAGGTGATCTTGCCACCACGGTCAACGTCGATCACCGGCGTGCCATCGAGGGGGCGTTCATGGGGCTCGGTTCGCTTGCCCGCGGTATAGACACTCGCGTGCTCCAGCAGCAGCACCGTGCCCGGCCGGCGGCCGGTGGATACCTCTGCGTGAATGGCGCGCTGCAGCTCCCACGCCGCCTGGTAGTCGACATGCTCGCTGCCGAGCCCAAGATCGCGGAACGCCAGTTCCATGGCGCCGAGTCTAATGTCGTTCCCCGTCCTAACGTCGTACGGGCGAGTGCAGCGCGGATCGGACGACGTCCTCCACAGTGGGATCGGCGAAGACGAAACCATCACCGGTCAATCGCTTGGGGACGGCGTACATGTCGCCGACGAGTTGCCCCGCTAGCTCGCCGAGCGCGGTCCGCATCATTCCGGCGGGTATTTGCAGGAATCGGGGCCTGTGCACTGCGGCGGCAAGAGCGTCGGCGAACTCAGCGTTGGTCGTGGGTTGGGGCAGGGTCAAGTTGTAGGGACCAGAGGCCCCATCGGTGGCTGCTGCCCACTGCACGACTGCCAGGTAGTCGCGGAGGCTGATCATGGGCATACGTTGGCTGCCATCGCCGAGCGTGGCACCGATGCCGCAGAGCCAGGGAAGCTTCAGCAGCTGAAACGTCCCGCCGCTGGAGTCCATGACCGGGCTGGTGCGAATGATCACGACGCGCACCCCGGCATCGGCCGCCGGCCGGGTCGCGGCCTCCCATTTTGTCGTGACCTGGGCTAGGTAATCAGGTGCCGCTGGTGAATCCTCCGTGTGCGGCTCGGCGCCGGAGGTGGTGCCGTAGCGGGCTATGCCGCTGGCCTGGATCAGGACGCGAGAGCCGCTGCCTGTCTGCGCCGCCAGGCCGCGGGAGATCGTGCTTGTGGTGTTGACCCGTGACGAGAGGATGTGCTCCCGTCGCGACTCCGTCCAAGGTAAGGGGGCGACTGGAACCCCGCCGAGATTCACCGCAATGTCGACGCCCTCAAAGGCTGAAGGATCGATATAGCCCACATCGGGATCCCACCGGAACTCGGTCGAGGTCGCTGGCTCGCGGCGTACGAGACGCACCACCTCCTGGCCCTCACTGGCCAGCCGCACCCTGATGGCCGTGCCCAAGAAGCCGGACGCGCCGGCCAACAGCCACTTCATGTCACGAGATTCGCGCGAAGGCCGGCGATCAGATTCCGAATTCGGCGCCGAAATCGCCCTCCTCAAGCCGCGCTTTGAGAGTGCTGAGGAACCGGGCTGCCTTCGCACCGTCGATCAGCCGGTGATCGTAGGACAGCGACAGATACATCATGTCGCGGATCGCGATCACCTGGCCCAGACGTGGATCGGAGATCACCACGGGCCGTTTGACCAGCGCACCCGTTCCCAGAATCGCGACCTGAGGCTGGTTGATGATCGGAGTGTCCATCAAGGTGCCGGCGGATCCGTAGTTGGTGATTGTGAACGTGCCACCCGTAAGCTCGTCCGGAGTGACCTTGTTTTGCCGCGTACGCGCCGCCAAGTCGGCGATCCGCTTGGCCAGCCCGGCAATGCTCAAGTCACCAGCGTCCTTGATCACTGGAACCAGCAGGCCCTTCTCGGTGTCCACGGCAATCCCGAGATGCTCGGCATCCGGATAGGTGATGGTGCGGTCCTCGGTGTCGATCGTCGCGTTCACCTGCGGGTAAGCCTTTAGCGCCTCGACCGATGCCTTGGCGATGAATGGCAAATAAGACAGTGTCGCGCCTTCACGCTTCTTGAAGTCGTCCTTGACCTTGGCCCGGATCTGCGAGATAGCTGTCATGTCCACCTCGACGGTGGCAGTGAGCTGTGCGGAGACCTGCAGGGATTCGACCATGCGCTTGGCGATCGTCTGCCGCAGCCGCGACATCTTTTCCGTCGTACCGCGCAGCGTGCTGACTTCGGCAGCCGGAGCGGCCGCTGCCGGCGCTGCAGCGGCGGGTGCGGCAGGGGCCTCAGGCGCTGGTTCGGCAGCCGCCTGCTTCGCAGCTTCAGCCGCGGCAAGTACGTCCTGCTTACGGATCCGGCCGCCGACTCCAGTCCCATTGAGTGAGGCGATGTCGACGCCATGCTCCTTGGCCAGCTTGCGCACTAGTGGCGTCACGTACGTGGCCTCGGAATCACTGGCTCCCGGGGTCGGCTGAGCAGCTCCAGTCGGCCCGTGTTCTTCTGGCCGCGCATCTTCCTTGGCGGTAGCTGGCGTGGTGGTCGGCTCAGACTTGGGTTGAGGCTCCGCTTCACGTGCCGCTTGAGGCTCGGGTGCCGGCGGCTGGGGTGCGGGCTCCGGCTCAGCTTCAGGGGCTGGTTGGCGCTCTGCCTCAGGTGCTGGCGCGGCGGCGCCGGCCTCGCCGATCACCGCAAGCACAGCTCCGACCCCGACTGTCTCGTCTTCCTGCACCTTGATCTCGAGCAAGGTGCCGGATGCCGGCGAAGGGATCTCCGTGTCCACCTTGTCTGTCGACACTTCCAACAGCGGCTCGTCGGCGTTGACGGACTCGCCGACCTGCTTGAGCCAACGGCTCACCGTTCCCTCGGTCACACTTTCGCCCAATTCGGGAAGGGTTACTTCGGTAGCGCCGGCTGTGCCCTCTGAACCTCCACTAGGAGCCGCGGCAGGCGCTGGGGCCGACTCCTTGGCCTGTGCCTGTTCGGTCTCTTCGGTCTCCGGCTCTGGCGTCTCCTCGGCCTCCGGCTCTGGCGTCTCCTCGGCCTCCGGCTCTGGCGTCTCCTCAGCCTGTGCCTCTGGCGCCTCTTCGGCCTGTGCCTCTGGCGACTCCTCAGCCTGCGCCTGGTCCGCCTCCTTCGTTGGGGCCTCAGCTGCCGGCGGAGCGCCACCGTCAGCCTCGCTCGGCTCACCGATGACGGCGAGCACCGCGCCTACCTCGACCGTCTCGTCCTCCTGCGCCCTGATCTCCAACAGCACGCCTGAGGCCGGGGAGGGGATCTCGGTGTCGACTTTGTCCGTGGAGACTTCCAGGAGCGGTTCGTCAGCTTCAACGGTGTCACCGACCTGCTTGAGCCACCGACTCACGGTTCCTTCGGTGACGCTCTCACCGAGTGCGGGGAGGGTTACAGAGGTCGACATGGCTGCTGAGGACTCCTTTGTCGTGCTGGTGCTCGGTTTGTCCTGGTGTCGCTGATTGTGGCTCGGTAGAACCCGGTCGGGCCTCTTCGGTGCCCGGTGGGCCACAGCCTAGCGACAGCGAGCCGCCGCGGAGCCAGCGGCGGTTGCTGGGCTTGTCAAGTTCGGTTTCGTGCCCAGCGCTTACAGTCAATCTTGTCGGTCAGCCGTGCGAATGCAAGGGCTTGCCGGCGAGTGCAAGGTGGGCTTCACCCAGTGCCTCGCTCTGCGTCGGGTGGGCGTGAATCAGACCCGCGACATCGGAAGGGAACGCGTCCCAGTTGGTGATCAACTGGGCTTCTCCGACGAGCTCGCTGACCCGGGAACCGATCATGTGGACCCCAACAACCGGCCCGTTCGGCTGGCGTACGACCTTCACGAAACCACGCGTCTTGAGGATCTGCGACTTGCCGTTGCCGGCCAGGTCGTAGGTGATCGTCTCCACGTCTCCATAGCAGGCCCGCGCCTCATCTTCGGCAAGTCCGACAGATGCGATCTCCGGGTCGCAATATGTGACGCGCGGAATGTCAGTATCGATAATCGGCGATGGTGCGCGGTCAAGGACACCAGCCCGGTGGCCAATCTCCTCGGCGACGAAGATGCCGTGCGCGAAGCCTCGATGCGCGAGCTGCAACCCACGAACCACATCGCCCGACGCGTACACATCGGCGACTGAGGTCGCAAGTCGTTGATCAACTCGTACGAAGCCGTCGTCAAGATCAACGCCGGCCTCCCGGTAGCCCAGATCGGCAGTCCGCGGCGCGCGGCCGACGGCAACCAACATGAGCTCCGCCTCCAGGAGCTGTCCATCCGCAAGCTCCACGCGTACGCCGGACTCGGTGATCTGGCATGCCGACATCGCGGCATTGGTGATGACTTTGATCTTGCGCTTGCTGAAGGCGCGCTGCAGTGCGGCTGAGATATTCGAGTCTTCCCCGGACAAGAGTCGAGGAAGCGCCTCCACGAGGGTGACGTCCACCCCGAACGAGCGCCAGGCCGAGGCGAACTCCACTCCGACCACTCCGCCCCCAAGCACGATCACTGAGGTCGGAAGGCGATCGAGGCGGAGCGCATGATCGCTGCTGAGGATCTTCGCGCCGTCGACCTCCAGACCGGGCAGCGTACGTGGGTAGGACCCCGTGGCCAGTACCAAGTTGGGCGCCTCGAATGTCTGATCGCCGACCGCGACGGATGGCCTTCCGTTGCTCGTGATCAGCCGACCGGCGCCTTGCACCACGGTGATGCCACGAGAGCTGACCAGGCCGGACAGGCCCTTGTAGATGCGTTCGACCACGCTGTCTGCGTAAGACACCACGCCAGCGAGATCGACCTTGTCTATCGCTGCATGGATACCAAACTGGCTTCCGTTGCGCACCGAGTCCGCAACCTCGGCGGCGTGCAACATCGCCTTGGCGGGGACGCAGCCGCGGTGCAAGCAGGTGCCACCGACCTTGTCCTGCTCTACCAGCCCGACCCTCAGTCCTAGTTGGGCTGCTCGCAGGGCACAGGCGTAGCCTCCGCTGCCAGCACCGAGAACGACGAGATCGAAAGCCTCCGCACCGCGAGTGTCGCTCGCGCGCGCAGTGGCATCGGAAGAATGGGCCATGGCGCCATCCTCTCAAGTCGGCGAAGACCCGCGATTCTGCAAGGTACCGGCCATAATTGGCGCATGAGTTGGTTCCGGCGGACGGCGAGCCGGGTCAAGAAGAGCCGCGGGTATGCCTCGCAGAGTCGCTCGGTTGACGACGCCGTCACGTCCCACCTCACGCAGTTCGCACGAACGCGGCGCGGGGTCGAAGCCTTCGTCGAGCCCAAGACGGCGGTCACTCAGACGACCTTGCTGCTGGTCGCCTTTGACGGCGAATGGACTCGACGAGCTGTGCCCTCGCCCGAATGGGCACATGCCTTCGCCGAGCACCTGCAAATCCCCGGTTATGACGCAGCGGTCGTGGGTTATCCGCAGCGAATGCGCGACTACAACAGCCGCAACAAGAAGCATCCCGACCTGCGTTGAGCCCGATTCGATGTGGAACCGTCTGATTTACGACTAAGAACAAAACAATCCATTTCCGCGAGATCTACGAATCACGAACAGGTGAAACGTCTGCTGAGGGGGATTAACTGACTATCCCCCTCTTTGAGGGCGGCGTCTCGCACGTCCAGCCGTGCTGACAGAGGTGCCGGGTCGGTGGGATGGGTGACTGGGTGCCGGGGCAGCTGCCAGCACGGCTGGGCTTTTCAAGGTTCCCCGCTCGTACGGTTGGGCAACGCTTCTACGAGTGTCCCCACCCGCGCCTCGGCTGTAGCCTGCGAGTGTGGCCGGGCTGCTCGAGCGCGACCGCGAGATCGCGACAGTCGAGGCCGCGCTGACGCAGGCGCATTCGGGCGCTGGTCAGTGCTTGATCATAGAAGGTCCGGCCGGCATCGGTAAGACTGCGTTACTCGAGGTCGTCAAGACCATGGCGGAAGACGAGGGCGTACGCGCCCTCACTGCATCTGGTGGGGAGCTTGAGGTTGACTTCCCCTTCGGAGTCGTGCGCCAGCTGTTCGCCCCCTTCCTGACCGAAATGGCCGGTCAGAGTCCGCTCCTCGAGGGTCCCGCATCGATGGCTCGTCCAGTCCTTTTGATGGCTGACGGCGCTGACCTGTCACGGCCGGCAGGAGAAGGCGGGTTGTTCGAGTCGCTCTATGGCCTCTACTGGCTGACGTTGAACCTTGCTCAATCGGGCCCTCTCCTACTCACGATCGACGACGGTCACTGGTGTGATGGCGCCTCTTTGCGCTACCTGATCTATCTTCAACGACGTCTTGCAGGAATGCCCATTGCCGTCGTTCTTGCCACCCGTCCAGGCGAACCGAGTGCCAACGTTCGCCTGGTAGATCAGCTGCGTGTCCAGGCAAAGTCGCTGCATCTCGAAAGGCTCAGTGTTTCCGCCGTTGGGGCCATGCTCCGGGGTGCCTTCTCCGAAGCCCCGCACCCGGAGCTCACCGCCGCCGCCCATACGGCCACGGGTGGCAATCCATTCCTTGTGCGCGAGCTGGCCACCGCTTTGCTTGACCGGCAGCTGCGGCCGACCCGCGATGCAGCCGCTGAGGTGTCGATGATCAGTCCAGAACAGGTGCAGCGGTCGATCGTCCGTCGGCTTTCTGCACTTGGGCCTGGGGCGACCGCACTGACCCAGGCAGTAGCAGTTCTCGGCAGTGGCTGCGAGCTACGCCATGCTGCCCGGTTGTCCGGGCTGAGCGACACACAATCGACCGCGCGCGTCGAGTCGCTGGTCCGCGTGCAGATCCTGCGTGACGAGCCCCAGCTTGCCTTTGTCCATCCGCTCGTGCGGGCCGCGGTGTACGCCGATATGACGACCGCGGCGAGGGCGCAAGCGCATGCCGAGGCCGCCGTGATTCTTCGTGCTGACGGAGCCGAGCTGGACACTGTGGCGGCACATCTCCTGGAGAGCCCAGCCCTTGGCAATGCCGGTGTGGTGGACCTCTTGCGAGGCGCGGCTCGACGTGCGGCTAGCCATGGGGCGATGGACGTGGCTTCCACGTATCTGCGGCGTGCGCTCGCTGAGCCGCCGAGGGGTAATCAGTACGCCGATGTGCTGCGTGAGTTGGGCACTGCTGAACTCGCTGCGGGTCAACCGAGTGTTGCGGCCGACCGGCTTGCTGCGGCTGCCGCTGAGGCCCGTGACTTCGACTCACGCCTCAGCATCGTCTTGATGCGCCGACATGCCCTCGTGCTAGCTGACCGCATCGCCGAAGCGGTCTCAGTCGTTGACGACCTACGCGCCGAACCCAACGCTCACGCTCAAGCGGACCTGCTCGAGTCGGCGGCAGTTGGTGCTGGCCAGCTCGACTTCAGGGTCGTACCCGCGCTGGAGCATCGGCTCGTTGAGTTGCAAAGCCGAGCCAGGACCTTGACGGTTACCGAACCCTTGGCCCTCGCTGTAGCTGCATCTTCAAACGCGTTCGCCAATGGTGATCTCGAACTCACGGCGACGCTGACGAACAGGGCCTTGGACTCTCTGGCTGCGGCGCATCCGCAAAGCGACTACACAGTCGAAGGCCAGCTCGCCGTCGCGCTCTACATGTCGGAGCGGTACGACCGTCTTGACGAACTCTCAAGTCGGTGGCTGGCCGACGCGCGGCGCCGGGGCTCGTTGCCGAGGTTCATTTCCATGGCAACAATGCGAGCCCATGCGGCGTACCGTGCCGGGTCGCTTGCCGATGCGGAGGCAGATGCCCATGACGCTCTCGAGGCGGCACGCCTCTACGGACATATGTTCTGGTTGCCGGGCGCCGTTGGCGCATTGGTCAACCCACTTGTGGAGCAGGGGCGCTTCGACGAAGCGGAGCAGCTCCTAGTGGAGACCAAAGTTCAAGAAATTCATGGGAAGTCATCGGCTTTCTGCTGGGCGGCAATGTTTCTTCCGGCTCGAGCCCGTTTGCGCGTCGCCGAGGGCCGACCACGAGAGGCTGTCGCAGACCTGCTTGCATGCGGAGATCGCTACGAATCGAGTGCCAATCGATCCCCGTCACTGTGGGCCTGGCGCTCGGAGTCAGCGCTCGCGCTCGACACAGTTGGGGAGCACACACGAGCGGTCGAGCTGGCCACTGCTGAGGTGGTGCTCGCACTCGAACTCGGAGCTCCGCGTGCAACTGGCGTTGCTCTCAGAGCGCTCGGACTCGTGACTGGCGGCGAGGCGGGACTTGCCAGCCTCACAGAGGCCGTGGCGATCCTGTCGAAGTCCTCGGCGAGACTCGAGCACGCGCGAGCGCTTGCTGATCTTGGCGGTGGCCTGCGGCGTGCCGGTCGGCGTACTGAAGCTCGGGCGACCTTGCGGCAGGCACAAGAGCTTGCTCTCCGCTGCGGCGCCAGCGTACTTGTGCAGCAGGCGCAGCAGGAACTCCTTGCCAGCGGGGCGCGTCCTCATCGAACGCGTCTGAGGGGACCGGAAGCCCTGACGCCGAGCGAGCTTCGCGTTGCGCGGCTAGCCGCCGATGGTCGCAGCAACCCCGAAATCGCGCGCCTGCTGTTCTTGACGAGGAGAACCGTCGAGACGCATCTGACCCACGCGTACCAGAAGCTTGAGATCGCCTCGCGCGATGACCTGGCCTCAGCGCTTATGAAAGATCTAGCAACCTGAGCAAATATCGTGGTGGCTCCACGACGCCACCTGACTAGCCCCAAGACAACGCTACGGTCATGACTACAGCCCAGCTTGGCGCACGGCGCCTCGCCGAGATCGTCGGCTTTCACATTGACCGGGTGGCTGCCGCAGCAGGCTCGGACCCGGAAGTCCTCCGTCTGGAGAACCTTGACACAGACGTTCCGCCCCCGCCCGAGGCGGTCGCCGCAACCCGTGCTGCCGTCGGAACGCAGGCCGCCAACAGTTGGCTTCCGTTCAGTGGTCGCGATGATCTCAAGCACGCAGTGGCCGCTCAGATTGCTCGTAGAGGCGGACCCGACTACGACGGGCCATACGAGATCGTCATCACCTGTGGGGAGGGCGATGCAATGCTCGACGCCCTTTTTTGCGTAACCGATCCAGGCGACGAGGTGATCATGACCGACCCGACCTACGCTGGCATGGTCAACCGCGTCCGCCTGGTTGGGGCAGTTCCGCGCTTCGCACCCCTGACCCCCTCGACAGGCGAGTGGCGGCTCGACCTCGATGCGTTTCAGGACGCGGTGACCGAGCGAACGCGAGCGGTCTTCATGAACAACGCTTCGTTCCCAAGTGGCTGGGTTGCCTCTGCTAGCGAGCTGGAGGAAATCGCGTCGGTGTGCCGCGAGCGCGAGATCTGGTTGGTCTACTTCGCCAGCTTCGAGGGGGTGCTGTACGACGGACGCAGCATCATCCATCCCGCCTCACTTGACGGGATGCGCGACCGCACGCTGACAATCGGCTCGGTTTCGCTGGAGCAGCGGATGATTGGCTGGAGGGTTGGCTGGGTTGTTGCGCCAGCCGACCTCGCGGGCCAGGTCGCGACGGTTCACAGCTACAACGGGCTAGTGGCTAGCGGCTTCGCGCAGCTTGGAGCATATGCGGCACTAACTGCCCCTGACGACGGCCTGGCGGCCGCCAATGTTGAGTGGCAGGTTCGCCGCGACGAGATGCTTCGCCAGCTCGACGGATTACCCGTGGTCTCACCGTCAGGTGCTTGGTCCATGCTGCTCGATGTGGCAGCCCTCGGAGCCGATCCGTTTGATGTGTCGGATCGCCTGCTCGTGCAAAAAGTTGCCGCGACGCCCATGGTTGGCTGGGGCGACCAAGTAGCCGGCCGCCACGTTCGCTTCGTCTTCAGCAATGAGCCCGCTGCGAGGCTTGCCGGGCTCGGCGAGCGGGTTCGTCGCGCACTGGCAGCATCAGGCGCGACAGGGATGGCTTAGCGTCAGCACTTGCCGGTCGCTGGCGCAAAGGCCAGTTGGGGAGACGGAGCGTTTCACGCACCGAGCGAGCGGGCCAGGGCGATGAGTGTGCGTACGCCAACGCCGGTCCCGCCCGGAGCCACGTAGCCGTAGGGCTTGCCATCAAAGAACGCCGGACCTGCGATGTCGAGATGAGCCCATGGCGTGCCTTCCGCCACGAACTCCCGCAGGAATGCCGCGGCCACCAGCGCACCCGCCCAGCGATCACCGCCGACCGAGCGCAGGTCAGCGACCTTGGACTCCAGCTTGCTGCGAATCTCGCTGGGGATCGGCAGCTGCCAAACGTCCTCGCCGGCCGCATCCGCCGCATCAAGCACCAGATCAGCTGTCGCATCGTCGGTGGCCATCAGTCCGCTCGTACGCTCCCCGAGGGCGACCACACAAGCACCGGTCAGGGTCGCTACGTCCACGATCAGGTCAGGATGGTCCTCGTTCGCCCGGGCGATTGCGTCGGCCATGACGAGTCGGCCTTCGGCGTCGGAGTTGCCGTTCTCAACCGTCTTGCCGCCGTAGATGGTGAGCACGTCCGAGGGCCGATAGGCGCTTCCGGACGGCATGTTTTCCGCGAGGGCCCCGTACGCCGTGACCTTGATCTTGAGGCCAAGCTGAGCCATCGCGTGCACCGCGACCAACACGGCCGCGGCGCCGGCCATGTCGCATTTCATGGCATACATACCCTCTGGCGGCTTCAGATCGAGGCCACCGGTGTCAAAGGTGATGCCTTTGCCGACGAGCGCGAGATGGAACTTCGCCCCGCGCGGGCTGTAACTCAGCCGCACGAGCCTGGGGGGTCGGGACGACCCGCCCCCCACCGCCATCAAGCCGCCGTACCCGCCGCGGCTCAGCGCCGCGTCATCAAGCACATCGATCGCGACTTTGCTGCCGCGTACCAGGCTGCGCACCTGCTCGGCGAACGATTCGGGATAGAGCAGGTTCGCAGGCACGTTCACCCATTCGCGTGCGGTCACAACCGCTTGTACGACAGTCTCCGCGCCGGACACTATGGCGGCGCTCTTCACGTCGCCCGCATGGATCACAGTGATGGTGGCGATCGTGCCGCCCTTGGCGGGACCGGCACTGATTGGCTCATATCGGTAGCTGCCGAGCAGCGCACCCTCGGCAACGGCAGTGAGCTGCGCGGAATCCTCGGTGCCCAATGAGACCGCCACCGTTAGCGTGTCGTCGGCCAGGGAGGCGGCGTGGCGTACGCCGGCGCCCGCCGCGCGCCGCAAATCCTCGGCATTGGGCTGCTCGGAGCCAAGACCTACTACCACAATGCGTGGTCCCTCGCCCGGTGCCGGAAGCGTCCGCTTGGAGTCGGCCCCCTGCTTCGCTCCAACCGATGTTGCCATCTCGGCTATGGACAGACCGAAGCGCTTGGTGAACGCACCGGCGATCGCCTCAGGCACCGCCCGTGTCCCCGACTCGCTCAAACCCACCACAAGCACATCGACATTGCGCGGCACTGCTTTGGCGATCGCGAGTGTGGGCAGCGTCCGAGTAGGCACGATGGCTACATCCTTTGGTTAGTCGGCGTGATCGAATGAGGCTTGAACAGGTTAGCCCTTCGTTGACGAAAACGATCCTGACCTGCCGGTTTGATGGTTACGAGGAGATGGAGGAGACCCTTGGCCGAAGATGCTGAAGCCGCCCGACTATTAACGTCGCCACTGCACGAACGGCATGTCGCCGCCGGTGCGAAGTTCGCAGCGTTCAGCGGCTGGTCGATGCCACTGGAGTACGCCGGAGCGGGAGTCCTGGCCGAGCACGCGGCTGTTCGCAACGCTGTCGGCATCTTTGACGTCAGCCATCTCGGCAAAGCTACGGTGGCCGGCCCCGGCGCGGCGGACTTCGTCAACCGATGTCTGACCGCCGATCTGGGAAAGATCGGCCCAGGCCAGGCCCAATACACACTGATGTGCTATCCCGAGGGCGGCGTAGTTGACGACATGATCGCCTATCTGAAGTCCCCTGATGAGGTCTTCTTGATCCCCAACGCCGCGAACTGTGCGCACGTGGTAGCGCTCCTTGCTGAGGCTGCGCCCGCCGGTATCACAGTGACGAACCAGCATCGCGACTTCGCGGTACTGGCTGTTCAGGGCACGCTGTCAGACGAGGTTGTCTCGGCTGCCGGGCTTCCGGCAGGCCATGACTACATGAGCTTTGTCAACGCCGACTACGCCGAGACTCCGGTGATCGTTTGCCGGACCGGCTATACGGGGGAGCGCGGCTACGAGCTGGTGGTCCCAGTCAGCGCGGCCGGGGGAGTGTGGGACGCGGTGATGGCCGCGGGAGAGCCCTACGGCTTACAGCCCGCCGGGCTCGGGGCCCGGGACACCCTGCGAACCGAGATGGGCTACCCGCTCCACGGCCAGGACATTTCATCAACGATCAGCCCAGTCCAGGCGCGGCTTGGCTGGGCAGTGGGTTGGAAGAAGGAAACATTCTTCGGCGCCGACGCCCTCCGCGCCGAGCGAGCGGCAGGCCCACGGCGATTGCTGCGAGGACTGCGAGCGACGGGTCGGGGAATTCCACGGCCTGGGATGGTCGTACGCGGGCCGGATGAAAGCGAGGTCGGCAGCGTCACCTCAGGTACCTTCTCGCCAACCCTCAAGATCGGCATTGCCCTCGCACTCGTTGACACCGGCCTGGGTGAGGACGATGTCGTGACGGTGGACATCCGGGGTCGGCAGGAGCCTTTCGTGATCACCAAACCGCCGTTTGTGACTCCCGGCGTACGGGAGGCCTGACCACGCGCGGTCGTGAGGCCACGGTGGCGGTCATATCCAAAATCGTCATCTAAAGATCGAAGACGCAGTCATCTCGGTCGTCCAATGCGCATCGGATGCGGCGCTTCTGGATCTCGCTGAGTTCGGTTGGCAGCTCATCCGCCGGGAACCACGCCACGTCCGTCGACTCCTCGTCGCCCACTTGCGCCTCGCCCGAGACATAGCGGCAGCGAAAACACATTGAGACGAACTGGCATGTGTCACCGTTCGGGTAGACGACGTCCGGGTCGGTGGTGAGCAATGCGAGCCGTTCGACCCGCGCGGTGATGCGAGTCTCCTCCAGCAGTTCCCGAAGGGCTGCGGTGGCTGGCTGCTCAAAGGGCTCCACGATCCCGGCCGGCAGACTCCATAATCCCGTGTCGCTGCGCCTCGTGAATAGCAAATGCACTCGACCAGGTGTCAGGTCCGTGCGGATCACGACCGCGGATACGCCGGGCAGGAGCAACCTGCCTTGTCCGTACGCGCGCCGAATAGTGGCGATGTAGTCAGGGGTCGGCACTAGCTGACATTAGCGAGCGCCTAGCTGCAAGCGTCGGGGAATCGCGCATCGCCATGGCTGAGCCTCACCGACCGGAGCGAGCATTCCCACGTTGCGCGAGCAGCTCAAAATCTAAACGTCGGGCTCCAGCGGCATCGGGCCGTAGACCAGCCGGTCGGCTTCGTACAGGCTGACCGCTCGGACTCCGGCTGACACCAGGCTGGGATAGAACTCGCCCAACCAGGTCTCCGCCTCTCCTTGGGTCTGGAAGGTGCGGTTCATCGAAGGCGCGTCGGAATTGGAGCGGCTGGAACTCGGTCTGCGGTCGGGTACCCAACGCCAGCTCACCCGATCACCTTATGCGTCAACGCAAGCGTCGCTTGGGCGTGGTTGCGCCCACCATGGCCCCGTCTGTCTCGATGAAACTGTGCAGCGCTGCGTCGATGCCAGCCATGGTCTCTGGTGACAGCTTGCGGTCCGCCGCAGCAGCGTTGCTTGTTACCTGCTCCGGGCGGGAGCCGCCGGTGATCGCACTGGCGACATTGTCGTTCTGGAGTACCCAGGCCAGCGCGAGCTGCGGCATCGTGAGGTTCTCTGCATCGGCTATCGGTACTAACTGCTGCACGCCCGCAAGGACGTCATCCCGCATGACCCGCTGGATGAACCGCGCTCCTTCGGATGCATGCGTGGCGCGTGACCCTTGGGGCGGCGGTTCGCCAGGTCGGTACTTGCCGCTCAGGATGCCTTGCTCCATCGGAGAGAACACCACCTGGCTGATGCCGAGCTCTTGACAGGTTGGCACGACGTCGGCCTCGATGATGCGATACAGAGCGTTGTATCGGGGCTGGTTGGAGACCAACGAGAAGCGAAGATCCCCGGCCAGCGCGTGTGCCTCACGCAACTGCTCCGCTGTCCACTCGCTAACGCCGATGTATAGAGCCTTGCCGGCCCTGACCACGTCAGCGAAGGCCTGCATAGTTTCGGTCAGCGGCGTCGCATAGTCGTATCGATGCGCTTGGTAGACGTCGACGTAGTCGGTCTTGAGCCGGCGCAAGGAAGCATTGATCGCTTCATGAATGTGTTTGCGGGAAAGGCCCGTATCGTTCGCGCCTGGCCCTGTTGGAAAGTAGACCTTGGTAAGGATCTCCAGTCCGTCGCGGCGTTCCCCAGCAAGAGCATCCCCGAGGATGCTCTCCGCTCGGCCGTTGGCGTACACGTCGGCGGTGTCGAAGGTCGTGATACCGACGTCGAGCGCGGCGCGGACGCAAGAAGCCGCCTGCTCTGCTTCAAGCTGCGAACCGTGCGTGATCCAGTTGCCGTAGCTGACGGCGGATACCTTAAGGCCGCTGTTCCCCAGATGCCTGAACTCCATGGACACTTCCCCCCAGAATCTGCCCAAGGCTTAGTATGCCTATCAATAGGCTTCTCCGCGCTTGATTCTGGGAGCAGGTGATCGGAATCTCCGGATCTGCGTACTGCGCGTCATGCCATACATCAACAGGCCCTTTGGCGAGGCTTTAGGTAGTCGAGCGGCCAGCACCTTTTTGAAGCCGCGCCACATCAGATAGCCGTCGACGAACACCCCAAGAATGAACAGATACATCGCCAGGGTGGCGATCAACGTCACCGCTGGCCAGTAGCTGCCGAGTATGGTCACCGCCAAGATCACTACGACGGACGGCAGGAGGAACTCACCCAGGTTGAAGCGGGCGTCGATGTAATCGCGCATCAGCACCTTCTCAGGTGCAGCTTCGCGGGCGCTGATCGCCTTCATGCGATTCGCTCGTGACTGCCGACTGGCGGCCGCCCGAGCTTCCTTCTTGCCCAGCGTGTTGCTCATGCGCTGGCGTCGTGCCGCTTCGGCCTCCTTGCGGGTCGGCGTTGGGCGATCCTTCTTGCCGGTCGACACGGGATTGATCGCTGTCGTCGGCTCTGGCGCGGCGGCCTGGCTATTGCGGCGAAAGAGTGCCACGGGTCCCTCTTGTTCGTTCTGGTGCTGCGCGAGCAGGGGTTTTGGCGGATTGGCCCTGGATTGTCTCAGGGGATTACCCCAAAGACGAAACTACCCTGCTCCCTCGCTGTGTTCGGTTTCCCTGCAGAGATACGGTGGAAGCCTGCGAGCGGCCCCTGCCGCGGAACCGGAGTCTGGAAGGACCAGCTGACATCTCATGAGCGGCATTTTTCAGCGGATCTCATTGATCTTCCGTGCCAAGACCGACAAGGCCTTGGACAAGCTCGAGGATCCGCGCCAAACCCTCGACTACTCCTACCAGCGTCAGCTCGAGCTCCTGCAGAAAGTCCGCCGCGGAGTCGCCGATGTAGCGACCAGTCGTAAACGGATCGAGCTTCAAGCCAACCAGCTCAATACCCAAGCGGACAAGCTGACCAATCAAGCTCAAAAAGCCCTTGAGGTTGGCCGGGAGGATCTCGCCCGTGAGGCCCTGACGCGGCGGTCCGGCATCCAGCAGCAGCTGAGCGATCTTCAGGTTCAGCATGCGCAGCTGCAGGGTGAGGAAGAAAAGCTCACTCGAGCCAGCCAACGGCTGCAGGCCAAGGTGGACGCGTTCCGGACCAAGAAGGAGACGATCAAGGCCACCTACTCTGCCGCCGAGGCCCAGACCCGGATCAACGAGGCGTTCTCTGGCATCAGCGAGGAAATGGGGGACGTCGGCCTGGCGATCCAGCGGGCCGAGGACAAGACGGCACAAATGCAGGCTCGCGCCGGCGCGATCGATGAGCTGCTGGCCAGCGGGGCATTGGATGATCCCACTGGAACGGCCAAGGACGACATCACTCTCGAGCTGGAGCAGCTGGCGTCGACCTCTGATGTCGAGAACGAACTGGCGCGGATGAAGGCAGAACTCAGCGTTGGCCCGTCTGCCGCACCGCAGGCGATCGAGGGTCAGCAGGCTCCGTCGCAACAGCCTCCG
>Ga0075433_10001853_pt1 | contig 15888 bp, 14 predicted proteins | sample RhiMethybrSRZTD2_FD_75299 | JGI IMG/M metagenome (GOLD analysis project Ga0075433, IMG submission 75299) | Populus rhizosphere microbial communities from Tennessee, USA - Rhizosphere MetaG P. TD hybrid SRZTD2 | ecosystem: Host-associated > Plants > Roots > Rhizosphere > Soil | place: USA... | reverse complement strand
GGAATCGGGGATTGCGGTCGTTCGGCCGCTGGCACGCGCCGTGCTTTTGTTCCAGACGTCATGTCTGCCTCGACGCGCCGCGGCCCAAAAATCGTCCTGGCCGCTTCGATCGCGATCCTCGTCGTGAGCACGGGGTGTGGCTCGTCGAAGTACGCCCTCCGGAGAGACGCGGATGAGCGCCTCTCCGACCGAGTCGGCCGGGAGCTGGCGGCCGCTCCGGCGCTGTCCGGCGCGAGGGTCGAGGCGCGATCCCACTGGGGGGTGGTCGCGCTCGTGGGAGAGGCGCCCGACGAAGAGTCGCGGCGCGAAGCGGAACGCATTGCCAGCGCCGTTGCCGGTGTTGCGCGGGTCAACAATCTCGTTCTGGTGGTGAGGGGCGACTCGAGGGCCGAGGGATCAGCCCAGGCGAAAGCCGCCCTGATATTGGCCCGGACCGATTAGGTCCGGAGGAGGTTGCATCATGAGGAAACGGTTCCCGGCAATTCTCGGTGTCGCCGCAGCGGTCGTGCTCGTCGCTTTCATCGGCGGCTGCACGACGACCCAGACCCCCGGTGAGCAGGTCGACGACGCGGGCATCTCCGTGGCGGTCAAAGCCAAGCTTACCGAGGCCCGGTTCTCAAACATCGTCAACGTCGAGACGAACGTCACCAACGGGGTCGTGACGCTGGCCGGCGAGGTGCCCAACGCGCAGGTCAAGGCGGACGCCGAGGCCGCCGTGCGGAGCGTCAAGGGCGTGAAGGGCGTCAACAACAATCTGCAGGTGAAGAGCCCGCCCACTCCCTGACCCGAATCTCCCGTTCGGGACGACGGAGGGTTGCCGGCGCGCTCGCCGCCAACCCTCTGTCGCCTTTCTCTCTGCAACCCCGTTTCGATAGATTCGTTCGGTGCCGACGTGGAAGCTCACCCTCGAGTACGAGGGAACCCGGTACCGCGGCTGGCAGGCGCAGAAAAACACGGACCGCACCGTCCAGGGCGTTCTCCTGCGCGCCGCGAGAGAGCTCCTCGGCGCCGACACAACCGCCGGCGGCGCGGGACGGACGGACGCGGGAGTGCACGCCCTGGCGCAGGTCGCCCACCTCCGGGCCCGGCGAACGCTGCCTCCCTCGGAGATCCTCCGGGGCCTGAACGAGCTCCTCCCGCACGACGTCAACGTCCTGTCCGTCGAGCCCGCCGCGCCCGGATTCCACGCCCGCCACGACGCCGTCGCGCGCACTTATCTCTACCGCATCTCCCGGCGGCGCACGGCGTTCGAGAAGCGCTCCGTGTGGTGGATCCGCGACCCGCTGGATCCGGTCGCGATGAGCGCGGCCGCCGGGCTCTTCCGCGGCCGACACGACTTCGCCTCGTTCTCCGAGAACGCGGAGGGACAGGACTCGACGATCGTCGTCGTCGAATCGAGCGAGGTCCTCGACCGGGGAAACGAGATTCACTTCCGCGTCGAGGCCTCTCACTTCCTCTGGAAGATGGTGCGGCGGCTCGCGGGCACCCTCGTCGAAGTCGGGCGCGGCAACCTGGACGAGGCGGCCGTGGCCCGGCTCCTTCGCGAGCGATCTTCGCGGCCCGCCGCGTGGACCGCGCCCCCGTCGGGTCTCTTTCTCGAGAACGTCCGCTACTGACTAGAGGACTTCGGCCGACTCTTCCATCGCGCGCGCGAAAGACGTCGTCCAGATCTCCGAGAGCGCCGCGACCGGCTCGTCGAGGAGCGCGCGACCGTTCACCTCGATCGTCAGGCGTCCGCCGCGGACGAGCCCGATCGCGTCGAAGGGCACCCCGGCGGCCCGAGCGGCCGCGCCGATCGAGCCCTCATCGCCCGGTGCGAACGTGATGAGCGCCCGCCCGGTCGTCTCGCCGAACAGGAGGGCCGACGGTCGGACGTCCGACTCGAGCCGCACCAGAACTCCGAGCCCGCCGGCCATCGCGCACTCGGCCAGCGCGACCGCGAGGCCTCCGTCGGAGACGTCGTGCGCCGACGCGACGCGCCGCTCCTCCGCGAGCCTCACGAGGAGCTCGACGAGGCGGCGCTCCGCGTCGAGGTCGACCTCGGGACAGGGCCCGTCGTCGCGGCCGTGGACCGTGCGCAGGAACTCCGAGGCGCCGAGCTCGTCGCGCGAGTTCCCCAGCAACGCGACCGCGTCGCCGTCGCGGCGGAAGGGCATTTTGACCCGCCGGTCGACGTCTTCGAGGAGGCCCACCATTCCCACGGTGGGCGTCGGCGGGATCGGACGGCCGTCGGTCTCGTTGTAAAAGGAGACGTTGCCCGAGACGACCGGAGTCGAGAGCGCGCGGCACGCGTCGGAGAGCCCGCGCACGGCGGCCTCGAACTGTCCCATGATCTCCGGACGCTCCGGGCTACCGAAGTTCAGACAGTCGGTCACCGCGAGCGGACGCGCTCCGGTCGCGGCGATCGACCGCGCCGCCTCGGCGACCGCGATCGCCGCGCCGCGATACGGATCACTGGTGCAGAAGAACGGGTTGACGTCGCTCTTGACCGCGATTGCCTTCGACGTGCCCTTGACGCGCACGACCGCCGCGTCGCCGCCGGGACGCTCGACCGTGTTCGTTCCGACCATGTGGTCGTACTGGGTCCAGATCCACGACTTCTGCGCGACGTTCTCCGATGCGAGGATTCTTCGCAGGCACGCGCCGTAGCTCCCCGGCTCGGGCAGGTTCTCCCAGCCCCGCGACAGGACCGGCGTCGGCGCGACGCGCGGCCGATCGTAGACCGGCGCCCGCTCGGAGAGCGGCGCGGCGGGAAGGTCCGCCACGATCCGCCCTTCGAAGAACGCAACGACCCGCCCGCTATCGGTGACCTGGCCGATCACGACCGCCTCGAGCTCCCACTTGGCGAAGACCTCGAGGACGGTGTCGAGGCGATCCCGCCGCGCGACGAGGAGCATGCGCTCCTGGGATTCCGAGAGGAGGATTTCGTAGGGAGTCATGCCGGTCTCGCGGACGGGCACCTTCGACAGGTCGATCTCGAGCCCGCTGCCGGCGCGACCGGCCATCTCGAAGGACGAAGAGGTCAACCCCGCCGCGCCCATATCCTGGATGCCGACGACCGCGTCGATCCCGAAGAGCTCGAGACACGCCTCCATGAGAAGCTTCTCGGTGAACGGGTCGCCGACCTGGACGGTCGGCCGCTTCTGGCGGGTCTCGTCGCCCGCGAACTCCTCGGACGCCATCGTCGCGCCGTGAATTCCGTCGCGGCCGGTCTTCGATCCGACGTAAATCACGGGGTTTCCGGTTCCCTCGGCGCGCCCGCGGAAGATCCGGTGGGACGGAACGACGCCGACGTTCATGACGTTGACGAGGATGTTGCGGTCGTAGGCGGGGTGAAACGTCGTCTCGCCCCCGACGGTCGGAATCCCGATGCAGTTGCCGTATCCCGCGATCCCGCGGACGACGCCGTCCACCAGGTGCCGCATGCGGGGCGCCGCAAGCTGTCCGAAGCGGAGCGAGTCGAGCGACGCGATCGGCCGCGCCCCCATGGTGAAGACGTCGCGCAGGATTCCGCCGACCCCCGTCGCCGCCCCCTGGTAGGGCTCGATGAACGAGGGATGGTTGTGCGACTCCATCTTGAACGCGACGGCGAGTCCGTCGCCGATGTCCACGATGCCGGCGTTTTCCCCGGGACCCTGGATGACCCGAGGCCCCGTCGTCGGAAGGTTCTTCAGGTGGATCCGGGAGGACTTGTAGGAGCAGTGCTCGCTCCACATCGCCGAGAAGACGCCGAGCTCGACCAAGTTCGGCTCGCGGCCGAGGATGTCGACGATGCGGCCGTATTCCTCGCTCGAGAGGTTATGTTCCGCGATCAGCTCGGCGGTGATCGTCACGAGTTCCCGGTTTCCGGTTCCAAGATCCCGGTCCGCTTCGCTAGACCTTCGATTCCGCGAGCGACGACACCGCCGATTCGAACATCTTCCGGCCGACCTCGTTTCCGAGGAGGCCTTCCGCGCAACGGTCGGGGTGCGGCATCAGACCCACGATGTTTCCGTCGCGGTTGGCGATGCCGGCGATTCCGGCGGTCGCGCCGTTCGGGTTCGCCTCGTCGGTCACGCGGCCCGCCTCGTCGCAGTATCGGAAGACGACGCCCGACTCGTATTCGAGCTCGGTCAGGGTCTCCGGCGGCGCGGTGTAGTTTCCCTCGCCGTGCCCGACGGGCATCCGGACGACCTCCCCCGGCTCGTAGAGTCGCGTGAACGGTGTCGAGGCGTTCTCGACCCTCATGTGGACGTCGCGGCAGACGTAACGCAGTCCCCGGTTGACCCTCACCGCGCCGGGAAGAAGGCCCGCCTCGAGGAGAACCTGAAAGCCGTTGCAGATCCCGAGAACGGGTCCGCCGTCCATGGCAAACCGCGTGACGGATTCCATGACCGGCGAGAAGCGAGCCAGGGCGCCGGCTCGCAGGTAGTCGCCGTACGCGAAGCCGCCCGGCAGGATCACGACGTCGGCGCCCTTCAAGTCCGTGTCCCGGTGCCAGACGTACTCGGCTTCGCAGCCGAGAAGCTCGGTCGCGACGTGGTAACAGTCCTGGTCGCAGTTGGAGCCGGGAAAGACGACGATCGCGAAGCGGGGCTGGCCGCGGCTCACGGTTCCCGCGCGATGCGGACGTCGTAGCCTTCGATCACGGTGTTCGCCAGCAGTTCCTCCGCCATCTTCCGCGCTTGCGCCTCGACGGCGACGGGGTCGTCGCCCTCGACGTCGATGAAGAAGATCTTGCCGGCCCGCACGTCGGACACCGTCGGGTGTCCCAGCCGACCGAGCGCCGAGGCGATGGCCCGCCCCTGCGGGTCGAGGACACCCGCCTTCGGATAAACGCGGACCTCCACCTTCATGCGTCGAACGTCTCGAATCCGTCGAACTGATCCGCAGCGCCGTAGGTCGCCCGGCTCTCGGCGAGCTCCAGCGCCGAGGCGAGGGACGCCAGCGCCAGCGCCGGAGAGTTGTTCGCGCGCGAGAGGTGCGTCGCGACGACCCGCTTCAGTCGTGATCCCGCCGTCGACCGGACCGCGTCGGCGGACTGCCGGTTGGACAGATGCCCGAAGCCCCCCGCGATCCGGCGCTTCAGCGCCCACACGTACGGGCCGTCGCGGAGCATGTCCTCGTCGTGGTTGAACTCGAGCATCAGCGTCGTCGCCCCGCGGAGGAAGTCGAGGAACCCGCGCTGGACGTGCCCCAGGTCCGAGGCGACCACCATGCGGGCGTCGTCGGCCTCGAAGGCGTAAGCGACCGACTCGTTCGAATCGTGCGGGGTCGCGAGCGGGCGGAAACCGATGTCGCCGACCCGCCCCTCCCGGCAGGACTCCATCCGGACATAGGGAGAGAAGAGGTTGCCCTCGAGCCCGAGGGCCGCGGCCGTGCCGAGCGTCGCGTAAATCGAGCACCCGAAGCGTTCGGCGAACGTGATTGCGCCGATCGAGTGGTCCCCGTGCTCGTGCGTCAGGAAAATCGCCGAGATCGTCTCGGGCGGGACGCCGCGGGCGCCGAGCCTCTTCTCGGTCTCCCGCGCCGAGAGGCCGGCGTCGACGAGCACCCGCGTCCGGCCCGACTCGACGACGCAGACGTTTCCACCCGAGCCGGAGGCGAGGATCGAAACGCGCACGCTCGAAGATTAGCAGACGCTCCACGGACAGATAACGTCCGAGCGTCTTCCCCTGTCATCCCGAGGAGCGAAGCGACGAGGGATCTAACGCGACTCGAACTGCCAGATCCCTCGCTTCGCTCGGGATGACAGCGGATCAGGAATGTCCCGTCGAACCGAATCCTCCGGTGTCGCGACCGCTCGGCGGAAGTTCGGAGACGCGGTCGAACTTCGCCTGTACGACCGGCGTAAAGACGAGCTGGGCGATCCGGTCCCCGCGGTGGATGGTCACGGGCTCGGCGCCCAGGTTGGCGACGATGACCCGGAGCTCGCCGCGGTAGTCGGAGTCGACGGTGCCCGGCGCGTTCAGGAGCGCGAGCCCCCGGTCGTGCGCCAGACCGCTCCTCATCCGGACCTGCCCCTCGTAGCCCGGAGGGATCGCGACGGCGATTCCCGTCGGGACGAGGGCGCGCCCCCCCGCTGTGATCGTCAGCTCCGCCTCGATCGCGGCGCGCAGGTCGCACCCCGCGGAACCTTCGGTGGCGTACGCCGGCAGGTCGAGCCCTTCGCCGTGGGGGAAAACCGTGAGCGGCACGACGATCGGCATGCGCGAGCGGTATTCTTCCTCAGAACGTGAACCTTTCGCCGGGAACCCGCCTCGGGCCGTATGAAATCGAGGGCGAGCTCGGACGCGGAGGAATGGGCGAGGTCTACCGCGCCCGGGATACGCGGCTCGGCCGGGAGGTCGCGATCAAGATCCTTCCGACGGCCCTTGCCGGGGACCCCGAGAGCGTGCGGCGCTTCGAGAAGGAGGCGCGTGCGGTCGCGTCTCTCTCGCATCCCAACATCGTTCCGCTCTTCGACGTTGGAGAGCACGACGGGTTGCGGTACGCCGTGACCGAGCTGGTCACCGGGGAGACGCTGCGGATGCGACTCGCCGCGGGACCCCTGCCGTCGAAGGAAGCGGCCGAGATTGCCGCACAGGTCGCCCAGGGCCTGGAGGCCGCGCACGAGAAAGGGGTCGTCCACCGCGACATCAAGCCGGAAAACCTCGTGATCACCTCATCGGGCTTCGCTCGTATCCTCGATTTCGGCCTTGCGAAGCGGACCGCGCTCGGAACGGAAGCCGGCGGGGATCAGCCGACCGCGAGCGAGCTTCTGACAGAGCCGGGTGTCGTCGCCGGGACCGTGGGCTACATGAGTCCCGAACAGGTCCGCGGGCTGGCGATCGACGGCCGATCCGACATCTTCTCGCTCGGCGCCGTCCTCTGGGAGATGCTGACCGGACAGCGGCCGTTCTCCGGAGACTCGCAGGTCGAGACCCTGAACGCGATCTTGAAGGAGGAACCGCAGCCGGAGCTCGCGCTCGAGACTCTGCCGCCGGAGCTGACGAGAATCGTTCGCCGCTGCCTCGAGAAGCGCAAGGAAGATCGCTACCACTCCGCCGCTGACCTCGCACACGATCTCAAGAACGCGGCCGGGGCGGCAACATCCGCGATTACCCGTGCACCCGCCGCTGCGGCGCGACCGGCGAAGTCTCGGAGGATGGTCTACGCGGGTGGCGCGGTGCTCGTAGCGGCGATCCTGGCGGCGATCTTTTTGGTCCCGCGCCGGCGCCCCCCCGCGACGTCGGCGGGACCTCCGCGAACCCTCGCGGTTCTGCCGTTTCGAGCGATCGTCGCCGAGGGGATGCCGGAGCATTTCGGTCTGGGGCTTGCCGACTCCCTGATCGGGCGTCTGGCGACGGTTCGGGAGCTCACGGTCCGGCCGACCAGTGCGATCGCGCGCTACGAAACCGGGTCGGCGGGCGCGAGCGAAGTTGGCCGGCAGCTGGGTGTCGACGCCGTGCTCGAAGGCACGTACCAGAAGCTCGAAGGGATGACGCGCGTTTCGGTCCAGATGACCGACGTCTCGCGCGGAGGACTTCTCTGGAGCGACCGCGTCGACCTGCCCGAAGGCCGGCTCTTCGAGCTCCAGGACGCGATCTCGCGGCAGGTCACCGACAAGTTGCAACTCGCGCTCGCGCCCTCGCTCCAGCGCACGCTCGGCCCCTCCGACAAAGTGCCGGACCGCGTGATGGAACAATATCTGACGGCGCGCGCCGGTCTCGCTCGCGTGGCGAACCTGGACCCCGAGAAACGGGAACAGATCGCGCTTTCCTTCGATCCGATCGTCGAGCAGGCGCCGAACTTCGCCCGAGCTCTGGGCGCTCGCGCCTACGCCCGCGCTTGGGTGACGTTCGTGCGGCCGAGCACCGAGCGGTACGCCGCGGCGCTCGCGGACGCCGATCGCGCGACCGAGCTCGATCCCGACCTGGCCGAACCCCGCGTCGCCCGGGCCTCCCTCGCCTGGTCGTCGCTCGGCGGCTGGGACATCGTCAAAGCGATCCGAGATCTGAAGCAGGCCGTTGAGAAATCTCCCGGTCTCGAGATCGCGCACTTCGATCTGGCGCGGATCTACCACCACAACGGCTGGATCTCCGACTGCGAGAAAGCCTTACGCGCCGCAGAACGGATCAATCCGGCGAACGTCGAGGCCGCTCGTCAGCGCGCAGTCCTCAAGACGTGGGCGGGCGATCTCCGGGAGGCGGCCGAGATCTACGACCGGATGCCCGAGGAGTTCCGGCGTGTCTGGTCCATCCGATGGCAACGGGCGTGGTTACGGGCGGTCCTGGAGGATCCCCGCGGCGTCGAGCCCGAGGTCGAGCGCGTGAGGCGCGAAACGACCGAAGAGCAGAAGCCGACCTACTCGGCGATTCTGGCAATCGTGCGGGCCCGGCAGGGGCGGGCCTTCTCCGATCTCGAAAGGGAGATCCTCGCCTCCGACCACCGCCGGGGGCACTTCCACCACGTCTACCACTTCCTGGCCGACGCCTACGCCCAGCAAGGCGACGTCCCGCATGCCGCGGATTACTTGCGGCGCGCGGCCGAGACCGGTTTCCCTTGTGCTCCCGCGTTCGACATCGACCCCCTTCTCGCGCCGATCCGCGGGTCGAAGGAGTACGCGGCCGTGAAAAGAGAGATCGAGCAGCGCAACGCCGGCTATCGCGCGGCGCTGAAGGACGTGCTCTGACGCTCGATCTGCTCTCCGCGAGGCGGTATCCTCTCGTTCGGGAGCTTTCATGATCACGGGTCAAACAGTCGACCGAGGCCGGGAGGCGTTCAACCGGCACCACTGGGGCGACGCGTACGCGGAGCTCTCGGCCGCGAACCGTGACACCTCCCTCGACCCCGAGGACCTCGAACGATTGGCGACGGCCGCTTACCTGACCGGGAAGGACGCCGACTCGACCGACTTCTGGGCTCGCGCGCATCAGGAGTACCTGGCCCGCGGAGATTCCGCGCGGGCCGCACGCAGCGCCCTCTGGCTCGCGTTCGGATTGATCGCCCGCGGCGAGACGGCCACGAGCGCAGGCTGGCTGGCACGCGCGAGCCGGGTGCTCGACCAGGCAGGAGACGGCGCCGAAAAGGGATTCCTCCTCGCCATGAATGCCATACCGGTCATGTTCAGCGGGGACGCGGCGACTGCCGCCAGCATGTTCGAACAGGCGGCGGAAATCGGAGAGCGCTTCGGCGATCCCGACGTCGTGTGTCTCGCCCGCATGGGGGAGGGGGACTGCCGGATCCGCCTCGGTCAGCCGGCCGAGGGAATGAAGCTCCTCGACGAAGTCATGGTCGGCGTGACGGCAGGAGAGGTCTCGCCTCTCCTGACCGGACTCGTTTACTGCGCGGTCATCAGCGCCTGTCACGGGACGTTCGACCTGCGGCGGGCCAACGAGTGGACCACCGCCCTCACCCGGTGGTGCGAATCTCAGTCCGGCCTGGTCGCCTACCGCGGCGTCTGCCTCGTTCACCGCGCCGAGATGCTCCAGCTGCGCGGCGCCTGGCCGAAGGCGGTCGACGAAGTGCAGCAGGCATGCGAGCGCCTGTCCGAGCCTCCCGGCCACGCGTCGGTCGGAGTCGCTCACTACGTCCGCGGCGACCTCCATCGCCTGCGCGGAGAGTTCGCGGAGGCCGAGGAGGCGTACCGCAGCGCGAGTCGATCCGGGCGAAAGCCGGACCCGGGCCTCGCCCAGCTGCGGCAGGCTCAGGGTCAGGTCGAGGCCGCGGCGGCCGCGATCCGGCGCGTGGCCGAGGAGACCCCGCCGGGTCGGGTGCGTGCCCGGATCCTTCCGGCCTACGTAGACATCCTGGTTTCCTTGGGAGATGTCGCCGCCGCGCGGAAGGGCGCCGACGAGCTCGCCGAGATCGCGACGGCGCTCGATTCGGCCTTCGTCCGAGGGCTGGCCGCGCAAGCGAGAGGCGCCGTCATTCTCGCCGAGGGCAATCCGCGGGAAGCGCTCGCCGCGCTCAAGGAAGCCTCGATCCAGTTCCGTGACCTCGACGTGCCGTACGAGGCGGCGCGCGTTCACGTCCTGGTCGCGCTGGCTTGTCGCCAGCTCGGCGACGAGGAGACCGCGAAGCTGGAGCTCGAAGCCGCTCGCGATACGTTCGCGCGACTCGGCGCCGAGCCGGACCGGCTCCGCGCGGAGCAACTCGCCCGCACCAGCACGGTCACCACGACCGCGCCCCTCTTCCCGCGGCAGGCGATCACTCTCGGTCCCGGCTCGCGGCTCGGACCGTACGAAATCGTCTCAGCCCTGGGCGCGGGCGGAATGGGCGAAGTCTTCCGCGCGCGGGACACCCGTCTCGGCCGGGAGGTGGCCGTCAAGATCCTGACGGCGGCGCACGCCGGCGATCCCGACAGCGTGCGACGGTTCGAAAAGGAGGCGCGGGCCGTCGCTTCGCTCTCCCACCCGAACGTCGTCCCGCTGTTCGACATTGGGGAGCAGAGCGGGGTCCGCTATGCCGTCTCGGAGTACGTCTCCGGAGAGACCCTGCGGGCGCGGCTGAAGCAGGGTCGGCTGCCGGCCGCCGAAGCCGCGGACGTCGCCGCCCAGATCGCCGAAGGGCTCTCCGCCGCGCACGAGAAGGGCTTCGTGCATCGCGACATCAAGCCGGAGAACATCGTTCTCGCTCGACCCGGCTTTCCGCGGATTCTCGACTTCGGCCTGGCCAAGAGGAGCGCCGCGATGATGGGGATTTCCGGCTCCGAGGACGAGGCGACGCAGAGCGCGTTCCTGACCGAGCCCGGGGTCATCGCCGGCACCGTCGGATACATGAGTCCCGAGCAGGTGCGAGGCGAGCCCGTCGACGGGCGCTCGGACATCTTCTCGCTCGGCGTCGTGCTGTGGGAGATGGTCACCGGTCGCCGCCCGTTCCGCGGCGACTCTCCGATCGAAACGCTCTCCGCGATCCTCTCGGAGCAACCGCCGCCCGATCCCGCGCTCTCGGACCTCCCTCCCGAGTTCGAGCGCGTCCTGCGCCGCTCGCTCGAGAAGCGGCCGGAGGACCGATACCAGGCGGCGGCCGAGCTCGCGCGAGAATTGCGCCGAATCGCCTCGGACGTCTCGGCCGCGGCGCCCTCGACGGACGGCGCCCGTGCCCGGCGTCCGGGTCTCGCGGGCGCGATCCGGACGTGGCTCCACCCGTCCGGCCGATCCGGAAGCTCGTCCTGAACGGGAAGGGATTCGGCCCGGGCTAGAGCGCCGCGGCGAGGTCGGGCGCGGTCAGAGGCAGCTTGCCGACGTTCCCGACGACCGAAAGGGACAGCACGCGTCCGTCCAGGAGCCGTTCGGCCTCCTGCGCCACGTCGTCCGCCGTCACGGCGTCGGCCTTGCCGAGCCACTCCTCCATGGGGGCGACCCGGCCGAGGTAGAACTCCTGGCGGGCCTGGGACGACATCCGCGAGACGGTGGACTCGAGCGCGAGGATCATGTTGCCCTTCAGGTTCTGCTTGGCCCACGCGAGCTCGCGCGGCCGGACGCCGTCGCGCTTCAGCTTCCGGAGCTCGCGGAGCGTCACCTCGAGTACCCGCGCGAGGTTCTTTGGCGCGCAGGCGGCGTAGATCGTCTCGTACCCCCCGAGCCGGTAGGAGTTCAGGCTCGAGGCGATCGAGTAGACGAGTCCCCGCTTCTCGCGGATCTCCTGGAAGAGGCGCGACGACATTCCGCCCCCGAGCACGATGTCCAGAAGGTGCGCGGCGAACCGGCGACCGCTCCCCTGGGGCGGTCCTTCGACCCCCAGGCAGAGATGCGCCTGCTCGAGCCCGCGGCGGGACTTGACCTGGATGTGCTGGTGCGAGTGCGGTTTGCCGGCGAGGCGGTCACTCGCACGCCGCTGACCGTTGCCTCGCCCGTTGCGCCGGCGGAACAGCTTCTCGAGCGAATCGAGCACCTCGAGCTCCCGCACGTGCCCCGCGACCGAGATGATCAGGTTGTCGGGGGTGTAGCGCTCACGGTAGTACCGGTAGAGGTCTCCGACCCCGATGTCCCGGACGGTCTCTCCCGTTCCGAGAATCGACTCCCCGAGGGGGTGCGTCCGCCAGAACGACCGGACGAACATCTCGTGCACGAGGTCGTCCGGGTTGTCGTTGGTCTCGCCGATCTCCTCGAGGATGACGCCCCGCTCGACCTCGATGTCGTCCGACTCGAAGGCCGGCGCCAGCACGATATCTCCCAGGAGATCCAGGGCTTCGGCGAACCGGGCGTCGAGTGTGTGCGCGTAGAAACCCGTGTACTCCTTGGTCGTGAACGCGTCCACGTCCCCACCGAGCCGGTCGATGGCGCGCGCGATCTGGACTGTCGTCCGGCGCCGGGTCCGCTTGAACAGGACGTGCTCGAGAAAGTGCGAGAGGCCGCGCTTGCCGGCCGGCTCTTCGCCCGACCCGGCGCCCACGAAGAAGCCGAGGGAGAACGAGCGGACATCCTGCATCTCGTCGATCAGGACAGTGGCGCCGTTTTCGAGGAGGTGTTTGCGGACCATTGGGCATCCCCGGCAGGGACCGCAATTCTACTCCGCGGCGGCCCGAGCGGACCGACGCCGTAAGTCTCTGTCGGGAAACGAGTTGACTTTCCTGAGCCGAGCCACGGCGGCCGCCGACCGACCGGGAGGGGAGGAGCCCTACGGGCGTTTTCCGGGCGTCAGTCGCAGGCTGTTGGGGTTGAAGGGCCCCAGGTTCACGTCGCTGTCGGCGTCCCCCACGATGAACCGCCACTCGTCGTAGAACTTTCTGCCGCGCCACTCCCGCAATCCCTCCTTGTGGACCTTCGACCGGACTCCGATGATCGGTCCGACGTTCTGCGGCTCCCCCGGCCCTCCGAATGCTCCCGGAGTCGGGGTCGGCTTCATCAGGTTGTTGTAAGTCGAGGGCGGGCGGTTGCTCGGGTCGACGTTCTGGTCGACGAACGGGGTCGAGTCCGGCTGGCCCTGGATCAGGAGCTTCCAGTCGTTGCAGTCGCACATCGGGTCTTTCCAGAGCTTCCGGACCGTCCGCGGGTTGTTCTCCCACATCTCCTTCAACGAGTTCGGATAGCGCCCGAAGCGGCGCTGGAACAGGGCAATCGAACGGGCGTACTGCTTGCCGCGAAAGAGAAGCTCCTCTTCCCTCTCGCGTCGCATGATCATCCCGATCGACGGGCCGACGGCCGCGATCAGGATCGTCAGGATCGCGATGAAGATGACCACCGCGACCATCGTGAAGCCCGATTCGAAGCGCCTCCGTCTTCGACTCACGGCTCACGCCTCACGGCTCGTCACCAGTCCTTGTAGAGCGTGCCGTCGAGAGCCTTCCCGGTCGCGGCGCTGTGGACGTCGATGATCCCGGGGGTGGGGGTCTCCTCGGGCGGAGCGGCGCCCTCGGCGGTCGGCTCGAGCTCTTCGTAGGCGACGACCCAGGTGTCCCGGGACTTCGTCATCGGATCGAGAGGAATCTGGCGGAGATATCCCTCCGAGACGAGCGTGGCCAGGTCGGGCGGGTAGTAGCCCTTGTCGCCGTGGAACTGGTCGATGGTGCTCCGCATCGTGAAGAGATCCTCCTTGAGCGCCGCCTCGCGGGCCCTTTGCGGCGAGTCGCGGAGCGCCGGGATGGCCACCGCGGCGAGGATTCCGATGATCGTCATCACGACGAGGAGCTCCAGGAGGGTGAAGCCCTTTTCGGTTTGCCGCTCTCTCATCACCAGTCCTTGTAGTTCGTTCCGTCGATGCCACGGCCGTCCGACAGGGAGTACACGTCGTAGACGTTCTGACCTCCCCAGGAGAACGAGTCCTTCTCGTCCTGGAACGACCGAAGACCCCACTCCGGCTTCTTGGTCATCGGATCGATCGGGATCCGCCGCAGGAACTTCATCTTCTTGTTGACCTGCCCGATCAGGTCGACGCCGTCGACCAGCGTGTCGAGTTCCTTCGGGTAACCCTCCGAGTCCACGCCCGCGAGAGGAATCAGGCCCGCGTCCGAGTACTGCTTGTACTTGTCGATCGCGTTTCGCATCAGGCGCAGCTGGTACCGCAGCTCGAGCTCGTTCTGGCGCTTGACCGTGTAGCGCGCGACCGGAATGACCATCGCCGCGAGGATCGTGACCATCGCCGCGACGACGGCCATCTCGACCATCGTGAAGCCCCGCTCCGCGTGGCGGCTTGCTCCGGCTCGCAGCGCGAGAAGTCTCCCGAAGGGAGGAGGCTCGCGCTGCGGGAGCGGAAGCGAGCGAGAGATCAGGCGCTCGGTCGAGGTCGTCTTGCCGAGCCGAGCGCCGGTGGCGGAGCCAGATCCCGAGCGAGCGCACGCGACGGAGTTCACGGCGAGTGCACCTCGATCGACGCGTCGGTCGCGGCGACGACGCCGCCGGTGGAGTTCTTCTCGAAGGCGAGCTTCGTCCTCCCCGCGCCCATGGCCCGGACCGTGATCTCGGCCACCGGCCGGGTTCCCGTGAGGTCGAGCCCGCCCGGAAGCTCGAGCACGACCCGGCCTCCCGAGACGCTCGCGTCGCCCGTCCCGGCGCCCGAGAGGATCGGACGGACGGCGACGACGGCGGCGACCGCGGGGTCGAACTGGATCCCGAGGGTCGTCGCCGCCGACGATTCGCTTCCCGTCGCGCGGACGAGAACCGACTTCAGCTCTCCCGGCGCGAGCGACAGGGCCGGCGGGTCGAAGTCGAACAGGACCGACCGGGACGGGGAGGGGGTGACCGCCGACTCCGAGGACTGGGGCTGCACGCCCGCCCCGGGGGGTGTCGGCTGCGGAGGGATCGCGTCCCGCGGATTCGGGGTCGGGCGGAAGGGGTCGTTGGGGAGACCTCCCGGCACGAGAATCTGCGGCGCCGGGGTCACGGCCGGCGCGGGCGGGGGTACGCCCCGAGGCAGGGTCGTCGCGGGCTGCCGTCCGAAGTCGAACGGACCCTGCTGGGCAGGAGACTCGACCCGCGGGCTGCCCTGGAACGAGATGTTCGCGTCCGTCCCGACGTAGACGGGCTCGAGGTCCTCCGCCGTGACGTCCGGGATCCGGAGAATGTGGGGTGTGAGCGTCAGCACGACGTCCGTCTGCGCATCCGTCGTCGCCTTCTTGGAAAACAGGCGGCCGAGGATCGGCAGGTCTCCCAGGAACGGGACGGAGTTGATCGTGTTGCTCTTGTCGGTCCGGAACAGTCCGGCGAGGAAGTTCGTTTCGCCGTCCTTCAGCCGGATGCTCGAGGAGATCGTGCGGGTTCCGATGATCGGCTGCCTCTGGCCGGCTTGGACCTCCACGAACCCGTTCAGATTCGAGACCTCGATCGTGAGCTTCAGCGTCACTTCCTTGTTGTGGTGAACGCGGGGCTCCACCTCGATCTTGATGCCGACGTCCTGGTACTGAAACGAGGTGACCGGCACGATGTTGCCGCCGATCGTCGTGCCGGTGTTGAACGTCGTCGTCGGGATCGGCACCCGATCGCCGATGACCAGTTGCGCCTTCTGACCCTCCGAAATCCGGAGCTGCGGCTTCGCGAGGAGCTCGGCGTCCGTGTTGTTCTTGATGAACGAGTACGTGATCGAGGGAAGGGTGAACCCGAAGGAGCGGATCGAGATGTCGCGGAGCTGGTCCCAGGTGAAGGAGCCTTCGGCCACTCCGCTTCCGAAGTTCGAGTTCCCCGGCGGCAGCGGGGCATTCAAGAGCGCCTTCGCCTCGTACGCGGAGAGCAGTACCCCGAGGTCCTGGCTCTTCGACGTGTTCAGCTGGAGGAGCTCGACGTCCACGACGACCTCTGCGAGCTGCTTGTCGTTCTGCTCCACGATCCGCTCGGCGATCGCCACCTTGTCGGCGGTGTCCCGCAAGGTGATCGAGTTCTCCGCCTTGTTGACGGAGATTCGCGTCGTCTGGAGGAGCGACCGGAGCGCGTTCGCAACCTCCGTGACGTCGGCGTTCGACAGGAAGAACGTGCGGATGACGAGGTCCTCGTA
>Ga0075433_10001852_pt1 | contig 15895 bp, 18 predicted proteins | sample RhiMethybrSRZTD2_FD_75299 | JGI IMG/M metagenome (GOLD analysis project Ga0075433, IMG submission 75299) | Populus rhizosphere microbial communities from Tennessee, USA - Rhizosphere MetaG P. TD hybrid SRZTD2 | ecosystem: Host-associated > Plants > Roots > Rhizosphere > Soil | place: USA... | reverse complement strand
CGGCCGTCGACTTCCAGCATGACCTTGTGGCCGGGCGACACGACCGTGAGGTATGACATGCCCGGCTGCGGGCAACCCAAGCTGCCGTCGAGCCAGTCGACTGCGGCGACAAACACGACGCTGATGCGTTCCGTCGGAACGCCGAGCTTGGACGCGAGCGTTTCGCGGGCGAGATCGGCGACTGGGTCCGAGGCGGGCGCAGCCGCCTGACAGCCGGCCACCAGAATCGTCCAGGCAAGCATGGCGGCTGCAGATCGACGCCTCATTTGAGCCTCCGTGCCGATTCGTGAATAGTAACTATATGCCCCACGCAATCCGCATCCATGAATTCGGCGGGCCGGAAGTCCTCCGCTACGAGGAATTGCCTCCCGAGCCGCTCGGCGCGCGCCAGGTGCGCATTCGCCAGACCGCGATCGGCGTCAACTTCATCGACACTTATCATCGGACCGGTCTCTATCCGATCCCGCTGCCCGGTGGCCTCGGGGAGGAGGCGGCCGGCGTCGTGGCCGAGGCGGGAAGCGCGGTCAAGCACCTCCGCGAGGGCGATCGGGTCGCCTACGTCTCGGGCGCGCCGGGCGCCTACAGCGAAGAGCACGTCATGGACGCGGCGCGTGTCGTGAAACTTCCGGACTCGATTTCGGACCGGGACGCCGCGGCTCTAATGCTGAAAGGCCTCACGGCGTGGTTCCTGCTGCGCCGCTGCCATCGCGTCAAGCGGAACGAATGGGTCCTGCTACACGCGGCCGCGGGCGGCGTCGGCCTCATCGCGCTGCAATGGGCCCGCGCGCTCGGGGCGCGCGTCATTGCGGTGGTCGGAAGCGACGAGAAGGCGGCTCTCGTGCGTTCGCACGGCGCCACCGAAGTCATCGTCAGCACGCGGGAGAACATCGTGGAGCGCGTGCGCGCGATCACGAAGAAGCGCGGTGTGCGCGTCGTCTACGACGGCGTCGGCAAGGACACCTTCTTCGCTTCGCTCGACTCGCTCGAGCCGCTCGGCCTCATGGTGAGCTTCGGGAACGCTTCCGGCGCGGTGCCGCCGATCTCGCCGCTCGAGCTGACCCGCCGCGGCTCGCTGTTCCTGACGCGCCCGACGCTACATCACTATACGGCGAAGGCGACGAGCCTCGCGCGCGCCGCGCGCGAGCTGTTCGAGGTCGTGGCGAGCGGGCAGGTGAAGGTCAGGATCGGCCGGACTTATCCGCTCGCGGACGCCGCCCAGGCGCACCGCGACCTCGAAGCCCGCAAGACGACGGGCAGCACGCTCCTCATCCCCTGACGAGCCGTTCGGCCCGGACGCCCTGCGATCTCGGCCCGGCTGGCCCGGCCATCAGTACGAGGCCGTACATCGGAATATCGGCGCGATATCAGGGATTCGTCAGGACGTAGCGCGCTGCCCGACACACAGTCCCCGGGACGGAAAAGATACGGGTCAGGGTCGGCCTCCAACGGCCAAGATCTTGATTCTGTTCGATTCCGATCGGATGCCACTTGATCCACGAAATCGAATCCAGGGGGACCCAAACATGCGAAATCGAAAGCTGGCATATCTGGCGACGACTGCGGTCGCAGGAATCGCGCTTGCCGTCGCCGCGCTCGCGACGCCAGGCACTGGAATTCTCAGCGGTACGGTATTTGCCAGGGCGAGCTTCAAGAACCCGGTCACGCTCAAGTTCATGACCCGATTGGGTCCGGATAGCCAGGAAGTGGTGCAGGTTCGCCGGGCGCGCGAGACCGTCATGCAGCAAATCGTGATGAGTCCCGGTGGCCAGACCGGCTGGCACAGCCATCCGGGACCGGTCGTCGTATTGATCAAGACCGGGACGATGACCTTCTACGACGGCGATGATCCGAGTTGCAGCCCGCAGCTCTATGTTGCCGGCGAAGCGTTCATCGACACCGGACAGGGACATGTGCATATCGCGCGCAATGAGAGCGCTTCGGAAAATCTCGAATTGTGGGCCACGTATTTCGACGTGCCCCCGGGTGGCCTGTTCCGTGACGATGCAGCGGCCCCCGGAAACTGTGCCTTCTGACGTCTCATAAGACCAGCTCGTTCTACTACCGAGGCCCCGCATCGAAAGCTGCGGGGCCTTTTTTTATTGCCCGATAATGGGCGGGTGAAAGTCCAGGTCCTGCCTTCGAGGCGGCATTTCGAGGCCGGCGGCGACGAGCCCGTGCTGACGGCGGCGCTCCGCCAGCACCTCAACCTGCCGCACAGCTGCAAGGGCGGCTCCTGCGGCACCTGCCGGGTACGCCTCGTTTCCGGGCGCATCGCCTATCCGCACGGCCGGCCGGCCGGCATCGACGCCGCGGAGGAGGGAGCCGGCTACGCGCTCATCTGCCAGGCCCGCGCGCTCGAGGACCTCATCATCGAGACGCGCGAGATCCGCCACGTCACGGACGTTGAGATCCGCGAACTGCCGGCCCGCGTCGAGCGCATGGCGCAGCTCGCGCCGGATGTCATGGGGCTGTGGCTGCGCCTGCCGGCGATCGAGCCGTTCACCTGGCAGGCGGGGCAGTACATCGACGTCATGCTGGACGGCGACCGCCGCCGCAGCTTCTCGCTCGCGAACCCGCCGCGCGACGCCGCCTTCCTCGAGCTGCACGTGCGCAGGACGCCCGGCGGCGCCTTCAGCGAGCGCCTGTTCACGGACATGCGGCCCGGCGCGCTGCTACGGATCGAGGGACCGCTCGGGCAGTTCTTTTACCGGCCGGGCGAACGGCCGATCCTGCTCATCGGCGGCGGCACGGGCTACGCGCCGCTCAAAGCGATCCTGCGCGAGGTGATCGAGGGCGGCTCCCACCGCGACGTCGTGCTCTTCTGGGGCGCGCGCACGCCCGAGGACCTGTACGAGGACGCGTGGCTCCGCGAGCTCGCGGCGAAGCACCCGAACTTCCACTACACGGGCGTCACGTCGGAGTTCGTGCACGAGGCGGTCCTCCGGAGCGTCGCGGGCCTCGCGGGCTACGATGTCTACGCGGCCGGGCCGCCGGCGATGATCGATGCCGTGCGCGCGGCGCTCCCGCGCCAGGGCGCGGACCCGGCACGCATATATTTCGATTCCTTCGACTACGCGCCGGCGTGAGTTACGTCGCTTTCTAGCGGAACAACCCATCGTCGAGGATGGTGCCGCTCGAGATCGGCTTGCCGATCGAGAGCCAGATGTTGGCCTCGCCATCGGCGAAGCCCGCGCCAAGCGTAAATGTCCCGAGCGCCGTCGGTCCCGCGACGAAGAGGTAACCTCCATACATGACTTCATCGTCGTCGCCCGGGATGTCGAGGCGGTCGTATAGCCCGACGGCCTGGAGCCCGAGTCCGCCGTAAATCGCCTGGTTCTTGATCGGCGACAGCGTCTTCAGCCGTCGCAGGAAGCTCGATTCGCCGACCCAGTACTGCCGGACGCGGAGCTCGTCGTGCTGGAACGCCGGCAGGACGCGCGGCCCACCGAGGGAGTACCAGCGATCCTCAGGCAACGCGGTGTCGAGGTCGGTGCCGCCCGCGAGGCTGAGCCAGGTCACGTACTTCCCGATCGAGATGGCCTTGCGCACGGCCGCCTCGAGTCGATCCCAGTTGCGGTCGGACCCAAGCGATTCATCCATGTGCTCGTATCGGACGGCGGCGGCGAGACCCGTCGTCGAGAAGGTCGACGTATCGCGTGAATCGTAGCGCGCGCTCACCGTCAGACCCGCGTCGTCGACATCGACCGATGGCAGGGCGGCGAGGCCCGTGTCGATTCGCGTTTTGCGCTGATCGTACAGGTATCCGGCGCGCACCTGCGCATAGCGCGACGCATTCCAACCGAGCTCGACGCGCCCGCCGAAGTCGACGAACTCGTAGGTCGCGATCCGGTCGCCCTTGTTGTACAGGTCCTCGACGATGCGCTTGCCGAAGGCGCTGGGCTCGATGAAGGTATGTTGGGCGACGTCGAAAGGCTGATAGAAGCTCGTCGTGATCAGTGACTCGTCGCCGATCTGGAGCTGGTTGCGCCACTGCGCGCCGAGCGAGTTGATCCAGCGGCGGACGTGCTGGAGCCCGGCGAGGAACATGAAGTCGCCGCCGCCGTCCGCGAAGAGACCCAGCGTCGGCCGCAGCACGCTCTGGCCGAGCGAGATCTCCTCCGGCAGCCAGGTGAGCGTCGAGTCGTCCGGCGGGCCGTCCAGGCGGTAGGCGACGGAGTCGACCTCGTCGAGCGCCGCCATGTGCCGGGCGTCCTGGCTGATCTTGTCGATCGTGACCGTGTCGCCCGCCTTCACCTCCATCATGGTGCGCAGGTACTCGGGATTGATGAAGTCGAGGCCTTCCACCTTGACGTCGGCGACCTTCGCTTCGACGGCTTGCGAGGTGGTGACTGCCTTGCGCCAGGCGGCATATTGATCCTCAGGCACCGCCAAGGCGGCGAGCTGAGCCGCGACCTTTCGCGCCGCCGCCTCGCCAAGCGGAATCGTCTCGGGGAGCCGGTCGAAGTCGCCGGTCGTGATGTCGCCCATCGGGACGTTGATCAGGATGTCGCGGTCGGTGAGGGTCGCGAGCTGTGCCTTCTCATTGACCTCGAACATGACGTCCATGCTGCGCGAGAGGAGCTGCGTCGCCTGCACCAGCTTTTCGCGCGTGGGCGGCGGCTCGACGAGATTGACGACGATGACGATGTCGGCGCAGGTGTTGCGGGCGACGTCGATCGGGATATTCCGAACCATGCCGCCGTCCGAGAGGATGTAGGGATCGAGGACGACGGGCGAGAAGGCTCCGGGAATCGCCATGCTCGCGCGCATCGCGAGCGCGATGTCGCCGTGGTCGAGGACCACCATGTCGCCCGTCATCATGTCGGTTGCAACGGCGCGGAAGGGGATGGGCAGTTGGTTGAAATCGGTCACGGTGCGAGATTTCGCGACGTAGCCGCGCAGCAGATCGTCGACCGCGCTCGAGTCGGCGAGGCCGATCGGCGTCACCACCTTGCCGTCGATCAGTCCGAGCTCCACCTTCGAACCGGCCTCCTGGTCGAGCCGCTTCTGTTCGACGGGCTCGAGCTTGCGACGACCGACGCCGCCCATGACGGACGCCCAGTCGATGCCGGTCACGAACTTCTCGATCTCCTTGGCGGGCTGGCCGGAGGCGTATCCCGCGCCGACGAGCGCCCCGATGCTGGTGCCGGCGATGCAGTCGATCGGCACATGCATCTCCTCGAGCACCTTGAGCGCGCCGATGTGCGCGCCGCCCTTGGCGCCGCCGCCGGCGAGCACGAGGCCGACGCGCGGCCGATGCGCGGGCGCCGCGGCCTGGTCGGCCGACGCCGCGGGCGGCAAGGCCAGGAACGCCGTCACCAGGCTGGCGGTGAGTCCGTGAAACAGCTTCGCAGTCTTCATTTAGGCACCTGTCCTCGCCAGCGCACGAGCGCCCCGACCAGGGCGATGTCGTCCGGCGAATCTGCAAGCAGGATGGGCGAACCGATTCCGAGGCGCGACGCGGCTTCCGCGACGCGATTCGAGCCGGTCACGAGCGCGGTCGAATGCATGAGCTCGCGGCAGCGCGGCGTCACGATGCCGACGAGCGCTTCCAGGAGCTCGACGCTGGTCGCCGTGTACACGGAAATGCCGCCCTGCCGCCAGAGTGTTTCGATCTCTGCCTTGCGCTCCATCGAAGGGTACGCGGCCTCCCGGATGTACACCTCCGCATGCTGCACTTGGGCTCCGCGGGCCGACATTACCTCTTGGAGCAGGTCCCGGCCGCCCGTGCCCCGGACGATCAGGACCCGCTGGCCGGCGAGGTGAGCCAGCTGGGGCAGGGCGAGGAGGGACTCGCTGTCCGCACCCTCATCGGGCATGAGCGTGACCCGGTAGCCGGCCGCATTGAGGGCGAGGGCCGTCGCCTGGCCGATCGCAGCGACCGGCCGATCGCGGCCCTGGTCCAGGATGTCCGCGCCGTAACGGACGGCATTCGCGCTCACGAACACGACGAGGTCATAACGATCTGCGGGCCCGATCGCGGCGCGCACCGCCGCGCGGTCCGAGCGCGGCTTGATGACGAGCGCGGGATAGCGCACGGCGGCGCCGCCCTCGGCCTCGATGAGCTGGCACAGGTGGCTGGCCTGGTGCTCCGGGCGCGTGACGAGCACGCCGATGCCGGTCAGGCGGCTCAAAGCAGCTCGCCCGCGCCCTGGGCGAGCAGGCGCTTTGCGAGCTCGGCGCCGAGCTTCGCGGCGTCACCCGCGGCGCCGCTGACGTGGTCAGCGATCACTCGCCGTCCGTCCGGAGATCCGGCGAGGCCGGCGAGACGGATCTCCCGGCCGTTGAGCGTCGCGTGGCCAGCGATCGGTGCTCGGCAGCTCGCCCCGAGGCCAGCGGACAGGGCGCGCTCGGCGTCGAGGACCGTGCGCGTCGGCGCGTGCTCGAGCGGACGGACGAGCTCGAGGAGGTCGTCGCGTCCCGCCGCACATTCGATGCCGACGATGCCCTGTCCGATCGCAGGCAGCATTTCCTCCGGCGAGAGCCGTGCGCGGATTCGCTCGGCGAGCCCGAGCCGCTCGAGGCCTGCGGTCGCGAGCAGCGCTGCGTCGCATTCGCCGGCATCGATCTTTCGCAGGCGCGTGTCGACGTTGCCGCGCAGCACGACGACCTCGAGGTCCGGCCGCTTGTGGCGGAGCTGGCACTCGCGCCGGAGGCTCGAGGTCCCGACGCGCGCGCCGCTCGGCAGAGCTGCAATGGACTCGTACCGGGACGAGACGAAGGCGTCGCGCGGGTCGCCGCGCTCGAGCGCGGCCGCGATCGTGAACCCGTCCGGCAGGATGCCGGGCATGTCCTTCATCGAATGGACGGCGATGTCCGCCTGGCCGTCCTGTATCGCGCTCTCGAGTTCCTTGATGAAGAGACCCTTGCCGCCCGCCGCGGCGAGGCTGCGGTCCTGGATGCGGTCGCCCTCGGTGACGATCGGGACCAGGCTGACAACGAGGCCGGGATGGCGCTCAGCGAGGCGCGCAGCGACATGCTCGGCCTGCCAGAGGGCCAGCCGGCTTCGGCGTGTCGCGATGCGCACGGGTACGGACATCCGGCCATTTTGCCATGCAAGGTCAAAGGTCTAGGATTCGCCTCATGAACGCCCGAATCGCTCTTTTTGCACTGCTTCTAACGACCGCCGGAACGGCCGCGGCCGACGACAACGCGCGCGCCACGTTCCGCGGCAATGAATTCATCGCCGGCGGCTACGTCGACCTCGAGGAGCGCATCGAGCGCAACGCCTTCGTGAGTGGCGGAGACGTGACGGTGGGCGGCTACGTGGGGCGCGATTTGTACGCGGCCGGCGGCGACGTGCGGCTCGAGGGAGAGGTGGACGGCGACCTGCGCATGGCGGGCGGGACGCTTCGCATCTCGCCGGAGGCCGAAGTGCGGGGCGACGCGACGCTCGCCGGCGGCTCGATGGTCGTCGACGGGACGGTCAGCGGCGACCTCGGCGCCTACGGCGAGCGAATCGTGCTGGACGGCACCGTGTCCGGCAACGTCGATTTCACCGGGGACAAGCTCCGGCTCGGTCCCCACGCGCGCGTCGAAGGCGAGCTCACCTACCGCGGCGGCAACGCGATCGTGCTGGAGACGGGCGCGCAGGTGATCGGCGGCATCCACCGCACCACGCGCGAGCCCGACTGGCATCGGATCGGCCACGGTGCGGCGATCGTGGGCGGCATCACCCTCTCGCTCGGCATGGTGCTGCTGGGCGCGGTGCTCGTGCTCGGCATGCCGGGATTCACCCGCGACGCCGGCGCGCTGATTCGCCGCAAGCCCTGGCACGCGCTCGGCATCGGCTGCGCGACGCTCATCGGCGTGCCGATTGCGCTTGCGCTGCTCGCCGTCACGATCGTCGGGATCCCGCTCGCGCTGCTGCTCGCGTTCGCGTACGGGGCGCTACTGATGCTCGGCTACCTGATCGGGGCGATCTTCGTGGGCGACTTCGCGCTGGAGCGCATCGACGCCGGAAAGCTCCAGTCGGTATGGTGGCGCGCGCTCGCGCTGCTGCTCGCCATCGTCGCCATCGCGATCCTGCATCGCGTGCCGGTGGTCGGCGAGCTCGCCTGGACCGTCCTGTTCCTGGCCGGGCTCGGCGCGTTCACGCTGCGCGCCTGGCAGGGCTTCAGGGACGATCGGGCGGCGGCCTAGACACCAGAGTATTCGCGACTTCCGTCGCGAGACGGCGGCTCACCGGCAGCGTGGCCCCGCCGCGCAGGCGCACGGTGTGGTGGCCGTCCGGTCCACGCTCGAGGCCCTCGATGTGCGCGATGGCGGCGAGCGCGTTGCGGTGCACGCGCACGAACCGCCCGGCGAACTCCTCTTCCAGGGATTTCAGCGACTCCTCGATAAGCTCTTCGCCGCCCGCGTGCCGGAGCGTCGTGTACTTCTGCTCGGCGACGAAGCAGACGATGCTGTCTACGGGGATCAGGCGAAGCTCGTCGCGCGTGCGCACGGCGATGCGCGTGCGCGGGCCTCCCGACCCCTCGGCGATCCGCGCGAGCTGCGCGCGCGTCGGGCGGCGCGCCCGCTCGAGCGCCTCGCGCAGCTTGTCCTGGCGCACGGGCTTCAGCAGGTAGCCTGCGGCCTGCGCGTCGAAGGCAGCGAGTGCATGCTGGTCGTAAGCCGTGGTGAAGATGACAGCGGGCGGCTCGGGCATCCGCGCGAGATGGCGCGCGGCCTCGAGCCCGTCCATGCCCGGCATGCGGATGTCGAGCAGCACGACTTCCGGGCGCAGGCGGCCCGCGAGCAGCAGTGCTTCCTCGCCGCCCGACGCGACGCCGGCGAGCTCGACCTCGGGCAGCTCCTCGACGAGGTGCGAGAGCCGCTCGCGCGCCAGCGGCTCGTCGTCGACCACAAGGACGCGAAGGTTCACGCCGGCTCTCCCACGGCCGGGAAGCGCAGCGTGACGACGAATCGCTCAGGCGCGTCGAAGACTTCGACCTCGGCCTCGCCCTGGAACATGAGCTCGAGCCGCTGGCGCACGTTGTCGAGCCCGATGTGGTGGCCCGGGCGGCGCGCGACGACGCGGAGCGGCACGGGATTGTCGATGGTGAGGACGGCGATTTTTCCGTCACGCTTTCCGGTCACGCGGATCGTGCCTCCTTTCTCGAGCGGCTCGATGCCGTGGTAGACCGCGTTCTCGAGGAGCGGCTGCAGGATCAGCGCCGGCACCAGCGCGTCCAGCGGCAGGTCCGCGAGCTGCCAGTCGACGTGCAGCCGCTCGCCGAGCCGCAGGCGCTCGACTCGCTCGTAGGCGCGCGCGATTTCGATCTCGTGCGCGAGCGGGATCCGCTCGCGGTGCTCGCGGAGCGACGCGCGGAAGAGGTCCGACAAATCTGCGATCGCCTGCTCGGCGGAGCGCGGATTGGTGCGGGTCAGCGACGCGATCGTGTTCATGCTGTTGAAAAGAAAGTGGGGTCGGATGCGCGCCTGCAGCGCGCGCACGCGGCTCTGTGCCTCGGCCTCGACGTTGCTCTGCCACTGGTGCGTCACGTAGAAATACCGGAGCGCGATTCCGCTGCAGATCGCGCAGACGGCGAGGTTGCGCAGCATGAGCTGGAGGTGTTCCGCGCCCGCGAGTGGCGCCATGTCACCCATCGCGCGACGCGAGTACACGGACAGCCACCAGGCACCCTCCGTCGCAAGGGCCGTCACCGCGAGGGCGAGGGCGAGCGCGACGATCGAGCCCGCGAGCACGTCCAGGCGCGACAGGATGCCCCGTGCCGCGCACCACGCGCCCGCAGTTCCGAGGGCGGCCCACAGCAGGAACAGCGAAATCTCCGAAAGCTCCGTCCAGAACGTAGGGGAAATGCCATGGCGGGCGAGCGTGAACAGGATGGCGACGAGCGCGGCGATCAGGATCACGGCGAGCACGCTCTTCGCGCGGCAGAAATCCGGAAGATAGAAAGCCGGCCGCTCAGCCATGGCCCGGGTCCCGGAACAAGGGCGCCTTGAGCCGGAAGATCGTGGAGATGTCCTCCTCACCGTGGCCGTCGGCGAGGAGCCGCGCATAGTCCGCGAGCGTCGACTCGACGACCGGCAGCACGGCGCCGTGGCGCGCGGCCATCTCGCGGCAGATGCGCAGGTCCTTGTCGTGCAGCCTCAGGCGGAATCCGGCCGGGTATTCGCCGCGGACCATGAAAGGCGCCCGGTTCACGAAGTACCAGGATGAGCCCGCGCCCTTGCCCAGTATCTCGATCACGCGTTCGAGCGGCAGTCCTTCCGCGCGCGCGAACGCCATCGCTTCGGCAGCGACCTGGATCGCGCCGGCGCAGAGGATCTGGTTCGTCGCCTTGGTGGCCTGGCCCGTGCCGCTGCCGCCCATCCGCATGACCGTCCTGCCGAGCGCGTCGAGCACGGGCCGCGCCCGCTCGAAGGCCGCGGCTTCGCCGCCGCACATGATCGCGAGCGTCGCATTCCGCGCGCCCTCGACGCCGCCGCTCACCGGGCAGTCGAGGAAGTCCGATCCGCCGGCGGCGAGCCGCCTCGCGGCCTCGCGCGCGGTGTCGGCCGCGACGGTGGAGCAATCGATGACGATCGAGCCCTTGCGGAGTGTGGGTCGGACCGCGTCGACGACCGCGAGGAGGTCGGCGTCGGCGGACACGCAGGTGACGACGACGTCGCAGGCAGCCGCGAGCTCAGCCGGTGACGCGAAGGCGCGGCAGCCGGTCTCGGCGGCGAGCGACTCGGACTTGGCGGCAGTTCGATTCCACGCACCCGCGAGAAGGCCGGCACGATGCAGGTTGCGGGCCATGTGCTGGCCCATGGCGCCGAGACCGATGAATCCGACTGGCATGGCGGGCCCTATTCTGCCCGCTCGCGCGAACTAGCTGCAGTAGTCGGTGACCGTCTGCTTCGCGCGGGCACGGGCTTCGGTGAGTTCCTTGTCCGTGAGGTACTCGCGCTTGCCCCCAGGCAATTCGCGGTACAGCCGCTGCGATGTGATGTACTTCTGGTAGCGGTCCTGCGCCTCTTTGCACTGCTCGACCTTGGCCTTGAGGGCATCCTGCTCGGCAGCCTTTATCGCTTCGTCCGACGGCGGCGTCTCGGGCGTGCGCGCCGCCGCCTGCGACTGCTCCGTGTTGTTGCTGTTGTCGCTGCCGCCTTCGTCCGGGTAATTGCCGCTGTCGGATCCTTCGTCCTCGACTTCGCCGGATGCCTCCTGGTACACGCCGAGGATCTTGGCATCGCCCTGGGCCGGCGGCAGGTCGGTGAAGTGGACCTGGCCGGACGAATCCACCCATTTGTAGACGGTATCGGCCGTCGCGATCGCCGCGACGCCCGCCATCAGCAATGCCCAGATGACCTTGGAAATCCGCGACATACTCCACCCCCGGATGCGCAGCACAGTGTGGCGTCCCGGCGCCAGAAAACCTTTGACGCCCGTCACACTGGGGGCCCGGCCCAGCCGGAGTGTAGCCAAAACGGGGGTCAGTGGTTATAGGCGCGCTCGTCGTGTAGCGCGAGGTCGAGTCCTTCGACTTCCTGCTCCCGGCTGACCCGGACACCGAGCGTGGCATCGAGGACCTTCAGGATCGCGAAGGTGCCGGCCGCACTCCATGCGCCGGTGAAGACGACGCTCTTGGCCTGGATCCAGACCTGTGCTGCGATCGTCACGCCATCCGGGAGGCCGCTGCCGCCGAGCGCGCCTGCCGTGACGCCTGTCAGTACGGCACCCACCATCCCGCCGACGGCATGGACGCCGAACACGTCGAGCGAGTCGTCGTAGCCGAACACGCGCTTCAGGCGCGTCGCCGCAAAGAAGCAGGCACCGCCGGCGACCAGCCCGATCAGCAGGGCACCCGCGGGTCCGGCCGTTCCGGACGCGGGCGTGATCGCAACGAGCCCCGCGATGGCCCCGGTCGCGACGCCGAGCGCACTCGGCTTGCCGTGCAGCGCCCACTCACAGCTCATCCAGGTGAGAGCCGCAGCCGCCGTCGCGACCTGCGTGACGAGAACTGCCATGCCGGCGGTGCCGTTCGCCGCGAGCGCGCTGCCCGCGTTGAACCCGAACCAGCCGACCCAAAGAAGCGCCGCGCCTACGAGTGCGAACGGCACGTTGTGCGGCGGCGTCGCGGCTGCCGGGTAACCGTGCCGGCGCCCGATGACGAGCGCCGCGGTGAGTCCGGCGATGCCGGCATTGACATGCACCACCGTGCCGCCTGCGAAATCAAGGACACCCCAGTCCCACATGAGCGCCCCGGGGCCGCTCCATACCATGTGGGCCAGCGGCACGTAGATGCATGTGAACCAGAGCGCGATGAAGAGTAGCAGGGCTCCGAACTTCATGCGCTCGGCGAAAGCGCCGACGGTGAGCGCCGGTGTGATGATCGCGAATGTCATCTGGAAGGTCGCGAACACGGACTCCGGGATGGTGCCGACGACGGATTTCGCGGTGATGCCCGCCATGAATGCCTTTCCGAGGCCGCCGACGAACATCCCGGGCCCGGTGAAGGCGAGGCTGTAGCCGAAGGCGACCCACAGTACCGACACGAGCGAGGCGATCGCGAAGCACTGCATCAGCACGGAGAGCGCGTTCTTGACCCGCACCATGCCGGCGTAGAGGAGGGCGAGGCCCGGTAGCGTCATGAGCAGCACGAGCGCGGTCGCGACGATCATCCACGCTGTATCTCCGCTGTCGATCGGACCTCCATCGCGGTGAAACTGCCGGCACCGGACAGATTGGGCACGTCCGTGTCCGGCCGCGACCGGCTACTTTTCGGAGAGGTAATGCAGCAACCGTGCCATGCCCGGAAAACCCGGAATCAATGCCTTAGTGGCGTCGCCCGCACCGGCGCGGTGCGCCAACATGCGGCACCTGCCCCGAATCGGTGCATCGCTTGACGCGCGCGCGCTCCGCCGGGATGCTTTCCGGGAAACGGAGCGCTGCCATGCCCTTCGACCCGAAATCGCTCGACGAGCTCGCGCGCAAGCTGGCGGACGCCGTGCCGCCCGGCCTCGCCGCGCTCCGCGACGACCTCGAGCGGAACTTCAAAGCGGTGCTGCAGGCCGGCCTCGCGAAGCTCGACCTCGTGACGCGCCAGGAATTCGACATCCAGGCTGCAGTCCTCCGCCGCAGCCGCGAGCGCCTCGAGGAGCTCGAAAAGCGCATCGCGGCGCTCGAAAAACGGCCCCCGAAGTAGTCTCCTCGGGCCCCGGCCCGTGACGCTCGCAACCGCCCTGACGCGCGCCCAGGTCGCGCTCGAGGCGCCGCTCGTCCGCGTCGAAGTTCATTGCGGCGCGGGACTCCCGCAGTTCTGCGTCGTCGGTCTGGCGGAAACCGCCGTCAGAGAAAGCCGCGAGCGGGTGCGCGCCGCGCTGTCCCAGGGCGGGTTCGATTTCCCGGCCGGGCGCGTCACCGTCAACCTCGCGCCGGCCGATCTGCCCAAGGAAGGCGGTCGATACGACCTCGCCGTCGCACTCGGGATCCTCGCCGCGTCCGGTCAGCTGCCCGCGTCCGCGCTCGATGCCACGGAGTTCTACGGCGAGCTCTCGCTCTCGGGCGAGCTGCGCGCAGTGCGCGGTGCGCTCTCTGCCGCCGTGCATGCGGTGCGCGACGGGCGGCGGCTCGTCGTTCCCGCGCCGAATGCCGAGGAAGCCCGAGTCGCGCGCGGCGCGCGCGTCGCCGGCGCGGCTTCGCTCGCCGCGGTGCGCAACGGGCTGTACGGCGGCGCCGGCCTCGAGTTCGCTGGCGGCGCTTCACTTCCTGCGGCCACCGCGCAAGGACCGGATCTCGCCGACGTGCGCGGCCAGGCGGCCGCGAAGCGCGCGCTTGAGGTCGCAGCCGCGGGCGCGCACAGCCTTCTCCTGATCGGGCCGCCGGGTGCGGGAAAGAGCATGCTGGCTCAACGGCTGCCGGGCCTCTTGCCACCGCTCGGTGATGACGAAGCGCTCGAATGCGCGATGCTGCACTCGCTCGCACAGCCACTGCCGCCGGTCCGGGAGTGGCGGCGCCCGCCGTTCCGGGCGCCGCACCACGGCGCCTCCGCGGCGGCGGTCGTCGGCGGAGGCGGGCGCCTGCGGCCTGGCGAGATTTCGCTCGCACATCGCGGCGTCCTATTCCTCGACGAGCTGACCGAGTATCGGCGCGACGTGCTCGAGGCGCTGCGCGAGCCGCTGGAGGCCGGCATCGTCAGCATTGCGCGCGCCGCCTGGCAGGGACAATTCCCGGCACGATTCCAGCTCGTCGCCGCAATGAATCCCTGTCCCTGCGGGCACGCGGGCGATGCGAACGGTCGCTGCCGCTGCACGGCCGCGGCGATCCGCCGTTACCTGGCGCGAATCTCCGGCCCGTTGCTCGATCGCATTGACCTGCACGTCGAGGTGCCGCGGCTCGAGTACACCCTGCTTGCGCCGGCGGCCGCCGTTGCCGAATCGAGCGACGTCGTCCGCGAGCGCGTGCTACAGGCGCGCGAGCGCCAAGCCTCGCGCGGCGCGCTGAACTCCGCGCTCGACGCAGGAATGCTGGCGAAGGCCTGCGGGTTCGGATTGCGCGAGCACGGCCTGCTGGATGCGGCCTCGCGCCGCCTCGGTTTGTCTGCCCGCGCCTGCCACCGGATCTTGCGCGTCGCGCTCTCGATCGCGGACCTCGCGGGTGCGGCGCGTGTCGGCGTGACGGAACTGTCGGAGGCGATCGGTTATCGGCGGCTCGATCGCGAACCACGGGCGGAAGCGGTCTAGCGGCTCTGCGAGACCATGTACTCGACGGCTGCCTTCACGTTGTCGTCCGACATGTCGACGCGCCCGCCCTTCGCCGGCATGACACCCGACTTGCCCTGGAAGCCGCCGATCGCGTGCTTGTCGAGCGTCTCGACGCCCTGCGCAATGCGCGGCGCCCAAGCGGCCTTGTCGCCGACCTTCGGCGCGCCGGCGATGCCCGTTCCGTGGCAGGCGGAGCAGACGGTCTGGAACACGGTCTTGCCGTCCATCGGCTGGCCGGCAGCCGGCGCAGCGGCCGACGCAACCGCGATGGCGACCGCGGTCTTCTGGATTTCCTTCTTCGAGTTGTCCTCGCCGGCGACGGCGACCTGCGCGAAGGGCTTGATGCGCTCCTCGGCGGATGCCTGCATCAGCGGGTCCTCGGTGTCGCGGGCACCCTTCGGACCGCTGTCGACGAGGCGCGAAATCCCGATCAGGACGAGCGCGATGGCGATGAGGATGCCGAGAACCGCGCTGAAAACGTTCATGAAATGCCGGTCGGGCTTTGCCATCCGCGAATTATAGCGTCTGGCCGTCCGGACCACTAAAATCGGACATTCAATACGCGCCCGTAGCTCAGCTGGATAGAGTGACGGTCTCCGAAGCCGTAGGTCGTGGGTTCGACTCCCGCCGGGCGCGCCATTTTTCCGCCGGAATCCCGCTCATTCGATGAACAAGAACCGGCTCGAAGCCTTCAGCGACGGCGTGATCGCGATCATCATCACGATCATGGTGCTGGAGCTCAAGGTTCCTCACGGCGAGGATTTCGCGACGCTCGCGCCGCTGTGGCCCGTGTTCCTGTGCTACGTGCTGAGCTTCGCCTACGTCGCGATCTACTGGAACAACCATCACCACATCTGCACATGCTGCACAAGGTGAATGGCCCGATCCTCTGGGCGAACCTGCACCTCCTGTTCTGGCTGTCGCTGTTCCCGTTCACCACCGGCTGGATGGGCGAGAACCATTTCGCGCCGGGGCCGACAGCGCTGTACGGCGTGGTGCTCCTGATGGCGGCGGTCGCGTATTACATCCTGCAGAGTCTCATCATCGAATCGCAGGGCGAGGACTCGCTCTTGAAGCGCGCGGTGAAGGGCGACTGGAAGGGGAAGCTGTCTCCCGCGCTGTACCTGCTCGCCATCTGCGCGGCATTCGTCTCGCAGTGGCTGTCGCTCGCGATCTATGCTTCGGTCGCCGTCATCTGGTT